>Ga0123338_10002335_pt1 | contig 17748 bp, 20 predicted proteins | sample grotaG_FD_89793 | JGI IMG/M metagenome (GOLD analysis project Ga0123338, IMG submission 89793) | Glacier valley bacterial and archeal communities from Borup Fiord, Nunavut, Canada, to study Microbial Dark Matter (Phase II) -... | ecosystem: Environmental > Aquatic > Freshwater > Ice > Glacier ...
CTGTGACCAGTGAGAACAGTTAAAAGTGTTCCATCTGGCTTCCATAAGCGAACATTATTATCTTTATCTTGTATTGTAGTAAGGTCATAAGAGCTAGATGCTAGGATCTTTCCATCAGATGACCATACTAAATTCTCAACTGGACCAGTGTGGCCTTTCAAAACAACTGAATGAGGGGTTATTTTAGAAGATGTTTTTGTAAGGCTGCTAAAGGTAGAGGTAGGCAAAGTAGTTTGGCTTAATGTACTTGAAGAAATAGTCGGGCTAATATTATGAGCAATTCCTGAAATATTTGTAAATTGTGTTGAGGGAATTGCTGATGTAGCTATAGCTTCCGTAAAGGAGGGGCTATTAGGGTTATCAGTACATGCTACCAGCAGACAACCTAAAATAACCTGTAACGCAAAGAAAAAGCTTGTTTTTTTCATGACTTTTTTCCTCTTAAATCCTTTTATTGTGCTAGGCAGTCTTGCTAAAGCCAGATTGAACGGATCACTTAATTGCTTTATAAGTTAGAGTGATTGGATTTTATCTGCCAAGCGTTGTAATAAAGTAAGACATCTAAGTAGCAACCCATCCTATAACAGTTGCCGACAAACTTAACTTTAGTAGATCAGGTGTTCGTTCGACCACGTTTCTAGTAAGACGTTGGTGTAAACTCACTCAATTACTCTTTTTTAGCTCTGGGTTATTCTTCCCACCAATAGTATAAGCGTACCAGATTAATGGCTACCGCCGTGAGCAGGTGCTGTAATGGGTTTTGGCTAAACCCAAGTACGGCAACGCCTTAACTCAAAAACTCTTACTCCCTGTGACAAAGTGCCTTCTATCCCCGCCCTCAAATCCAATAAACTCTTGAATGAATTTTGGCGGGCTTGCTCTAACACTTAGTACTCGGCTTTAGGCCGTAACCGAATTATTTGCCCAATTTGCACCTGCCTAGTACATGCCTCCCGCACCGCACAGGGCTGGCAATCCTGTTTGGCAAAAGCAAGGTAACCTACTCTTGCCCCTTGTTGTCAGTCTTAACTTGCCATTTCTGACTGATTTTTCCTTGTGGACATACGGCCTAGTGCTCTTCCCAATCCAATCTGAAACAGGTTACAGCATAACCCTGAGAGGTTTGGCCTTGCCAACTAGCATCTACCCGTAGCGGCCCACATAACTCAATGCCCTGCGCAAGTTGGCTTTTTATTAGCTGGTCGGCACTGATATAACCACCATCAACAATATGCTGGTTGGGGGCTAACTCCCGTGCCACCAGGCTCTTTTGAATTGGACTGGTGGCTTTGACATCTGGCACTGTAGCCGCAGTGGTGTACACCTGAGTGATTAGGTTCGGACTATCCCCATCACAGCTTTCGGTCAAGTGGACTTTGTAACCTAACCAATGAAGGTCACGTTTGGTGGCATAGCGGGCTTCCAAATCGTAGGGTGAATGGATCTGCAAGCCTGGTGGTGGCTTATTGTCTTCAGAGCGCAAGCGTAGTTGGTAGTCTTCCAACCAGAATTGTTGGAGCCAAACCTGTCGTAGTACCTCCAGGGCCGATAGTCGTCCTAAAACGTCAAACCATTCTTCTGGAATTTGCTCAACCAACCACTTAGGGGCGGCTACTGCCAAGCTGTTGAGGGCCGCTCTTAAAGTCTCTCCTAACATCTCTAGTCGATTTAGTAAGCGTACTGCGGCTAGAACATGGGTTGAATCGGTGCACTGCAAGCCTTTGGCTTTGATTAGTTTACGCTCACGAATTTGGGTCAATAGCTGGTCAAGTAAAAGGTACTCAGCCTGCCCTTCTAACAGCCGACCCCGAAACTCACTCAGCACCGAATAGTGAAAACCACTGTCAGTGAGTTCTAAGCTCAATAAACATTTCCAATCTATCCGGCTGCGCCCCATCTCCGCCGCTTGTCGGTCAGACAAATCTTCCACAAACTGCAATACCGTGATTAGGGCTAGTCGCCAGGGGGCTAAAGCTGGTTGTCCTTCACTCGAAAATAACTTAACAAATTGCTCATCCTGGTAGAGAGTGCCCAGTTCATCCCGCAATTTCAGACAGAAATTCCCCTTTGGAAAGGCGGCTGTGGCTACTCTTGCGGTTTCGGCAGGAAATGTTTCTACTTTTTGGGGCTGGAGGGACATCTTTTTGCTCCTTTTTCCTTACTACTTTTTGCTTTTTCCTCCTGCCATTTTAACAAAACTTTCTTCTTTTAGTTTGCCAACGGTATCGCTTCTGATTTACCATTGCTAGTAGTAAGTTCTATTCTTCTAGAAAAGTGGTTCCCACTTTAGCAGCATTAATTATAGCCCTCAGCCTGAAGCCTAAATAGTTGGGCATAGGTGCCATTCAAAGCAAGTAATTCTTGATGAGAACCTAATTCTGATAAAAGCCCTTCCTCCAACACAGCAATACGATCAGCCATGCGAACCGTACTGAAACGGTGGCTTATTAACAATGTTATTTTACCCTCAGTCAACTTATGCAGCTGCTGGAAGATATCATATTCACCCTTGGCATCAAGTGCTGCAGTTGGTTCATCAAGAATCAGTACTTCTGCATCACGCATAAATGCTCGACCTAACGCTACCCTTTGCCATTGACCACCTGACAACTCCTGACCATCCTCAAACCAATTACCTAATGTGGTTTCGTAACCATTGGGGAGTTCATTTATCATCTCTTCAGCACCTGCTTTTTTAGCAGCTTCTCTTATACGTAATTCATCATCTATGGCGTTAATTTGTCCGAAACTAATATTATCGCGTATTCTAAATTGATAACGTACAAAGTCCTGAAATATAACACCAAATCGTTTATGTAACTCATCCAAATTGTACTCACGTATATCTATACCGTCTAACAATATTTTCCCTTCTGTTGGGTCATAAAGTCTCGTAAGCAATTTAACCAAAGTAGTCTTGCCTGATCCATTAGCTCCTACTAACGCTATTTTTTCGCCTGGTTTTATATGTAAATTGAGGTTACGAATTATCCAGCTTGTGCAGTCGGAATAACGAAAAGAAACATCCCGAAATTCTATACCTTGAGTTATATGACAGGGTACATCACGGGGGTTATTGACAGACCTAACTAACGGTTTTAACGCTAAAAAGCTGATTAGGTTTTTTACGAATAAACTACCTTCGTAAAGATTGCCTATACCCCTATAAAAGTTCTGAAAAGTGGATTGGCTTTGTCTGAAGAGTACAAGGTAGAATGTCATGTCTCCAAGACTAATAGAGCCTGCTAATGTTTGCCATACAATCCAAGCATAGGCTATATAAAAATTAACACTCGTCAATAGCTCCCATAACAGACCAACCGAATTACGACGGCGCACTAGCTTCAGATCTTGGTTATAAAGTTTCCAGAACAAATCATCATAACGTTTTAGTAATGGTTTGCCTAAACCAAATAACTTAATTTCTTTTACAGTACTATCTAAAGTTAATAAATATTCAAGATATTGCTTACGTCGAATTTCACTGGCTCGGGAGTTGATTAAGTCGAAATAACGATTGCTAAAATGAATTTGAGTTATAAGAGATGGAATAGTGATTACAAATAAGCTGAGAGCTATTGGCAAACTAAACGTTAGCAAAATTAAGATTGAGGAAGCTAGAGTAACAAAATTTTGTACAACTTGAAAGCTATTGAGGACTGTTGACATGGCCCGAGACCCCGCACCACCTCGTGTATTTTGTAGTTTGTCATAGAAAACCGGGTTCTCAAAATATTGCAGGTCAAGTTCTAGAGTTTTATTAATAACAGCTTTAGTGATTGAGTAGTCCAAACGTGCATTTAATATGTGCTCTAGTAGAGTGCGGATAGAAGTTATTACCATACCCAAGGAAATTAGCATGAATTCAAACAGCAGAAAAGGGAAAACAGATTGCAAGCCTTTCTCTAAAGGTAATTTATGATTAATTGAATTAACAATAGTATCCACAATCAGCTTACCAACCCAGGCTTGTAAGATCGGCAAGATTGCCGATGCAACTATTAACATTATCAACGTAAGGATGGATTTCTTGTGAGCCTCTAAAACCATTTGGAAGGCGGCTCGAATATTGAATAATACTTCCTTAGTGTTATTCCACCACTTAAACCGGATTTCAATTTTTGGAATGTTATTTACCATAAAGGTTCTCTAATATTTTAATCACATTACTGCCCTTGAAATTCCCTAGTTTTGAACTAGGAGATTTTAACTCGTATTTGTAACATACCGATTAATCTAAATAATAGTAACCGTTCACCGAAATTATGACAGGTTCAAACTTAGACTAAAGATATTGAAGATAGTGAGGGTAGGACAAACTATTTGGACCTGAGTGTCTAAGCTACAAACTCAATCACGTCCCGCCGTTGCTGCTTGAGGGTGGCCGCCACCGTTTACAAACTCTTGATCACCTTCCACTATTTCCCGCTTACTTAGCTGCCAACGTCCGGGTAAACTCGCCATTGCCGCTACGACCCAAATATCCAGCACCTACTTCCTCATCGGTTGTGCCCAACTTACGCATCCACATTCTGAGCATTCATACGCATATAGCTGATGTTCCATTACCGCCGATTTAAGCTCTATTTCCCAAATGTAGTGACGACTAGACTCTCCCACCTAGTTTCGCAGATGCAGCTGGCAACTGCATTGGAGGTTGGCACATGCGCCACCAATCTTTGACCTCATTTACCTCTGCCATAGCACAAACTCACGAATATGCCGAATGTAACCCTGTTGTCCAGCTAGCTTTTTGCCACTTTTCTTCTTAGGTGGATACGGGAAGCCGAAGGCGAGTCACTTAAGGGCGGTTTACCACTGTTATGGAAGTTAAATTTGTGCTGGGCCACCAGCTCGGCGATTTTGTTTTGCTGGCTAGTTATTTGAACTTGTAGTAAGTAACTTCAGACTTTCTTTCAGGTAAGCCAGATACCAAGATAAACCAGCACTTGTAGCGGCAGTTTCTCGATTATTTCCGTTGGCAGACTTGGTTTTCCCATAGCATCTAGTTTAATTCTTTTCTCCTTGTTTTTGCGATCCCGTGAACGGCTACAAATGATTAAGTATTTAAGCCAGCTAGTTGTATTTGACCTTCTGCACCAAACCCCACTCATTATCAAAAGGCCAGTAATTGAAAACGGCTTTACCAATAACATTCTCAAAATTTATAAAGCCAAAATTTCTAGAGTCGCTACTCGCAATACGGTTATCACCCATTACGAAGAAAGCACCTTTAGGAACTGTAATTTGTGCGCAGTAGTCGTCCAATTTTCTTATAATATAATTTTCTTTTAGAGGCTTATTGTTTATATAAACTGTGCCATTAAAAATTTCAACTTTTTCTTCTGGGAGTCCGATAATTCGCTTAATGTATATATCAAATTCGCTAAGGCAATTTTCCTTTTTTGTTCTATTTCTTTTAAGTAATTGAGTTTGTAACATTCTCTTCTTTATTACTGCTTTTTTTCCTATAGACTTTAACTCCTTTTGACTTTCATTTCTTATCTGTAAAGAGTCAGACTGAATTTTAAATATTATAGCGTCACCTCGATGTGGTTTTGTTGAAATACCAGTTAATCGATAAAAACTAGACTTTAAAAAGGAAATTAAAAACATTTTGGCTTTTTTGTCTGGATTTAAATAGATGATTTTATTTATTATTACTACTAATTGTTTGTGGTAGAAGTTTGGCTCCATACTTGGTCCATGTACAATGAAGTGTTGAAGCAACAACTTAGCGAACAAAAAGGACATAACTATTATAAAAACTATCTTTTTCCTCTTTCCCTGTAATACCCAATGTATTCAAGTTTCCATTAAATAATTTATCTTTCTTTATTACTATATCAACTAGCTTTGCAAGTATTTAAAAGTGTAGCCGTTCACGGGTCAGAAAATTGTGTAATATGATATATTAAATCTAAGCTCTATTTATAGAACTGTGAACGATTACAACAGATAATGATGCTAGTTAAATCTTTTTAGATCTAACTAGCTAACGTATCAAGTTACATTTAACTTATCGACCAAAGTAGCTTTTGAATTAACAGTGTAGATAACTCAAATATAATATGATCCATTAATCATTGTGATTAAGCAGGCGGTCTAACACAAATCCCAGTTTGCCTTTCAGCAGCGGAACACGCTTGGCCGTTAGGATTTGTACCTTCTCGACAATAGTACTCGTGACCGCTTCCAGGATCACAACAATACCAACTATAAGCAGGTGTATACCCAGTCACGCAACCTTGAGTCCTTGTTACAAGGCAGCAGCAAGCAACAGCATAACAACCCTTTGCTGTTTGTAATCCTGTAAGCTTACCTACAGTACGTAGTGTTATAGTGCTTATTCTGGACAAGCACTTGCTCGTTGTTAACATATCAGCAAATGATCCAATTAAACGTTTATCTGACATAGTGAATCTCCCTGAGTAAATAGTGTTTAAACCAGTCTGAGTTAAGTCCTTGCTTACCGCATAAAGAAAAATGTTAGAAACAAACTAAGACTTAACTGGCTCCAAATCAATTTAAACACAGACAATAAAAAAAGATAATTTCAATAGTAAATATTAAAAGTGTTAAATTCCCTTCCTACCTCAAGATTATTAAATGTACAATCAAAGCGAAAGTGAGACCAAATAATCCATAGCCATGCCACTTGTGAAGGTAAGGACGACTCTCAAGCAGCACATTTTGAAATTTCGGCATATAACAAGCATTTTTGAGACTACTTGTAATAGTAGGTGGCAGCCAGACGGCTAAAGCTCTACCCAAACCAAAGAAGCTCAATATGAATCCACCATATAATAATGATCCATTACTAAAAGCCACGAGTACTAAAAGCCAATAACCAGAGAAAGTGACATAGGTAGTTAAGCCTGAACCTAAATCTATTCCCCACCACCAAGCCACAATTATGGGGTTAGAACTATCAAACCATTGTTTTGGTGTCTGTCGACTTAATTGTGGAATAGGGAAGTGTAACCAGCCGAATTCACGAAGAGCAAGGATTAGGCTTAATACAGCTATACTTATCCAAATCCAGAAAAGTTGTCCTGTTACCAATCGTCCTATCAACAAAGCACCAAGTGTTCCTATAAGACTTCCTAACAGAAAACTACTAACTAGGCTCCCTGCAAAATTTGCTAACATCGCTCGTTTATATATAGACTGAGACTTAGTTCCCTGAACCAGGGACGCAAACGCTCCAAGGAGCGATACGCCTCAGTAGCTTCCAATCTGTAGCCACCCTATCCATAGGGCTAGGGGTAAAAAAGCATACCACGGGTCATAAACTAATAAGCATAATCCTACAATCAAAGGTATTGACCCAAATGTATTCGTAAATTGTTTGAAATATCTTACCATCTGAATCTCCCTGTGATGATTGGTTAGAAAATACCACTACCTCTTAAATTTTTTTGGGACTTATAAATGTCTCGAGGTAGTAGTTTACCCTTTTGAGATTTTAACCCACTTCTTAACCAATTACTTATCAAGGTACGGCAATGGAAACTTTGCTGCTGCATTTTGTTAATAACAAAGGTTCAAAATTGAAAAGTGTTCAAATACTTGTACTAAACCTCACCTAAACCTTTGTTAATAGAAGCGAACCCTAAAATAGTATTCTCAGGTTGCGCTTCCCCTTGTTCTTTCAATTTCAGTTCAGGATTACCTCTTTGAGGATCGGACGAATGGAAGCCATAACGAACTATTGACCATTCAGAGTCTAATAATACTGCCATAGGAGTACCACTTATTTTAAAGTTTCGAGAGATAGAACCATCATGGTCTAAAATAACCTGAGTTTTTGGAAGGTGCTTTTCAACAAAACTACTAGACTCCTTTTTAGCACCACTACAAACTACCAAAAGACGAGCATTTAATTTTGCCCGGAAACTTTCTAAATCGCCAACTATTGCTTCACAGGTTGAACAATAGGGTGAAATGAAAACCAAGAGCAAATAATGACCCCGTAAGGTATTACTTTTCACTATATTTCTTGTTAAAACTTCTGACGCTTGGAATTCAGGTGCCTTGCTCCCCGTGGCAAGCAAGGTTTCTGAAACCTCTTTTGTTTCAGAGGTTACTTTTGTTTGCTGAGAACCAAGCTGTCGAACTAATACAACTAGAACGAGCGTCTCAAACAATACAAGTACCCACAAAGCAATATAGCTACAGAAAAAAATTATACTAGACATATGACAGATCTCCTTTTACTTAATCTATTAGACAAAGTTTAATTATTTGTGTTTGGGACTGATAATCCGAAAAATTTGGGGTACTTCTAAAATTAACATTCCTATGGCTAATACAAATATACCCATGACTACTTCTAACATCTCCTTAAGGTACCACTCTGAGGGATAAATTTTATTTAATGAAATGTCAAACTGATATTCTTTAAATACCAGTAAACCAATGGTTATCAATAAATTGCCAATTATTAGTAAAAAAATTCTCAAGAGGGAATGTATAGAAACTTGTTCTTTAGAAGAGCTACCTAAGCAGTTGCACAAGATAGTACGCTTCCTTTGTACATTCCAACCGACGGCTATCATAAAGCTAATTAATAAAAATAAACTTACGAAGGAACCAAAATTGAGTAACCAGTTAAACAAGAAAGAGATCGCTACAAAAGCTTCTAAAGGAATTAATAAGATTCCATAGCTTGTAGCAAATACGCTCGGAAGAACTTTATAATCAACTACACCCAGCAGGAACCCTCGCATGTCACGTAATTTACCTAGGAATGAGATCAAGAATATTAAACCAATTGCGAGCCGAATGGCTTCAAAGCTAATCAATGCTATTGTAATCATTTTTCTTTCAATTTAATTACCAATATCGCTTATTGGTGAGGAACACGAGTCCAACAGAAAGAGTTGGTAAGCCTTCCATAAACCAGCTGTAATGCATTGAGGTTTTGAGTGCAAAAAATAAATTCCAGGCTCAAAACTCAGCAGTCTTAGTCGTGCTCGGCTGTTTAACTGTCCAAGATTTCAAATTTTATTGGCAAATAAACAATGTAATCTAGTTTTGAATGCCTAAGCATCAGGTTACCTGGATGTTGTAACGGGAAGCCTAAGTTCAATTAAGCTAAAAATTAAACTGGAACCTCAACATATTACAGCTGTTCCTAAACATACTTTTGAGTTCAACTCGTTATTTCTCGACTCAGCTGGTTCTTACCGATAAACCAAAAAAGTTGTAAAGAAAAAGGCTTTGCAATGAGGAAAATTTCCCTTAGCAATTTTTTTGTTTGCTCGATTAGTGTTCCTCCAGCAGAAAGCCAGATAAATATTATTAAAAAATTCACAATATGATTAAGTTGTTCTTAGTTGTTATGTTTAAGGATGCACTAATACTATAACCTTATTCTAAGGTTTTGTCAAGGGGTTTTATAAATATCCCAAATAAAAGTTATGTTTTATATAATAATTATTAAAGAGCTGAGCGTTAACAACTAAAGTTCAAGAGTGAAAAGAACTAATGGTGGCATAGAAAATGCTAATTATTAGTAATATGAATACTAAAAAGAATTCTCAAGACTGGCGAGAAGCCCGTCGGTTACAAGCCCTAAAATTGAAAAGCAAGGGCTGGAAACAATACAAAATCGCGGAAGCCCTCGGCGTGAGTGCTGGGGCGGTGTGCCAATGGTTCAAGAAAGTGAGTGAACAAGGAGCTGAAGCCCTCCGGCATACTCCCCCACCCGGTAAACCAGCCCGCCTTACTCAAGCTCAGAAAGAACAACTGGTAGAAACCCTTATGGCTGGCCCCGAAACCTATGGTTTTAGCGGGCATCTCTGGAACAGCAAACGGGTGGCTTGGCTAATCCAATTCAAGTTCGGGGTTAAGTACCATCGGGCTCACGTTTCCCGGCTTTTACGGGAAGAGTTGAACTGGAGTGTGCAAAAACCTATCGAAAAAGCCACTCAGCGGGATGAAGGTACTATCGAAAAGTAGCGGACTGAACATTGGCCTGAATTTAAAAAAAGCCCAAGAAGAAAACTACACGATAGTTTGGATTGACGAGAGTGCCTTTCTTGCTGCCAGCTTTAGTTTGGACTTATGCTCCCAGAGGCGTAACGCCCCTGATTAAAGCTCCGTGCAGTTACGACCATCTTAGTGTAATTAGTGCCATTACCCCCAAGGGTAGTTTATGCCTGAGTGTCCAGGAGCAGCCTTTCGCCGCTGAGGGTGTAGTAGAGTTTTTGAGTAAACTTCATCGCCAAATCAAAGGGAAAGTGCTGGTAATCTGGGATGGGGCCGCGGTCCATTGCGCTGCAGAAATAAAGAATTATGTTCCAAAAGGGGCAGCTAAATGGTTGCAGTTGGAAAAGCTGCCAGCCTATGCTCCTGATTTGAACCCCGATGAGGGGATTTGGAACTATCTCAAGCGGGTGGAACTGGCGAACACTTATAGCCTCAACTTGAACGAATTGTATTTAAGGTTACAGGATGCCACCAGACGCTTACGTCGCAAGCTCAAAGTCATTCAGGGTTGTATTGCTCAGGCGGTTTTGGTTATTTAGTTGTTAACGTTCAGCTCTATATTAACAATGTGTAAAAATGGTGAAGGATCGTCAAGGGCAAAAGTTGGAGGGGTGGCTTTTAGCGATCGGGGAAAAAGAGGCGCAGGCGCAAATAATGGAGTTGGGGAGTTTCAGGAAAGGGATTGTACAGGATTTGGCCGCGGTAACAGCGGGTTTAACTTTGGAAGTCAACCGGGGTCAGACCGAAAGCTAGGTGAATCGGCTCAAGACCATCAAACGGATGGATTATGGCAAATCTGGTTTTGAATTTCTCAAAGTCAGGGTAGTTTATGCGGTTTAATTTACCTTCTTTTAGGCAAAATGAGCAAGAGCCACAATTTGCTAGTGAGTTTTTTAGAACCCAGACTCAAAGGTCATTATTTGGTTCATCGCAAGTTCAATTTTTCCTGACAAATACAAAACCAGGCGATTATTAGCTGATAACCACCCTCCGGCTTGGTTCATCACACCGAACGAGGCAGTAACTATACAAGTGGGGAAATACCAAGCCCAACTCTCGAGGCCGAAGGGAATATCATTCATAATCGTCTTGGTCAGTCTTAGGATTGAGAAGAGTTTTACAAAATGGTAAATTACTAAAAGCCCTTGTTGGAGTAATATGAGACTTTGGAGCAACTAAAAAAATGGCCTAGATAGGTGGCTAGAACTTGTATACAATAGGTTAGGACGGCACTTTAAACCAAGCTGCCAGTCACCGGTGGAATACGAGCAAAAAGTCAGTACAACCTAGTGCAGAAACACAGAAGCTAATGTGCAATGAAGGGAAGATGGTCCAGCTTAAAATAATCATAAACCCTGTTAGTAAGTTCGGTACTGCCCAACTTACGAGTTGGTTCGACCACCGCCCGTTTAGCGTGCAACCAGCAGGGTTCAATAGAATTTAACCAGGGACTTCTCACTGGCAAAAAGCAGGGAATTATACGTAATCCGGCTTTGCCTTCTCGCCAGTCGGCCCGTACTTGTTGGTTGTGACTCTTTAGCCATTCCCTAACCTGGCGGCTACCATGCCAAGTGGCGTTGTCCCAAATCATTACCAGATTTTTAGCACCTTTTGAGGCTAGTTGCGAACAGACCCAAGCCAGAAAGGCAATCGTAAGGTCACTCACGCCCCGCCCAGCCACAAACCGTAATAACATTTGGTGGTCAGCTTCCAGCTTTAAGCCATAACAACACAAGGCTTTGGCTTCACCATCACTTTTTTCCTTTTCAGCGTCTCTAAGTCTAAGCGGTTGGTCAGCTTCGCCCCAACTGTGCAGGTGGGGCGGGCTTACTCGGCTCCACCAACATTCATCCTGATAGCCGATTAGCCATTTTTGAGCCTGGGCTAACTCTAGCAAGCGGTCTCGTCGCTTTTTTTTTCACTATAGGCTGGGTCAGGGCTGCTAATCCAGTGTTTAGCCCTAAGCCATTTTATTCCTAAAGCTTTGAGAGCCCGCCGAATAGTTTCGTTACTGACCAGTTGCTCGGTTAAACCAGTTTCAAAGCAAACCTGAGCAACCACTTCTAAAGTCCACAAACTGCTACTTTGACCGTAAGTGCGGGGGCTCTGTTTTAACAACTGCCCTAAAGCTTCACTTTTAGACTGGTCAAAGAACCTGGAACTGGTTTGGGGCCGACTGGACTGAGGAGTTAAACACTCCAAGCCAACCCTATTAAAAGCTTTAAGGGCGTTGCGGACGGTTTGCACCACACAGCCTACTTGTCCAGCGATTTGGGAAGGGACTTTACCTTCGGCTGAAGCCAGTAAAATCTGGCAACGTTTAAGGCTAAAAGCCGAAGGGGAGCGTAACCCTTCTTTTAACTTAATAATTTCAAGCGGGCTTAATTCCCGCACATAGAGTGGTTTTTTCATTCTTAGCTTATACCACTCCCGCCCCCTTTGCACAATACCTCTTGGGTTTCTGCACTAGGGAAAGTAGTCTGGTCAATTCATAGCATTCCAAATGGTTACATTATTTCACGGAAGGTTTAGAATTCCTGACGGAATGAGAAATTAAATCTATGGCTCAAGTTATCAGACCCGCTGTTACCACCCCCCCCACCGATAAAGGTCAAAGTTTCAAGTTAGTGGTTTTCAAACGCTTTTTTAGTAGCAAAGTCAACCTAGTCGCGTTTGTGGTGCTAATGCTTATCACCCTGATTTCACTCGGTGCTAATTTCGTCTGCGGCACGCTTTTGGGTCAAGCCTACGATACCATTGACCTTCCGCTTCTTAATCAACTTTTCCCCCAGCAACCCCCTTACCCGCCGGGTTTGGGCGGTCATTTGCTGGGCACAGATTATATTATCCGGGATGTGCTGGCCCGCACGATTTATGGTGGTCAGGTTACGCTGGCGGTGGGTTATCTGACAGCAATAATCGTAATAGTGATCGGTGGCGGGTTAGGAATTTTGACAGGGTACGTTGGGGGTTGGGTAGACGCACTAATCGGTGGCTTGATGCAAATATTGGTCAACCTGCCGATTTTCTTTTTGATGATAATCCTCTCTTTCATAGTGCGCTTTAGTATCCTAAACATCGCGCTTATCATTGGCCTCCTGAGTTGGGTTGGTACGGCCCGGTTGGTGCGGGCGCAAGTTCAGAGTTTGAGAAACCGCGAATTTATTGAGGCTGCCCGGGTGATGGGCGCGGGCAATTTACGGATAATGTTTGTCCATCTGTTACCTAACGTTCTGTTTTCAATGGTGGTGATGGTTGGTTTCGATGTAGGGGCGGCGATTGTGATGGAGGCTGGGTTAAGTGTATTAGGTTTTGGGGTGCAAATCCCGATTCCAAGCTGGGGCAACCAGATTGCTCAGAGTAAATCGGAGTGGGAAACCAACCCGGCTCTGTGGGCTTTATTCGTAACTCTGTTAAGCCTTTATCTGGTCGCCAGTGGTTTACGGGACGCGCTTGACCCTAACTCGCAACAAATTAAAATAGCCAAAAAGAAGAAGGAGAAGGCCCTATGACAGCTTATATCCTTCGCAAACTTCTTCAAAGTATCTTGCTGATAGGGGTCGTTTTGATAATTAACTTTTTTATCCTGCGCCTGACTCCCGGTAATCCTTACGATACCAGCCGTTATTTAGACCTGGAAAAAAATAATGGCAAGGCTCTAACTACCCAACAACAAAACGATTTAACCCAGCTTAAAAACCGCTCTAGTATCTATTTTGACCCTGCGCCAGAAGCCTTTGCTCAATGGGCGGGTAGGGTGATGAGGCTTGATTTTGGCTACTCTGTTATCAGTGGTGAGCCTTTTACCCCTCGACTAATTAGAGCGGCTCTTAATTCGTTCTGGCTGCTTTTGTTCGCTACGCTGGTAGGGGCAATTTTGGGAGTTAGCCTGGGGTTATATGCGGCCTATCACCCTAATTCCTGGCAGGACACCGGCATAAAGTTTTTTGCCCTGATTGTAATTGCCTTGCCCGGCTGGTATATGCTGATTGCTTTTGACTGGTTTAATACCCAACTCTGGCTACTGACGGGCAAGAACTTTAGTATTGTTCCCATAGCCCAAACTTACGAACAATCTCAGAAGCTAGACCCTAATCTTTTATTATTCTGGCAGAACTTTCTGCCCATCTTTTTTCTAGGGGCAATTTTGCTGGCCTTATTCTGGGGGCAGACCCGCAGCCAGGCTCTGGCAGTGTTAAATCAGGATTATGTACGGACAGCCAGAGCCAAAGGTTTAAGGGGTGGGCGAGTTTTGCTCTGGCACGTTCTACGCAACTCTCTAAACCCGATAATTAGCATCTTTGGGGGGTTGCTACCGTTTGTGTTCGCTTCCCAGATACTAATCGAGAAATATTCTGGTTGGGATGGTCTAGGCCAAATGTTTTTGGGAGCGGCCTCGGCCCGTGACTACACGATTTTGATGGCGGTTTTTACTTTACTGGTATTAGTTTGTGTATCTTGCAGTTTCCTGGCTGATATTGCTTTGGCCTTGATAGACCCCAAGATTCGGGAGAAATATCAGGGTGGTATCAATTTAAAAATAGCTCAGGATAAAGAAGAAGCAGAAAATACCCCATGAAAAGGGAAACTAAAACTAGCAATGGCCCTAGGTGGTGGGCTAGCTGCTTCGGTTGTGACGGTTGTGCTGGTCGTTACTAATCCCTTTGGGGAGAAAGCCGTCGCCCCTGTCCCTACCACAGCCGCTCAGAAAACAACTTTTGAGGAAATTGCTTTACCCGCCGATGCCAAAATTTTGATTAGCGATATTAAGCCCGGGGAACGCAAAGCCTTTTTGCCACCACTGGTAATGGGTGGTCCTACGCCCCAGCCCGCCCAGGACGTTCAGAAAGAGTCGAAGCGGGTTATCTTTAATTGCAAAATTTGGTACGTTCGCCAAAAGGGGACGTGGGAACCACGTATCGGATTTCCACGTCCTCATTGCTCACTACCACTCGGTCGATTAGTAATTCGACAAGCTGGCGTTTTTGTTGGAAGTCAGCTTCAGCTAGACCCTGTTGTACTCGCTGGCAAAATTCTTCAATACTAGCTGTAATTTCACCTATCTTTTGGTGACGTTCCAGCTGACTTTCCAACTCTCGTTCTTGGTGGATTAAACTCTGTTGCCTTTGTTCGATGTCACGCCTACGACGAGTGTATTCCTCCAAACCAATTATCCCGGACAAGTAACCCTCAGTCAAACGCTCTAATTGTTGGGTAAGATTAGTAGCGCCCTTGCGCAAATTGGCTCGCCGAGATTGTAGCTCCTGGGGTAACCATTTCCCAGCCTCAACTCGTTTTAAGGCTTGTAAGATCAGGCTGGGTTGAGTTATTAAGTTACACAGGTCTTGCCAAACTAGTTGGTCGAGCTGAAAGGCATTGATGTTGTGGCTGGCGCAACGTTTTTCTTGTCCTGTACGAGTAATTGGCTGCCGACCAGTACACCAATAGTAGCTGTACCCATCCCGGGTGAAGCTTCTACAGCTGTGCTGGCACAAGCCACAACTAACCAAAATATAAAGCAAGCAGTTAGCGTGTTTTTTGTTACGGCGGGCCAGCTGCTTATTGTATTCAAATTTAGGCTGGGCTGGCTCAAAAAGCTCATTTGAAACCACTACGGGCGAATGAGCCACACTTAACCAGTGGTCAGCGCTAGTCACTTTCATGCTTTCGCGGTTGTGACCTACTGGTTGCAAAGCGGAACGCCGGTTGTGCCTTAAGGTAGGTTCAATCCGATGAATACAAACCTGGCCAATATAAACTGGATTTTGTAAAATCCAGCGAATGGTACTGGCATTCCAGTGGGTTTTCCCTTTTGGCGAGGGTATACCACGTTGATTAAGCTGCGTGGCTAACTCACTTAGACTAACCTGAGTTTGAGCGTAGAGCGTATAAAGCTCGGCTACAATCGCAGCCTCACTCGGTTCGATATGTAAGCCTTGTGGATCTCGTGGTCGCTCCACCTTACCACGATAACCATATGGCATACGCGACCAGGGCAGCAATTGTCCCAACTCCAGGCGATGAGGCAGTCCTCGTCTGGTTCTTTCGGTAATAAGGGTTCGTTCGTACTCGGCTACCGCTCCACGGATCTGTAAGACTAATTGATCATGAGGATCGTGGCTAAGCGGGTGGTCAACAAAAACTATTTCACAGTTAGCCTGGCTAAATTCTTCTAAGAGTAAAACTTGATGGACGTAGTTACGAGCTAACCGATCGGGCGCGGTAATCAATACCCGATCAAAACTAGCCCGTCCAACGGCATCCCGTAGCCGATCCAGGCCTGGTCGTTTAAGATCAGCCCCGCTATAGCCAGCGTCGCGGAAAATTACCTCATCGGCTACCGTCCAGCCTTGATTGAGGCAGTAGGCTTGTAAACGGGCTAATTGCTGCTCAATGGTCTGAGTTAGAGCTTGGAGTTGGGTCGAGACCCGCGCATATAGGGCGATTTTCATCCTCAAGCACCTCCTGTTTTTGGGCTTCAAAGTTAGCTAAAGTAGTTTGTGGTGAAAGAACAAGCCGTTGATAGACTTGAACCCAACGAAGTTGTCCATTATCAGCCGGAACAAATCGGCGATGGATTGTCCACGATTTGACTCGCATAGTGGCCTCCTTGCGGCGAACCAATAGTGGTCATCGCCGCAAGGACAGCATAAGCCACATTTGATTGAGAGTATGCATCAACTTGGTTATGTCGAGGCTTACGCCAGCAACGCCGACGTCTAAAAGGCAAAATGCGGCTGAAGCAGAATTTGTCATTTGTGATTAAACCACTGAAATCATCTTTGAAGTGGTGCTCTGGCGATTACGTTATAAGCTGTCCCTGGGCGATTTGGCCGAAATGTATTTGAGAAAGAGTTTTTATTTTACCCGCGAAACGGTTAGGGAATGAAAAGTAGAATATGCTCCGTTGCTAACCGATGAGCTCAAAATTGAACGTAAAGGCCTGAATATGTTGCGCTGGAAAACGGACGAAACTCTGGTGAAAGTAAAAAAGAAATTTATTATTTATACCGAGCTATCGTTAGCCAGGGCAAGTTAGTAGATGTGAAACTTTCAGAGGTTCGCAATAGTGAAAGCACCACCGCTTTTTTGAGCAAGCGGTAAAGACTACCCGACAAATCCCAGAACAGGTCACCACCGACCAATAAATCTGAATTTTTGTTCTGTTGTCTGAAACCTGTCGCAATCGGCTATGCTACTTTTGATTCGTCCACAAATTGCTGAACAGCTTGGTACAGTATCAAGTCTAAAACCCGTGACCGAACATTGCTCACCGTCTGCGCGGTAACACCAAACCTGAAAGCAACCTCCTTTTTGCGGGTGCCCGCCAGTAACGCCGTAAATATGGCAGCCACCGGAGCAACCTGTGACCTGGTAGGTTGCACACCCTTACGTAACGCCTGCGCTTTGCTCTTGGATATTCCGAGAGCGAGAGAACCCCGCAGGAGAGTACACCGGGGGTCACGAAGGGCTTGCACCTCCAGCGAGTGAGGGGTTAATGATTGAACAGGTGTTGGGGTAGTCAACATCTGCTCTACCAGACGTTGCCAAGTCGTCGCCGCTAGTTCCACCACTCTTACATTCCCATCAAGATTGAGAGTAAGGCCGTAGTCAGGGGAACATTCCAGACTTTGCATACGGAGCAAATAATCCAGTAATTCTCTTCTGACCATCGGTAAAGGGTGTATCAGCACCTCCTCCAAATAAGTCTGGATCTCCCGGTTGTTTAATTTTCGTTTGGCTGGGTTAAAC
>Ga0123338_10002336_pt1 | contig 17743 bp, 16 predicted proteins | sample grotaG_FD_89793 | JGI IMG/M metagenome (GOLD analysis project Ga0123338, IMG submission 89793) | Glacier valley bacterial and archeal communities from Borup Fiord, Nunavut, Canada, to study Microbial Dark Matter (Phase II) -... | ecosystem: Environmental > Aquatic > Freshwater > Ice > Glacier ...
CGCGATGCTCAGCGACGTCGGCGGCCCGACGGTCGTCGCCAAGGCGTCGAGCGACAACGGCTATTACCAGCTCTCGTTCACCAACCTCACGGCCACGGCGTACACGATGCGCGCCGTGCCGCAAGGCGGTCAGGTGCGCGACGACTGCGCCACCTTCACGCTCGACGAGCGTGGCGTGCGCGGCCTCGTCGGCTCGACCAAGCCCGTGTCGGAATGCTGGTAGGGCAAGCCACCGACGGCGCGCGCACGCCGCTCTGGAAGGTCGCTGACCTATCATCGCCGCGACCGGCTTTCGGCCAACATCGCGCGGGGATGACGGACACGACAGCGACAACCGGCCTCGTACTCACCGGCGGCGGCGCGCGAGCGGCCTACCAAGTCGGTGTTCTGAAGGCCGTCGCGCAGATCCGTCGCCAGAGCCATGCGCCCGCGGGCAATCCGTTCCCGGTCATCGCCGGCACGTCGGCCGGCGCGATCAACGCAGCCGCGCTCGCCTGCCGCGCCGACACCTTTGATGCCGCGGTCGACGGACTGGTACACGTCTGGGAGAACTTTCGCGCCGAGCAGGTCTATCGCACCGATTCGTTCGGCGTGATCCGGACCGGCGCGCGCTGGCTGACGATGATGTCGATCGGCTGGGTGATCGCTCGCTGGCGCCGGGCCCGGCCGCGCTCGCTGCTCGACAACACGCCTCTCGAGGCGCTGCTCGCCGATCTCGTCGACACGACCCGGCTGCACCGCGTGATGGCCGAGGGTCACCTCAAAGCGCTGGCGGTGACGGCGTCGAGCTATGGCTCCGGGCTGCACGTGACCTTCTACGACGCGCTCGCCGACATCGTGCCGTGGACCCGCTCGCAGCGCATCGCCGTGCGCACGCCGATCGGCGTGCAGCATCTGCTCGCGTCGTCGGCAATCCCGTTCGTCTTTCCGGCCGTGGCGCTCGACATCGGCGGCCACGTCGAGTATTGCGGCGACGGCTCGATGCGCCAGGCAGCGCCGATCTCGCCGGCCGTGCATCTCGGCGCCGAGCGCATCCTCGTCGTCGGCGCGGGCCGCATGCACGAGCCGCCGGGCGAGCGACCGGCGAGCAGCGAATATCCGAACCTGGCGCAGATCGCCGGCCACGCGCTCTCCAACATCTTCCTCGACGCGCTCGCGGTCGACGTCGAGCGACTGCAGCGCATCAACACGACGCTGGCTCTGCTGCCGCCGAGCGCGCGCGTGCAGACGACGCTCAAGCCGATCGAGGTGCTCGTGATCGCGCCGAGCGAGCGGCTCGACGACATCGCGGCACGCCACCTGTCGAGCCTGCCGATCGCGATCCGCGGCATGCTGCGCGGCGTCGGCGTCTCGGGCGAGGGCGACAGCGCGCGTGGCTCCGCGCTCGCGAGCTATCTCCTCTTTGAAGCCCCGTACACGCGCGAGCTGGTCGCGCTCGGTGTGCGCGACACGATGGCACGCTCGGTCGAGGTCCAGTCCTTCTTCGGCTGGAACGAGCCCGCGCTGCAGCAACGCGCCGGCTGAAAGCGACGCGGGCTTCGCGACCGCGCGGAGCGCGGCGGCGAAGCCCGGCGAGAGAGCGAAGAGGTCTTACTTCTTCGGCGCGCTCGCAGCCTTCTCGGCCTTCGCTTCGGCCTTCTCGGCCTTCTTCTCGGCGCGCTTGGCCTTGGCATCGGCGACGTTTTCCTTGACGGCGTCCTTCTGCTCCTTGGCGTCTTCCTTGACGACCTTGGCGGCGCCCTTGACGCCAGAGGCAACCTTCTCGGCGCCCGTCTTCACGGCTTCACCGGTCTTGCTGGCGACTTCCTTGGTCTTCTCGACGACCTTGGTGCCCGTCGACTTGGCCGGAGCGGCGGTCGCGGGTGCGCCGGCATAGACCGCGCCATTGACGGTCAGGCCACCTTCGGAGAACTTCGCCGCGCTCTTGTCGCCCACGCCCTTGACGCGGGTGACCAGGTCGGTCCAGTCCTTGAAGTCGGACTTCTTGCGCTCGCTGATGATCAGCGAGGAGATCACCGGGCCGATGCCCTTGATCGCCTCGAGCTCGGCTTGGCTCGCCTTGTTGGCGTCGACTGCCGCGAACGCCATGGTGGTGGCGAACAGCATCGCCAGGATGGCGATGAATTTCTTGAACATGTGAATCCTCCTGAGGTTGAATGAACAGCGTGCGTCTGGGCGCGCTCATGAGCGCACCCTACGGCGGGCGCGACACCTGACCGTAACGGTCGCGGCTGCCTGCGGGTTGACCCCTCGCCGGCGATCAGGCGCCGGCAGTCGCGGCCAGCGCCGCCGCGTAGCGGCCGACGCCTGTCCCGACGTCGGCGAAGGCGTGGTCGCAGCCGGTGGCGCGCAGGCGCGCCAAGTCAGCCTGGGTGAAGCACTGGTACTTGCCGATCAGGGCCTCGGGAAAGTCGACGTACTCGACGGTGCCGGCCGCGACCATTTCGGCGAGCGACAGCGCCGGCTCGCCCCGGGCGACGCGATCGGTGTTGACGACCGCGCGGGCAACGTCGTTGAACGGCTGCGCCCGGCCGGTGCCAAGGTTGAAGATGCCGCTCGCCTCGGGATGGGCGAGGAACCAGAGCTTCACCGCGACGACGTCGCCGGCGTAGACGAAGTCGCGCGCCTGCTCGCCGGCGCCGTAGCCGCCGTACGGGCCGAAGAGGCGCACGCGGCCGGTGTCGCGGAGCTGGTTGAAGTGGTGGAAGGCGACCGACGCCATGCGGCCCTTGTGCTGCTCGTGCGGGCCGTAGACGTTGAAGTAGCGAAAGCCGGCGACCTGCGACGTCGCGCTCGGAAGGCGGCGCCGCACGACCTGGTCGAAGAGCAGCTTCGAGTAGCCGTAGACGTTGAGCGGGCGTTCGAACTCGGGCTCCTCGCGAAACGACGCGGAGCCGCCGTAGACCGCCGCCGACGACGCATAGAGCAGCCGCGTGCCTTGTTCCTGGCAGGCATCGAGCAGCGTCTTCGAGTCACGGTAGTTGAGGTCGAGCATCAGCCGACCGTCGTGCTCCATCGTGTCGGAGCACGCGCCTTCGTGCATCACCGCGTCGATCCGGCCGAGCTCGCGGCGCTGGAAACGGCCGTAGAAGTCGCGCCGGTCGAAGTAGTCGCTGATCGAGGTGCCGGACAGGTTGGCGTACTTCGCGCCGGTCGTGAGGTCGTCGACCGCGATGACGTCGTCGATGCCGATCGCGTTCAGGCCGCGCACGACGTTCGCGCCGATCATTCCCGCGGCGCCGGTGACGACGACCCTCATGCGGTCTCCGCGGTGAAGAGCTCGTCGTAGGTGACGCTCGCCGTGCCGAACTTGCCGACGACGATGCCGCCGGCACGGTTGGCGATCGGCACCGCGTCGCGCAGGCCGACGCCGCAGGCGAGCATGGCTGCGAGCGTCGCGATGACGGTGTCGCCAGCGCCGGTGACGTCGAAGACCTCGCGCGCCGTCGCAGGCACGTTCAGGTGGCCGGCGTCGTCGAAGAGCGACATGCCTTCCTCGGAGCGTGTCAACAGCAAGGCGTCGACGGCGAGCGATCGGCGCAGCGCCTGCGCGCGCTCATGCAACTGCGCTTCGCTCGACCACGCACCGATCACCTGCGCGAGCTCGCTGCGGTTCGGCGTGATGACCGTGGCGCCCTTGTAGCGCGAGTAGTCGGCGCCCTTCGGATCTACGAGCACCGGCAGACCGGCGCCGCGGGCGGCCTCGATCATCGTCGGGATGTGGGTCAGGCCGCCCTTGCCGTAGTCGGAGAACAGGACGGCCTGGCAGGTCTCGAGGGCGTTCGCGTACAGCGGGCGCATCTCGTCGAGCACCTCGTAGTCGGGCTCTTCCTCGAAATCGATGCGCAGCAGTTGCTGCGAGCGGCCGATCACGCGCAGCTTGACGATCGTGGTCAGCCGCGGGTCGCGCTTGAAGAGCGTCTCGATGCCGCTCGCGTGCAGCAACGCCTCGAGGCGGTGGCCGTGCTCGTCGTCGCCGATCGCCGTCAGGAGCCTGGCGTGGGCGCCGAGCGTCTTCGCGTTCCAGGCGACGTTGGCCGCGCCACCGAGCCGCTCCTGATGCTTCTTCGGGTTGATGCGAACGATCGGAACGGGCGCCTCCGGCGAGATGCGGTCTACCGCCCCGAACCAGTAGCGGTCGAGCATCGCGTCGCCGACGACGAGCACGCGGGCAGCGTCGAGCTGGGCGCGGGTGGGCGGAACGGTCACAGGTCTTCCAGGCGTTGCGGCGGGTAAGTATCCCAGCCGAGGCAGCCCGGGCACTGCCAGAAGTAGTGCTCGGCCTCGAAGCCGCAGGCAGCGCAGCGGTAGCGATGCAGCGGCCGGGCTGCGCGGCGCACGGCGTCGCCGACGGCGCCGGCCTCGGCCGCGCCGAGCGGCGCGGCCGGATCGCGCTGCGCCAGCAACGATTGCGCCGCGGCAAGCGTCGGATGCTCGCGCAGATGGGACAGCAGCCGGCTCTCTTTCGCGCTGTTGTCGGGCTGCAGCGACGCGACGGTCTCGAGCAGGTCGAGGGTCGGCGCCTTCTCGTAAAGCGCCTGCAGCCGCGCCAGCGCGCCGGCGGCATCGCCCGTCGCGCGCGCGCTCGCAGCGTAGCGGCGGGCGACGAGGTTGAAGGCGGCCGGCCGCGCCGTCATCAAGGTGTTCCAGAAGCGCAGCGCTGCGGCGTGATCGCCGCGCGCCGCGGCCTGCTCGCCGGAGAGCACCAGCGGACGTGCATCGCTCGGTGCGACGTCGCGAGCGCGGGTCAGCGCGTCGGCCGCGACCTCGGGCTGGCGCGCAACATCGGCCTCGAGCGCGAGCTCGCACCAGTAGTGCGCGATGCGCGAGGCAAACGAGCCGGCGCCGCTCTTCTCGAGCTCCTCGGCGACGCCGACCGCGGCCTTCCAGTCGCGCGACCGCTCGTGCAGGTCGAGCAGCGCGAGGCGCGATTCGGTGTCGAAGGACGTTCCCGCGAGCGCCTCGAACGCTGCTTCGGCGCGATCGAAGAGGCCGGCCTTCAGGTAGTCCTGGGCAAGGCCGTGCTGGGCCCGGTCGCGATCGCTCTTGGGCAAGTCCGCGCGGCCGAGGACGTGCTGGTGCACGCGCACCGCGCGCTCGTACTCGCCGCGCCGGCGGAACAGGTTGCCGAGCGCGAGGTGCAGCTCGGACGTGTCGGGGTCCTGCTGCACGGCGGCGATGAAGGAATCGATCGCCTTGTCGTGCTGCTCGTTGAGGAGGAAGTTGAGGCCCTGGTAGTAGACCTTCTGCGAACCTTCGAGATCACGCCGGCGCTGACGCTGGTCCCAGACCCGCGCGAGCCAGCCAAGCGCGAAGGCGATCGGCAGGGCCCAGAGCAGCCACTGCTGGTCAAAGTCCATCGCGGGGCGGATGCACGTGTGCCGGCTCCGACCCGGCGACATGGGCCGCAGGCGCCGGCACGGCCACGACCGGAGCGCGCGCCGCCTCGCGCCGCGCGCTCCTGCGATGGCGCCACCAGCTCGGCACCATCGCGACGATGCCAAAAGCGACGCCGATGGCGAAGACCGCGAGCACGATGAAGACCATCGGCGCCTGCCATTCGTAGCCGAAGAACAGGCTGATCTTCGACGTCTCCCGGTTGTTCAGGGCGAACACGAACAGGGTGAAGAAGACCGCCGCCCGGATGAGCCAGACGAGAATCCGCATAAGCGAAGCGTCAGTCCTTGACGGCGGCGACGGCGGCGTCGTCAGCAGTCGCTGCCGCTTGTCCGGCCCGCCCGTCGACCGCTTCGCGCAGCGCCTTGCCCGGCTTGAAATGCGGCACGAGCTTCTCCGAGATCACGACCTGCTCGCCCGAACGCGGATTGCGGCCCACGCGCGGCGGCCTGCGGTTGATCGAGAAGCTGCCGAAGCCGCGGATCTCGATGCGATGGCCGCGCGCGAGCGCGGACGCCATCGCGTCGAGGATCGTCTTCACCGCGAGCTCGGTGTCGCGATGGGTCAGCTGGCCGAATCGCTCGGCCAGCTGGATCACGAGGTCGGAGCGAGTCACGGAGAGACGCCGGGAGCCTTCGCTTCGCTCAGATCACGGCTTGTCGTCGCTGCTCTGGTTGTCGAGCTTGGCGCGCAACAGGGCGCCCAGGCTCGTCGTGCCGGCGTTCTCGCGCTCGCTGTCCTTGGCCAGGCGCTGCATGCCTTCCTGGGCATCGGCGTTGTCCTTGGCCTTGATCGACAGCTGGATCGAGCGCGCCTTGCGGTCGACGTTGATGATGATCGCCGAGACCTCGTCGCCTTCCTTCAGAACGTTGCGTGCGTCCTCGACGCGGTCGCGGCTGATCTCGGAAGCACGCAGGTAGCCGGTGATGTCCGGGTTGAGCTGGATCTCGGCGCCGCGCGCGTCGACCGTGATGACCTTGCCGGTCACTGCCGCGCCCCGGTCGTTGACCGACGAGTAGCTCGTGAACGGATCGGAGTCGAGCTGCTTGATGCCGAGCGAGATGCGCTCGCGGTCCACGTCGACGGCGAGGACGATCGCTTCGACCTCCTGGCCCTTCTTGTAGTTGCGCACGGCGGTCTCGCCGGGCTCGTTCCACGAGAGGTCGGAGAGGTGCACGAGGCCGTCGATGCCGGCCGCCAGGCCGACGAAGACGCCGAAGTCGGTGATCGACTTGACCGGTCCCTTGACGCGGTCGCCACGCTGCACCGTGGCGGAGAACTCCTCCCACGGATTGGCCTTGCACTGCTTCATGCCGAGCGAGATGCGGCGCTTGTCCTCGTCGATCTCGAGGACCATGACTTCGACTTCTTCGCCCAACGACACCATCTTCGACGGTGCGACGTTCTTGTTCGTCCAGTCCATCTCCGAGACGTGCACCAGGCCTTCGATGCCCGGCTCGATCTCGACAAAAGCACCGTAGTCGGCGATGTTCGTGACCTTGCCGAACAGGCGCGTGCCTTGCGGGTAGCGGCGCGAGACGCCATGCCACGGATCGTCGCCCAGCTGCTTGATGCCGAGCGAGACGCGGTTCTTCTCGGCGTCGAACTTCAGGACCTTGGCGTCGAGCTCCTGGCCGACCTGCACCACTTCGCTCGGGTGGCGGACACGGCGCCAGGCCATGTCGGTGATGTGGAGCAGGCCGTCGATGCCGCCGAGGTCGACGAACGCGCCGTATTCGGTGATGTTCTTGACCACGCCGTGGACGATCGCGCCTTCGCGCAGCGTCTCCATCAGCTTGGCGCGCTCTTCGCCCATCGAAGCCTCGACGACGGCACGGCGCGACAACACGACGTTGTTGCGCTTGCGGTCGAGCTTGATGACCTTGAACTCCATCGTCTTGCCTTCGAACGGCGTCATGTCCTTGACCGGACGCGTGTCGAGGAGCGAGCCGGGGAGGAAGGCGCGGATGCCGTTGACGAGCACCGTGAGGCCGCCCTTGACCTTGCCGTTGACGGTGCCGGTGACGAACTCGCCGGACTCGAGCGAGTTCTCGAGCGAGAGCCACGAGGCGAGGCGCTTGGCCTTGTCGCGCGACAAGATCGTGTCGCCGTAGCCGTTCTCGACCGCGTCGATCGCGACCGAAACGAAGTCGCCGGGCTGAACTTCGAGCTCGCCCTGGTCGTTCTTGAATTCGTCGATCGGAACGTAAGCTTCCGACTTGAGTCCGGCGTTGACGACGACGAAACTGTGCTCAACGCGAACGACCTCGGCAGTGATGACTTCACCGCTGCGCATCTCGGCCTTCTTGAGCGAGTCCTCGAACATCGCGGCGAAGGAATCGGGCGCGAACACTTCGGGCGTGCGCGGCGTGGCAACTTGAGCTTGGGACATGTGTTTGGGTGTTTCCGGTGCGGCACGGACCGCGGGTTAGGTTTCAGATCCGACGCTTCCGGATGCCAGGAGGCATGCGGAGAGGAAGCGCCGGGCCGGTTCTTCTACGACTCCTGCATCTCCGTGCGATGAAAGGGTCGCCGTTCCTCCCAGGCTTCAAGCACTGCAATGACCGAGGCTTCGATCGTGAGCGCAGAGTTGTCCAGAAGGAGCGCGCCTTCGGCCGGCTGCAAGGGCGACGCGCTGCGATTCACATCGCTCGCGTCACGCACCTGTAAGTCTGCGCGAAGACTGCTGATATTAGCGGGAATCCCCTTTGAAATCAACTGCTTGTACCGGCGCTCTGCACGCTCGGCGGCGCTCGCGGTGAGGAAGACCTTGAGGGTGGCGTCAGGGAAGACGACCGTGCCCATGTCGCGACCGTCGGCGACGAGTCCGGGAAGGCGCCGGAAGGCGGTCTGCACGCCGAGCACGGCGCGCCGCACACGCGGCCACGCGGAGATGCGCGAGGCGAGGGCGCCGACCTGCTCGATTCGCAACGTGTCGCTGACGTCGGCGCCGTCGAGGAAGGTGCGGCCGGCGGCAAAGCGCAGGCTCATCGACAGCGCGAGCGCTTCGAGGCCGGGCTCGTCGTCGGCGTCGACGCCCGATTGCAACGCGGCGACCGCGGCGGCCCGGTAAATGGCGCCGGAGTCGAGCAGGATGTAGCCGAGCGCGGCGGCGACGGCGCTCGCCAGCGTGCCCTTGCCCGACGCGCTCGGGCCGTCGATGGCCAGCACCGGGACCGCGGCGAGCGGCGTCGATGCGGCCGCGAACAGCGTCTCGAAATAGTCCGGCCAGGTCTTGCCGACGCAACGCGGATCGTCGATGCGGATGGGCTGGCCGGCTGCGACGCCGGCGACGGCGTTGAACGCGGCCAGCGAAAGCGTCATCGCCATGCGGTGATCGTCGTAGGTGTCGATCGCCGCCGCGCGCCAGGTCGCGGGCGGGGTGATCGCCAGCCAGTCGGCGCCTTCCTCCACGTTCGCGCCGACCTTGCGCAGCTCGGTCGCCATCGCCGCGAGCCTATCGGTCTCCTTGACACGCCAGCTGGCAATGTTCTCCAGCCGAGTCGTGCCGTCGGCGAAGAGGGCGAGGGCGGCCAGAGTCATCGCCGCGTCGGGAATGGCGTTGCAGTCGAGCGTGATCGCGGTCAGCGGAAAACGGCCGCGCCGCACGTCGAGCCAAGTCGGTCCGGCGGTGATCGCCGCGCCCATCGCCCGCGCCGCGTCGACGAAGGCGATGTCGCCCTGGATCGAGTCCGCGCCGACGCCTTCGACGCGCAGCGCGCTGCCGGTCGCGGCGATCGCACCGGCTGCGATGAAGTACGACGCCGACGACGCGTCGGCCTCGACCGCGAAACGGCCAGGCGAGCGCAAGGCGGACGAGCGCAGGCGAAAGCGCTGCCAGCCGTCGCGCTCGACGTCGACGCCGAAGCGCTCGAGCAGGCGGAGCGTGATGTCGACATAGGGCTTCGAGATCAACTCGCCGTCGACCTCGACGGTCGCGCCTTGCGCGCCGGCGCGCAGCGTCAGCGCCATCAGCAACGCAGTCAGGAATTGGCTCGAGACGTTGCCGCGCACGGCGATCGGCCGGTCGAAGGCGAGCGCTGCGGCAGGCGCGGTGATCGCGAGCGGCGGATAGCCCGGCTGCTCGAGATAGTCGATGGCGCAGCCGAGGACTCGCAAGGCATCGACGAGGTCTCCTATCGGCCGCTCGTGCATGCGCGCCGTGCCGCGGCACTCGTAGCGCGCGCCCGGCGGCGCCGTGACGGCGAGGGCCGCGACGAGCGGCCGCATCGCCGTGCCGGCGTTGCCGAGCCAGAGCGTGGCCTCGACCGCGGGCGGTCGTGCGCCGATGCCGGTGACCGCGAGCACCTGGCCGTCGCCCTCGACGCGGCAGCCGAGCTGCTGCAGCGCCTCGATCATCACCCGCGTGTCGTCGGAGTGGAGCAGGCCGGAGATCTCCGTCGTGCCTTCGGCGAATCCGGCGAGCAGCAACGCGCGGTTCGAGATGCTCTTGGAGCCCGGCACGCGCACCGTGCCGGCGATGCCGGACAGCGGCGGCAGGTCGAGGAAGCGGGTCGAGAACATGGTGCGCGGCGCGGCGTTCGCGGTGGCGTGGGCGAGCGACCGGTCAGCGGTGCGTGTGCGGCGTCGCCGAGTTCATCTGCCAGCCGGCGCGCGCCTCGCTCGCGCTGCGGATCAGCGACTCGAGCGCTTCCGAGTTGCCGGTCCGCACGACGTGCTCCATCGCGTCGAGCGCATGACGGAAGTGCTGCGTCTGCTTCAGGATTTCTTCGCGGTTGGCCATCAGGATGTCGCGCCAGACCTCGGGATTGCTCGCCGCGATGCGGGTGAAGTCGCGAAAGCCCGGGCCGCCGAGCGAGAGATAGTCGCGGCCCGCGGGCTGGCGCGAGATCGCATTGAAGAAGGCGAAGGCGAGGATGTGCGGCAGGTGGCTCACGGCGGCGAACGCGGCGTCGTGGTTCTCCGGCGTCATGCGAAGCACGTGCGAGCCGATGGCCGCCCACGCGTTGGTCGCCTTCTGCAGCAGCTCGGCGGACGTCTGCGGCAGCGGCGTGAGGATGACCTGGCGACCCTGAAACAACGTGCCGTCGGCGTGCTCGATGCCCGAGACCTCCTTGCCCGCGATCGGATGCGCCGGCACGAACGAGCCGATGCGATCCTTGAGCACGCGTCGCGCTGCGTCGACGACGTCGCGCTTGGTCGAGCCGACGTCCATCACCAGCGTGCCGGGATCGATCAGGTGGCGGATCGCCTTGAACGTCGCCTCCATCGCCGCCACCGGCACTGCGACGAGCACGATGTCGGATCCCGAGACCGCGAGCAGCGCCGACTCGGCGACCACGTCGATGACGCCCAGCCGCCGCGCCTGCTCGGTCGTCGATGGCGACTTGCTGTAGCCGACGACGCGGCCGACCATGCCGGCCCGCCTGAGCGCGAGCGCGAACGAGCCGCCGATGAGGCCGCAGCCGATGACGCCGAGTTGTTCGAACATCAGTGGGAGTCGACCGGGTACGTGCCGAGCAGCTTGAAGAAGGCGCAGGCTTCGCGGAGCTCGCGCAGCGCGAGCGCGACGTTCGGCTGGTCGGGGTGGCCTTCGAGGTCGATGTAGAAGTAGTACTCCCATTGCCCCGAGCGCGCCGGCCGCGACTCGAAGCGTGTCATCGACACGCCGTGGAGCTTGAGCGGCTGCAGCAGGTCGTGGACCGCGCCCGGCCGGTTCGCGACCGAGACGACCAGGCTGGTGCAGTCGTGCCCCGTCGCCTTCGGCTGCGGATGCGCGCTCGGGTGCGCGACGATCGCGAAGCGCGTCCGGTTGTGGGCGTCGTCCTGGATCGCCGGGGCGACGACGAAGAGGCCGTACTCGCTCGCCGCGCGCTCGCTCGCGAGGCCGGCCAGCGTGCTGTCGATGCCGGCCATGCGCGCGCCTTCGGCATTGCTCGCGACCGGCCGTCGCTCTGCCCCCGGCAGGTGGTGGCTGAGCCACGCATGGCATTGCGCGAGAGCCTGCGGATGGGCGCTGACGGCGACGATGCCGTCGAGCGAATCGACCTTGCGCAAGAGGTTGTGGCGGACATAGAGACTGGTCTCGCCGACGATCGTGAGCGGCGTCGTCAGGAAGAGATCTAGCGAACGCGTGACGACGCCTTCGCTCGAATTCTCGACCGGGACGACGCCGAAGTCGGCCGCGCCCGCGCTGGTCGCGTGGAAGACCTCGTCGGCGTTGGCGCAGGCGACGCGCACGATCGATGAGCCGAAGTAGCCGAGCGCCGCGAGCTCGCTGAAGGTGCCGGCCGGGCCGAGGTAGGCGACGCGGGTCGGCGTCTCGAGAGCGCGGCACGCCGACATGATCTCGCGCCAGATCGGCGCGACCGCGGTCGCAGGAAGCGGTCCGGCGTTGGCCGCCTTGAGCGCATCGATCACGGCGGCTTCGCGCTCGGGCCGGAACGCCGGCGACCCTTCCGCGCGCTTCAGCGCGCCGATCGCCATCGCGACGTCGGCGCGCAGGTTGAGCCGCTCGAGCAGCGCGCGATCGAGCGCATCGATCCGCCGGCGCAGCGACTCGAGGTCGCCAGCGGGCGGCGGCGAGTCGGACGCCATGGACCGGACGGCGCTACTTGCCCGCGGGGCGCGACGCGGCGGGTGCGCTTGAGGCGCCCGAGCCTGCAGGCAGCACGCCGAGGATGACACGGATGCGGCCGTCGAGCGCCTGCGCCTTCGGCTCGACGAGCGGGCCAGCTTCCTTCAGCAGCTGCTGGACGAAGCCGTTGCGCATCTCGCCGCCGAGCGACGTGTACTTCTTGTAGGTCGCCGAATCGAGCCAGGCGAGCAGCGCCTTCAGGTCGTCATCGCTCATCTTCGCTTCGAGCACCGCGCCGATCGTCGACGGCGCGAGCTTGACGGCGCGCTCGCGCACGGCGGGCAGAGCTTCCTCGACGTACTTCCGGGCCTCGGCCTCGATCGCCTTGCCCATCGCCTCGCGCTTCTCGGGCGGGACGTTGAGGCGCTGGATCGCCAGGCCGGCCTCCTGCATCATCTGCGCCGCCGGCCGCTCGACCAGGCTGCGCGCGACGCCTTCGATGTCGCCCTGCTGCGCCTTCAACACGCGGGCCACGAGATCCTTCTTGGCAGCGCTCGTCGCCGGCGTCGCCGCGGGTGTCTGGGCCGCCGCCATCGTCGCCATCGTCAGGGCTGCGAGACCCAGGATCACCACTCGTCGCGTCATGCGCTCTCTCCATCTGTGGCGTCGTCGCCGGGAAGTTCGGGCGGCGCCGCAGCGTCGCCATTGGCGTCGTTCTCGACGATGCGTTGCAGGCCGGTCAGCTTGGCGCCGTCGTCGAGCGCGATCAGGGTCACGCCCTGCGTTGCGCGGCCGAGCTCGCGGATCTCGGCGACGCGCGTGCGCACGAGAACGCCGCTGTCGGTGATCAGCATGATCTCGTCGTCGGCGCGCACCAGCGTCGCCGCGACGACCTTGCCGTTGCGCTCGGACTGCTGGATCGCGATCATTCCCTTGGTGCCGCGGCCGTGGCGCGTGTACTCGCCGATGCCGGTGCGCTTGCCGTAGCCGTTCTCGGTCGCGGTGAGGACGCTCTGGGTCTCGTCCTCGGCGACCAGCATCGCGATCACGCTCTGCGTCGTGTCGAGCGCCATGCCGCGCACGCCGCGGGCGTTGCGGCCCATCGCGCGCACGTCGGTCTCGTCGAAGCGTACGGCCTTGCCGCCGTCGCTGAAGAGCATCACGTCGTGCGTGCCGTCGGTGAGCGCGGCGCCGATCAGGAAGTCGCCCGCATCGAGGTCGACCGCGATGATGCCGGCCTTGCGCGGGTTGCTGAACTCGTCGAGGCTGGTCTTCTTGACGACGCCTTGCGCGGTCGCCATGAAGATGTAGTGATCGGGCGGGAAACTGCGAAAGCCGTCGGTGAGCGGCAGCACGACGTTGACCTTCTCGCCGGCCTGCAGCGGGAACATGTTGACGATCGGCCGGCCACGCGAATTGCGCGATCCCTGCGGCACTTCCCACACCTTGAGCCAATAAACGCGGCCGAGCGTCGTGAAGCAGAGGATGTAGTCGTGCGTATTGGCGATGAAGAGCTGCTCGACCCAGTCGTCTTCCTTGTTCTGCGTCGCCTGCTTGCCGCGCCCGCCGCGCCGCTGCGCGCGGTATTCGCTCAGCGCCTGGCTCTTCACGTAGCCGGTGTGCGAGAGCGTCACGACCATGTCGGTCGGCGTGATCAGGTCTTCGGTGCCGAGATCGAACGCGTTGGCTTCGATCGTGCTGCGCCGTTGCGCGAGCTTGGCCGAGCCGAACTCTTCCTTCAGCTTGGCGAGCTCGTCGCCGATGATCGTCGTCACCCGCGCCGGCGTCGCGAGGATGCCGAGCAGGTCGGCGATCTGCGCCATCACCTCGCGGTACTCGCCGATGATCTTGTCCTGCTCGAGGCCCGTGAGGCGCTGCAGGCGCATCTGCAGGATCTCGGAGGCCTGGTCGTCGGAGAGGCGATAGAGGCCGTCGGCCTGCAGGCCGAAGTTCGGCGATAGGCCTTCGGGCCGGTACGCGTCGCGTCCCTGCACGGTTTCGCTGCCGACGCGCGCGAGCATCTCGCGCACCATCGACGAGTCCCAGCTCTTGCTCATCAGCGCCGACTTCGCCACCGGCGGCGTCGGCGAGGCCTTGATCGTCTCGATGAACTCATCGATGTTGGCGAGCGCGACGGCGAGGCCTTCGAGCACGTGGCCGCGCTCGCGCGCCTTTCTCAGCTCGAACACCGTGCGCCGCGTGACCACTTCGCGCCGGTGCTCGAGGAAGATCGAGATCAGGTCCTTCAGGTTGCAGAGCTTCGGCTGGCCGTCGATCAGCGCGACCATGTTGATGCCGAAGGTGTCCTGCAGCTGGGTCTGCTTGTAGAGGTTGTTGAGGACGACCTCGGGCACCTCGCCGCGCTTCAGCTCGATCACCACGCGCATCCCGGACTTGTCGCTCTCGTCCTGAATGTGGCTGATGCCTTCGAGCTTCTTTTCGTGAACCAGCTCGGCCATCCGCTCGAGCAGGTTCTTCTTGTTCACCTGATAGGGAATCTCGTCGACGATGATCGACTGGCGCTGGCCCTTGTCGATGTCCTCGAAGTGGCACTTCGCGCGCATCACGACGCGGCCGCGGCCGGTGCGATAGCCCTCACGCACGCCCGACAGGCCGTGGATGATTCCGGCGGTCGGGAAGTCGGGCGCCGGAATGATCTCCATGAGCTCGTCGATCGACGCTTGCGGGTTCCTCAGCAGGTGCTGGCAGGCGTCGACGACCTCGTTCAGGTTGTGCGGCGGAATGTTCGTCGCCATGCCGACGGCGATGCCGCCCGAGCCGTTGATCAGCAGGTTGGGCAGCTTCGACGGCATGACGAGCGGCTCGCTCTCGCTGCCGTCGTAGTTCGGGCCGAAGTTGACCGTCTCCTTGTCGAGATCGGCGAGCATCTCGTGCGCGATCTTGGCGAGGCGGATCTCGGTGTAGCGCATCGCCGCCGCGTTGTCGCCGTCGACCGAGCCGAAGTTGCCCTGGCCGTCGACGAGCATGTGGCGCATCGAGAAGTCTTGCGCCATGCGCACGATCGTGTCGTAGACCGACTGGTCGCCGTGCGGGTGGTACTTGCCGATGACGTCGCCGACGATGCGCGCCGACTTCTTGTATGGCCGGTTCCAGTCGTTGCTGAGCTCGTGCATCGCGAAGAGCACGCGACGGTGGACCGGCTTCAGGCCGTCGCGCGCATCGGGCAGCGCGCGGCCGACGATCACGCTCATCGCGTAATCGAGATAGGAGCGCCGCATCTCCTCTTCGAGGCTGATGGGCAGCGTTTCCTTGGCGAATGAGGTCATGGCGTCGGCGGGCAGAGGACGGAAGCACGGGCCGTCGAACAGCCGAGCGCGAGGTGCGATTCTAAGTGTCGGGACGCTGTAGCAGCCGCGCAACAACGGTCCCGCAGAGGCTGTTCCACCGGGGCAAAATCAGGCCGAACGGACACCCTATGGCACAATGAGCCGGTCGGTGGTCAACGTCCGCGGAGCGGGGGTGGCCAGTATTTTCCGATTCAGGTTCGGACGTTTTACGCAGAACATTACTAGCCCCCCTCGAGAGGAGAATCATGAAGAAACTGAACAAGGTGGCGTCGCTCTTTGCAACCGCTGCTCTCGCATCGTCGTTCGCCGGCGTTTCCGCGCAGACGGTGGACAACTGGGTGAGCGGCACCGGTTTGCCCTGGAAGAACGGCACCAACGAGCTGTGCTGGCGTGATGGCGTCTGGACGCCTGCCACCGGCTTGCAAGGCTGCGATGGCGTTCCCGCCCCGGCCGTTCCCGCCCCGGCACCCGCGCCGCGTCCGGCTCCGGCCCCCGCGCCTGCTGCCGCTTCCGCTCCGGCGCCTGCTCCGGCCGCCGTGGTCGTTCCCGCCCCGACCAGCGAAAAGGTCACTTTCGCCGCCGATGCTTTCTTCGACTTCGACAAGTCGGTGCTCAAGCCCGAAGGTCGCGCGAAGCTCGACGATCTCGTCGGCAAGATGGGCGGCTTGAATCTGGAAGTCATCATCGCCGTCGGACACACCGACTCGGTCGGCTCTGACACGTACAACCAGAAGCTGTCGATTCGTCGATCGGAAGCTGTCAAGGGCTATCTTGTCAGCAAGGGCGTCGAGAAGAACCGCGTCTACACCGAAGGCAAGGGCGAGAAGCAGCCGGTCGCCGACAACAAGACCGCCGAAGGCCGCGCGAAGAATCGCCGCGTGGAAATTGAGGTGGTCGGCACGCGCGGAAAATAAAGCGCTTCGCTGGATCAAAAAGCCCCGCTCTGCGGGGCTTTTTGTTTGGTGTGTCTAACATCGACGCATGACCGTCAACGCCGATCCCCGTGAGCTCGCCAAATTCAGCGAGCTCGCCCACCGCTGGTGGGACCCCGAGAGCGACTTTCGCCCGCTGCACCAGATCAATCCGCTGCGCCTCGACTGGATCGATGGTCTCGCCGTGCTGACCGGCAAGCGCGTCCTCGATGTCGGCTGCGGCGGCGGCATCCTCGCTGACTCGATGGCGCGGCGCGGAGCCGACGTCCTCGGCATCGACCTCGCAGGCAAGGCGTTGAAGGTCGCGCAACTGCATGCGATCGAGGCGGCGACACCGCGGGTCGAGTACCGCGAGATCGCCGTCGAGGCGCTCGCCGCCGACGTGCCCGCATCCTTCGACGTCGTCACCTGCATGGAGATGCTCGAGCACGTGCCCGACCCTGCGTCGGTGGTGACCGCATGCGCGCGGCTCGTGCGACCCGGTGGCTGGATCTTTTTCTCGACCATCAATCGCAACGCCAAGGCTTTCGTGTTCGCGATCGTCGGCGCCGAGCACGTGCTGAAGCTCTTGCCCAAGGGCACGCACGAATACGCGAAGTTCATTCGCCCGAGCCAGCTCGCGACGTGGTGCCGCGACGCATCGCTCGAGCTGACCGCGACGCGCGGCCTTGAGTACAACCCGCTGACGCGCCGCTACTGGCTGTCTGGCGACACGAGCGTCAACTACATGATCGCGTGCCGCAAGCCAGCATGAGGTCGCGCCCGCTCGCAGTCCTGTTCGATCTCGACGGCACCTTGATCGACAGCGCCCCCGACCTCGCAGGCGCATGCAACGAGATGCGGGCCGCGCATGGCCTCGAACCGCTGCCGTACGAGCGACTGCGCCGGATGGTCGGGTCGGGCGCACGCGGCATGGTCGGCACGGCCTTCGACGTCGCGCCGGGCGACGCTGGCTATGAATCGTTGCGCGACGAATTCCTGCAGCGCTACGAAGCGCGCATGACGCGCGAGACGCGCGTCTTCGCCGACGTCGTGCCGATGCTGGCGGCGCTCGACGACAGACGCCTGCAGTGGGGCATCGTCACCAACAAGGCGACGCGATTCGCTGCGCCGCTGGTCGAGTACCTCGGTCTCGCGATGCGGGCCGGAACGCTCGTCTGCGGCGACACCGTCGCGCACGCCAAGCCGCATCCCGCGCCCTTGCTCGAAGCGGCACGACGGATGGGCCGCGACGCCGCCGACTGCGTTTACGTCGGCGATGATCGCCGTGACGTCGACGCGGGTCGCGCCGCCGCGATGGCAACGGTGGTTGCCGCATGGGGCTACCTCGGCGAGGGCGACCCGCCCGCGGTATGGGGCGCCGATCACCTCATCGAGCGGCCGGCCGGGCTGATCTCGCTGATCGACGGCGCTTGAATGCTGGTCGCGTGCCCTAAACTAAGGGTTCTGGGGCTGACCTGGCTTCGACGAGGGTTCGGAGTTGGAACAGTGCACGCCGAGCACCAGTTCGCTCGTTAATCCACTGGAAACAAAGTAACTGCGAACGATCAAACGTACGCTCTCGCCGC
>Ga0123338_10002338_pt1 | contig 17739 bp, 12 predicted proteins | sample grotaG_FD_89793 | JGI IMG/M metagenome (GOLD analysis project Ga0123338, IMG submission 89793) | Glacier valley bacterial and archeal communities from Borup Fiord, Nunavut, Canada, to study Microbial Dark Matter (Phase II) -... | ecosystem: Environmental > Aquatic > Freshwater > Ice > Glacier ...
GCTCCGCTTCATGATAGTCAGGTTGTGTAAAGGCAGGCAAGACTTGTCGATCAAACGCGCGAGGACGAGGTTTAGACCACGGAATCCGGATTGAGGGCGAGTTCGGTTTTCAGTTCCTGCGCGGCCTGTTCGGTTAAGCCCTTGACCATGTGTAGCTCCCCGAGGAGGAAGTGCGCCTGGGGCAATTTTGCATCGAGCGCGAGCGCCTGCTGCAACTGGGCTTCGGCCTCATCATTCAGTTTCTGGCGGAGCGTCATCTGGCCGGTGATGAGGTGCGCGGCGGCGGAATTGGGGGCGACTGCGAACATTTCGGCGAAGGCCTGGACGCTGTGGGGCACGTCGTGGACCAGCAGGTAACTGCTCGCGAGCATGTAGGCGCTCTCATTGGTGCGCACGGCGTCTTTGAGGACTGGGATGGCGTCGGCATAGCGGCCCAGGAGATAGAGGCTTTCGCCACGGAGCAGGGCGGATTCCTTGTAGGCGGCGGAATCGGGCTTTTCGGTGAGCATCGCCTTCTGAAACTGCTCCGCGGCGCTTGCTGGTGTTCGGCAGCCTGCGCCAGAACGGAAAGCAGGAGCAACTGCGCGATGAACAGGCTCCTAGTATAATTACGGTGCTTTGAGGTTTCTCAGTTGCCTTCTTTTATGTGTTGCGCTGGCGCGGGCGGAAACCGCATCGGCGCTCACGAGCAGGGCCGAGCAGAGAATTCGGGCCAGCGACCAGGCGGGTGCGGTGCAGTTGCTGGAGCAGGCGGCCGCCGCGGAGCCGGTGAGCGCGGAAGAGGAAGATTTAATCGGTTTCCTGTATGCGGTGCTGGGCCGAGGCGCGAATTCGATCGAGCATTTTCAGAAGGCGATTGGTGCGGCTCCGGATCTGGCGGTGGCGCGGTATCACCTGGGCGTGGCTTACTGGCTGCAACAAAACCCGACAGAGGCGATTCCGCAACTGGAGCGGGCGGTGGTGCTGGCACCGGACAATTTCGATTACAGCTTGCGGCTGGGAACGGCGTTCTTAGAGACGAGCCACTACGCGGAAGCCTTGCGGGAGCTGAAAAAATCTATTGCGCTGAATGGCGCGAACGGGCTTGCATGGAACAGCCTGGGCCATGCGCTGCAGAAAAGCGGGGATCTGGACGGGGCGGTTCAGGCTTACGAAAAGGCCGTGAGCCTGAACCCGGCCGATGACCTGTGGCGTAACGATTACGGATTCATGCTGGTGGAAACGCGCAAGGCCGACCAGGCCTTAGCGGAATTCCGAAAGATTCTTGCGCATGACCCGGAAAACTCAGGCGTCCGGGTGAACGTGGGCTATGCCTATATCAAGAAGGGCGAATATACGCTGGCGGAAAAGGAATTTCGCCTGGCATTGACGAAAGATCCGGCCTCGGCTTCGGGCCACTACGATCTGGGGATCGCTTTGAAGCAGCAGGACAAGTTGGAGGCTGCCGAAAAGGAATTGTCTGAAGCCATCCGCCTGGAGCCGGGTCTTGCGGAAGCCCACTACACACTGGGAATCACGTTTTGGCAGTTGGGCAACTTCGCAGGCGCCATCGCGGAAATGCGCGCCGCCATTGCGGTGCGCCCCGAGTACGCCGAAGCTCATTATATGTTGGGCACCACTCTAAAACAGAGTGGCGATCCGGACGGCGCTATTCCGGAATTGCGAGAAGCCATCCGTCTGGACCCGGAAACGCCGGGCCCCTTCAACATCCTGGGGCAGATTCTCCGAACCAAGGGCGAAACAGCGGCCAGCGCGGAACTGTTTGCCCGCGCCGCGAAACTGAAGCAGCATCGCGAGGCCCAGATCGGCAATGCGTTGAATCAAGGCATGGGTTCCTACACCCAGCCCGTGCGACCGCGATGAGGAGGTGGGATACCTTAGTTCCTGACAAGTGCTTAGCGGCGGTGCCAACCAACGAGTTCCGTCCGCACGGGAACTCCGCCCCGAATTTGAGTACGGATTACCGCCTCAAACGGTGACGTAATTTTCCCGTTCCGCGAGCCGGTCAGCTTGGTGAGCAGCTCTTCCAGACTTTTCGGGCGGCAGACGTATTCCACGGCCGCCTGGGTTCCCAGTGTGGTTATACCGGCCAGGATCAACACGTTGTGCTGCGACGTCAAGCCGGGAATCATCTGAATTACCGCAAAGTCGTCCGTCAGCGGATTTTCGGTTGAACCGAAGTATCGATCCTTCTCACCTGGGCGGGGGTGGATATTGACAATGGCCAAATCGCCCCGGTGCGGCCCCTCCGTCTGAACCCGGAACACAAAATCCTGCGCTTCGGGAATTTGACGCAAGGACAGGTTCTCCGACGGTGAGCCGATAAAAACAATGTCGCTGTTACGCGCGTCGTCCCAGGAGATCAGGCGCCCGCGTTTGACTCGAATCGTCGAGTTAAATGTTGCTGAAAGGCGGTCCAGCTCATGGATTCCCATCACTTCGCCCACACCTGTGTAGTGATCGAAAATGCGACTTTCCGAGTCTACGCCCTTTTGAAAGTACCGTAGTCCGGTTTCCGGGCGCCCGACGAACTCGGCATTGCTGAACACGACAAGAGGATGCTCACTTCCTTCGAAAAAACTATGCCAAAACTCGCGAACGGCAGCCGGAGGAGTGGGCGTCCTGCTGCGCGCGGCCGCAAATCCCAAGCAGGCGGTAATGGCTGCAAACACCAGTCCGGCTAACAATCGCCTGCGTTCACTCCAAAAAATGAAGAAGACACGCCGTGGTTTAACGGCAACCGTGTTCGGAGCGGGGACCTGCGAATCTACAAACGGGGGTGGGACCGGCATCTCTTCGCGCCGATGAAAAACCAAAGAATACGATCCCTTGGGAATCTCCACTACGTAGGGCGTTCCCTGATGCTCGGCGTAGTATTCCATCAACTTCGTCCGGAGCCGGCCGGTTTGCACGCGAACTGTGGAATCCAGCCGAGGATCAAAGCTTTCGGCACGATGGAATACGCGCGTGGCGAGCTCGTATTCTTTTATCGAAACGCCGGGCTGCTCCAGACTACGCTTAGCCAGAAAGAGTAATAAGCCGCGCAACGAGTCTGAATGCTGCAAGATTTGGCTCGACGTTAGCCGCTCCAATTCTTTAATTTTCTCCTCTTCAACGTAGGAGAGATCCCCAATCTCAGCCATATCGCCCCTTGTAACACTGGTGTAACACAGGCTTTTCTATTGAAATTAAAGCGTTTAAACTTCGTAACAGTATCATACGCCAAAAAACTTGCCGCACTACCGGTTCCTGAAATAGACTACAAAAACTTCAGTTACGGTCTATTCTTCCAAGGAGAAGATTGATGAAAAAGCGTCTCAAAGTTCTTTTCAGCGTTTCGGCAGTACTTTCCCTTATTCTGACAGCAGCTACGCCTTTTGCGTATTCCCAGCAGGTTTACGGAACCATCCTCGGCACCGTAACGGATGCATCGGGTGGGGGTGCGGCGAATGCGAGGGTGATGATTACCGACCAGGATAAAAACACTCGCTTCGAGGTCAGCACGAACGAATCGGGCAACTATACAAAAGGTCAGCTAATTCCTGGTAACTATAAGGTTGAGGTTGAGCTAACCGGATTTCGCAAAGCGGTCAGCAATACCGTGGTGGTGAATGTCGATCAAACGTCCCGGCTGGACGTCGTGCTTGAGATTGGCAGCACTGCGGAAAGCGTAGAGGTATCGGCAGCCAGTCCGCTTCTCCAAACCGACCGAGCGGATGTCGCCACTACTTTCACGTCGCAGCAGTTGATCAATCTTCCCAATCTAAACCGAAATTTTCAGTCATACGAACTTTTGACCCCTGGGACGGTGCGCTCAAACTGGCAGCACGCTTCGAGTGAGAATCCGCAGGGCAGCGTCCAAATCATGGTTAACGGCCAGCATTTCAGCGGGACCGGCTTCCAGTTGGATGGTACGGAAAATCAGTCTCCCATCCTGGGCATTATTGCCATCAACCCGAATCTCGATTCCATTGTGGAATCGAAAATTGCCGGCCAGAATTATGACGCGGAGTTCGGCTACGCCGGCTCTGGCATTGCAATCGCGTCAACCAAAAGCGGCAGCAACCAGCTCCATGGCACTGCCTTCGAATATCTACGGAACAATTCCGGCGGCTTTGCCGATTATGCGCGCAACCCGTTCAACTCGGCCGAAAACAACGGAGTTCCCCCGGTGCGCCGCAACCAGTTCGGCGGTTCCATCGGTGGAGCGATCATTAAGGATAAGCTGTTCTACTTCGGCGATGCGCAGTTGCTTCGCCAGCGCCTTGGTTCCACCGCCAAAACGTCAGTTTTGAGCGCGGCGGCGCGCGGTGGCAACTTCAACGAATATCTGCGGCCCATTGCCGGCGCCACCATGGTGCAGACTACCGAGGGCAATTTTGTTCCTCTGCAGCAGAATTTGGTGTTCGACCCCACCACGGGTAGCCCCACGACCGGCCTCGGTCGCCGCGCTTTCCAGACCAATGGCATCCTGAACGCGATTCCCACCTCACGGCTTGATCCTCGCGCCCAGAAGATTTTGAGTCTGCTGCCTTTACCGAATGCCGCGGGTGAAGCGGGTGCTCCCTTCCGCAACAACTTTGCGGGTTCAGGATCTTCCGCATTCGACAGCAACCAATGGGACACGCGCATCGATTATTTCATCAACCCCAAATCTTCTTTTTTCGGACGCTATAGCTCAGCCAACTTCACGCAGGTGGCTCCGGGTATCTTCGGCACCATCGCGGGAGGAGCCGCTCTCGACAACGTCAATTTCGCCGGTATTTCCGACGTGCTCGATCAATCGATCGCCATCGGGTACACACGCACCATTAGCCCCACCACCATCCTCGATGTGAGATTCGGATATCTACGAATTGCGCAACAGGTGCTCCCCTTGGACTTCGGCACCACGCCCGCCAAGGACGCCGGTATCCCCGGCCTGAATCTCGACAACACTTTCACTTCAGGCTTACCAGGATTTTTCTTCGAAGGTGACCCAGGTACGAGCCTTGGATACAAGTTGGGCGGTGTCAACGGCGACGGACATTGCAATTGCCCGCTGACCGAAAGAGAGCAGCAGTATCAATTCACCGGCAACCTCACCAAAATCCAGGGGAATCACAATCTGAAGTTCGGTGCGGACATTCGCTATGCCCTCAACCTGCGAGTGCCGAGCGATAGTCATCGCTCCGGAGAACTGCATTTCCGCAGCAACGATACAGGTTATGTACCCTCTGCCGGAGCTGGAGCACAGCAGGGCCTCGGTTTTGCGAGCGCTGAGCTGGGCCAAGTGAATTCGTTCAGTCGCTACGTGGGCACCACCACCACAGCCGCCGAGCGCCAGAAGCGCTGGTTCTTTTACGGTCAGGATCAATGGCGCGTTACGCCGAAGTTGACCGTCAACTATGGCCTGCGTTGGGAACTGCTGTTCCCCGAAACGGTGAATGCGAAGGGCAATGGCGCTCAGCTAGATCTAAATACCGGTGAAATTGCAGTATTCGGCGTGGGCAAAGTCTCTAATCATGGCATTCAGAACATGAATTATCTGAACTTCGCGCCGCGGGTTGGAATCAGCTACCAGCTCAACACAAAGACAGTGGTGCGCGCGGGCTACGGGTGGAGTTATGAACTCGGGACGTTCGGATCCACCTTCGGCCACAACGTAACACAGAATGTCCCGATCCTCGCCAATCAGCAGGTGAACGCCGCTAATTCCTTCAGCGGTGTGTTTACGCTGGCTCAAGGCCCGCCAGCTCCCACATTCCTTCAGCCAGATTCGACCACCGGCCGGTTCAAGCTGCCGGACGGAATCAACGGAAAGGCCCGGCCCGCCGACGTGCGGCTACCGCGCGTGATGGCCTACAACATTACGGTACAACGCCAGCTGGGTAAAGATTTCACCGCATCGGTCGGGTATGTTGGCAATCAGGGACGGCACACATTTTTCGGTGACGGTCCGAATTTCGACGTGAACCAGCCCAGCTTCATTCCGGGCGTTTCCGATCAGAACGTACGCCGCCCGTACTATGCGAAATACGGCTGGACGCAAGGTATCGATTACTACTGCAATTGCGGCAACAATCAATACAACTCATTGCAGGCCCAGGTGGAAAAGCGCTATTCCGGTGGCTACACATTGAGCGGCAACTACACCTATCAGTATGCGAAGGGCGACGGAGGAGATTCTTACACCATCCTCTACAACCGCGCGCTCGGCTATGGCAACAAGGACTTCTTCCCCCACCACCAGATCACTGCGGCCCAGAATTATGAGGTGCCGTTCGGCCGCGGCCGTAAATACGGCAGCGGTATCAACCGTATGGTGGATTACGCGGTAGGCGGCTGGAATCTAAACGGCGTGACCACGTTTTATAGCGGACGCCCGTTCACGCCGTCCATCGGCAATCTGCCGAGTGGCGCAATCCGGCCCGACGTGGGACCGAACAACCGCCCGGACAAGGGAAGCGGCGACCCCTACGCCAAGGATCAGAACCGCGATCACTGGCTGAACTCCGGCTTGGGCGGCGCGTTCCTTGTGCCGGCCAACAACACTTTCGGCAATTACGGAGTCAATACTTTACAAGGCCCGATCTTTGTCAATCAAGACTTCAGCGTTTCAAAGCGCTTCTCCGTTACCGAGCATTCCGCAGTGGAGTTCAGGACGGAATTCTTCAATGTCTTCAACCACGCCAACCTTGGAGATCCTAACAACGATGTAACCGGTAGCAACTCGGGCACGATCACGGGCCTGGCTCCCAACTACGAGATGCGCCGGCTGCAGTTCGCACTTCGGATAAGCTTCTAGGAGAGAGGTTTCCGAATCAGTAGCTTGGTAGGGTGGCTATGTTTGTTGTGGTTAGCCGTAGCGAGCGACGCTCATTTGAAGGGCGTCGCCGCCTACGAACGGCGGGACTATACCCACGCCGTACAATCGCTTCAGCAATCTATCGAGAGTGAAAAGCCAGACAGTGCGGAATACCAGGAGTCCGCGCTGCTGCTGGGCCAGAGTTTTTATTTAACCAGAGCATTCCCAGCCGCTGTTCCGTGGCTGGAGAAAGCGGGCGCCTACCCTACTCATACCGCGGAAGTACTTTACATGCTGGGCACGGCGTATACCCAAACCGGGCAGCCCGGGAAGGCTACCGCAATCTTCGCCAAGCTTTTCGGTGTGAAAGGAGATTCGGCCGCCGGCCACCTGATCGCGGGGCAGATGCTGCTTCGATTCGAAATGGAAGGCCCATCGGAGAAAGAACTGCTGCAAGCTCTCGCACTGGATCCGAAAATTCCCGAAGCGCATTTCATGCTGGGTGAAATCGCTCTGTACCGTGGAGAGATCGATAAAGGGCGGCGGGAATTTGAGTTGGAAATAGCTGGCAATCCCAACTTCAGTACTTGCTATTACCGGCTGGGCGACGCCTATACGCGCCGCGAACAATGGGCCGAAGCAATCACCGCTCTCCAGCGATCCATCTGGTTGAACCCGAATTTCAGCGGACCGTATATTCTGTTGGGAAAGGCATACCAGAAGACCGGCGAGCTCTCTAACGCGGAAGGCACTCTGCGGCGCGCGATTCAGCTAGATCCGCAAAACTACTCCGCGCACTATATCCTTGGGCAAACTCTTATCCAACTGGGGCGTATCCCTGAAGGCAAGCAAATGCTCGAACGCTCGCAGCAGTTGCGGAAACCGTAGTGGTAATGCCGTCCCGAAGAACCATCCTGAAGTCTCTCTGCGCCACCGCCACCGTCTTCAGCTTCGATCAACTTCTAGCGGGGACCGGCCTGGGGGTGCGTTTCACGAATGTCGCGCGCGAAGCCGGTTTGCGCACGAAGACGATTTTCGGCGCGGAACGCAGTAACAAGTATTTGCTGGAAACAACGGGCTGCGGCGTGGCATTCATCGATTACGACAACGATGGGTGGCTTGACCTTTTCTTCGTGAACGGCACCAGGTTTCAGACCGAGCAACTCACGGGGGCGAAACCGGTGAGCCACCTTTACAAGAACAATCGCGACGGAACGTTTACCGATGTGACGGTGAAAGCGGGGGTAGCGCGGACGGGTTGGGGGCAGGGCGCGTGCGTGGGGGATTACAACAACGACGGCAACGAAGATTTGTTTGTCAGCTATTGGGGCGATTGTTCGCTCTACCGGAATAACGGTGACGGGACTTTTACGGACGTGGCGCAGAAGGCCGGGGTGACGACGCGCACGACGACTGGGCTGCAGCGCTGGAACACGGGGTGCGCATTTCTGGATTACGACCGCGACGGGCATCTGGATCTTTACGTAGCCAACTATATCGATTTCGATTTGAAGACCGCGCCGCTGCCCGAAAGCGGGCCTTGTCTTTACAAGGGCCTGACTGTCGCTTGCGGGCCACCGGGGCTGGTGGGAGCGAAGGACATCCTGTTCCACAACAACGGCGATGGCACGTTTAGCGATGTATCGGCGAAGGCCGGCATTCTGAAGAAGCAGGGCACCTATGGCCTGGGCGTGCTGGTGGGCGATTTCGATAATGATGGATGGCCCGATATTTACGTGGCCGATGATTCCAGCCCGTCGGCGCTTTGGAAGAATAATCGCGACGGCACGTTCACTGACATCGGGGTGGAGGCAGGAGTGGCGTTCGGACCCGATGGTAAGACGCAAGCCGGCATGGGCGTCTCCGCGGCCGATATTTACGGGGATGGCAAGCTGGCGATCTTTAAAACAAATTTCGCGGGCGATACTTCCACGCTGTATCGCAATCTGGGCGAGGGCGCGTTTGAAGATATGACGTTTCAATCAGGTCTGGGGCGCAATACGAGGTTTCTGGGGTGGGGTGCCAGCTTTCTCGATTTCGATAACGATGGCTGGCCTGACATTTTGACCTGCAATGGGCATGTTTATCCGGAGGTTGCCGAAAATGCCAATGAATCGGGCTATCGCGAGCGAAAAGTGCTTTATCGCAATGATGGAAAAGGCAAGTTTGTCGATGTTTCGCTGGACGCGGGGCCCGGGATTCTGGAGACTGTTTCAGGCAGGGGTTGTGCTATTGGCGACTTCAACAACGATGGAGTTCTGGACGTGGCGGTGAACTGCGTGAATGATTTTCCGCAACTGCTGCGCTGCGAAAGCACGCTGAAGAACAACTGGCTTGCGGTGAAGACGATCGGCACGAAGAGCAACCGCAGCGGCATCGGCGCGCGCGTGTTCTGCACACCGGAAGGCGGCCACCGGCAGATGGATGAAGTTCGCAGCGGCGGCAGCTACCTTTCGCAGAGCGATTTGCGGGTGCATTTTGGTCTTGCGAAAGCGGCGAAGGCCGATATAGAAGTTCACTGGCCGAGCGGGCAAATTGACAAGCGCGCGGCGGTTGCGGCGAACCAGGCGATCACGGTTACGGAAGGCAAGCCGTGATTGCGCACATACTGGTGTTGATTTTTCTGCGAACGGATTGTCCGCTTTCGAGCAGATATGCGCCGGAGATTTAGCGGCTGGCCAGTGTCCATCCGGAAGCTGAATTCCGGCTGGTGATGCCGGAGAAGCTAACCAGTGCGCAGCGCGAAGAATACCGCCATAAGTTTGCTTACCGCATTCCGGCGGTGGGCGACGCGGATGGCAAGCTGGTGAGTGATGCGCAGGCCGTGACCACTCCGGAAGCGGCTGTGTTTTTGGGTGAGAGGCTGATGTATCACGGGCGGATCGATAACCGCTATGTCAGTTTGGGCCAGGCACGCGCGCGCGCGACGGAACACGATCTGGATATTGTGTTGAACGCCCTGCAAGCGCGCAAGCCGGTGCCGTATGCTTCGCGCCCAGCGATTGGATGCGCGATCGCGGATCTTGCGGGTGTGACTTTCAATCACGACATTGCGCCGATTCTGTATCAGAACTGCGCGCCTTGCCACCGGCCGGGTGAGGTGGCTCCGTTCTCATTGCTGTCTTATCAGGACGCGCGGCTTCATGCTTCACAAACGCAGGCTGCAAAAATATCCAGCGGACGTGACCGCGCATTACAACCTGGGCGCGCTTTACCAGTCGCAAAACCGCAATGCGCAAGCGATAGAACAGTACCGGTCAGCGCTTCAGGCAGACCCTTCTCGAGCAGCAGCCCGCAATGCGCTGGGTAATGTTTTGCTTGCGGAAGGGCGGAACCAGGATGGCATGGGTGAACTGAAAGAAACGGTTCGGAGGGACCCGGGTTATTCGCCCGCGCACTTCAACTTGGCGCGTGCCTTGACTGGAGTTGATGACCGTGAAGGCGCGGTAAGAGAATATACTACGTATCTGAAGCAGCAGCCTGACGACGCGCAGGCGAATCTGAATCTGGCCGCGATCTATATTGGGCTGCGGCGATTCGATCTGGCGCTGCCGCATTATGAGCGTGCCTGTGAGATTGCTCCGGATGCGAATACGCTCACCGATCTGGGAACGCTTTACGAAAAGACCAGCAAGCTTTCTGAAGGCATCAAGGCGTTTCAGAAGGCGCTCGAATTAGACCCCGAGAATGAGATTGCCCGCAAGAACCTGGCGCAGGCTACTTCTTCTTTACAATCCCAGAGCCCTCGCGTACCGTAATAAACTGCCTGACGGCGATTCCCTTGATGGATTCCGTGACGCCGCTGGGCCAAAAGATTTCAAGCTCCACTTGCTTCGCCGGACCCAGGCCGAAGTGCACCCGAAGATCGTTTGCGGAATAGAAGCTGGATTGGCTCATCACCGTCGCAGCCTGCACTTTTCCATCGTAGTGAGCCAGTACACGGGCCCCTATCGCGCTGCGGTTACTTTTGACGCCGATGAGCTTGACGTTCAACCAGGAGCCGTCTTTGACACCATCGTTGCGGAGCAGGGAAGGGGGCTCATTCATGTTGACGATGGCGATATCCAGATCGCCATCATTATCGAAATCTCCGAAGGCGCAACCGCGGCTGGCGTGCACGGCTGAGATGCCGGTGCCTGCCTGGCCGATGAGCTCTTCAAATTTGCCATTGCCCAGATTCCGGAAGATCAAGCGGGGTGTTTTAAACGGGTAAGCCGCAATCTTCTTTTCCACTTCGGGGTAAACGCCGCCGGTGACTTGGAACAGATCGGGATAGCCGTCGTTATCGAGGTCCACCATGCCGGCGCCCCAGCCCACGTAGCGTGTTTCCACACCGATTCCCGCGCGGATGGTGACGTCTTCGAAGTTGCCTTTGCCGCTGTTCTTGTAGAGAACGTCCGTATCGTCGGCGAAGTGAGTTTTGAAAAGATCGAGGCGGGCATCCAGGTTGAAATCACCGACGGCGATTCCCATGCCGGCCTGCTCCATGCCGTCCTCATTCAGGGCGACTCCGGTTTCCAAGCCGACGTCGGTAAAGGTGCCATCGCCGTTGTTCTGGAACATGAAACTCGGCGTGGAATCGCAAGCTACGTAGATATCCTGAAAGCCGGAACCGCGAAAATCTGCCGCGGCGACGGTCATGCAGTAGCCCCTGGCTTTCGCCACACCGGAGGCAGTGCTTACGTCAGTGAACGTGCCATCGCCATTGTTTCGATAGAGGAAGACGCGCCCAAGGGGCAGACCGCGGGGGCCGCAATTCACGGGGACGCCCTTCCACGTGCAGTTCACGTTTTCACCGGGCTTCAAGGCCGTGCGCGGATCGAAGGCAAGATAGTTTGCCACCATCAAATCCAGACGGCCGTTCCGCGTGGTCTGGACAAAGGAGCAGCCCGAACCCCAGCGGGTCGCGCTTTCGGGCGCTTGATAGAGCAGCCCCGCGCTCTTTGTGACGTCGGTGAAAGTGCCGTCACCATTGTTGCGATAGAGAACGTTCTGGCCCCAATAAGTAACGAACAAATCTTCAAAGCCATCGTTGTTGTAATCGCCGATGCAGACAGCGGAGGACCAGCCGGAACGCGTGAGGCCGGCTTTTTGAGTGATATCGGTAAAGGTGCCGTCGCGATTGTTGTGATACAGCCGGTTAGTGGCCGATGGCGTTTCTTCCTTCCAACGCGCGCCGTTCAGGATGAAGAGGTCAGGCCAGCCATCATTATCATAATCAATGAAGGCGAGGCCGCAACCCACTGTTTCAAGAATGTATTGCTTGCTATCGATGCCGCCATAAATCACCGATTCGTGCAAGCCGGCAGCAGCGGCGATATCGATGAAGGAGGCCTGAAAGGGCAGCCCGGAAGGCTTGGCCCGCGGCGTTGCGGCAACACTGCGAGTTGACACGCCTTGCGCATTCGCGTGCATTCCGGAGAGGCCGAGTAAGGCGAACCAATGGCGGCGAGTGTACACCTGCTCAGTTTACAGCGGGCGCGCTTGCTACTTGCCTGTGTGACAGCGAGATGGCGGCCAGCAGGAAGGCTCCGGCGAGCAGGTAAACCGCAGCCGCAAGGGCGATAGCGGTTCCCAAGCCGCGGCTTTGCGCAATCCAGCCGATCACGACCGGTGCGCTGCCTCCACCTGCGAGCCAACCGACCGTGTTCATCAGGCCCGCTGTTGTCCCGCGCGCTTCGGGTCGGACGAAATCGAATACAGAGGCGAAGATGTTTGCGTCGTACAGCCCTTTGAACAAGCCCCAGGAGGTGAGCGCGATCAGCAGCAACGGGATGGACTGCGTAAGACCGCAAAGTACGACGAAGGGCGCGCCTCCGAAAACGCCAATCGCCTGAACGACGATGCGCCCGGCCGGCGTGCGGGCGCGCAGCTTGTCGGCGAGCCAGCCACCCAGCGGAGAACCGGCCATGCTGGCGAGCTGTACGAATAAAGTGGCGGTAAGGCCCGATGCGGCCAGACCCATGCCGTAGCGATCATGCAGGAACTTCGGCATCCAGGTGAGGAGCACGACGGCGACGAAGTTGGCGCAGGTGAACGCGCCCATCAGCATGAGAACCGCGGGCTTGGTGAGGATGGCCTGCAGGCCGCCGGTAAGAGACAAACCAGGTTCCGCGACCAGGTGTTCCGCTGCGCCGCGGACGGGTTCTTTCAGAGCGCGCAACAGCACCAGCCCCAGCAACGCGCCCAAGCCTCCGAACACCAGGAAGGACCATCGCCACCCATAGTTCTGCCCGATGTAGCCGGCGAAGAATCCGCCTGCAATGGTGCCCACGTATACGCTGGTCTGGTGAAAACCGATGGCGCGCGAGCGAGTGCGCGGGCCGTGATAATCGCTGACGAGCGACATGGAGGCGGGATAGTAAAACGTTTCGCCAAGGCCCTCCAGAGCGCGAAGAACTACCAGCGATGTGAACTGCGTGGCCAGAGCCGTGGCCATGCAGATGAAACTCCAGACTTCCAGGCCCGCGAGGATGGCAGTCTTGCGGCGAACGCGGTCCACCACCATTCCCGCAAAGAGCGCACCCAGGCCGTACACCCAAGCGAAGGAGGAGCCGAGCAAGCCGAGTTGGATATCGCTGAGATGAAACTGCTGCTGCAGCAGGGGGAAGACGGAGAAGATGGCTTGCCGGTCGGCGTAGTTGAAAAAGCTGATCGCCCACAGCATGGCCACCACTTGCCAGGCGTATTTGCGGGACGCAACAGCCGTGCTGGAAGGGGCTTCGGCTTTCATCCGGAATGCCAGAAACTTACTGCCCGTCTCGCATCAACCAGACTTCCGAAACCTGCACGCCACGCCCATTGCCACCGAGCCCGGTGGGGCGCGTCCATTGAAGCCGCAGTTCACCCCTTTCGGTGGCTGCCGCGGGGATGGCGAATTCGAGCCGCTTCGGCTCTGGATCTTTCTGCAGGAACGGATGAATTTCGTATTGTTCGTTGGCGACCAGTCTGAGCGGCACGCGCGGTGTTTCTCCGGCGTAGACGACGCGGATTTTGTAATGAGCGGTTCGATCCAGATCGTGATAGACCATCTGAAGTGGCGTATCGCCCAACGTTTCGGCGTGGGTGAGCCAGGAAAGACGCCACCCGCGATCCGGGGCACGGCTGCCGAAGCCCACGAGTGAAGAATGGAGAAAATCGGGATCCTTTTCGAAGCCCTGTCCCCGAACCAGGTGTGGCTGTTGCGTCAGGTTGCCGAGATCGTCATAAAATCCGCCGGGGCCGGGATTGGTCCAATTCAGAATGTCGTCTACCGCGGCGATTCGCTCCGGCTCCGTGGGAAGCGCGCGGATTTTTGCGAATTGCGTTTTCAGCCAGACCCGGTTGTTGAGCGAGAGGTCCACGGTGTCCAGGTTCGCACCGCGGTCATAACCGATGGCTTGATAGCGATCGACACTGAGCTGCATATGGATACTCTGGAACAAGGCTTCAGCCAGCTCGAACACGCGGGCCCGCAAATCTGGCGCAGCTTCCGCACGGTGCAGATAAGCGCGGTCCAATTCTGATTCGGCCAGATCGAGCGCGGGCAGAACCTGCGGAGTGAGCGCGTTCGCTAAGCGTGCCTGGCGAAGCGCCACCAATGCATGCTCCTCGGCAGCCATTTCCGCAACCAGCCGCGCTCTTACATAGGCGTCATAGTGCGCGCGATACATGGCTTGCTGCCATCGCCAGTTCAGTTTCTCCTGTGGTGACGCGCTGCGTTCCAGCGCCTGGAATTGGGCCAGCGTAGTGTTGACGCCGTAATTGGTCAGCAGCGGGCCGGTCCAATTTTGCTCCAATGCCAGTAGGCCTTGCGCGAAAGCTTCGCCATGTTTCGAGCCAATAAAGAAATGGCTGAAATCGCGCAGTATTTCTATCGGTTTGGCATCGGGATTCCAACCCAGGCTGCTCCAGATGAATTTGTTTACATCGTCATTGCAACCTTCGGAATAAGATACGAAGCCGTTCACGTAAGGGCGAGTGGCGCGGAAAATTGCTGCTTCGCCGGTAGGCCGCGGGTTGATGCCTTCGCGATTCGCGGTAAGCGCAAATGCGACGTCCCAATCAGGAACGGGAAATTCCGAATGCATGCTGTGTGTGATGTCAGGATAGAGACGGATGGGGTAGCGCTTCGGTGCGCGCTCCCGAACGGTCTGCAAACTTTCGCGCACCTGCGGGCCGAAAACAATGCCCGAAAGCCACTCCGGCTCCTTCTGAAGCAAGCCGTAAAACTCGTCCATCCACTCCTGATTGAAGCTCTGAGGCGAGACCCACATGGTGGCGTTGGGATGATACCGGTGCAGCACCTCAGTCTGCTTCTGTAGCAGCGCCAGCAGATACTTGGGTTGCGTGTGGCCCGGATCGCCGCCGGGAACAAAGATGTTGTCGATGCGTGGAAGAGCGCGGAACACTTCTTCCCATTCGTGAAGCGCGAAGGCAACTGTCTTCAGATCGGAGTAGTCTTTATCCATCGCCGGATACCAGATGGAAACATCGAGCCCGTATTCGTTCGCAATGCGGGACATTTCCGTCATCATGCGGAGCGGCGGCAATGTGAAGTGCGGACTGTCCTGGTTATCGTCGGAGCGCGGCGGGATCAGCTCAATTGTGTTGGTGCCGAAAATGGCAAGGTCGCGAATGTACTGGTCCCACAGGGGCACGGTCCACGCGTCATAAGAATTCGTCTTGGGCCGGTATCCCAACTGGTGCCCCCGTACCTGAACCTTCGGCGCGGTAGTAACTTCCAAATCTGCTGTAAGTTCCGCATGGCCCCGGGTGAAATTTAGCTTCCTAAGTAAATATCCGGCTCCGAAAATGGTGCCACGGTCATCGTTTGCAAGTACGGTAACACGCTGGCCCGAGGACCGTAGAGTGAACCCTTCCACAGGGCCGGTGCGCCGTTCGAAGATGACGGCCGGGCCGGATGTGGGCGCGCTTTCCGCCATCTGCCAGCGAACTTGCGAACGCTTCTCCACTTCCTCCACCAACATGAGCGCTGCCTTGCGTTCCACCGGGTGAGCACCTGCGGGGAGCACCACGGTGGCCTGGGTCAGGTCAGCGGCTTGCGCCAGGGAAGCAGGCGCCGGGGAAGCGAAAATCAGAAAGGCCGCGAGAGGAAAAAGACGACGCGTCATTTCATCGGACCGCCACCCCGATAACCACTTTCCAAACAAACTCGACGAAGGGGTAAATAGAAGTTTCGGCCAGCCGCTCCACATCGCTATGCGCGCCAAAGTTCAACCGGTCTTCCTGCTTTCCAGCGGGACCGATGCCGTACGATTGCTGGCCCTTCGACCGAAGCTGCGCTTTATCGCTCGCGCCGGTGGACATGCTGGGAATCACGGTCACGCCGGGATACATTTCTTTGCTCACGCGTTCCAGCACGCGATACATATCGGTATCAAGGCGGGTGGCGGGGCTGCCGGGGCGCGTCGCGGGCAGCGGAACAATCTTCACCGCCGGATCGCCAATCACCTTTCCCATCTCCGCGTAAAAGTTTGCGATGTTTTCATCGGGAAGCGCGCGGATATCCAACGTGGCTTCCGCCTCGGAAGGAATCACATTGTCACCCACGCCTGCCTGAAAGCGCGTCGGGACCACAGAGGTCCGCAGCATGCTGTAAGATTGCGGCTCATTTTCCCGCAGATAGTCCTGCGAGGCCTGCGCCGTCTGTTCATTCAGCAACCCGTTATACCTCGCCGCTTTTTCCGGCGAACTCATGGTGGCAAGCTTCTCGAAATAGGTGCGAGTGGTATCGTTCAGCCGCATCGGCGTCTGCCACTGGCCCACTTTCTGCACGGCTCCCCCCAGATGTATCAGCGCATTATCGGTTCTGGGCACGCTCCCGTGGCCCGATGTTCCGGTCGCCACCAAACGCACTCTGGCTGGCACCTTTTCGGCCGTCCCGATATCCATCCGCACCACCTTGCCGCGATCCAGAGTTGCCCCGCCGCCTTCGGTCAGGGAGTATTCCGCATCGATTTCCGCATAGTGCTCCTTCACCATGAAGTTGATGCCAACGCCCTTGGTATCGGCCTCTTCTCCGGATTCAGCCAGGAAAATGATGTCGCGATCCAGCTTCACCCCGCTCCGTTTCAGCAGCAGCATGACGACCACGTTCGCGGCCAGCACCGGCTTGTCATCCACTGACCCTCGGCCCCAAATGTAACCGTCCTTCATCACCGCGCCGAACGGATCCACCGGCCACTTTTCCGGCTGGACGCCCACCACGTCCGTATGAGCGAGGATCAGGAGCGGACGCTTGGAGCCATTGCCCTTGATCCTCGCCACAAGATTCGCCCGGGCCGGATCGAGCGCAAATGTCTTAGTGGGAATTCCCTCCGCTTCCAGGACGCGGCGGATGTAGTCTACCGCCTTCGTCTCATTCCCGGCACGTGAATCGATCCGGATCAGGTCCCGGTAAATCTTCAGAGTTTCTGTCTTCTGTTTATCCCAATCGATTTTAACTTGGCTGAAAATCGGGACCGCCACCACGAACAGAATCCATGCGCGCCTCATAGCCCGCCATTATAAAGGGAAAGGCACTTTACCTACTTACGCCTTGTGATGGAGGAAGCGCTCGTGCATGATCCTGCCGTCTTTCCATTGCCGCACCGCCACTTGCGTGTTCGCATAACGGAAGCCGTTTTTGAACGTGACGTCTATTCACCACCGGCTAAAGCTCACGTCGCCAGTGACAGCGCTATGCTCCACTTTCGCGCCATGCCATTCCGCGCGAGGCTGGTAAAATTCCGACTCGCGGGTGCGATTCAGATCTTTTCTAAAAACGGCCCATCGTTGTTTTGCTGCATCACCACATCGTCGGCATCGTACACCTCGAAGCGTTTCACGGCCTTGCCGGTAAAAATCTTCTCGTTTAACTCCTGGTCTAACTTTGCAATATCGCTCATAAGTTCTCCTTTGAATTTTGACTGACTTGGTGCTTACAACCGGTAACTTCCGAACCATCGCAA
>Ga0123338_10002342_pt1 | contig 17731 bp, 7 predicted proteins | sample grotaG_FD_89793 | JGI IMG/M metagenome (GOLD analysis project Ga0123338, IMG submission 89793) | Glacier valley bacterial and archeal communities from Borup Fiord, Nunavut, Canada, to study Microbial Dark Matter (Phase II) -... | ecosystem: Environmental > Aquatic > Freshwater > Ice > Glacier ...
CTTGGTCGCGACGGCGCGGGCCACCACAGTAATCGGAACCCTAAGAGGGTTCCGAACCTCCGACGCTCCGCGTGGGCACAGCCCACGCTCCGCTACGGAGTGCGAGTCGCGGGAGCTATTCTAGGCCGCGGGCTCTGAGGGCTTCGTCGTCCTCGCCGCGTAGATGGCCGAGCTCGTGGTGCAGCGTGATGCGGACCTCGGAAACGAGCTCGTCCTTGGTCGCGACGGCGCGGGCCAGGTTCTTGCGATAGAGCACGATGGTGCGCGGCTCGGACTCGGGTCCGTCGCCGAGCGGCGCGCCACGAAACAGGCCGAGGATGGTTGGCGACAGCGGTGGCTCGTCGGCGGTCAGATCGGTCAGCTCGGGCAGATCGGCCGTCTCGAGCGCGACCTTCTTCAGATCCGCGGCTAGCTTGGCCGGCAGGCGCGCCGCCTCGAGGCGGACCACCGCAGCGAACTCCGCCGCAGTGATCTCGACGGGCGGTTTGAAATTCTCCGGCGACGCAACCCGTGCAGCGCCGAGCTCGCGCGCAGCGCCGCTTTCGTCACCGAGGCGCTCCAGCACCAAACCCAAATGATGATGGGCCCAGGCGTCCTTGGGATCGCGCTCGAGGACCTCGGAAAAGGCGCGTTTGGCATCGGTGAAACGACATAGATCGAACAGCGACATGCCGTGCTCGAAGCGAACATGTAGGTCGCCCGGCAGCGCCAGCTCTGCGGCTTCGAGCCGGGGCAACGCCTCGCGGGGGCGGCCGAGATCGTTGAGCGCCTGGCCCTCGATCAACGCCAGCCGACCGACCAGAGATTTGTCGACGGCCTGTTTGGCGTTGTTGCCGCGCCGGCTGATGCGGCGCATGCGAGCCGTGCCGCGGCGCGCATATTCGAGGCCGATCTCGGTGCGATCCGTGTCGCTGAGGGTGGACAGAGCACCCTTTGGGCCCGTCTTGGTGGAAGGCGCCGGCATGCGGTTCACGTAGAGGTTGGCGGCGGCAGCCAGCGTCTCTGGGTCGTCGGGATCGAGGGCCAGGGCGCGCGTAAAAGCCAGCGCCGCCTCGTCGAGTCGGTCGAGCTCCTCGAGCGCCGCGGCCCGATCATGGTGCGCTTCCACCGACCGGGGATCGATCCGCGCGGCCTCTTCTGCGCACACCAGCGACGCGGCGAAGTCTTCCTGATCGTACAGCGTGGCCGCACGATCGAGCACCGCAGCCAACCGCCTTGGCGGCGCACCCGAAGCGTCCGTCGGAAAACAGCGGACCAAAGGCTTACCCGGCAAGGGCTCAGGTGGAGCAGGCTTGGGATGCGCCAACGTCTGGCTGCCCGGTCTCTCGTCGGTGAGCCGGGCCACGCCGCCCGGCTGCGCCTCTTTCTTACGGCAGGCCGGTGCCAACACCAGGGCCGCCGAGAGGACCAACCAACTACGCATCGACAAATGATACAGGGTCTTGGACAGGTTCGCTCCTCGCAGTGGCTCAACTTCGCCGACCCGCTCGTCGCTCACTTGGCTTCGGCCCAACTTGGCCCCATGCCGAGGTCGACCTTGAGCGGCACCGATAGCGCCCAGACATCCTCCATCGCCCGTCGCAGCCGCTCGGATACGGCCGGCGCCAGCTCCACCGGCGCCTCCAGCACCAGCTCGTCGTGCACCGTGAGCAACATCCGCGCGCGACCATCGAAGGCCAGGAGCTCGTCCTCGACGCGGATCATGGCCAGCTTCAACAGATCGGCCGCGGTCCCTTGCACCGGCGTGTTGCGCGCCATCCGCTCGCCGGCCATGCGGACCTGACGGTTGCGGGCCGCCAGCTCCGGTAGAGGCCGAAACCGACCGAGCAGGGTGCGCGCGCCGCCGGCCCGATGCGCCTCGTCGACGACCCGCTCCATGTACGACGCGACACCGCGATAGGTGGCCAGATAGCCGTCGATGTAGCGCCGCGCATCGCCGCGCTCGATGCCCAGTCGCTGTGACAGGCCATAGTCCGACAACCCATAGACGATGCCGTAGTTGATCATCTTGGCCACCGAGCGAAAGTGCGACTCGGTGCCGCGCTCGGGCCCGAACATCTCGATCGCCGTGCGGTGATGGATGTCTTGATCCTTGATGAACGCATCGGTGAGCACGGCGTCACCCGATAGATGCGCCAGGATGCGCAGCTCGATCTGCGAATAATCTCCGACGACGAGCACGTTGCCGGGCGCCGCGCGAAAGGCCCGCCGGATCTCTTTGCCGAGCGGCGTACGAATGGGCACGTTCTGTAGATTCGGCTCCACCGACGACAGCCGTCCCGTCGCTGCCACGGTCTGCTTGTAGCTGGTATGCAGCCGGCCGGTCTTGCTGTCGACGAGGAGCGGCAGCGCGTCGATGTAAGTGCCCTTGAGCTTGGCCAGCGTGCGGTGCTCGGCGATCTGCGCGGCCACCGGATGCTGCAGCGCCAGCTCCTCCAGCACCTCGGCGTCGACGGAGTAGCCCGTCTTGGTCTTCTTGGTCGGGTTGAGCCCGAGCTTGTCGAAGAGCAGCTCTTGCAGTTGCTTCGGCGAGCCGAGGTTGACCTCGCGGCCCGACACCAAGCGCACTGCGGCTTCCAGCTCCGCCATCCGCGTCTCGACGCGGCCGCCAATCTCGCGCAGCACGTCCACGTCGAGGACCACGCCATGCGGCTCGATCGCGGCCAGCACCCGCATGAGCGGCATTTCCACGTCTTCGAGGAGCCGCGTCATGCCCAGTGCTTCGATCTCCGTACCCAAACGCGACCCCAGATGCAGCGCCGCCTCCGCCGCACCGGCCGCCGCGTGACCAACGCGCTCGACCTCGATCTCGTCGATATGCAGCGCGCGTTTGCCGGTGCCGACCAGCGCTGCGCGCGAGGTCAAGACCACGCCCAGCCGCGACGTGGCCAGCTCCGGCAGCGTCGTCGGCGCGTCGAGCAAGTACGCCGCGATCAACGGATCGAGCCGAATCCCGTCGAGCGTGCCGCCCGCACGACGAATGGCCAAGAGGCCGTCTTTGGCGTCGGCCAAATGCTTCGGCGTGTCCTTGCCGAAGAGAGGCGCCAAAAGCTCCATCGCCGTCGCCCAAGGCAACTGCTTCGGCACGCCGAGATAGCGATGCGAGACCGGCAAATAAGCGGGCCCGGAGCTGGCCGAAAAAAGCCCCACACCGACGAGCGCAGCGCCAATCGGCGACGGTGCTGCCGTCTCGATCGATAGGCCGAGGGCCGTGCCAGCCACATGCGCCGCGACATACTCGGCCAGCGCGGTCGCGTCGGTCAGGATCCGCGTGGGCCCTGCATGCATCACCACTGGCTCCAATACCGGAACCACTGGCATGACCGGCACCGGCAGCTGCGCCCGTCTCTCCGTCGCTGAGCGGTCGCCGCGCAGGCCCCGCAGCCGATCGAGAAGGCGCGTAAAGTCGAGGTCGGTGAGCGCTTTTTCGACCTGGTCGAGATCAGGCTCGACTCGCACCAGCGACTCCAACGAACGCGGTAGCGGCACGGTGTCGTCGAGCGACACCAGCTGACGCGACAGCCGCGCGTCGGCTTCGTGCGCCCGCAGCTTCTCGGCCACGCTCTTGGCGCCACGCAACCCGGGGATCTTTTCCACCTCGTCGATGCGCCGGAACGCCTCGTTGAGCGAGCCGAAATACTGAATGATCGCACTGGCCGTCTTGGGACCGACACCACGGATGCCGGGAATGTTGTCGACGCTGTCGCCCATCAGCGCGAGCACATCACCAAGCTCGCGCGGCCCGACGCCAAACTTCTCGCGCACGGCGTCGGAGTCGTACGTCTTGTCCTTCATCGTGTCCCACAAGACACACGCCGGCTCGTCGACGAGCTGCATGAGGTCCTTGTCCGAAGACACGATCTTGACCGCCATGTTCTCGATGCGCGCCTGACGCACCAGCGCGGCGATCACGTCGTCAGCCTCGACCCCGACGGCTTCGATGCGCGGAATGCCGAATGCATCCACCACCCGTCGCACCATCCCGAACTGCGGCGCCAGATCTTCCGGCGGCGCTGCCCGGTTGGCCTTGTACGCCGGAAAGATCGAGTGCCGGAACGAGGACACACTGGCGTCGAACACGACCACCAAATGGGACGGTCGCTTCTCGAAGTCGAGCTTCATCAGCATGCCGGTGAATCCGAACACCGCGCCGGCTGGGATCCCGGCGCGGGTGGTCAGAGGCGGCAGCGCGTGGTAGGCGCGGAAGATGAAGCCGGAACCGTCGACGATATAAAGGACGTCTGCGTCAGCCAATCGGGCCGTTGATGATGACGGGTGGGACCAGGAAGAAGACCTCGCGGGGCACGCCGAGGTTGACGAAGTTCGTGCCGTTCTTGCCGCGCACCTGCAGCCGCGCGCGGAAGAGCTGGGGCAGGTCGGTGTTCATGACGGTGGTGTTGATCTTGGGGATGACGTCGAAGCAGATCTGCTTGCCGCCGCCGATCTGCGGGAAGGTGTCGTTGGTGCCGTCGCTGCCGACGGTGGCCCGCGGTCCGGTGAAGTTGTCCTGCAAGGCGGCCGTGGTGATGCATACCGCGGCCGGTCCGACGCCGGACAGGTTGGGCACGAGGCTCGCCAAGAAGTTGTCGATGGTGTTGGGGTCGACGTCGCTGGCCTCGACGTGGATGTCGAACTTGAGCGCGCTGGCCAGCGACACGATGCCGGCCACCACGCCCGCCGACACGCCGTTGCCCGACGAGTCGAAGGAGAACGACAGGGGGCAACAGGGCGACGGGCCGCCAGCCGGACATCCGCTCGACATGGCGGTCTCCCCGACCCCCGACACGCCAGTGCAACACTGGGTGATGCTACAGGTCCCCGGTCGCACGCCCACCGCGCCAAAGTCGGCCGGTGCCACGACGGCGCCAGTTTCGACAGCCGTTGCGATGCCGCGGCCTTTGGCGTTGTCAGAGGTGGTGTTGGCGCTCTTGGCGATGGCCATGATGCGGGCGCCAACCCCGGTTGCGGCGTTGATCACCGCGCGCCGGCTTGGTGTGCCCTGGACAGCTGGATCGCTGCCCGTGCCGTAGTCGTTGCGACCGGCCTCGGGATCACCACCAGTCGCTGTGCCATACGCGTCGTGAAATTCGGCATCCGTGACGGTGACGACGATGGGAATGGACCCAGAGCGGAAGCCTGCGCCATAGAGCGTGCCAAAGCTCTCTCCGCCCACGACGCTGGTCGGGTTGGTGGCGTTGAGGTTGAACGTGCTGTTCCACGCGCCGTTCCACGGAGACGCAGCGGTCATGGCGACCGGGTTGAATATCGAGTATAGCGCTGGCCAGCCAGCCTCGGGCGTGTCGCCGCCTCCCCCTGCCGCGAGACCATTCAAGGCCCCCATGATCGAGCTGACCCCACCGGCCGTATTGGTGGTCATGAGACGATGGCTGTACCCGACCACTGGGCTGTCGCCGAATTCTTTGAACTGCACCACGCCGAAGGCGATGCTGGAGACCTTGGCCTTCAGCGTCGGCACGAAGGCGGCCAGGGCACTCTTCAAATTGTTGATCGCCGAGGTCATCGAGCCCGTGGTGTCGATGCTGAACACCACGTCGGCCTGCGATACGTCCGTCGACAAATTGAGCGTCTCGAGCTGCGGATCCGGATTCTTCATGTAGTCGACGATGAACACGAAGTCGCCACGCGTGACCGGGTTCTGACTGCCGTCGATGCCGTCGCAGGCGCAGATGGTCTGCTGGGCCAGTGGCTTCACGTTGCAGGCGGTCACCTCGATGAGATCGGAGACGCCGTCCATGTCGGTGTCCGGGAGCAGTCGATCGGTCTCGCAGCTCTCGCGCACGCCGTTGCAATTGGGGTCTTCCGCCCCGTCGGTGAGGCCGTCGTTGTCGCTGTCGCGATCGAGGAAGTCGGGTGCGCCGTCCAGGTCGGTGTCGACGGCCGTAGCGCGCGGATCGACGCGGCCGGACTCGAGCTGGTCGGGAATGCAGTCGCCGTCCGAGTCGGTGTCGCGCCAGTTGCCGATGGTGTCGCCGTCGGTGTCGACCGCGCCTTCGAGGTTGTCGTTGATGCCGTCGTTGTCGGAGTCGAGGTCGCGGAAGTCGGGTATGCCGTCGCCGTCGGTGTCGGGCGCGCTGGCCAGCGTCGTGGCGCCCACCGCGGACCCCTGCGGCACGAGCTCGATCGTGTCGTTGATGCCGTCGCCATCGTTGTCCGGATCGGCGAAGTCGTATTTGCCATTGCCGTCGGTGTCGACGGGGTTGTTGGGGTCGGGACCGGCTTCCTCGTGGTCGGGAGTGGTGGAGTCGGTGGCGCTGTCGGAGTCGAGATCGAGGAAGTCGGGCTTGCCGTCTCCGTCGGAGTCGACGGGCGCCTGACAGACCGAGGGGTTCTGACCCTCGATTTCGTCGGGGATGCCATCATTATCGGAGTCGAGATCTTTGTAATCTGGAATGCCGTCGTGATCGCTGTCACGGTTGGGCGCGCCTTCGTCCTTGTCGGAGATACCGTCGCCGTCGAAGTCGGGCGGCGGGTTGGTGCACACCACTGCGCCGTCGCGGTTGCTCAGGTCGTGCCGCTTGCCGGTGCCGCCGATGTTCGGGCCACACCCAACTGCCAAGGCCAAGGCGCCTAAAACGTAGGCGAGTGTAAATCTATTCATTTCTCCATCCTCGCACGGACTTATGGAGACGACTAGAGGGACGGTGCTATACCCAGGGTGTGCTGCGCTGGGTGTTCCGCGTCGTCACCTTTCCCTTGCTGGTCGTGTTCACGATCCTGCAATGGATCACCCATGCCTTTTCGGGGACGATCTGGAAGATCATCAAGTGGTTCCCGGTGTTCTTCGTCGTTGTCTATTCAGCCGCGTATCTGTCCGTATTCCATGGTGATTCTCTAGGTGCCTTCATCTCGGCGCGGGTGAATTCCTCGCGCCGCGGCACCTTCACCCTCGGCAAATGCGAGTATTCCTACTTCGGCGGCATGGCCTCGGTGCTATTCAACCGGCCGGTTCCCGTCGTGGCCCACGACTACACCTTGCTCGATCCGGAAGGCAACGTCGTGCTCAAGATTCCCCGCGTCGAGGCGGACATCCACATCCGCGAGCTGCTGTTGGCACTTGCCCGTTTTCCGTTATCGGGCCTCCGCGCGTTCTCCATTACGCTTCATTTCAGCCACGTCCACATCCCCGAAGCCATGGCGGTGATCGCGCCCACGCGCTCCGGCTGGGTCCCGAGCAAGCCAGGCCAGCCGCCGCCCAAACAAGAGATCAACATCCTGGCGGCCATGTCGCCGCAAGTCATCACACCACCGGCGGGCGGCGACTTCCGCGTCATCCTCGAAGATCTGCAGATCGATAAGCTGTATTTCGGCATCGGGTTTCCCGCCACCGACGGCACGCGAAGCTGGTCGGCGCGCCTGGAAGACGGGCCGGCGCGGGCGTCGTTGATCTACTCCTCCCGCGCCGATCTCGAGACCAGCGACGGGCCGTATTTCTTCTTCCATGTGCAGCCGCTCGTCTCGCCGCGTGGCGAGCTGGTGCTCGGCGACTCGGTGCTGCCGCTGGAGGACGTCCGGGTCTCCGAGTTCGGCCATCACGAGCCGCGTCGGCAGGAGATCTTGTTTCACGCCAAGGCCAAGTCGCTCGGCGCCTCCATCGACGCTGCTGGCGCGCTCACCGACGTGTTTTCCAAGCAGCCCGGCGTCAAGATGATCCTCGACTTCGAGCACGCAGGGCGCCCGGCGCAGCTCTTGCCGCCGCCGGTGGCCGGCTGGGTGTCGGGCGATCCGCGTGGCAGCATCCGCATCGCAGGGCCGTTCTCCCGCCCGTCGCTGGCGGGTGAGTTCGAGGGTGCCGAGGTGCATGCCTTCGGCCTCGAGGTGAAAGAGGCCAAGGCGTCGATGAAGCTCTTCGACGGCAAGCTGACCCTCGAGCCGGTCAGCGGCGCCGCAGCCGGCGGCACGGTCAAAGGCGCCGTCGAGGTCTCGTTGCCGGCGCACAAACACGCCGGCTGGTGGCGCCTCCGGCTCACCACCAAAGACGTCGACCCAAGCAAAGTGGCACCTCTGCCGCCCGAGCTCAAAAAACAGCTCGCTGGCCGGCTCGACGGCAATGTTCGTCTTGGCGGCAGCTTCGCCAAGTACAGCGACACCATCAACATCACCGCGCTCGAGGCCACCTTGCGCCGGGATCGACCGGGCAAGCTGCCGCAAACACTCAAAGTCATGGGCGCACTCGACTACGCACCCAAAGAGATCGCCATGAAGAAACTGTCGGTGACCGGCGAAGGCGGCGAGGTGGTAGCCGACGGCACCGTCGACCCGCGCTCCGGCGCCGTCCACGCCGAGCTGTCGGTCCACAACCTCCACGGCGGTCGCTGGCTCGATCGTCTGGGCTTGCCCGACAGCGTCGACGTCGGCGACGGCCGGGCCGAGCTGTCGGTGCGTGGCACCCTCGATCACCCGCAGGTCGACGGCCGCATCTCCGTCGAGAACTTGGGCATCGTCGGTCGCGTGCTCTTGAAATTGGCCACCGAGGTGCATTTAAAAGACGGCATTCTGTCGTTGGTGGGGTTCAAGACCGGCGGCCTCGGTACCCAGATCATCGGCAGCGCCGACCTCGATCTCTTCGAGGGTGGGCGGCTCAGCCGCATGCGCGCCCAACCGACGCTGAAAGCGTCTCTGTCGGCGCGAGCGGCCAAGCTGAGCGCGATCCTCGGCCGGTCGGCTTTTGAAGGGGATGCCGATCTGCAGCTGGAGATCGCGGGCCCCTTGCGGGATCCAGTCGGTACGCTGACGGCGGAGCTACCGCGCTTTTCGTGGTCCGGCGATCCCTACCTGCACGGCAAGCTGTCACTCGAGCTCGGGGGCGGCGGGGCCATCGTCCGCGCGCTGTCGGTCGACCGTCAAAACGGCGGCGCCTTGACGGGCTCCGGCCGTGTGGGTTGGGACGGTGCCCTCGACTTGCGCCTGCAGCTCGCCAAGTTCCCGCTCACTGCGATTCCCAGCGTCGCCGCGCTGCCGATCCCGATTGGTGGCAACGTCTCGGGCGATGTGACCGTCGGTGGCGACACGCTGCACGTCGCGTTGTCGGGGTTGGTCTCGCTGCTCGGCTTTTCGGTGCGCGACACGCTGTTTGGAGACGGCCAGCTCCGCTTCGAGCCGGGCGCCGACGCGATCGCCATCCGCGGCAAGCTGTTCGGCAAGGTCGACGTCGACGCCTATCTCACGCTGTTCCCCAAGTTCAGCATCACCGGGACGTTGGCCTTCCAGGACCTCGAGCTGGAGCGCATTTTCCCCGAGCTGCGCAAGTTCGCAGAAATCAGCGGCCGCGCCTCGGGCCAGGCGCGCATCGTGCTCGACGGCGAAAACGGCCTGACCTATGCCGGCCTCAAGGTCGAAAAGCTCACCCTCACCCTCAGTGGCACCGACGAGACCGGCCATCCGCAAAAGGAAGTGGTTCGCAACGAAGAAGACGTCCTCTTGTCCACCGATGGCAAAGTGCTCCGTCTCGATCGCGTGCACCTCATCTCCACCGTCGGCGACTTCGTCATGAAGGGTCAGGTTGGCGGCGCAGCGACGGATCTGGCGCTGCGCGGCAAGGTCGACTTCGTGCTGCTCGAGTATTTCTTCCGCAGCGCCTTCGACCACACCCACGGCCGCGCCAGCATCGACCTCACCGTCAAGGGCGACCTGTCGAAGCCGGTCTTGGTGGGCTGGATCGACCTGCAAAACGGCGTCCTCCAGCCACGCGGCTTCGAGCACAAGCTCAATGTGCCGTTTGCCCGCGTGGCCTTTTCCGAGAACGAAATCCGCCTAGCCAGCCTCAGCCTGTCGATGGACAATCAGACCGTCACTGGTGAGGGCTCGGTCAAGATGGATCACTGGGTGCCACGCGACATCCGCGGCTCGATCCGCGGCGATCTGTCGGCGCGTCTCATCCAGTGGATGTTCACCGAGCAGGTCTCCGAGTCGACCGGCAAGATCGCCATCAACACCAAGATCAGCGGCACCTGGTCGAGCCCACGTTTCGACGGCCGCGCCGATCTCAAGGGCCTCAGCGGCAAGCTGCGCCGAATGGGTTACGAGCTCGCCGTCACCGACGGGACGCTGGCACTGGAAGGCACGCGGATCTGGGCCGGCTGCCCCAAGACCAACGCCCCCGCTGGCTGCAGGCGTCTCGTCGGCACCCTCGACGATCATCCCGCCTCACTCAATGGCCGCATCGACCTCGGGCCCGATCTCGGCCTCAAGAGCCTGGACCTCACGCTCGACGGTAGCGAGTGGAGCTACTCCCAGTCGAACAAGTGGTCGGTGTCGTTCTCGCCGCGGCTCACCCTCAGCGGCAGCGTGCCGCATCTGTCGGCGTCGGGGACGATCGATCTGGTCGACGGCCGCTACTCGGAGCCGTTCGACATGATCGGCCTCTTTCTCGTCGCCCGTCGCACCAACGAGAGCCCAGAGGCGCCGTTCTGGGTTGGTCAGCCGGTCCTCGAGAACATCGAGCTCGACCTCGACGTGCGCTCGGCGGGACAGCTGCTCGTGCGCAACAACATCGCCGACCTCACCATGTCGGCCAAGCTGCACGTCGGCGGCACGCTCGAGTCGCCGCAGCTCGGCGGCGGCATCACCCTCGATGAAGGCGGCACGTTCAAGCCGCCGGGGTCGGTCATCTCGTTCATTACCCGTCGAGGAGATGTGCTCTTTCGGCCGGGCAAGAGCATCCCCAAAGAGACGCCGTCCCTCAACCTCAATGCCTCGGGATCGACGACGGACTCCACCACCGATCGCACCACCACCATCGATCTCGCGCTGACCGGCACCCTCGGCGCCCCCCAGCTCTTGCTCTCGTCTCCGTCGGACGGGTGGGACCAGAATGCCTGCCTGACCTTTGTCTTGACCGGTGCCACGCCCGCCCAGCTCCGCCAGCGCTACGGCGGCGGCTCGGGCTCGCAAGATCCCGGCCGTGGCCTCGGCGGCGGCACAGGCGCGTCGACCTCGGCCAGCGACAACCTCACCAAGAGCGTGTCCGGCATGCTGGTCGGCAACACGCTCTCCAGCCCGCTCAAAAACTTGCTGCGCCTCGACAGCGCCGGCTTTCAGGTCGGCACCAACTCGCTCGACGTCAACCTGTGTTACGGCGCCGGGCGCGTGCTGCGCGTCTGCGGGCTCGGCCAGGTCGGCTTCGCTGGCGCCAGCCGCGTCGAGGCCCGCGTCGAGGGCCGCTACATGGACGGCTTCACCGGCCAGCTGCGCTTCGAGTACGTCACCGGGCGTAACGTCGAGACCAACCAAGATTCGACCACGCGCTTGCGTCTCGAGCCGATCCGAATCCAGATCCCGTTTTGGTTCTGAGCCGCGTTATGTTCTTCGCGGCGTGATCACCGTCTCGCGAGCAGGTGTCGTTGTTGCCTTCCTCGGCCTTGTGGCCGGGATGGGGCGCGCCGCCGATCCGCCGCCGCATCAGCCGGCCGCCGCGCCCGCGCCGTCACCGCCAGCGACGGCGCCAGCTGACATTCCCCCTGCAGCGTCGCCGTCGGCCTTTCCGCCGGTCGACTCGGCGGGTCCGTCGCAGCCGACCGGTCCGCCCGAGGTGCCCAACGTCGAGGCCCCGTCCCGCGCTCTGACGGGCATCGAGCTCGGCGGCGACATCATCGACGACAAGCCGCGCCTCTTGCGCTTTTTGGGACTGCAGCCTGGGTTGATGTTCGATCAAGCGGCGCTGGTGCGGCTCACCGACGATCTTGGCAAGCAGCTCGGCTATCGCATTCGCAAGCTGGAGGTCGACGCAGGCGGCGTCCTGCATCTCGATCTCGAGCCGGTGAAGGTGGTGCGGCGGGTCATCATCCACGGCAACGTCCCGTTCCATTACGACGACGAGATCTCCTCGCACCTCAAGATCCGCTCTGGCACCGAGCTGCCCATCGACGCCCAATTGCAGACGTTTCTCGACGAGGAGGCCGAGCAGTTGCGGCGGTTTCTCGAGCGTGACGGCTTTTTCGGCAGCAAGGTGCATCTCGACGCGCATGAGGTAAGCGGCCACCCCGACTGGAAAGACGTCGAGGTGCGTATCCAGCGCGGCACCTGGTACCACATCGGCGTCGCCCGTCCGACGGGAAACCACGCCGTCACCGCCGGCGAGCTCTACGATCACTTCGACCATTGCTGTCTGTGGCGCGGCCGGTTTGCGCCGCTGCGCCTCAGAGAAGACGCCCGCGCCGCCGAGGAGCAGCTCCGCCAGCGTGGCTATCCGGCAGCGCGGGTCACGCCCGACTTCGACTTTGCCCGCGACTATGATCGCGTCAACAACCGCATCGATCTGCCGCTCAAGGTCGTCGAGCGCCGCAAGGTCGACATCCTCTTCATCGGCAACCGCTCCTTCTCCGACAAGGAGCTGCGCGACCAGCTCACCATCTTCACCAACGGCGCCTACGACGACATCGAGCTGGCGGAGAGCGCGCGCTCCATCCAGCGCGCTTACCAGCAGCGCGGCTTTTTCGAGGCCCAGGTCAACTATCAGCGACGGCGGGGCGGCGACGCGGTCGAACAGGTGACCTTCAGTATCGTCGAAGGCCGCGAGCTCAAGGTGCGCGGCGTGGAGGTGATGGCGACGCCGCCGCGGACGCTGTCGTTCACGTCGGAGGAGCTGGTCGAGCGCGCCGGCCTCGAGACCAAGATCTTCCCGCGGCTTGGCGCCATCGGCCTCGGCCAAGGCGGCTACGCCACGACGGTGCAGCTGCAGCAAGATCAGACTCGGCTCATCGAGTTTTATCATGACCACGGCTTTCCAATGGCGACGGCAAAGGTGGAGGTGGCGCGCGATTATTCGGCGTTTGGCGCGCTCGGGGCCATCGGCGCCGAGGCTGCCGGCAGCATGGCCGATCGCCAAGACCTGTACGTTCGCTTCTACGTCGACGAAGGTCGCTCGGAAACGGTGCAGCACATCGAGGTGACGTTCGTCGGTGCGCATGACAAGAACGAGGCCGACATCGTCAAGGCCATGCGCAGCACCAACGACAAGCCAGTGAGTCAAGCACATCTCTTGGCCGATCGGCAGCGCATCCTGGCGCTGTACCGCGGCACCCCGCATGCCTATGTCGACGTGAAGTTCGACGCCACCTGGAACGCAGCCCACGACCGCGCCGTCCTCAAGATCACCATCGACGAGGGTCCCAAAGTGGTCTTCGGCGAGATCCTCATCCGCGGCAACTTCCGCACCCGCAACCGCACGATCCTCCTCGACCTTCCCTGGAAGGCGGGCCAGCCATACGACGCGCAAAAGGTCGAGGACGGCGAGCGAAATCTCCAGCACCACCAGCTCTTCACCGCGGTGCACGTCACGCCGCTCGTCGACGACAAGAAACGCAATCCGCTGCCTGTCGTCGTGCGGATCGAAGAGCGCTATCTCAACCGCGTCCGTGTCGACGTGGTGCCCATCGGCATCTCGACCGACCTGTTGCCGAACTATGTCTACACGTCGCTGGCCTTGATCTTTCCCAACGTGCTCGGCTTCGGCTCGCAGCTCGAGCTGCGCGGCGACGTCGGCCCGTCCACCGACGCCGCCACCGTGCCGTGGGGCTTCCGCATCCGCTACACCGACGTGCACGTTTTCGGTCCCAAATGGACGTTCGACGCCTTCGGCTTCTGGCGCCGCGAGGTCACCTATCGCTTCGGCGTCGTCGACAGCATCGGCGCGTCACTCGGCCTCACCTACAACCTCACACAGACGCTGCGGACGTTTCTGCGCTACGACAACTACCAGGCCAACATCCCAGTGGCCATCTACCGCACCACCGGCCCGCGCGATCTATCCAGTATCACCGACGGTAGCCACATCGCCAAGTTCACCCTGGGCCTCGTCTGGGACAAGCGTACGGGCGCCGATGGCCGCCCCAACCCGCTCATGGCCGACCGCGGCTGGCTGTTGCAAGGCGCCGTCGGCTACGCCTTCCCGTCGTGGATCGACAACGGCTTCGTCAACTTCTTCTCCAGCGATCGCGGAACCCACTTCGTCACCACCGCGGTCCAGGCCATCGGCATCGCGCCGTTCACCATCGGGCGCGGTCGCTTTTCGCTCATCGCCAATCTGCGCCTCGACTACGGCTTTCCCATCGGCCAACCGGCGCTGCCGCTCGTCGAGCGCTTCTTCGGCGGCGGCGACACGGCCACCCGCGGCTACGACACCGATTTCTTGAAGAGCGAGGTCATCCCCACCACGGTCTCGCCGCTCGGTGGCGTGGGCCTGCGCGTCATCCCGCAAGGTGGCAACATGCGTCTGTTGTCGACGGTGGAGGTGCAATTCCCCATCGCCAAATCGTTCCTCGGCATCGGCCAGTGGGCGGGCGCCATCTTCTGGGACATGGGCGCCATCGCCAACGGCTTCGAGGTCCTGAGTGGCTCCGATTTCCGCCATTCCATCGGCGTGTCCTTCTTGCGCATCCTGACCGCCGTCGGGCCGCTCTCCCTCGAGTACGCCTATCCGCTCGTGCAGACCGAGGCCGAAGAGCGGTGGAAGACGAACCCGTGGTACTCCCACTGGCCAGGCCGCATCCACTTCAACTGGGGCATCCCGCTGTCGAGATTTTAAATTCCGTAGCGTAGCGTCGGAGGGTTCCGATTCTAATACCGCGTCTTGTCGACGACGGGGGAGGGGACGATGGCGGCTACGTCGTGGGGACGGACGGCGATGGCGCCGTCGACGAGACTGGAGCCGAGTAGGTCGAGCGGTTGCACGAGACCTGGCGGGCGCGCCGACCAGGGTTCGTCGCTGTCGTTGATGAGAAGCAGCACTTCGTCGCCCTTGGCCTTGAGCCGAAACAGGCTGCGCTTGTCTTCGTTGGAGACGATCTCCGGCTTGTCGGTGCGCAGCGCGGCGTGGCGACGGCGCGCGCCGAGCAGCGAAAACACCGACGCGTCGACGATGGCGCCGTGTGGAGCCAAGGTGGCCAACGCGGCCCTGACGGCGCCATGACCCTCGACGAGCGCGGTGGCTGTCTTGAAGCTATCCAGCGATGGTGCAGCGGCCAACGCCGTCGACGCCGCGGCATCGAGCGCAAAGCTGCGCGCCTCGGGAAAACGCCACTTCAGATCGTCGGAGAGTGCGCCCAGCACGCCGTCGACGGCAAACAGCTCCACCGCATCGGCCGAGCCCTCGACCACCACCCGTCCGCCGGCCTTGTGCGTCGCGGTCACCAGGTCGGCCAGCTCGACGCCGAGCTCCTCGCTCCGCACCAACACACCGTCGGCGCCAGCTTCGGCGGCGATCTTCGCCTCGGTGATCGTATGCGCCCGGACCAAGATCGGCCGCGCCGGCCACGGCTTACCCAGCAGCACCGAGCGCCGCAGCACCGCGCCAGCCAGCCGCACCTCGACGGTGTGTCCACCTGGAAAAAGGCCACGCAGCTCACAGCGCAGCTTCACGCCGGCGCGATCACACCCCAGCTGCCGCGGCCTTTCGTCGATCAAGACCGTGGCACTCTGACCGTGATCGTCGACGGTGAAAGACCAAGTGCCGCCGACGGGCCAAGCCGTCAGATAACGCAGCCGCGCCGAGGTCGGCGCAGTCGGATCGCAGGCTCCGAAAGCGACCAAAATCCCAACAAGAACGCCCGACCAGCCACGTTTCGCGCTCAATCGATTCGCTCGTCGCTCAATCGTTCACCGGTTTCCGTCGAGCCGCCTTGATGCGCGAGTCGGCTTTTTTGGCCGAAAGGCGGCGCTCTTTGCTGCCGCGTGACGGCTTGGTCGGGCGACGCTTGCGCTTCGGCTTGTTCAAGATCGTCAGCTTGGCGACCAGGCGCGCAAAGGCCTCTTTCCGATTCTGCTCGAGGCTGCGGCGCTCGGTGGCAGTCACCACCACGCCGCTCGGCTCGTGAATGAGGCGCACCGCATTCTGCGTTTTGTTGCGGTTCTGGCCGCCTGGCCCGGAGCCGGTGGTGATTTCGATGCGCGTCGCCTGTGCCAGCGAGCGCTCATCGAGCGGGTACGGCGGGCCAATGGGGCCAGACGGGCTTCCAGTAGGGGGCATATCGGACATGGCTGGTGTCAGCGCCTGAACGCTGATAGCGTTTTGCCCTATCGTGGCTGATTTGCGCAAGCTCAAGGATGCGGCAGCCCTGGCGACCGAAAAGCGCCAGTACGCCAAAGCCGCCGAGCTCTACATGGAAATCGCCCAGGCCGAGGGCGAGCCCGACTGGCGCCAGCGTGCTGGCGAGGCCTTGCGCAAATGCAACCGCAACGACGCCGCCGTCGAGCAACTGGCCATGGCCGTCGACGGCTACGCCCGCGGCGGCTTTCTGTTGAAGGCGGTCGCCGTCTGCAAGGTCATCTTGCAGGTCGATCCCCGCCACACAGCGACGCAGACGGAGCTGGCCCGCCTGTACGCCGTCCGCGATCGGCGTACCAGCTCGGGCGAGATCAAGCTCGACCCGAGTGGCCCCTACCGTCCCACCACCGCGCGCGCCAACGCCGCACCTACGCCGGCCCGCAGCAGCTCGTCAGGGATGCCGGTCGTCTCCATGCCGGGTCAGCCGGCCAGCGGCCATGCTGTGCACAGCGGTATGAGCCTCGGCGGCCTCGATCTCGTCGAACCGGGCGAGCTGCCCGAGCGCGATCAGTTTGGGCGTCCGCGCTCGCCGGCTGCGCCCGAGGGCCGCGCGCAGTCGTTGGGCGGCGTGACCGGTTACTCGGCACGGACACCCGCGCCCCAGCCGCAGCAGCCGATGGAGGCGCTGCCGCTGCGCTCGATGCTGCCGTCGCACAAGAGCGATCAGTATCGGGTGATGCCCGATCGCAGCGGTCTCACGCCCGATGCGTCGGTCTACGAGATCGACCTCGACGACGACAGCCTGCTCGAGGAGATCGAGCTCACCGAGCTGCCCGATCCAGCCAGACACGCGCAGCCTTCGCCAGTCGCGCCTCGGCCTTCCATCGATGACTTTGACGACCCGCTGGCGGGCATCGATCTCGACGACGAAGATCCGCTCGGTGCCGCCGTGCGCGAGGCGAGTCGCGCTGCCGAGCTACCCAAGCCGCCAGCTCAGCGCGCGGCTCCCGTCGCTGCGCCGCCCGTCGCGCCGCCGCCCAAAGCGCCCGCACCCGCGATCAATGACGATCTCGACTTTTCGTCGCTGATGGACGACGCCGCACCACTCCCACCATCACGGCCGGTGCACGCGCCGACGCCCACGCCAGCCCCGGTCGCGCCGCCCGAGCTGCCCCATATCCCCCTGTTCTCATCGCTGCAGCCCGACGAGCTCCAGCAGCTCATCGAAGGGGTCGAGGTGCGCGACTTCCCCGCTGGCGAATACCTCATGCGTCAGGGTGAGCGTGGCGACTCGCTGCACGTCATCGTGCGCGGCAAAGTCCGCGTCTTCCTCGACGGCGAGCTGCCCCACGATCTGGCGACGCTGGAAGAAGGCGCCTTCGTCGGGGAGCTGGCCATCCTCACCGACTTTCCGCGCTCGGCCAGTGTCCAGGCCGAGACCGACACGCAGACCCTGGAGATCTCGCGCGCACTCATCGCCCGGGTCGTCTCCGAGTCGCCCGAGGTCTTGAAGGTCCTCTTGCGCTTCTTCCGCGATCGCATGATGGATCGCTTTCTGCGCACCTCGACCCTCTTCCTGCGCTTCTCCACTGCCGACGCCCGGCGCCTCGTGGCCAGCTTCCGCTTCCTCGAGGTCGACGCCAACAGTCGCCTCGTCGTCGAGGGACAGCGCTCGCCGGGTCTGTTCCTGCTCATGTGCGGCGAGGCGGTCGTGCAGCGGCGCGGGCAACA
>Ga0123338_10002345_pt1 | contig 17705 bp, 14 predicted proteins | sample grotaG_FD_89793 | JGI IMG/M metagenome (GOLD analysis project Ga0123338, IMG submission 89793) | Glacier valley bacterial and archeal communities from Borup Fiord, Nunavut, Canada, to study Microbial Dark Matter (Phase II) -... | ecosystem: Environmental > Aquatic > Freshwater > Ice > Glacier ...
ATTGCTTTTTCAACCGGGCAACCGGGCAAAAACTTTGGGGATCATCTTTTTCGGTGGGTTCGCCGGCCCCCTATTGTTGCTGGCTGGATTAAAAATGGCCAATGCAGCTTCAGTTTCTATTTGGTTAAATATGGAACTCGTGGCAACGGCTATATTAGGAGTTCTGATCTTTAAAGATGCACTGGATAGAAATACCTGGATAGGTGTTATTTTAACCATTTTAGCCAGTATTGTTGTTTCATTTGGTGAAGGTACAAGCAATATAAGTTCAGGATTGCTCATTACGGCAGCCTGTATTTGCTGGGGCATAGATAATCACTTAACTGCACTTACCGATGGAGCTTCTCCTCAAACTGTTACCTTCATAAAAGGAATAGTGGCTGGTTCTGTTAATTTAACGATCGGATGCCTTATTGCCAGTCAAACTATGTCATTGGGAAATGTAGCTCCAGCCATCATAGTAGGGATTTTCTCCTATGGAATCAGTATAGTGCTTTACGTAACTTCAGCTCAAAATATGGGAGCAACACGAAGTCAGATCTTATTTTCCACGGCACCGGTTTGGGGAGTGCTTTTGTCGTACCTGTTTAATGGAGAACCTTTTCAATGGGTGCATCTCATTTCAATTGTACTTTTAGCACTTGCCGTCATCATTACCAATCTGTTTGTTCATAACCATCTGCACAGTCATATAGCCATTGAACACATCCATTACCATCAACACACGGATGGACATCACACCCATTCGCATGAGGGTGAAACCGTTCCGGATAGCAAATGGCATTCGCATCTTCATAGGCATGATCCTATAACGCACGAGCATCTTCACGATCCGGATTTGCATCACAGACATATTCATTAGTACTCGATTAAATAAATACCTAAATACTATTTACAAGATCCTCCATTACATCACTTGCTTAAAAATTGCGCCAGATCGACAGCATAGAAGTTTGCCCAACGATCGTTAATGGTTAAATGTGCTGGTATGGGAAGATAAACCTGTTACGTTTTAAATACAAAACCAAGTGAACAAATTAATCAAACATTTTGTTTGAAACATAGTTGGATTAAGATATGTACCAAGAACTTTCAAACAATGGCAAAGGCTTACTTATCTGTTATCGGTTTTATACTATGTGGAATGGTCTTATTGACCTCCTGCGAAAAAATAGCACCTCCATTGCCTGCCGATGATGAGCTGTTGGATGGTTCTGTTGAGGGGCTTGACCACACTCAAAATCGTCAGTTTTTACTGGGAGATGTAGCCTTTAACGATGAGGTTTTCACCCATGAAACCGGACTTGGGCCAGTGTTTGTAGCCACCAGTTGCGGTAGTTGCCACGCAGGCGATGGAAAGGGGCACCCTTTTACAACGCTAACCCGTTTCGGCCAAATAGATAGTCTGGGAAACAAGTTTATGGTACAAGGTGGTCCTCAATTGCAAAACAGGTCATTACCGGGCTACAAACCAGAACAAATTCCTGTTGGTGCCACATCTGCAAAATTCACACCTCCTATAAATAGCGGCTTAGGATTTCTGGAATTGGTATCTGATGCTGATATCCTCGCATTAACTGACCCTAACGATGCCAACGGTGATGGCATTTCGGGTATACCCAATTGGAATAAAATTCCATTTTATGTAGTTCCCAGCTCTAATTCAATCGTACGGAACAGTAAATACATTGGCCGGTTTGGTAAAAAAGCAAGTGTCTATAATTTATTGCAGCAAACCGTCAATGCTTATAATCAGGATATAGGGATTACCTCTTATTTTGAACCTTATGATGTGCATTCTTTACTGGAGATCGATCCTGAAATATCAATAAAAACGGTACATGATGTTGTTTTTTACCTGCAAACATTGAAGGCCCCGATTCAACGAAATCAAAATAATGAAGATATTCTTATAGGAAAGCAGGTTTTTAATACCATCAACTGTGCTGGTTGCCATGTACCCACATTGAAGACAAGTTTCTCAACGGTTGGTGCTCTTTCCAATAAAGAGTTTCACCCTTATACTGATTTATTGCTGCATGATATGGGGAGCGCCCTGGATGATGGATATACGGAAGGCAGTGCAAAAACTTACGAGTGGCGTACACCACCTCTTTGGGGACTGGGACTTGCCCCAAATTCGCAGGGCGGTCAATACTTTCTGCTTCACGATGGCAGGGCAAAAAGCATTGAAGAGGCCATACTTATGCACGAAGGTGAAGCAGAACAATCTAAAAATAAATTCAACCAACTCTCTGAAAAAGACCGCGAAGCCCTTATAAAATTCCTTAAGTCACTCTAAAGTTATGAATAGAAAAGATTTCATTAAAAACGTTGGTTATACTTTTGTGGGAGGGACTGCAGCAGTTGTATTGCTGCAAAACTGTGCAACCACTAGTTATTTTGCTCCATATATTTTATCAAACAATCAGTTATCCATTAAAAAGACAGAATTTGGGCATGTTGAAAATAATAAAAACGTACAGCGGAAATATGTGCTGGTGAAAACCGATAAGTACAATTTTCCCGTATGTATTTACAAATTAGGCGAAGAAAATTATTCTGCTTTGCTTTTGGAATGTACCCACAAGGGTTGTGAACTTAAGCCTCACGGAGATTTTTTAAGCTGTCCGTGCCACGGAAGTGAATTTTCCAATACAGGCGTTGTGCAAAATCCCCCGGCTGAAGCAAATCTGAAAGTATTTAAAGTAAAAACAGATCAAGCAAATATCTATGTGCAACTTTAAAAATGCCTTCACCCTGCTCGTATTTATTGGTATTTCAATTGCTACCTATGCACAACGTGACAGTTCAACAGTCAAAATAATTTCTGAAGGAACTCCAAGCGGGCTAAATATGGATGCAACATACAACCGTCCTTTCCTGCAGGCTGGAAAGCTTCCATTGGCCATTGGCGGTTATATGGAAGCCAATACACAATATATATCTACAAATGGCATTTCAGATGGGTTTTCTTTCCAATTTAGAAGAACAAACCTTTTTTTCTCTTCTACCATTGCAAAAAAAATCAGATTCTTTTCAGAACTTGAATTTGAAGACGGAACGAAAGAAATAAACCTGGAAGCAGCATTTGTTGATTTTGAATTCAATCCGCTACTTAATTTGCGTGGTGGTATAATCGTTCATCCAATCGGGGCATTTAATCAAAATCATGATGGCCCGCGATGGGATTTTATCGACCGGCCTGTTTCTGCAACCACGATACTTCCGGCAACCTTGTCGAACGTTGGCTTTGGCTTGCTGGGTAAATATTTTGTGCATAACTGGACATTGGGGTATGAAGCCTACCTGACCAATGGGTTTGATGATAAGATAATTTCAAATGAAGATAACCGCACTTCACTGGTAGCAGGAAAATCGAACATAGATAAGTTCGAAGAAAGTAATAGCGGACTGCCAATGTTTACCGGCAAATTAGCTGTTAGGAACAGGCAGATTGGTGAACTGGGTTTTTCATACATGACTGGAGTTTATAATAAATGGAAGGCGGATGGTTTTATTCTCGATAGTAAAAGAAGTATAAATGTTCTCGCTATTGATTATACTTTTACATCACTTAAAAATAAACTGAACATCACCGGTGAAATAGTAAAGGTATTTGTTGATATCCCGGATACCTACAGCCAAACATTTGGTTCAGAGCAGCTCGGCGTTTTTATCGACATTATTGGTACTGTAATTAATAAGCAAATGTTGGGTTGGGAAAAATCAAAAATTAACCTTGCATTGCGAATGGAATATGCAGATTATAACGAGGGAAAATTTAAAGAAACAAACAGCAATATTGGAGATGATTTTTGGGCCATTGTTCCGGGAATCGCTTTCCGACCGGTCAGTACAACCGTATTACGTTTCAATTATCGTTACGAACAACAACGGGATTTATTGGGTAACCCTGCTTCAAAAACAGGTGTTATTCAGTTTGGTATCTCATCCTACTTTTAACAGCATAAACACATAACGAATGTATTTATGTTGGTAATAAAATCAATAGTTATATTTATTCTGGCCGGCCTATGCGAAATAGGTGGAGGATAATTTTGTTTGGCTATGGTTGAGAAAAAACAAACCTTGGTGGATCGGTCTAATCGGGTTAATAGTTCTTGGTCTTTATGGAGTTGTTGCAACGCTTCAGTCGGCTAATTTCGGAAGAGCTTGGGCTTATGCAGCTTACAGTGGTATTTTTATCGTTCTTGCAATACTTTGGGGATGGAAGATAGATGGCATCGTTCCAGATAAATATGACATTACAGGGGGCACTATTGCATTGTTGGGGATGGCTGTAATCATGTTTGCTCCAAGACGTTAAAGGGAATCACAATTAAATTGCCTGCATTGCTGGGTGTGGATTAATAAATTTTATATAAAATTATTATTCATAATCACGGAACACATGTTTAGAATGTCGATCTTTACTCAATATTTTTAAATTTACTAATTCTTAAAATAACACTATGAGCATATTAGAACACTTTGACCACCCAGACAAAAAGCAGGATAAGGAACATTTCATGCATCTGATTCAAATTGCGATGGCTAATGGAATAATTGATGATGTTGAATTGAAAATGTTGCACCGGCTGGGGAAAAATATGGGCTTAAATGATCTTGAAATTGATAACTTATTGGAATCAACTAAGAATTCAGCCTATCATCCCCCTTATGAATTATCCAAGCGGTTTGACCAATTGTATAGCATCGTTAAAATGGTTTTAGCTGACGATAAAATAGACAACATTGAAATGCGTATGGCAAGCGGGCTGGCTTTAAAATCGGGATTCGCAGAAGCTGAAATAGCTGCTATACTTAATTTGTTGATTAAAGGAATCAGGGAGGGAGAAGATGAAGAGGATCTTTTTAAACAATATAAGAAAAAAATAATGACCTTAAAATAGTTATTTCTATCAAGCGTTTTTGTAAGAATTTGAAATATAAACACATAGATACATTCCGAGGCCTTGAGACATAGAAATTTAAAAACTATGTTTTTCTATGTGTCTATGTGTTTAATATTTAAAAGCAGATAGAATGCTTATCTTTGTCCAAAATCACCAAAAATGAACAATCGCAAAATAGTTGTTGCTATCGACGGGCATTCATCATGCGGAAAAAGCACGATTGCCAAGGCGGTAGCTTCCATGTTTGGATATACATTCATTGATAGCGGAGCAATGTACAGGGCTGTCACACTCTATGCCTTGCGCCATCATCTGGTTGCCGATGGCCAGGTGATGAATCAGGACCTAATCAGCTCACTGCCTGATATTAAGATCGAATTCAGGTACAATTCACTTCTTCAGAAAAGCGATACTTACCTGAACGGAGAAAATGTGGAAGAAGAAATCAGGCACTTGCCCGTATCACAGAATGTAAGCCCGGTTGCTGCCATTGCCGAAGTACGCGCCGCGATGGTTCATTTGCAAAAGGCAATGGGTCAAAACAAAGGCATGGTGATGGATGGCCGTGATATTGGTACAGTCGTGTTCCCGAATGCTGAACTTAAACTGTTTGTTACTGCTACTGCCGAAATACGTGCCAGACGACGATTTGATGAGTTAACCGCCAAAGGTGAAATTGTTTCATACAACGAAATCCTGCAAAATGTTCAGGAGCGCGATCACATTGATTCAACCCGTGAAGCCAGTCCATTACGCATAGCAGATGATGCCCTGGTGTTGGATAACAGCACAATGACCCGCCAAGAACAACTGGAATGGGTGATCGGGAAGGTGGAAGAGCAATTAAATCGTTAATTGTTAATCTTCAATCGTTAATCATTTAACAGTAAACATTTAAATTGCAAATAATCTATCCAGTGATTGTTGAAATTGATCAGAAATCAGGATTTTGTTTCGGTGTGTTGAATGCCATCGGGAAAGCAGAAGCAACTCTGGATGTTGAAGATGTGCTTTATTCGCTGGGCCATATTGTGCACAATGAACTGGAAGTAAAGCGGCTTCAGGCGATTGGCCTAAGAACAATAAGCCATGAGGAATTTTTCAAACTCAAAGATTGTAAGGTACTTATCCGTGCTCACGGTGAGCCACCTTCTACCTACCAATATGCTCTTCAAAATAACATTTCTCTCATTGATGCTACTTGTCCGGTGGTATTGAAACTTCAGCAAAGGGTCAGAATGGCAGCTGAGACCATGCGCAGTGAAAATGGGCAGGTAGTCATTTTTGGCCATCAGGGACATGCTGAAGTTACCGGATTGGTAGGGCAAACCCATAACGGAGCCATCGTCGTTGAACATTCGGATGATCTTAAAAAGATTGACCCTTCGCGTCCGGTAGTGGTATTTTCACAAACCACTAAATCAGTTGACGAATTCAAAAAGCTAACTACGAACATTAAAAATATATCCCAAAGCGGTAGGGTAGAGGCGCACGATACTATATGCAGGCAAGTTTCAAACCGTGTTCTCTATTTGCAAAAGTTCGCTGTCAGGTTCGAGGTGATCATCTTTGTAGGCGGACTACGCAGCTCAAATGCCCAGGTATTGTTCGATGTGTGTAAACAGTTTAACGGGCACAGTTATTTTGTTTCTTCTCCCGAAGATTTACAGTCCAGTTGGTTTTCAGGCATTGAAACAGTAGGTGTTTGCGGGGCAACTTCTACTCCCCAATGGCTGATGGAAAAGGTGGCCGAAAGAATCAAAGAATTTTAAGTCTTCATTAATCTTATCATTTTAAGGTAGGCTATTACTCTTATTTAAAATAATTCCCTTTTCTTTATGCCTTCTTGTTTAAAAGTTAATATCATACAATGAGTACAACTGAAAGCCAATCTGAAATGCCCCTCAAGAGAAAGAAATTACAAAGAATTGGTGTCTTTACTTCCGGTGGCGATGCTCCGGGAATGAATGCCGCTATACGTGCTGTAACCCGTGCTGCCATTGCCAACAACCTGGAGGTAGTAGGTATCCGCCGTGGTTATCAGGGCATGATTGAAGGCGATTTTATTCCCCTGATATCATCCGATGTAAGCGGTATCCTTCAATTGGGTGGCACCATGCTAAAAACAGCCCGAAGTGCTGAATTCAGAACTCCTGAAGGTCGTGAAAAAGCATACCAGCAACTGAAGAAAGCAGAAATTGATGCTGTGGTAGCAATTGGTGGTGATGGCTCTTTTACGGGTGCACTGGTTTTATCACAGGAATACGATGTTCAGTTCATAGGGATACCTGGAACTATTGACAATGATTTATATGGAACCGATTATACAATAGGTTATGATACTGCCCTGAATACAGTGGTTCAGGCGGTTGATAAAATTAAAGATACTGCCAGGTCGCATGGTCGTATTTTCTTTGTAGAGGTGATGGGCAGGGAGGCTGGCTTGCTTGCTCTCAACGGTGGAATAGCTTGCGGGGCTGAAGTAATCCTGATACCTGAGGCCAATGATCAGCATGTACAATTAGATAAATTCCTCAAAAAAGGCTACAAAAACAAAGAAACCAGCGGCATTATCATGGTGGCTGAAGGCGAAGAAGCCGGTGGCGCCATTAAAATTGCTGAAACTGTTCGCTTAGAGCATCCCGATCTGGATGTACGCGTTTCAATATTAGGGTATATCCAGCGCGGTGGAAGCCCAAGTGCCAAAGATAGGGTGAATGCCACTAAAATGGGCGTTGCTGCTATTGATGCCTTGCTGGATGACCAGAAAAGCATCATGATAGGGCTTGATAACGAGAAAATTGTCCATGTTCCTTTCAATAAAGCAGTGAAAATGAATCATTCAATTGATACCAATTTACTGGATATCCAGAAACTGTTGAATATATAAGCAAAAAAAGTACTTTAGGCACTTTAAATACTTTATGCACTTTAAATACTTTTTATTATAAAGTATTGTTCAAGTAAGGAAATGTTGTGTTTTTTCAAATACGAAAGAATTGAATGCCCTAATCAATTTTCCTTATAACTTGTCCAGAAAATCAACTACTAAAATATCCGCATGGGTAAGATGTCTTAAGTCTACCTTCAGGCAGCTTCGATAAGTTTCTTTGCCACATCTCTGGCTATTTAAATGGTTTCGGCAATAGTTCTGCCTTGTGCAACCAAGCCCTGAATATCATCAGAAGTGGCCAAATAATATCCTTCAGGAAGTTTTTCGATATGCAAGTGCATTATCTTTTTCATTATTTTTTTTCTCAAATATAATTAAAAGCATTCTAATTCTCAAAATGATTTCATTCCATGTTCATATAACATATAAATGACTTTACTAAATAAATTCCCTCCATATCGCATCTTGTTGACAATTATTGATTAAATTTAAGTCCAAAATATTAAATGTCAATGCGATGAAGCCAGGCAATCCTATACGATTTAACTTATTGTGTAAGTGCCTATCAACTCTATTGATGAGCATATGGAAGGTTTAAATACCAGGATTGTTGATAAATGTTAAATTGGCAAAGGACTTATTCTATTCATGTTGTTGGTTGGAAATGAACAACTGAACTAAAAGACATTACTTTATTAGTTTTCACATATTTAACCCAACTCAATTGAAAAAATAACTGGTTGCAGAATTAAATAGGTAACAATCTTTCTCGCCACTGGTAATATAAATATTTTTTTTGTATCTTGCAATCATAATGGAAAACGAACTTTTTGCCGACGTCATATTGCCATTGCCATTGGCCGATCATTATACCTATCGGGTGCCAATTGCTTTCCAGTTGAAAATCAAAACCGGCATCCGTGTCATTGTGCAGTTCGGAAGCCGCAAGTTCTTTTCTGCCCTGGTGTATCGGTTGCATCAGGATGCTCCTACGGGCGAATTCGGAATCAAAGACATTGATGCTGTCCTGGACGAAGAACCCATCATTGATCACAAGCAATTGAAACTGTGGGAATGGATCGCGGGTTATTATTGCTGCACCCTGGGTGAGGTGTACAAGGCTGCTTTGCCCTCAGGACTGAAGCTGGAGAGCCATACCAAGATCAGCCTCAATCCTGACACTAACCTTCCCGATAATTTAAGCGATAAGGAAAATTCAGTCATTCTGATGCTCGAAAGCCATAAAACGGCTACCATACAGGAGCTTAACCAATTTTTGGGTAAGCAAGCTTCATACCCTGTTTTGAAATTACTGCTCGAAAAAAATGCTGTAATTGTCGAGGAGCAGATGCGGGGAAGTTACAAGCCTCGTCTGCTGACTTTTGTTAAATTGAACCCTACATATAATTCCGAAGAAAAGCTGAATGAGATATTTAATTCCCTCAAAAAGGCCAGTAAACAGGAACAACTACTGAAGGTTTTTCTGTCTGCAACCATTCATGGAGACTCAGGAATCAATGAAATCAGCAAAAAAGAATTACTCGAACTGGAAGGCGCAACGGATGCTGCGTTGAAAAGCCTGATAGAAAAGAACATACTCGAATTGTTTACTGAGAAGATTGGGAGAATTGAAAGGCTGGAGAATACTGATTTACGCATCAAGGTGCTCACTGCTCCCCAAAATACAGCCTTGGACGACATCAAAAGGCAGTTTGAAACTCACTCCACCATCCTGCTCAACGGGGTTACTTCAAGCGGAAAGACTGAAATATACATTCAACTCATTGAAGAACAGCTGAAACTGGGCAAACAGGTGTTGTATCTCGTCCCTGAAATTGGATTGACCACGCAGATTATCAATAGGCTTAAAGTTGCTTTTGGAGACCTTGCAGGGATCTATCATTCAAAGTTTAACGATGCTGAAAGGGTGGAGATATGGTTCAATGTGCTGAATGAAAAACCGGGCAAGACTGGTCAGCAATACAAACTGATATTGGGTGCACGGTCAGCAATCTTTCTTCCTTTTAAAAATCTTGGGTTGATCATTGTCGATGAGGAACATGAAAATTCGTACAAGCAATTTGATCCCGCGCCACGCTACAATGCCCGTGACATGGCTATCCTGATGGGAAACCTGCACGGGGCAAAGGTGCTCCTGGGTTCGGCTACTCCCTCCTACGAAACTTATTTCAATGCCCGAAGTGGTAAATACGGGCTTGTTGACCTTACCGAGCGTTTCAAGGGAATTGAAATGCCCGAAATGATTGTGGCTGATACTCAGCAGGCTTACAAACGCAAACTTATGCGCTCGGTTTTTACTCCTGAACTTTACAATGAAATTACTGATGCTCTTGCCAACCAGGAACAGGTCATCCTTTTTCAGAACAGGCGTGGTTTTGCTCCTTTTGTACAATGCGGCAATTGTGGATGGATTCCCAAATGCAAGAACTGCGATGTGAGCAAAACTTATCATAAAAGCCAGTCGAGCCTGGTCTGTCATTATTGTGGCAACACCTCTTCATTGATCACCCAATGTGAACAATGTGGTTCAGATGATATCAAGCCGCGTGGTTTTGGAACTGAAAAGATTGAAGATGAAATCAGTATCCTGTTTCCTGAAGCAAAAGTTGCACGCATGGATCTGGATACCACACGGGCCAGGAAAGCCTACGAACAGCTGATCTGGCAATTCGAAACCCGTAAAATTGATATCCTGGTCGGTACTCAAATGGTCACTAAAGGGCTTGATTTCGACCATGTTAGGGTGGTGGGAGTCCTTAATGCTGATAACCTGTTGAACTATCCTGATTTCAGGTCTTACGAAAGAAGTTTTCAACTGATCACCCAGGTGAGTGGACGGGCAGGCCGTAAGAACAGGCGAGGCAAGGTAATCATTCAGACTGCACAGCCCAAACATTCTGTCCTTCAGGATGTGATTGCCTATAACTACAATCAGCTATTTAACCGTCAATTGGCTGAACGCAAAATTTTCAGATATCCTCCCTATTACCGCCTGATAAAAATTGTGGTAAAACATAGAAATAAAGACCGTTTAGATCTTTCGGCTCTCCATATAGCCACTGCCTTCAAGGCTCTTTTCGACCGCAATGTATTGGGGCCTGAATACCCCGTGGTAGGCCGCATTCAGAATTGGTACCAAAAGGAAATCCTGATCAAGCTACCCCGTGACGCGAAAATTCAGCAGTCAAAAGCCAAAATCATGGCCATCATCCTCCATGCCAAATCCTTACCAAACAACAGTCAGTTAATAGTTTATGCTGATGTTGACCCCATGTAGGCACCTTCTCAGCAGGTGACTCCAAGTCACCTGCTGAGTAATTATATTTCACTCAGTTAGTAACAATATGTCACTCACTGAGTAACAATATATTGCCATCTGTATAGCTTATCGTCAATGCAATAAATGCTTATTTAACTGAGTTCGAAATAAGAAACATGGTCTTCAAATTAAAGTGGCAAAGTAACAGAGTGATAAAGTCCCTAAGCATTTTACCCTATTTGAGGGATAATTCCTTCTATAATATTTCACCGAAATAGCTGAGTGAAGCCTGTTTTTGTTTTGGTACTTTGTCTCTTTGGTACTTTTTAACACTCATTTGCTTAGATCGAAGGAACGTTATTCAAGTGCAGACCAGGAAATCATTTGTTTTATCCACCCACAACTCATTATAAATCAGTCATCCAGCGTAATGAATCATTCCCGTTTAAATTCCAATGATTGATAACCTACCCTTCTTTTTTCCCTTAATTTCTACTCTTATCTTACGTGTTTCTTAGTCTTATTTTATTTTTACCTTACTTTTATATCAATTTTACCATTTTTTTATTAAAACAGTATATAAACCGTATATATACCGTATTTAAACCAAATATTATAGGTATATTTACGGTATATATTTTGTTTTTATAATGTTTATTTACAGTTTTAATAAAAAAATAATATGACAAAGGTAAGACAAGGATTAGAATCATTACTATCCGGGAAGTTTGGAAACATGGTATTTGTACAGCGCGATGGTAAAACTTACATGCGAAGAGCACCGACGCGCAAAAAGGATTCCAGTACCCCGGCCATGGTGATCAGCCAGAAGCGTTTTAGTGAGGTGATGAGGTTTTGCGGCCTGTTTAGATTCTCAGTTATTCCCCAGATCTGGAATTTAGCGGCTCAGGGGACCAGTGGATTCAGGCTTTTTCAAAAAACTAACTCACCGGCCTTCGCTCCCGATGGCAGTTTGCCAGATTTGAAAAAGATAAGGCTCTCAACCGGCAAACTAACACTGCCACAGGGGCTAACAGCTGGAAGACCAGAAGTGGAAAGTACCTTTATTGAAGTGAGCTGGCCGGAGGATCAACTTTTGGGTGGCCTTCACCTTCAGGATGAGTTGATGGCGATCAGTTCAGTAGATGGCCAGTATTCAGACATTGTGGAAACGGGTATTTTAAGGGGCCAGCTGAATGGTTCTTTTAAACTGCCGGAGTTACCTGCCCCTGCTACACACATTTACCTGTTTTTTGGCTCCAGGGATCACCGGGACTATTCGGAGAGTGTTTGCTTTGAGGTTTAAGAGGATTAGAGTGCATATTTAGAACATGCAATAAGTCTTTTAAAAATCAATTTAGGCGTGCCTACTATTGAAGCGCAATATGTGCAGGGCGCTTGTGTTTCCAACGTTTGTGCGACCAGAGCCAGTGTTCGGGCCGCTTACGGATTATGTCTTCGAGAAACTGGGTGTGTGCCTTTGTTACTTCAAACTCTTTGGTTTGAGAGGCATCGTCGAAAAGTTTTGTAAATTCTACTTCATAATATCCACGGCGTACTTTCTGGATGTCCATAAAAACAACGGCCTGTTTAAATCGTGAGGCTACTTTTTCAGGGCCAGGGAAGATGGGAGTTTCCTGGTTCATAAACATCATCCAGTATTTGGTATCATACAAGGCCGTTTGATCGGTTAAATAATAGGTAACAGTTAATAGCCCCGACTTTTCAAATTCGAGCATGGTCCGCAAAGAAGTGCTTGCAGGGATTAAAAATGCACCAAAACGAGCGCGCACTTTTTTCATGTATTCATTGAATTGTTTATTCTGAATGGGCCGATAAATCGCATTTGACTGGTGCATGATGAATTTCGGAAAGCCCATTGTCCATTCCCAGTTGGCATAATGGCCTGAAAGCAATGCAACACTCTTTCCCTGATGGTACAATTCGTTTATGACTTCAGGATTTTTATAATGTACACGTTGGTTCAATGCCTGCTCTGAAATTTGAAATCCTTTAATAGTTTCAAAGAAGAGGTCAGACAGATGATGGTAAAAAGCCTTGGAAATTTGTTGGATCTCCTCCTTTGTTTTCTCAGGGAAAGAATTTCTAAGATTGGTGAGTATAATTTTCTTTCTGTAACCAATTATGTAATAGCCCAGTAAGTAGGATACATCGGCTAAAAAGTACATGAACCAAAAGGGGGCAAGCCCGAAAGCCTTTAATAAGAATATACCTGTATTGCCCAATAATTTACTCATCAATTTGTGTTGTTCATAACCATTGATTGTTTGTGCAATTCAACGTTGGCGGGGCGTGTATGTTTCCATCTACGGTGTGACCAGAGCCAGTATTCAGGTTCAGCCTGAATGATTTCTTCTATTTTCTGAATATAAGACATCAATATTTCTTCAGGTTTCACTAACGATGGATCTTCAATTAACAGTTGGTAGAAAACTTCATATCTCGCCCGTCCAGTTTTGCGGGTGTGTTGAAGGATAACAGGTTGATTGGTTTTAACTGAAATTTTCATTGGCCCTGAAAAGAAAGCAGTTTCCTGATTGAGAAAGGTTGTCCAAAACTGTGAATTGGAGGGGGGCGTTTGGTCTGCAGCGAGGATCAGCACCCCTGGTCGTTCGGTATTGTTAAACTCAAGGGCAGTACGTATAGAATGGTTCACCGGTATAGATTTTGCCCCAAATCGTTCACGGGCATCGAGAATAAACCTTTCCAAAGCTTTGTTTTTTCTCACCGGATTGTAAACAACGAGAAATTGTGCTTTGATAAAGCGTTGCATAGATCCACACCATTCCCAATTGTTATGATGCATACCGAGCAGAATCACACTTTGGTGCTTTTGATAAAATTTTTCAAATATCTCAGGATTATGAATTATGAGCCGGTCATCAATTTCCTTTTCAGTCATACGGCTGTATTTGATCGTCTCCAAACCTAAGTCACACAAATGATGGTAGAATTTTTTGGTAATCTTCTTTATTTCCTCAGGGCTTTTCTCTGGAAACGATTTGATAAGGTTTTCATGAACGGTTGTGCGGCGATATCTTGCTATATAATATACGAATACATAAAATATATCCGCCAGTCCAAATATAACCCAAAACGGAAGTCTGGCTGTTAATTTGCACAAACCCACAACAAAACGGTCAAGTATAGAATTCATATATTTTAGTATTGAAAGCTACAAAATTAACAAAATAGTACCTACTGTTGCGCTACTTAAGAATTTGTTCAATATAAAATACAGGGCGGGCAATCATAATTCCTGTGTTTTTTGATTGAGGCTTTAAAAAATCACTTAGGGGCTCATCAGCAACCATCACTTTTCCTCCACTTTGTGAAGCATGTAACAAATAAAAGTCATTGTTTTTTCTGATGATGAAGCCGGTATGGTTGATATCCAATCCTTCGATGTTGCTTGTGAGGCCCACAATATCACCAGGTTGTAGGTTTTGATATAAACTGGGAAGATTTCCTTTTGGAAAATACTGAAATCCAGTGTGGGTAAGCGCTTTCTCCTGTTCAGCAATGGTTAAAATCAGCTTGGGATGTTCTTTCAATACGGGATAACTAGCAGAGTGAGTGCTCATAAAATTAATAGTCCTTGCTACCTTTTCTCCGTTTTGATTGATTGAATCGCTGATCAAACCTTTCTTATGGTTATTGTTAATCCATTCGCTGAAATAATGTAAACGTGATGGATATTGGTTTCGCAGGCCGTCGCGATATCTTATCTTTTCAAGTTCAGTGGCGAAGGATTTGAAATCTATATTTCCTGATTTAACTGTTCTGGCCAGCGCCAGGCAATTCTCAACGAAGGTGGTGCAATCTAGCTCCCTGAGATTAATGACCAGCTTTTCTTCCAATCCATTTTCCAGAGTGGCTGCAACATAAGGAGTTCCAAGAAACGAAATCCCAATTTCTGTAATAAGTTCTTGTATGGGCAATGTTGACTTTACAGAAAATAGTTTCAGTTTTTCTTCTGCAAGGTGAATGTCTTCGGCCTGAAAAATCCAACCAGTTCTGTTTGACTGGCCTTGAGAAGCCTTCAATCCAAATATAAAAATCAGGAGTAAGATGACAATTGCATATTTCATATTCATCTTTATAGTTTTGATCGATAAAGTTATAAAAGTTTACTCACATATTTTGGTTGAGGGAAAATTAGAGTTGTAATATTGGAATATTTTCGTCAAATAACTGGATAACCTGCCACTTAAATGACACTATAACAGGCACAACCGATCATTTAACTCGTTGTGAAATTGTTATAAAATAGGTTCATGTTAATTATTCGTCACCCAACTATTATTTTTCCGTAAAATGGTAGTTGGTTTAAATTAAATGAAGTATTTTCAATACAATTGAATTTATCTTGGCAAATTAAACGTATGTGGCTGAATATTTGATGCTAGAATAGTGCCTTGCATTTTAATTACTATCTTTGAAACCTATTCAACGCAGATTTAATATTAATTTATTTTTATGCAAAAGTTAAAAAGCCTATTCCTTGCAGTGACTATCCTGATTTCAATAATTGTTTCAGGACAGGATATAAAAGAGGGTGTTAAGGATTCGGGTTATCAGTTTACGCTCATCAAAGAAATTCCATGTACATCTGTTAAAGATCAATATAGATCTGGAACTTGCTGGTCGTTTTCGGGATTGGGTTTTCTGGAAGCCGAAATGTTGCGTTTGGGAAAGCCCACAGTTGATCTTTCGGAAATGTTCATCGTATATCATTCATTTTCTGACAAGGCTGTTAAGTATGTCAGGCTGCATGGGAGCCTTAATTTTGGCGCCGGTGGTGCTTTTCACGATGTGACCAATGTGATTAAAAAATATGGGATTGTACCTGAAGAAGTGTATCGCGGACTTAACTACGGGGAAGAAAAGCATGTGCATGGTGAACTCGACCGCGTCTTACTTGACAATGTTAAGGCAGTTGTTGAAAATCCAAATAAAAAGCTCACAACTGCCTGGGATGAAGTATTCAACAGCACTCTTAATACTTATTTTGGAGAACTTCCAAAAACATTTAATTATCAAGGTAAAGAATTTACGCCCCAAAGTTTTGCACATGATTTTGTTGGATTAAATATGGACGATTATGTAGAAATTACCTCTTTTACACACCATCCCTTTTACAGCAAATTTATCATTGAAATACCTGATAACTGGTCCTGGGATGAGGTTTACAATGTTCCATTGAATGAGATGGAAGAAATTATCGACCATTCAATCAATACAGGTTATACAATCGCCTGGGCAGCGGATGTAAGTGAAAAAGGTTTTTCAACATCGCAAAAAGGGGTGGCAGTCATTCCTGTTTCTGATACAACCAACATGACCAACGCGGAAATTACCAAATGGGAAAAAGGGACTGAAAAAGAGAGAAATGAAGAGCTTTATAAATTATCCAAACCGGGAAAAGAGAAGGTTATCACACAGGAATTGAGACAGATAGATTTTGATAATTATCAGACCACTGACGACCACGGCATGTTGATCGTAGGGACTGCCAAAGATGAGGCAGGTAATATGTATTATAAGGTGAAAAATTCATGGGGAGATTATAATAAATACGATGGCTACTTCTATGCCTCTAAACCTTTTGTGGCATATAAAACAACGTCAATCATGGTTCACAAGGATGCCATTCCTAAAGATATCCGCAAGAAACTGAATTTGTAAATTCTGTAAACCTCGTCAACTGGCGGGGTTTTTATTTAATTTAACCGTCATTTCCTCTGGCTTCTGTATTTAGGAAATATGAAAAAAATAATCATTATTATATTTTGTTTGTACCCACTGCTTGGCTTTACGGACGACTGGGCTTGGTGGAATGAAAGGCACAATTGGCAGCCTGGAATGCGCGACTGGCGTGGTTTAATGCACATTACCCCTGGTTACTTAGGGCCTAATGCTTTACCTGTTCCGGATGTAAAAAAAGGGGTAGTCCCTACAGGTACAAACTTTGAATTAGGACTTGATTTTCATTTTAGAAAAGGTGATCCGACACAGGACTTGTTTGCAAAATATTACCGTTCTTTTGCTGATAATAAAATAGCCATCGAATTGTATGGTGTTGTATTAGAGCATTATGCAATGTCTGATTCTATTCGTGACGAGAGGATCGCCCGAGATTTTGACGGGAAGGGAACTGCCATTGGTGATTTTTATTTTTCTACTCTTATACAATTAATAAAAGGGAAAAAGTTTCCTGATACTATGCTGCGGCTGGCAGGCCGGACAGCTTCCGGTGGCAAGCTGGAAGGTGCACGCTATTCGGATAGCCCAGGCTATTTTTTGGATTTAAGTTTTTCAAAAGAATACGCTGGCATCAATGAAAAAATGTCATTTCGGCCCTTTGCGTCAGGGGGATTTTATTCGTGGCAAACCAATGATGACCTTAACCTACAGAACGATGCGTTGATGTATGGGGTAGGGGCTGATTTAAAATGGTCGCGCTGGTCGTTTTCTAATTCACTTTCAGGATATTCGGGGTATAAAAAGGAGCGCGACCGACCCATGGTTTATACCTTCGATTTGAACCGTGCATTCAATAAACATACGGTACGCATACAATATATATACG
>Ga0123338_10002347_pt1 | contig 17686 bp, 14 predicted proteins | sample grotaG_FD_89793 | JGI IMG/M metagenome (GOLD analysis project Ga0123338, IMG submission 89793) | Glacier valley bacterial and archeal communities from Borup Fiord, Nunavut, Canada, to study Microbial Dark Matter (Phase II) -... | ecosystem: Environmental > Aquatic > Freshwater > Ice > Glacier ...
CATGCGCTTCGTGACGCCGGGCAGTGACATGCAGGCACTCGAACCATGGATCGACGATCTCGCCGCCGCCTTGGTCGCCGCCGCCGTCCCGAAGTCCGGCGCGCCATTCGACCTCGTGTCCACCATCGCCGTTCCAGCGCCGCTGCGCTTCGTCGGCCACTACTTCGGCGTGCCGGGACCTGACGACGAGACGTTCATGGTCTGGCTGCGCGCCATCGGCATCTCCGTGTTCGAGTGGTGGGCTGCTTTCTTCCCGTCGATCAAGGACTTCACGACCTCGATCTCGCCGGCATTCGAGGCCTACCTCGACGGCCTCATCCGCCAACGCTCACTCGATATCGCCGCGGGGACGACCGTCCCTGACGATGTCCTGACGCGCCTGCTGTCGCTGCCGGGCGTCGACGCTCCGACTCATCCGATGGCGCTCGACCGTCTGGGTATCCGGCGCAACCTCGGTGGATTCGCGGTCGGTTCGTCCGTGGCGCTGTCGACGGCCATCGTCAGCGCCGTCCAGTACCTGCTCGACCCTGCGAACGCTGCAGCGCTGCGGGCCACGCAGGCCGCAGCCCGCGCCAGGGACACCAACCTCGTACGTCAATGCATGCTGGAGGCGGCGAGACTCGGCGACCCGAGCCCGCCGTCAGTCTTCCGAACGGCGCTCACCGACGCGGTGCTCGCCAAGGGCACGCCAAGGGAGACGAAGATCCCCAGGGGATCGATCATCGTCCTCAATCCCACCATCGCCATGACGGATCCCGACGCGGTGCCCGATCCGCTGACGTTCCGCACCGACCGCCCTGCCGGCATTTACATGATGTTCGGCGAGGGCATGCACACCTGCTTCGGGACAGCGATCGCCACGATGATCCTCGGCGCTGTCGGCCAGGCGCTGTTCGCCCTCGATGATCTCCACGAGGTCTCGCCCATGCGGCCCGGCGTCGGTATTCCCGGCGGGTTCTATCCCGGCAGCTATCTCGTCGCCTCCGGCCACATCTGAAGTCGGCGACGCAGGCACCGAATGTTGCAAAAGCTGCAATGATCGGTGCCTGCGTCGGACGGGCGGGGGTTGGCGGGGTTGGCGGGGCGTCAGCGACTCGGCAGGTCGAGACGCTCGACCATCTCCTCGACCTGCACGAACCAGTCGTGTGCGCGCAGGCCGACCGGCACGCTGTCCAGCAGCCGAGGCAGTTCAGGCAACGTGCCAGCCCGGAGGCACCGCCTCGACCGCGCAATGTGCGGCACGATGTCCAGCAACTCGCGTCGATCGGCGTCGAGCAGCGGCCAGTGTGCCTCCCACAAACGCACGTCCCGTTGCAGACCGGTGCCTGCTCCGTCTCCGTCTCCGGCTCCGTCTCCGGGAAGCGACCAACTGCGCGGCTGCAAAGATGCCGGCGCCCTGCGGATTGCGCTGTATGCGAGCCCCGCTGCCAGAGTCGTATGATAGGCGGTGCCGAGCACCCGAACCATTCGGTCACGATCCGTCTCGTTCGGTGGAGCCGGTGGCAGGCCGGGGCCCGGGAGCACACCCTGATCGGTCCAGACCGCGTCGAGTATGGCGAAGCCGAAGTCGAAGACGGGTGTCCACGCCAGACGCAACGCCACCGGCGCGATCAGCAACTCGGCGAGGAGGTCGAGGTCGTTCTCGTCGAGCGCCTTGACGACGAGTGCCTCTGCCTGCTCGAAGAGGCGTTGGCGGTGGATGCGGGCAGGCAGTTCAACGCGGCCGAAATCGGTCGCATAGATCAATGCGTGTGTCAGCGAGTAGGCGTCGTCTGTCGAGGCGAACGGCAGGTCGACTCCCGTGACCAGGCAGGAGACGTCGATCGCCGAGTGGTCGAGTTCTTCGTCGCCGAAGGCGAGGTGACGCGTCCATGCGGCGTCCAGCATGCGGAACGGGACTCGTTCGCGAGCCGATGCCTGGGGGCTCTTCAGCACGCGTCGGGCTGCTCTGTCGAAGGGCTCGTGGTGATCGCCGAGCTGTTCGAGGCACAGGTGTCCGAGCGCGACACTGGTCGCCGACGAAGGGCGCGTCGCCATCAGCAGGAGCGCCTCGCTCGTCCGCACGTGCCTGCTCAGCGACGAGGCGAGTTGATCGCACCTGTTGTGTTCGACGGATTCCGCGTCCGTTGCGACCATCCGGAGCAGCATGGCGATCTCCGCCGAAGCCTTGCCGGCAAGCTCTCGTTCGTGCGGCACAGACGCATCGAGTGTCATGACGACATGCTCGAGGACCCGTTCGCTCCACTGCAGCGCCGAGCGAACGCCGGCATCGAGGTGGGTTCGCAGATCCGGCGCAGGCTGCGGAATCCACGCCTGCGCCGGATCGACGATCGTTTTCATCCTGCTCGGACGACGTCGAACCCGAGCTCACGGATCTGACTGGCGACGCTCACGAGGTCGATCTCGTTCTCGAGCCGCGGTCCGATGTGCATCACGAACCGGTAACAGATCCGGTATTCAGGATCGTCGATGTCGAGACCGACGATCTTTTGGATCTCTGCTGATCTGCCGAGGACGACATCGAGGTTGATGGCGCCGATCTCGTGCAACTGACCGAGGATCCGTGCTGCGTCTGCGTGTTGCTGGTTCATCACTCACTCCTGTTTCATGTCGGGGCGTATTCCCCTCGACAGACAAGACACCGCTACGACCGTCCAGATACACCTCACGTGAACTCTTCAGCTGTGTCCTCGCGAACGCTCAGACGGCGGCCTCGAGCACGACCTTGTCGCCATAGGACTTGTGGATGCCGGCAGCTGTGATCGCCGGCGTGCTGTTGGGTTCATCGATCGTGGGCGTGCTCATCGTCGCAACATCACTTCGCCCGCGCCGACGCGTCGGCCGCCGTCTCGACCACCACCTCACCGGCGCCGACTTCCAACACGCGGACAACGCCGTTCGCGGTGCGGGCCGTGACCCCGGCGCCGGCATGGCCGATCAGCACGCTGCCGTTGGATGACGTGGCCTGTACGCCGATCCAGCTGTGTGCTGCCGTTCGAGTTCTTCACGACCGCCGTGCCTTCGATCTCGCCAAGGCGGATGTCTCCAGACGAGGTGGTGACATCGGCGTTGCCGGCGACACGGTCGACCGTCACGTTGCCGAACGACGTCCTGGCCCGCAACTCACCGGTCAGGTCGAGCCGGACGTTGCCCATCGATGTCTGCAGCGTCGTGGTCCCGAGTTCGCCCTCGACGTGGAAGTCGCCCATCGCCGATATGCCGTCGAGCGCCGAGCCGGTCGGCACCTCGAGGGTGACGACCACCGTCTGGCTCCCGCTGAAGGGGGCCCAACTCCTCGGCGATTTCACGAACAACCGGCCGTCGGTGAAATCGACAGTCGTCTGCTCGGCGGCCTTGACGTCGGACGACTTGGACGGATCCATCGGCCTGACGGTGATGACGGTGTCGGCGCGGTCGCTTGCGGTGATGTGGGTGTTGTCGACGATGTCGATGGTGATCGAGATCGGGTCGGGGGATGCGGATATGGGCATGAGGTTCTCCTCGAAACGTGAGTGACTCTGGATGACGTGAAGATGCCGATGACGTGAACGACGCAAAAACGCGCATGACATGGAGGAAGTGGCGATGTACGCGCAGGGCCGCTAGCGCGCCCAGCCGGTGAAGCTCTGGCCGCCGCCCGGGTTCGACCGCACGGCGTGTTGTGGCCGGTCGGTCGCTCCGACGGCGGCGGACACGGTGCGCACCAGCCATAAGTTGACCGAGAGGCTTTTGCGTCCTGCGATCTCCTCGATCCGGCCCTTGAGTTGTTCGGACAGGCGGAGCGTGACGCGCGACGGACCGGTGTCGTCGTCGGTGACCGCAGGTACCCCGACCCGGTTGGGCGGCGGGGGGAGGGCGTCGGTCGGGCGGCTGGCTGTCGGATGGTCGACCGGCGGTCGCGTCACGACGAACTCGGGGTCCCGGCCGCGCAGGCGCACCTCGACAGAGCCTGGCACCAGATCGAGCGTGATCTCTGCTGCGGCAGCCGAGACCACATCGAGCAGCACCAGGCGGGCAGCCGATTCGAGCGCAGCGATGAGCCGACCGGCGAGGACCCTGGCGTCATCATTGCCGGCCTCTGCGGCCAACTCGAGCTGGCGCTGCAACTCCTTGACGTACAGTCTCAATTCTATGACGTCACTGTGACGCCATGTCAAGGGACAATGATGTCACTATGACGACGATGCACCTGCGTCGTGAGGCTGCGACACGACGCACCTCGTCAGCCCGCAGTTGTCGGCTGCTCAACCCGACTGGCCTGGGCACTTTCGTCACCTCGCGAGCGCCCCCCGAGCGAGGCGCCGCATCGCGCCGAGTCGCTGCTTCTTGCTGACGGCTTTCGACTTCAGTCTTTTCGACAGCGAGGCGTGCGATTGGGTCGCTCGAAGGACATCCCGCCGGGCTTTCGGCGACCGCACCTTGGCGAGCACGGTGCCTGCGGCGGTCCGGTCGGACGGCATCAGCACAACGACGGGCCCCTCGCAGATCCCGAGGCATGGGACTTCGACGGCAGACGATGTCGGCAACGCATCGAGCAACGGCTGCCACGCAGGACAACGACGGCACCGCTTCCCGACACAGACCGCTGCAATCATCGCTCTGGCATACCCATCACCGATCAGCGGCAACCGTATGATTGCCCGCCTCGGCGCTCACCGGTGCCTCGATCGCCATCGACGGCGGCATGAGGGCCTACGGATCCGCCCGCCGCGAACGACGAGACGCCTCCCCACAGACTGCCCAGCCGGGCTATGGTTCCCCTGTGACGAGTCGCCGGCTGCGCGTTCGGCGATCGTCCGAGGACCGTGATGCCTGATCTCGAGTTGAAGCGATTGTTGAGTTTCCTCGAGTCGCGCTGTGGCAGTGACCTGTCGGTACCCGCGCGGCTGATGTTGGTGTGTCCAGAAGCGCTTGCGGTGAATGGTGCAGGGCTGTCCATCATGTCGGGATCCGTGATGACGACGCTGGCGGCGTCGGACCCGGTCGCCGAACAACTCGAACACGCACAATGCGCGATCGGCGAGGGCCCGTGGTTCGACGCACTGCGAACGAACACGGCGGTGCTCGAAGCAGACCTCACCAGCATGATCGCGCAGGATCGATGGCCGAAGTTCGCCGAGGCCGCGCTGACATCCGGGGCCCGCGCTGTGTTCGGATTCCCGCTGTGCGTCGACGGTGCACCGTTCGGGGCGCTGGATCTCTACTCCGAAGCCTGCGGTCCGCTTTCGAAATCAGATGTCAGCGACGCACTCCTCATCGCCGATCTCGCTGTCATCGCTGTCCGCCATCAACTCGGTACCGGGACGAGGATATTCGGGCCCGGAACGACGATCGAAGAGTCGTGGAGCTACCCGGCGGTCGTCCATCAAGCCACCGGAATGACATCGACGCAGCTCGGCATCGGCGTCGATGTCGCTCTCGTGCGCCTGCGAGCGCGCGCCTTTTCCACCGGTCGCCAAACGGCAGACGTCGCTGAGGACATCGTTGCGCGCCGGTTCCGACTCGAGCCGTGGACCGCCGCCGACGATGACTGAGCAGCCGTCGGACCCGGAACCGAGGGTGTCCAACAATCTCCTCATCCACACCTTGGTGCAGTTGGCTGACACGCTCATCAACGACTACGACGTCATCGAATTCCTCGGGATCCTGACCGAGCGGTGCGTCACATTGCTGGACGTGGACGAGGCCGGGATCATGCTCGCCGACCAGCACGGCACGCTGCAGGTCATTGCCTCGTCCAGCGAACGGGCGAAGCTGATGGAACTGTTCGAGCTGCAGAACCGCGATGGACCGTGCCTCGACGTCTTCCGCAGTGGTGAGGTCATCGCCGCCGCCGACCTCAGAGAGCAAACCGGTCGATGGCCGACATTCTCCCGTGAAGCACTGGCGGTCGGTATCGGCTCCGTGCACAGTGTTCCGATGCGTCTGCGTCGTCAGGTGATCGGGGCGTTGAATCTGTTTCGCAACGGAGTCGGGATGCTCAGTGACGACGAGGCTGTCGTCGCTCGCGCACTCGCCGACATCGCCACCATCGGCCTGCTGCAGGAACGCTCGATCACGGAGTTACGAACCACGACCGGTCAGTTGCAGACGGCGCTGCAGAGCCGCGTGCTGCTGGAACAGGCAAAGGGCGCCATCGCTGAACGTCACAGCATCGATGTCGACACTGCGTTCGTCGTCATCCGCAACTACGCCCGCAGCCACGGGCGGCTGCTCACCGAGGTCGCCAGAAACATCGTCTACGAACGGTTCGATCCGGGCCAGATCCCATCAGCCTGATCGTGCGGAACTCCGGTGCGCTGCAGTGGAATCGTGGACCGATCACGGAGGGACGGTCGCGATGACCAACACAGACCCACATCTCGAGCTGCGCGACGGAGTCAGGCGGATCTGTGCCGATTTCCCGGATGAATACTGGCGAACGTGTGAGGCCGATCATGCCTTCCCGTGGGCGTTCTACCAGGCCTTCGCCGACGCCGGCTGGGTCGGTGTCGCCATCCCGGCGGAGTTCGGCGGCGGAGGGGCCGGTATCACCGAGGCATCGATCCTGCTGGAGGAGATCGCCGCGTCCGGTGCGTGCCTCAACGGGTGTTCCGCCATCCATTTGTCGGTGTTCGGCATGAACCCTGTCGTCAAACACGGCAGCGATTGGATGAAAGCGACCTACCTCCCGCGCGTTGCCAGCGGGGAACTCCATGTCTCGTTCGGCGTCACCGAACCCGATGCAGGCACCGACACCACCAACATTTCGACGCGCGCGACGAAGGTGGACGGCGGGTACCGTGTGCGCGGCCGCAAGATCTGGAATTCCAAGGGTGACATCGCCGAGAAGTGCCTGCTGCTGGCACGCACCACTCCCCTTGCCGATGTCAGCAAACGCACCGACGGCATGACGCTGTTTCTGATCGACATGAAGGTGCCGGAGATCGGCATCGAGCCGATCCCCAAGCTCGGGCGTAATGCCGTCACCTCGTGCGAGGTCTCCTTCGACGACGCTTTCGTGTCCGACGCCGACGTCGTCGGCGAGGTCGGACGGGGATTCAAGCAGCTGATCGACGGCCTCAACCCCGAACGCATCCTGCTCGCCGCCGAGGCGCTCGGTATCGGCAGAGTCGCAGTCCAACGGGCGGTTGCCTACGCCAACGATCGCGTGGTCTTCGGACGTCCGATCGGCAAGAACCAGGGGATCTCGTTCCCGCTTGCCGATGCGCACATGCGCCTCCGGGCCGCAGAGATGATGATCCGCGAGGCGAGTGCCCGCTACGACGCCGGTCTGCCATGTGGAGAGGAGGCGAATTCGGCGAAATACCTCGCAGCCGACGCAGCCTTCCAGGCTGCCGATCATGCGATTCAGACGCACGGCGGCATGGGCTACGCAACGGAATACGACGTCGAGCGCTATTGGAGGGAGGCGAGGCTCATCCGGATCGCCCCGATTTCTCAGGAGATGGTGCTCAACTACGTCGCCGAACATGTCCTCGGCCTGCCGAGATCGTATTGACCTGAAGTTCGCCGACATGAGGTTTACCGACCGGTGTGGCGATTGCCTCTGGCGACGTCCGGCCGAGTACATCTAGCCGGCTGCGGAGTACCCCGGCACGAGTTCCGGAATTCCCGAAGCCCAGGCGCGGAACGACTCGAGGAGTTCACCCCGTGTCTCCTCATCCACGAAGGCAACACCGAGTGCATGCAGCGTGCACGCCCAGATCTCGCCGAGCGTCAGACCGAGTTCGTCGTGGCACGACGCCATCTCCTCGGACAGCGTGATGTTGGAAATCGTGGTGTCGTCGGTGTTGATCGTCACCCCCACGCCGCGCCGCAGCAGTGCTGCCAGCGGATGCTCTGCGATGCTGGCGACCGTCCCTGCCTGCACGTTGCTCGTCGGGCAGAGGTCGAGCGTCACTCCCCTGGCGATCAACTCCTCGATCACTGCAGGGTCGCCGATCGCCGAAGCGCCATGGGCGATGCGCCGGGGTTGTAGTTCCAACGCTCTGCGGACCAGTGAACCGTTGTCGAGCAGTTCGCCGGCATGGACAGTGATGCCTAACCCACCTGCACGGGCGACGTCGAAGGCTGCGAAGTGGAGGAGCGGGTCGGGAAAGGCCTCCTCGAATCCGGCGAGATCGAACCCGGTGACGCCTCGATGTCGATGACGTACCGCTGCGTCGGCTACGCGTACGTTGAGCTCAGGGTCGTCGGAACGAAGGGCGACGGCAGTCAGCGTGACGACGACGTTCGATCGCCCCGCTGCAGCGTGCGCTGCCGCAGCGACAGCATCGATCACTTCGTCGAGCGTCAGCCCGCGCTGCACGTGTAACGCCGGTGCCCATTTGATCTCCATGTAACGAACCCGGTCGGCCGCTTTGTCCTCGACCAACTCTGTGGTGATGCGCTGCAATGCCTCGACGTCCTGCATCAACGAGATCGGCAGCTCGAACGACTTCAGTAGCTCGGCTTGCGAGCCTGGGTGCGCTGCGGCTACGAGCACATCGAACATTCCCTGATACGACGTCGGGGCAGCGATGCCTCGCGCCGATGCGAGCTCGAGAGCGGTGACCGGCCGCAGACAACCGTCGAGATGGAGGTGGAGTTCTGCCTTCGGCATTGCCTGGAGGAAGCGGAATGCAGCACTTGCACTGTGGGACATACGGTCAGTCTGCCACCGGCGCCAGATACCGCTATCAACGACACGAGGGGAACGGGGGCCGTCGTTCTTGCGCCCACGGCGACCCTGCGAACGCTTCAACGGACGTGTCTCACTGTCACGTGTGCTGTTTTTGACGCCCGGGAAAGCGACACGACCGGCCGCACGCCAGACGGCGAATCGTCGGGCATCGACGTCGATTGCTCTGCCCGATCATCGGCCACCATCGAGCCGCCCGTTCACACGACCGGGACGGCGGTCACAATCCAACGGTAGGTGACCCCACCGGGGCTGCCGTCGGGGTGCGCGCAGGCGACGAAACGCACCATCGCCGAACCGTCTGGCGAGGGACTGAGGAGCATCGCAGTCGCTTTCGCCAGCGGCATCAACTGCACGGTTGCAACAGAGAGCGAGATCACCGTCCCGTCGTTCAAGGCCACGGTGATGGTGTCGCCGGCCTGAAGGTTGGGAACGTCGTGGAATGGACGGTTGTGCGAGTTTCGGTGTCCGAAGATGATCGCCGGAATCTGCCCCTGGAGTACTCCCCCGCCGGCGACACTACTCGCCAGGTTGGCAAAACCCGGCAGGATGTCGACGCCCTGGGTGGTTCCGTCCTTGTTGCCGCACAGCGAACCGTCGGCGTAGGCGTTCGCCTCGGCGAGCACTGGTTGGGCGACCCCGATCGTCGGTATCGTCAGCGTGCCGACGTTCGTGCAGTTCGACGTTCGCGGCGTCGCCACCTTGGTCGGCTTCGTCGGCTTGGTCGTCGCCGATCCATCGGCCGTTGGCGTCGTGGTGGCACCATTGACCGTGGGTGCCTTGGTGGCAGCGGGAATCGTGACCGGGGCTGCAGTCTCAGGCGCAAGCGTCGATGGAGCGGTCGTCTCCGGCGCAGACGTCGCAGGAACCGTCGTCTCCGGCGCGAACCCTGCCGGAGAGGTCGAGGTCATCGCTGTCGTGTCCGGCCCCATCGCTGCGGCCGTGAGCGGACTCGTCTGGATCGGTTCGGTCACGACGGCGACGGTCGTGTTCTGCTGGGTGGTCGCCACGGTCCTGACGGAACCACTCCCGTGGTCGATGCTCACCACGGCGACGACGACGGTCAGCGTGAGCGCAACGACGACGCACAGCGCGATCGCCCGCTGGCGTCGTCTTCTCGTGTGCTGCAGAACTGCCAGCGATGGACGTATGGGATCCTGCATGACGCAATTGTGGCCGAAGAATCACTGTCGCGGGCGTCCACCGTCACCCGCAGCGACACTCCTCATGGCTGGGTTCAGTTCGGGCTGCTGTTCGGCGGGGCTCGGTAGCCTGGGTGGATGGCTGATTGGGCGACCGTTGCCTCTAAGAAGGTCGGCTTCAACGACGACTATTGGATCAAGGTCGAGGGTAACCGCTGCGTCATCGAGGTGACCGACGAAGCGATCTACCTGGCAATCGCCGTCCCAACGTCGGCAACGGACTGGCGGTGCTCGACCGCTGGGACGCGCATGTCGGCCTGCGGCCACCCGAACCGGGACGGGACCTCACGGCGTTTCGCCGCTTGACGCGGGACATCTATATCGCCGCCGGCGACCATGGGTTCTGGCAGGGTGCGATCCGCAACCGTGCCGACCCGATGGTGCAGGCGCCCAGCGACGCCGTCGCCGACGAGCAACCCGTCGTCATCGATCTGCTCTACGGCGATCACGACGGCGGCCAACCGACGATCAGCCGTTTCTCGCTCCTTCCCCGACCGGAAGGTCAACGGATCTCGGCGGTATCGCGCCACTGGAACCTCGATCGTTCCGACCCGCGCTGATTCGCTCCATCCTTGTCGCGGTTCGCCAGCGAACGCTGCCGGCCGCGTTGGCCCGTGGGCAACCCAGCGGACCTCGACAGCGGCGCCCGGCGGAACAACGACCGCCTCCAGCAGGTTGAACGTTCGGATCACCACTGTCCGGCAGATCGATCTGGAGGAACACGATGACTCGATATGCCCATCTCAATCTCTTCGTCGCCGGTTACGGCTACCACGAGGCCTCGTGGAAACTGGCGGCAAACGGCTCGCAGGGTGCACCGGGGCTGAGTCATTTCATCGAAATCGCCAGGACAGCCGAACGTGGGGTTCTCGATTCGATGTTCTTCGCCGACTCGCCCGGCGTCGCCACCTTCCGCACCCGGTTCATGGCCCAATCCGGCTACGACCCCATCGACCTGCTCGCTGCGCTCGTGCCGGTAACCGACCACATCGGCCTACTGGCAACGGCGTCGACGACATACAGCGCTCCGTGGGATCTCGCACGACGTTTCGCCACGCTCGACCATCTCAGCAACGGACGCGCCGGTTGGAACATCGTCACCACCGGCAATCCGACAGCGGCAGCGAACTTCGCTGATCAGGCGCACCCGGAACACCGGGACCGGTATGCACGTGCCCGGGAATTCGTCGAGGTCGTTCTCGAGGTCTGGGACGGATGGGAGGATGACGCCGTTGTGGCCTCACCGACGACCGGCGAGTGGGCAGACCAGCACAAGCTGCACCCTCCGTTGCACTGCGGTGAACACTTCTCCGTCGCCGGCATCTTGGCGATTCCCCGTTCACCGCAGGGCTACCCCGTCCTCGCCCAGGCCGGATCCTCGGACGAGGGCGTCGACCTTGCAGGCCGTTTCGCTGATGTCGTCTTCACTCCGCAGTCGACGATTGCTGCAGGCGCGGCATTTCGCCAACGGGTCCGATCCGTTGCCGAATCGTATGGCCGGTCAGCTGACGACATCCGTCTGCTGCCTGGCCTGTCGTTCGTGCTCGGCAGTACAGAGGCCGAGGCGACGGCCGGCTGGGATGCGCTGCAGGCGGCGTCGAGCGAGGAATTCCAGTTGTTCAACCTCACACATCTCGCAGGTGTGCCGCAATCACTCGTCGCCGACGTCGACCCGGATGGTCCGTTCCCGTACAGCCTGTTCGACAGAGCAACGAGCCAGACGTTCGGTGCCGCAGTGACGAAGGTCGCGCGTGACGGAGGATTGACATTCCGCCAGGTCGCCCGGCAGTTCTCGACGCTGCCAGGCGGTCTGCACTTCACCGGCACACCAGAGGGTCTCGCCGATCTGATCGGAGCATGGTGGCACCAGCGCGGAGCGGACGGTTTCACGCTGCAGCCGTTACGTCTGCCGTTGGATTTGACGTTGTTCGTCGACCACGTCGTTCCGCTGCTCCAGGCCCAGGGCATCACCAAGCGGCGCTACGCGGGCGGCACGCTTCGCGACGAACTCGGTTTGCCACGCCCGACGAACGCCCACACGCGAGTCGGCGCCGCACGCTGACCTCTCCGTACGGCCCCTCGGCCACGCCCGACTGACCGTTCTTGCGGGCCTGACCTGTGTGGAGTGTTCCGGCGCACCTGTCCACACTCCGAACACTCCACTCAGTCTGGCACGACTCAGGCTGTCAGTTGTTTGTAGAAGATCGTTGCGTCGACAAATCCTCCCGCCGGCCACAGCGCATAGTCGGGAATGACGCCGAGCCGTGTCCAACCGAGTCGGAGGTAGAGGCGTTCGGCCCCGGCGCTGGCGGTATCGAGCACCAGCAGCGTCTTCCCCGCATCGACTGCAGCGGCCTCCGCCTCTCGCATCAAGGCCTCGGCAAGGCCTTGCCGCCTGGCAGTACGATGCACCAACATCTTGGCGATCTCGCCGCGATGCGATTGATTCTCCGGCCCGCAGAGCACGACCTGTACCGTGCCTACGATCGCCTCGGTCCCGTTCGCTGTCGCCACGAGGACGATCCGCTCGCCTCGCGCTGCGCTGTCGAGTGTCGCCTCCCAGAAGGCGATCGCCCGATCGAATTCGAGCGGCAGCATGAAGCTGACCGATGCTCCACCTTCGACGCAATCGATGAGGACGCTCGCCAGCGACCGGCTGTCGTCGCCGGTGGCATGCCTGATGCTGATCCGATCGCTCATTCGCTCCTCCTCGTCGACAACGGTGCGTCGTTCACCGACAATAGAGCCACGATCCAGTCTCGCTCGGAGTGCCATGTCAGACTCGGCGAATGCATTTCCGTCGTCGATTACTGGCTGTCCTCGCTATCAGCGGCCTCCTCGCCGCTTCGTGCAGCTCGTCGTCGACTCGAACGGCACCGGCGACGACCGCCACGACCACTTCCACCATTTCCGCCACTTCCACCACCTCCGCAGCACCATCGACCGTGCCACCGACGACCGCTGCCGCAGCAGTTGCAGCGTCGCTCGAGCCACCTGACCCGTCGACGGTCTCGCAGGCGACGGCGACGCCCCTGACACCGCTACCGCTCGCCTCTTTCACGGTGCAGCCAGGGGTCGAACAACTCGCCGTGCTCGGCGCTATTCCCGGCGAGACACTGGACGCCTTCGACTCGACCGCCACGAAGGTCACGAGCGGCATGGTCGACACCGCCGGCGCGCTGCTCTTTCGCCAGTTGAAGCCGGGTTCCTACACCGTGCGCACGACATCGGACCCGCTGATGGCGAGTATGACGGCCACGGTGATGGATCGCACGACGCAACCAGCGCAATCGTTCTACGACGCACAGAAGATGACGGCACCAGGCTTCGGCTACATCACGACCAGGGACGGCACGACGCTGTCGGCCGACGTGCTGCTACCACCAGGTGTCGGGCCGTTCCCGACGGTCGTCGAGTACTCCGGATACGACCCGAGCAATCCCGACAACACCGCACTCGCTCAGCTCTACGTCGCCCTCGGCTTTGCCTACGTCGGCGTCAACATGCGCGGGACAGGCTGTTCCGGCGGGTCGTACCAGTTCTTCGAGTACGTCCAGAGCCTCGACGGCTACGACGCGATCGAGGCCGTCGCCGCCCAACCGTGGGCGCTCAACCACCGAGTCGGCATGGTCGGAATTTCATATCCCGGTATCAGCCAGCTGTTCGTCGCCCAGACGAGGCCGCCCCACCTGGCGGCGATCACCCCGTTGTCGGTGCTCGACGATTCCTACCGTTCAACGCTGTATCCGGGCGGCATCCTCAACACTGGCTTCGCCGTCAGCTGGGCGCAGGACCGGGTCAACTCGGGCAAGCCATATGGCGAGGCGTGGTCGAAGAAGGTTGCCGATGCCGGGAACAAGACCTGTGCGGCGAACCAGGATCTGCGTCTCCAGAACCCGGATCTGTTGCAGATCATCAAAGACAATCCGACCTACGACCCGGCGATCGGTGATGTGATCGCGCCGGTCACCTTTGTCGACAAGATCAATGTGCCCGTCTTCCTCGCCGGTGCATGGCAGGATGAGCAGACCGGCGGTCATTTCCCGGCGATGCTCGACAAGTTCACGTCGTCGCCGCACGTCTACGCAACGATGGTCAACGGCCTGCACACCGAATCGCTGAGCCTCGGCATCCTGCCACGTTATGTCGAGTTTCTCGACCTGTATGTCGCCAAGAAGGCGCCGGACGTCTCGGCACTCGCCGCTGCCGGCCCGCTGCTCGCCAGCACGCTCACCGGGGTCGCAGGCCTGAAAGTGCCCCTCGACGACTACAGCGGCCTGACGTTCGAACAGTCGCTCGCCAAGTTCGAGGCGCAACCGCCGATTCGGGTGCTGTTCGAGGAGGGTGACGCCGCCGGGCAGCCGAAGGCTTCCAACCTGCCACGTTTCGAAGCCGGCTTTGCATCGTGGCCGATCCCAGGCACGCAGCCGCTGGCGTTGTACTTCGGCAAGGGCGGAGCGTTGCAGTCGACGGCGCCGACCGACGCAGCCGGAACGGCCGGAACGGTGACCAGCTACGCCTACGATCCGACGGCGGTACCGCCGACGTTCTACACCGGCAAAGGAAACGACATCTGGCATGCCGACGTCAAATACCAGTGGCTCCCACTGCCGGCCGGCAAGAGCCTGTCGTGGATCAGCGCTCCGCTGACCGCTGACACCGTCGCCGTCGGATCCGGTTCTGTCGATCTCTGGCTGCAATCGACGGCCGCCGACACCGACCTCGAGGTGACACTGTCGGAGGTGCGCCCTGACGGGACCGAAGTGATGATCCAGAGCGGCTGGCTACGAGTAAGCCAGCGCAAGCTCGACGATCAGAAATCGACCGAGCTCCGACCCGTGCAAACCCATCTCTCAGCAGACGCCCAACCACTTCCGGCGGGTCGGTTCGTGCCCGTCCGGGTCGAACTCTTCCCGTTCGGCTATGCCTTTCGTGCCGGCTCGCAGATCCGCATCAGCGTCGAAGCACCAGCAGGCAATCGCGCCGTCTGGGCATTCGACGCGCTGCCTGGCGGTGCAACGAATCAGATCGCCAGCGATGCCGAACATCCGTCTCGTGTCGTGCTGGCGGTCGTGAGTGGAGTGTCGGTTCCAGCGGGGATCGCCCCGTGCGGATCGCTGCGCGGCGAACCGTGCCGACCGTACGTGCCGCCTGCCTCCTCATAGGGCCGGTCGACGGGGCGTGTGGCCACGAACGGAACGCCGGAACGCCACGAACGGAAATGTTGAGCCGAAACTCCGAGCTGACAACCGATTCCATAGCGCACGGGTTCACGCAGCGACCGAGACCGTCTTCGGCAGCGGAACGCTGGCGACTGGGGCGGGCGACGCTGTTGCGAAACCAAGTGCCGACCACATTGCCCCTCTGACCCTGACGGCGTCAGCGCCGACCAAGGCATTGGCGACGATGATGCCCTCGACCATGTCAGCGGCGACCGCCACCCACGGACGGCCCCTCGTCCGTACGGCAATCACCGACCCGGCGTTGGTGCGGCGGATCGAACGATCGATCCCGGCGACGCGGGGAGGTGTACGGAACCCAGGAACCATCAGCTCCCGACTTCTGGCGGCCCGACCGAGCGATCGGGCACCCTCGGCAAACTGATTCATCGAAGCGGACTGCATGATGTGATGATGACAGAGGGGTGCTACAGAGTTCTTCTGGGGCCATGATGGTTTAAGCACGCCGGACACTGGGTACAAGAACAACGTCACAGGTGCTCACAGCCCTGGAGCTCCGCCGGACGCTGATCCGGTCCCGGTGCCCAACTTATCGAGCACTTCGCAAAGCAGCAGTGATCCGACGTTCGTGCCAGGGGGTTCGCATGAAGACGATGATGAGGGCCGGCCTCGCCGGCTTTACCGCCGCGCGTCCGTCGCACTCCGCACACACCGATGGGGCAGACGCAATGCGACGCGCCGGATGACCGACATGGGCAAGTCGACCGATGCGACGGACGCAGTCGAGCGTCGGGAACCCCGTCATCCGGGCGAACCGGCGACGATCGACGGTCCATCCGCCGCCCGTGCCGACTGGGAGCGTCGCATCTATCGGCGTCTCACCGATACCTCGACAACAGATCCGGCAACGGCCTTGGCGTCGCCGGCCGGCCTGCTCGCCCAGTCGGGCGTTGGGCACATCCGGCTGAGCTGGACACCCACGGACGGAGCCGCAGGCTACGTCATCAGGCGATGTCACGAAGGCGCGACTCCGCACATCGTCAGTCACGGCGGCAGCGATGTGCCGGCGATTCCAGGGTGCGCTTTCGCCGACACCGGACTCGACGACGGGATCGACTACACGTACCGCGTCGGTGCGGTGATCGGCGCCGAGTTCCCGGTGTGGAATTGGTCCGATACTGCGCTTGCGCGCACCAGCACCGAGTCAGCCGGGCCTGTCTCGGTGCACGTCGATGCTGCATCGGTGACGGGCGACCTCCACCGCGTCTGGCAGATGGTCGGTTCAGAACGGCTGACACAACTGCGCTTCGGCGACGACGGTCACGGCAACGACATCGGCAACGAATTCTCCGAGGCACTCCGTCTGGCGCACGACGATCTCGGCGTGGCCTACGTGCGTGCCCACGCCGTGCTGCACGACGACAACGGCGTCGTCACCCGATCGGACGACGGGAGCCTGCAGTTCGACTTCACCTGCGTCGACGAGCAGTACGACCGCATCCTCGCGCTCGGCGTCCGCCCGATCGTCGAGCTGTCGTTCATGCCGGCAGCCCTCGCCCGAGATCCGCAACAGACCGTCTTCACCTACCGCGGCATCATCTCGCCACCGCGGGACTGGACGGAATGGCGCGAGCTCGTTGCGGCGCTGACGCAGCACCTCGTCGACCGCTACGGACTCGACGCAGTGCGGACGTGGGGTTTCGAGATCTGGAACGAACCAAACCTGGTGGTCTTCTGGAGCGGCACGCAGCAGGAATACCTGCAGCTCTACGCGGAATCGGCGCGTGCGGTCAAGGGTGTCGACCCCGGCCTGCGCGTCGGCGGACCGTCGACCGCTGCATCGGAATGGATCGAGACGCTCGCTGCGTTCTGCGAAGCGGAGGAACTTCCCCTCGACTTCGCGACGTCACACACGTATGGCAACCTGCCCCTCGACGTCCGTCCTGCGCTCGCACGCCACGGGTTCGGTGACGCGCCGATCTGGTGGACGGAGTGGGGGGTCGGCTCGACACATTTCGGCGCCATCCACGACGCCGTTGTCGGAGCGACGTTCATCCTCAGCGGATATTTCGCGGTCCAGGGCCGGATGGACTCCCTCGCCTACTGGGTCATCAGCGATCATTTCGAGGAGCTCGGCCGCCCGCCACGGCTGTTCCACGACGGCTTCGGTCTGCTGACGGTCGGCAATCTCGCCAAGCCGAGGTACTGGGCGGCGCACCTGGCAGCACATCTTGGCGATCATGTGCTCGAAACCCGCCTCGGCGGTGACGGCGCCGATGTCCTCGTCCATGCCTGGGCGACACGTCACGAGGACGGCACGATCGACGTACTCGTGTGGAACGGCACAATCAATGCCGACCTCCTCCACGGAGACCCGCGCCTCGACCGGCTGATCTCGTTGACGATCGACAATCTGCCCGCTGGCAGATATCGCGCCGAGCTGGCGCGCATCGATCGACACCATTCGAACATCGTCGAATGGCTCCCGAGCGCCACCGCCTGGCCGAACGAGGAGCAATGGGCGACGCTCCGCTCGCACGACCATCTCGATATTGAACCGCTTGGTTCACTCACGCCGGTCAACGGTGGGTGGGAGATCGAGTTCGAACTACCGATGCCGG
>Ga0123338_10002348_pt1 | contig 17684 bp, 14 predicted proteins | sample grotaG_FD_89793 | JGI IMG/M metagenome (GOLD analysis project Ga0123338, IMG submission 89793) | Glacier valley bacterial and archeal communities from Borup Fiord, Nunavut, Canada, to study Microbial Dark Matter (Phase II) -... | ecosystem: Environmental > Aquatic > Freshwater > Ice > Glacier ...
CGCAGGCGGGCCGCCTGATCGAGCAGTCGATCCCCGGAGCGATTGCCGTCGAGCTCGAGGCGGCCCACATCTCCAACGTCGAGCAGCCGGAGGCCTTCGGCGCAGCCGTCGAGGTCTTCCTGGCGGCCGGCTAAATCGTCGCCACGCGATCCCTTCGCGCAGTCGAGGAGGTGACCGCCCTGGCTGTCGCATCGGCGCGGCCTGTGCGCGCACAGAAGCGCTTGCGTCGCGTTGAAGTCGGGCGTCGTGCTGATGACTGCTTTGCGGATCTGAAATCGATGGTCCAGCCGTCAGCAACGGGTCGACAGTCGACCCTCCATACGCATGTCTTTCGGGTCAGCATCACAATCAAATCCCAGTCGACTTTTTTTGATGAACAGCACCACCGCCGCCTTCAAGGGAAACAAGCAGACCCTTCCCACGAAGCCCTGCCAATGTTGCGGCCTGCCCATGACGTGGCGCAAGCGCTGGGCGCGCTCCTGGCTCGAGGTGAAGTTTTGTTCCGATCGGTGCCGCAAGTCGGGCGTGGCTCGCGTGCCGGGAGCGCATCGGTGAATTGCGCACGCTGGTCGTCGTGCTCGGCGACCAGCTCGATCTCGACGCCGCGGCCTTCGACGACTTCGATTAGGCGTTGGACGCGGTCCGGATGGCCGAAGGCGCCGAAAAGTCGCAGCATGTCTGGTCCGCGAAGCAGCGCATCGCGGTCTTCCTCGCGGCCATGCGCCACTTCGCGCAGGCCCTGCGCGCGGCGAGCCGGACGCTGCACTACACGCGCCTCAACGGCCCCGACAACCGCGGCACCCTCGCGGCGGAGCTGGAAGCAGCCATCGCGGCACTGAAGACGCAGCGCGTGGTTGTCACCGCACCGGGCGACTGGCGCGTCTGGAAGTCGCTGTCGGCCGTCGCCGAAGTTGCCGGCCCCGCGCTCGAGGTGCGCGAAAACCGCCACTTCTTCACCACCGTGCGCGAGTTCGCGGCCCGTGCGCAGGGGCGCAAGTCACTGCGGATGGAGTACTTCTACCGCGAGCAGGGAAAGCGCCAGGGCGTCCTGATGACGACGAGCCCGAAGGCGCCCGCTGGAATTGCGACGCCGACAACCGCGAGGCCTTCGGTCGCGCCGGACCTGTCGACGTGCCGGCGCGCGCCGCGTTCGAGCCCGACGACATCACGCGCGAGGTCATCGCGCAGACGCTGCGATACGGCTACGCGCACCGCATCCAGCGCCTGAGAATGACCGGCCTTTTCGCGCTGCTGTTCTGCCGTCGCTGCCGCCGATGCCGTTGACCGCGCTGCTGTACTGCTGAGGACCGAGATCGATGCCGCCGTACATGGTCTGGGCGTGGATGCTGCCGGCGCCGACGGTGGCGAGCGCGGCCGCTGCGCATGCGAGCAGCCTGCTGGCGCGGATGCGATGAAGAGAGTTCGAAGCGAGTGAGGGCATGACGGATCCTGGAAAGAGAGGATCCGTTTCGAGAGAGCGCACGCGTCCCGTGTTCCGTCGGACGACCCGCCATGCGGTTGCGCGCCGGCAATGAATTGTTGCCGCCGCATGACGGCGTCGAGACACTGTTGCTAGTTGACCTGCAGCGTGTAGTTGAACGTGCCGTTCACGGTGCCGTCAGTGGCCGTGACGACCACGGTGTAGCTGCCGGCCGGCGTGGCGCTGCCGACCGGGCCGTTGCCCGCGCCATCGCCGCCGGCCGTGTCACCGCCGCCGCAGGCACAGAGCGCGGCTCCGCCGAGTGCGAGCAAGAACGGCAGGCGGACGCGGCGGACGAGCGCCATGCGCTCGCGCCGACGCCAGAGCGCAGCGACGGCGAACATCGCAAGCAGGGCGCTGCCCGGAACACGCGGATCGACACCACCCGCCGGCACGATGCCTGCGGCGGCAGTGGTGGCCAGAGTCAATGTGGTCGACGCCGTGTTGCCTCGCACTGCCACCGTCGCCGGCTCGAAGCTGCAGGACGCGCCCGCTGGCAATCCTGCGCACGACAGGGCGACGTCGCCTGCATAGCCGTCGGCCGAGGTGAGCGTCAAGGTCGTCTGCACGGATTGGCCCGCTTTCACGGTGCCGGCCGAGCTGGTGGCGGCGAGCGAGAACGCCGGAGGCGTCGCAGCCGCCACGGTCTGGCTCAGAAGCAGCGTGGCCCCGACCAGGACGTCGGGCTTGCCGTCGCTGTTGAGCTCGAGCACCCGGGCCGCCCCGCCCGTCGGCAGGTTGACCTTGAGGTTGAAGGTCGCCGCGGTGGCGGTGCCGAGCGGCGCCAGCGTGCCGTCGCCGCGGCCATAGGCGATGCCCGTCGCGCCGAAGGGGTTGGCGATGAACACGTCGAGCTTGCCGTCGCCATTGAAGTCGGCCACGGCGAGCTGTTGATCGCCGCCCAGGGCCTGCGCCGAGAAGGTGGTGCGATCGGGTGCCTTGAAGGTGCCGTCGCCGTTGCCGAGGGCGATGGCCGCCTGCATGTTGTAGCCGCTGGACGATCCCAGCATCACCAGATCGACGATGCCGTCGCCGTTCATGTCGGCCACGACGATCGCGGCGGGTTGCGGCTCGCGATAGGAGCGGCCAACGATCTCCGGGCCGTTCACCGTGACGGGCGTGGCGAACGTGCCGTCGCCCGCGCCCAACGCGACCTGGACATTGGCGCGCAAGGTGCTGAGGGTCGCGTCTCTCGTCGACGTCTGCGTGACCAGGAGAAGGTCGAGCTTGCCGTCGCCGTTGAGGTCGACGAACTGCTGAACTTCCGAGCTCAGATCGAAGCCGTTGCCGTTGTCCGTGCGCGAGTAGAAGGGCAGCACCTTTGGCGGCTGGAAGGTGCCGTCGCCATTGCCGAGCTGCACGGCAGTGCCGACGGTGCGGATCCTGGTGTTGTAGGCGGTGCTGGCGTAGGCGTACACCAGGTCGGCCTTGCCGTCGCGGTTGACGTCGGCCAGACGGATGTTCGTCAGGATCACGTTGTAGTCGAAGTCGCCGGCGGGCACGAAGCTCGGCGCCGGCAGGAACGTCGGAGTCGCGAAGCCGCCCTGGCCGTCGCCGCGCGCGAACAGGATCCCCGGAGAGTTGAAGTCCGACAGTCTGTTGCGGGCGACGAAGTTGCGTGCCACGAAGACGAGGTCGAGCTTGCCGTCGCCGTCGATGTCGGCCAGATCGAAGGAATCGATGTTGGGCAGGACGAAGGTTTCCGTTCCCAGTCTGAGCGGCGTCGTCGCCAGCGTGGCATGCGCCGTGAAGGCGCCGTGGCCGTCGCCGAGGTAGGTCGTGAACGACAGGTCGCTGTTGACGCCGACCGCGTCGAGCTTGCCGTCGCCGTCCAGGTCGACGAGGTTGTGGCCGTTGTAGACGAAGGGCAGCACGGGCGCGCCGGCGAAGCCGCCGTCGCCGCGACCCAGCAGCACGTAGGCCCGGTTGACGCCGAACTGGTCGCCGCCGAAGAAGCCGCCGTTGGCCAGGCCCACGTACAGGTCGGTGTGGCCGTCGCCGTCGAGGTCGCTCGCGGTCAGGTAGCCGACGCTGTCGTTGGAGGCGTAGGCCTTGCCGGTGTCGAAGGTGCCGTCGCCGCGCCCGAGGTAGATCTGCACCGAGGCGCCGTTGTTCACGGCGACGTCCTGCTTGCCGTCCTCGTTGAAGTCGCCGGTCGCGAGGTTCGGCCCCCAGCTCGACGTCGCCGACATCGGCGCGAAGGCGAAGGCGGTTTGCGTGAAGTGGCCGTGGCCGTCGTTCAGCAGCACCAGTCCGTTCGATCCGACGATGTCGGGATGCCCTGTGCCGCGCAGGTCGACGGCGACGAGGTTGACCACCTGCCGGCTGGCGCCCTGCGTCGGCGTCGCAATGTTGATCGTCTGGGCGGCGTCGAACGTGCCGTCGCCCCGACCGTGCAGGAAGGCGATCGCCTCCTGCGTGCCGGCGCCGGCGGCCACCGTCGTCGCCGCCACCAGATCGACCTTGCCGTCGCCGTCGAAGTCGGCCAGCACGGCGGCGCGCGCGCCAGAGCCTCCGGTGGAGTAGCGGCGAGGCGCGCTGAGCGAGCCGTCGGCGTGCGACAGCCAGACCGAGACCGAGCCCGAGCTCTGGTCGAGGCCGACGATGTCGGCCAGGCCGTCGCCGTCGAGGTCGCCTGCGGCCATGCCGTAGATGGTCGGCAACGACGTGTCGGTGTTGAACGAATGCACTTTTTGCGTTGCCACATCCACGCTGTAGTAGCTCAGGATGTTCGTGCCGGCCACGAAGCTGTACCCCGTGTACGCGAACAGGTAGAGGCTCTGCGACGTCTGGCCCAGGTAGAAGCCGCGTCGCGACCCGATGCCCAGGGTCGCTTCGGCGCAGCCGTGCGCGAATGCTCCGGCCTGCGTCGTGAGTCCGGCGGCGTCGTGCAACACCTTTTCGTATCGAGCCGTCGTCGACAGGACCTGGATGTTCGGGTTCATCAGGTTGAGCGTGTAGCTGCCGTAGCTCGACGACAGCGAGCAGTCGGCTTGCCGCTGCAGCTCGATGGCGTTGCCCGACGGGCCGGTGATGAGGTTCAGGTTGCCCTGGAAGCCGGCCGACGGCGCGGCGGCGGGGTCGCCCGCCGCGGCCGCGACGATCATGCGGCGGCCGAACATCAAAAGCCGCTCGGCCTGGGCAGCGGTCGACAGGTTCTTCCACAGCGGGTGGGCCTGGGACTGGCGCGCGCGAGCCACCGCGATCTGTTGTTCGGCGCTGTAGTTCGGGGCGGCCAGTGCCGCCGCGGTCACCGGGGAGGGCGGCGGCGGCCCGTCGGCCGCGATCAGTGCCAACGGGAGGCCGACGACGACCACCGAAAGAACTCTGGGAATGAATGTCATGACCGTCCGTCCGCGCTTTGACCGATCGCGTCAGCCTAAAAGCGCGCGACGCTGTCGACAAGCGCCCGGGAGTGACCGGGAGGTGACATCGCGCAACGGCCGGCCCGTTCAGGCGGGCGCCGTCGGCGTCAATCCGGCGTCTTGAGCTCCGCCAGACGCTTCTCGAGCTCGGCGATCAGCGCCCTCGCCTCGTCGGCCTCGGGGATCGGCCGGCCGCTGTCGCGCCACTCGACCGCCGCCTTGAAGCCGTCGACCTGCGCCTGGCGCCGGAACCACATGCCTTCCGGGTTGTGGCGCGTCACGCCGTCGAACACGGTGGCGAGCGTCTGCGCCTGTTCGAGGCCCGCCGTCAGCATCACCTGGTTGACGACGAGCTTGTGCATCGCGAGGTGCGAGCGCGGCACGCCGGCGATGCGCTCGGCGAGCTTGGTCGTCGCCGCATCGAGTTCGGCCGCGGGCACGGCGATGTTGGCGAGGCCCCAGTCGGCCGCCTGTTTGCCGGTGATGAGATCGCCGGTGAACATCATCTGCTTGGCGCGCGCGGCGCCGAGGCGGAAGGTCCACATCGCCGTCGTCGGGCAGCCCCAGACGCGCGTCGGCATGTAGCCGATCTTGGCGTCGTCGGCCATCACCAGCAGGTCGCAGCAGAGCGCGATGTCGCTGCCCCCCGCGACCGCGTAGCCGTGCACTTTCGCGATCGTGGGCTTCCTCGAGCGCCAGAGCGCCATGAAGTCTTCGGTGTGACGCTTCATGACGGCGTAGTCGACCATCGAGTCCCAAGGCAGCTTCTCCTGCTGCAGCGGGTTGTCGACCGGGCCGCCGCGCGGCGACTCCTCGGCGAGCACGACGAGGTCGTAGCCGGCGCAGAACGCACGGCCCTCGCCCTCGACGACGATCACATGGACCTCTTCGTCGGCCTCGGCCCACTCGACCGCCGCGCGGATCTCGCCCGGCATGTGCATGTCGATCGCGTTGAGGCGCTCGGGCCGCGCCAGGCGCAGCCGCGCGATGCGACGGTTGGCCGCGTCGTGCGCGATGCTCAGGCTGCTGAAGACCGGCATCACGCCGCTCCGGTCAGTTCGCCGCGAAGCAGTAGATGCGCGCGTCGCCGCCGGTCGCCTTGAGCGCGTCGTAGCTGCAGCCGCGTGACTGGTGCGACGAGTTCCACGACTTGGCCGGCACCGATTCGTCGAGACCGGTGCGGTCGCTGTGGCCGAGCATCGCCGCGCCCTCGCCGCTCTTGGTCCAGTTGCCGCAGGTCGAGTCGACAACGCCGGCGATGCCGGTGCCGTCGGGCTGCGAGCCGGTGAGGATGTCGTGCATGTTCGGCGTGTCGCCGCGGCCGTTGACGACGTCGCCCTTCTCGGTGAGCGCGGTCTGCTTGGTGAGGTTGTTGGCGGCGTGCAGCTCGGTGACGTCCTTGGCGATGACGGTGCCCTTGACGTTGGCCCACGGGCCGGTGCCGATGCGGTCGCGTGCATTCACGGCCGGCGTGCCGCCGCTCGCCTGCGTGCTGAGGTAGGCGCGCCAGGTGTGGTTGCCGATGCCCGCGGAAGTGGCGAGCGAGGTGCAGAGGCGATCGGCGCCGGCGAGGCCGCCGAGGTCGGCGCCATTGCCCGAGCCTGTGCTCGAGACGAAGAAGGGCATCGACTTGCCGCCCATCATCCCGGTCGCGCAGGCGCCGAGGAGTGCGGCCGTCGCCGTGGCCAGGAGTGCGGCGCGAAGAGTGAAGCGGTTCATGGCGTGATCCTTGTTCGAGAAGAGTGCGAAAGCGTCCGCGTGCGATCGACCGCTGCGACCGAAGCAGCCTAGTGCAAAGACGACGACGCTTCAAGCGGGCGTTGCCCGCGTGAACGGACCACGACGCGAAGGGAATATTCCGATGGCGCCGAACGTCGCACGGCAATCTGCCATCCTCGCCGCATGCAGTCACGCCGCGCGTTCGTCCTCGCCATGATCGCCGCGCGACTCGCGAGCGAGGGCCGCGCGGTTGCCGCGACAGCAGACGTGGCCGCGCCGGACCGCGCACCGATCCGCTTCCCCGACGCGTTCGGCGCGCATCCCGACACGCGCATCGAATGGTGGTACGTCACCGGCGCGCTCGAGGCGGCAGCGCGCACCTGGGGCTTCCAGATCACGTTCTTCCGCGCCACGACGGGCATCGCCGCGTCGTCGAGCCGGTTCGCGGCGCGCGAGCTGGTCTTCGCGCACACCGCCGTGAGCGATCTCGAGCAGCGCCGCCTGCGCCACGATCAGCGCATCGCGCGCAGCGGCTTCGGCATCGCCGAAGCGTCGGTCGGCGCGACGGCGCTCAAGGTGCGCGACTGGACGCTCGACCGGCGCGAAGTCGACCGCCGCAGCCGCTATGCGGCACGTGCCGCGAGCGATGTCGGCGCGTTCGCGTTCGACCTCGCATTGGTCGCGACCCAGCCGATCCTGCTTCAGGGCGCCGGTGGCTGGTCGCGCAAGGGGCCGCGCAGCGAGCAGACGAGCCGCTACTACAGCGAACCGCAGCTCGAGGTCACCGGCACGCTCGCGCTCGACGGCCGCCCTTTCCAGGTCACCGGTCGCGCCTGGCTCGACCACGAATGGAGCGATGCGTTCCTCGACCGCGAGGCCGTCGGCTGGGACTGGATCGGCATGAACCTCGACGACGGCGCCGCGCTCACCGCGTTCCGCTTGCGTCGCGCCGACGGCAGCGCGTTGTGGAGCGGCGGCAGCTTTCGCGCTGCCGGCGGCACGACACGCGACTTCGCCGACGGCGAGGTCGTGATGACGCCCGGCCGCATGTGGACGAGTCCGGCGTCGAGCGCGCGCTATCCGGTCGAGTGGACCGTCGCGACGCCTGCCGGGCGATTCACCGTGCGCTCGCTGCAGGACGACCAGGAGCTCGACAGCCGCGCAAGCACGGGCTCGATCTACTGGGAAGGCCTGTCGCTGCTCGCCGATGCGAACGGCAAACGCGTCGGCCGCGGCTACCTCGAGATGACCGGCTACGCGCAGCGCCTGGTGCTGTGATGTCGCCGCGGCGCGGCGACGCTGCTCAGTGCGCCGCGCCCGCGTCGACTGCAACGTTCTTCGCCGGCTTGGTCAGCCACACGAGCACGAGCAGCGCGACGAACAGCAGGCCCGAGACCAAGAACATGTCGTCGACCGCCATCGTGTAGGCCTGGACGTCGACCATGCGGTTGACCGTCGCCAGCGCCTGGTCGCTGCTGTAGCCGGCCGCGCCGAGCTGCGAGAGCGTCGCCGTCGCCGCCGTGCTCGAGCGGTTGATGCCCTCGGCGAGCTCCGAGTGGTGCAGCACGGCGCGGTTCTCCCAGATCGTCGTGAAGATCGAGGTGCCGATCGCGCCGGCCGTGATGCGCACGAAGTTGCTGAGCCCTGCGGCCGCAGGCATGCGATCGGGCGTGAGGCCCGAGAAGATGATCGCCTGCAGCGGGATGAAGAAGAACGCCATCGCCGCGCCCTGGATCACGGTCGGGATCAGGATCGTGTTGAAGTCGGCCTGGGTGTTGAAGTGCGATCTCATGATCAGGATCAGCGCGAAGCCGAGGAAGGCGACGGTCGCGAACTTGCGCGGATCGATCTTCGAGACGTTCTTGCCGACCCACGGCGAGATCAGGATCGCCAGGATGCCGACCGGCGCCGTCGCCAGGCCGGCCCAGGTCGCCGTGTAGCCCATGTACTGCTGCAGCCAGAGCGGCAGCAGCACGACGTTGCCGAAGAAGAGGCCGTACGCAACCGAGAGCGAGAGCGTGCCCATCAGGAAGTTGCGCCGGAAGAAGAGGCGCAGGTCGACGATCGGATGCTCTTCGGTGAGCTCCCAGGCGAGGAAGAACGCGAAGCCGATCACCGCGACCGCGGCGAGCACGACGATCTCGGTCGAGCCGAACCAGTCGAGCTCCTTGCCCTTGTCGATCATGATCTGCATCGAGCCGACCCACAGCACGAGCAGGCCGAGGCCGACGTAGTCGAACGGCAGCGTGCTCGAGCCCGGGTCGCGCTTTCTGTAGATCGACCAGGTGATCGCCGCGGCGACGATGCCGACGGGGATGTTGATGTAGAAAATCCACGGCCATGAGATGTTGTCGGTGATCCAGCCGCCGAGAAGTGGCCCGGCGACCGGCGCGACCAGCACCGTCATCGCCCACATCGCCATCGCCGTGCCGGCCTTGGCGCGCGGATAGCTCGACAGCAGCAGCGTCTGCGAGAGCGGAATCATCGGCCCGGCGACGAAGCCTTGCAGCACGCGAAAGGCGATCAGCATGCCGATGTTGGGCGCGAGGCCGCACAGCCACGAGGCGATGACGAAAAGGATGATGCTCGAGACGAAGAGCCGCACCGGGCCGAAGCGCTGCGTCAGCCAGCCGGTGAGCGGCACCGATATCGCGTTGGCGACGGCGAACGAGGTGATCACCCAGGTGCCCTGCGACGGGCTCACGCCGAGGTCGCCGGAAATCGCCGGAATCGAGACGTTGGCGATCGAGGTGTCGAGGACGTTCATGAACGTCGCCAGCGACAGCGCGACGGTGCCGAGGACGAGCTCGGCGCCCTTGAGCGGCCCGGTCTCGGGGCCTGCCTTGGACGGCGGCGCCGACGCCGGCGCGAACGCGCTGCCCGCTGGCGCGCCGGCGCTCGGGGCCGTGGCCATCAGCGGCTTGCGATGGGCGCCGGGGCTCGGGCGACGGCGGGTGCGGGCGCGCTGCGTGCCGCGACCAGCCGCGCTTCGCCGGAGTCGCTCACGCGACGGCCAAGGTTGGCGGCGATGATCTTCTTCACTTCGGCGTCGGCGAGCTCGTTGCCGCGATCGAAGACGCTGGTCTGCGCCCGCGGCGGACCCTGCCGCGCCTCGGCGAGGACCTTGCCGCCGGTCTGGGCAACGTCGACCCTGGCATCCATCGACAGGCCCACGCGCAGCGGATTGGCCTCGACCTCGTTCGGGTCGAGCGCGATCCGCACCGGCACGCGCTGCACGACCTTGATCCAGTTGCCGGTCGCGTTCTGCGCCGGCAGCAGCGCGAACGCCGCGCCCGTGCCCGCGCCGAGACCTTCGACCCGCCCGTGGTATTCGACCTTCTTGCCGTACACGTCTGCCCCGAGCGTCACGGGCTGGCCGATGCGCAGGTTGCGCAGCTGCGATTCCTTGAAGTTCGCGTCGACCCAGACCTGGCTCAGCGGCACGATCGAGAGCATCGGCGCGCCGGCCTGCACGCGCTGGCCGAGCTGGACGCTGCGGCGTGCGACATAGCCGTCGACCGGAGCGACGAGCTCGTTGCGGCTGAGCGCGAGATAAGCCTCGCGCACGCGGGCCGCGGCGCGCAGCACGTTGGGATGCTGCTCGACGGTGAGGTTGTCGGTGAGCGACTGGTTCGAGGCGAGCTGCTCGCGCGCCGCGACCGTCGCCGATTCGGCTGCCGTCATCGCCGCCTTGGCGACCGACAGCTGCGACGTGACGTGGTTGAACTCCTCCTGGCCGACCGCCCCCGTGCGCAGCAGCGGCGCGCGCCGATTGACGTCGTCCTGGGCGCGCTGGACGTCGTCGCGGGCGCGGGCGACGTCGGCTTCGCGCGCGGCGATCTGCGCTTTCCATGTGCCGTTGTTGACGAACAGCGTGCGCACCTCGCGCACCGTCTGCGCCAGCTGCGCTTCGGCCTGGTCGAGCGACATCCGGGCATCGGCCGGGTCGAGCTTGACCAGCGACTGACCGGCCTTGACGAAGTCGGTGTCGTCGGCGTTGATCGCCACGACCGTGCCCGAGACCTGCGGCGTCACCTGGACGACGTTGCCCTGCACGTAGGCGTTGTCGGTGCTCTCGTAGTGGGCGAGAACCATGAAGTAGTACAGCGCGTACGCCGCGCCGCCGAGCAGCGCCGCGAGCGCGACGCTGACCAGGGCCACCTTCCTCTTCGAGCGCGCCTTGACGGGCGACGCGGCAGCATCGGGCGGCGGCTGTGCTGCAGCGGGCGCGGCCGGAGGAGCGGCGGGCGTGGCGGTCGACGATGGAGTGGCGACTGCGATCGTCGCGGGACTGGACTGTCGCGGCGCGGCGTCGGCAGCGGGGCCGACCGGCGAGCGTTCTTCTTCGGCGAGGGACATCGACAGTTCTCCGGAATTCTTGGGGGCTGCGCGGCGCATCAGCGGGCCGATGTGGCGAGCGCCATCGCGTCGGCCGGCGCGGCATAGCCGCCGCCGAGCGAACGAACGAGGAGCATCTGTGAATCGATCGCGCGCGCCCTGAGGTCGGTCGTGAGACGGCGTTGCGCGATCACGTTGGTCTCGACGTTGAGCACCGTGAGGTAGCCGCCGAGGCCGGCGCGGTAGCGTTGCGTCGCGAGGTCGTAGGCCGCTTCCGCGGATTCCTGCGCGGACACCTGCTCGCGCTGCTGCCGCTCGACCGAGCGCACCGACGTGATCTGGTCGGCGACATCGTGGATCACGTCGACGAGCGTCGAGTTGTAGGTCTCGATCGCCGCGTCGAGGTCTGACGCGCGGCCCTTGAGTCCGGCACGCAGGCGACCGGAGTCGAAGATCGGCAAGCGGATCGCCGGACCGACGCCGTACTGCTCGCTGCCCGCGCGCACGAGGCGGTCGAGGCCGATGCTCGAGATGCCGATGAAAGCGGTGAGGTTGATGTTCGGATAAAACTGCGCCCGCGCCGCGGCGACGTCGCCGACCGCGGCCTCGACGCGCCAGCGCGCCGCGACGAGGTCGGCGCGACGGCCGACGAGGTCGGCGGGCACGACTGCCGGCACGGCGACCGGACGCAGCGTCGACAGCGTCGGCGCGAGCATGTCGAAGCGCTGCGGCGGCTCGCCGACGAGCGCCGCGATCGCGTGGCGAACGAGGCCGATCTGCTCGTCGACCGATTCGAGCTGCTGTCGCGTCTCGGGCCGCGCACCTTCGCTCTGACGCAGCTCGAACGTGGTGTCGAGGCCGGCCGAGACGCGCTGGCGGGTCAGCGAGAACACCTCGTCGCGTTGCGCCAGGGCGCGCTGCAGCACGCTTCGCTGCTCGGTCAGGCGCGCGAGCTGCACGTAAGCGCGCGCGACGTTGACGGCGAGCAGGACGCGCGCCGCGTCGGCGTCGGCCCGGCTCGCGCGCTCGGCGCCGATCGCGGCATCGAGCTGGGCGCGGTTGCGGCCGAAGAGGTCGAGCTCCCACGAGCCGTTGAGCTGCGCCGTCGCGGTGTTGCGCACGGTGCCAGCGAGCGGCGGCGGATAGAGGCCGGTCTCGGTGAAGCGCTGGCGCGAGGCGTCGAGCGAGCCGGTGAGCTGCGGGCCTTCGTTGGCGCGCGCCGTGTCGATGTTCGCGGCGGCACGCGCCGCGCGCGCGGCAGCGACGCGCAGGCTCGGATTTCCGGCGGTGGCGCGCGCGATCAGGTCGGCGAGCACCGGGTCGTCGAAGCCGCGCCACCAGTCGGCGGCGATCGGCGCGACAGCCGTCGTCGCTTCCGCGCCGAGCGTCGTCGGCGCGACGAGCACGGCCTTCGATTCGATGCCGCGCGGATTCGCGCAGCCAGCGAGCGTCATGACGATCATCGACGCAAGGGCAAGGACGAGCGTCGTCACCGTGCGCGCCACTTCCTTCACGTCGATCGTCGGCTCGTCGCGATGTTCACAGGCGTTCATGCGTCGCCCCCCTTCTCCGCCGCGTCGCCATTGGCGACCATCCGCTTCAACATGTCCTTCAATTGCGACCATTCCGTCTTCGAGAATCCAGCCAGGTGCTCGTTCAGCACCTGCGACAGCACCACCGGAACTTCCTGTGCCGCCACGTCGCCTTCGGCCGTCAGCTCCACCTTGACGACACGGCGGTCGTCGGTGCATCGCTGGCGTCGGCAAAACCCCTTGGCCTCGAGGCGATCGAGCAGGCGCGTCATCGCGCCCGGATCGCTCCGTGTCTCGCGCGCCAGCTCGGCCACAGTCGAGGCGCGGCGGCTTTGCAGCATGAAGAGCGCGGCCCACTGCGCATGCGTGATGCCCTTGGGCTCGAGGCGACGGTCGGCGGCCTGGGCCACCGACATCAGCGCGCGCTTCATCAGCCAGCCGACGCTTTCGTCAACGCAGTAGCCGGCGGGCTCGTAGAAGGGCGCCGCGGTCTTCAAGGTGGCAGGTGTACGGGGCATGACCAGAATATACATGCCTAGACAATGATTGTCAAGGCTCTCATTGCCATGGCCGCCATTGCCCACGCTTTAATTGCAGAGGCTCGCATCCTCCTACACTCCGCCCCGTGCCTGACTCCGTTCCCCTTGTCGCGCCCGTCCGGGCACGGCCCGACGCCGCATCGACGGCCAAGGATGTCCGCTCGTTGAGCGGCCTGCTGCCGTTCCTGCGCCCGTATCGCGTTCGGATCGCCGCTGCGGCGCTCTTCCTCGTCCTCGCCGCGGTCAGCACGCTCGTCTTTCCGGTAGCGCTGAAGTCGCTCATCGACCAGGGCTTCGTCGCCACCGATCCGGGCGCACGCGTGATGGCGCTGCGCGAGCACTTCTTCGCCCTGTTCGCTGTCGGCATCGCCCTCGGCGTGTTCTCGGCGGCGCGCTTCTACATGGTGAGCTGGCTCGGCGAGCGGGTCACCGCCGACCTGCGCAACGCGGTCTACTCGCACGTCGTCCGGCAGAGCCCCGAGTTCTTCGAGTCGACGCAGACCGGCGAAGTCCTGTCGCGCCTGACCACCGACACGACGCTGGTCCAGACCGTCGTCGGCTCGAGTCTGTCGATGGGCTTGCGCAACGCCGTCATGGGCGTCGGCGCGATGGCGATGCTGATCGTCACCAACCCCGTCGTGATGACGCAGGTGCTGCTGATCCTCGTTCTCGTCGTCCTGCCGTCGCTCTACTTCGGCCGGCGCGTGCGGCGCCTCTCGCGCGCCAGCCAGGACCGGATCGCCGACTCGAGCGCGATCGCCGCCGAGGTGCTCAACGCCGTTCCGGTGGTGCAGAGCTACCTGCAGGAAGACCGCGAGGCGGCGCGCTTCAGCGCCTCGACCGAGCGCGCCTTCGGCACCGCCGTCAAGCGGACGAAGATGCGCTCGTTCCTGGTCGCCTTCATCATCAGCGCCACCTTCGGCGCGCTCCTCTGGGGCCTATATCAGGGCACGCAGGCGGTGGTGCGCGGCGACATCACGGCCGGTCACCTCGGCCAGACCGTCGTCTACGTGATCATTCTGGTTGGCAGCGTCGCCGTGCTCTCGGAGGTCTACGGCGACCTGCTGCGCGCGGCCGGCGCGACCGAGCGGCTGATGGAACTGCTCCAGCTCAGCTCGCCGATCGTCTCGCCGGCGTCGCCGCGGCCGCTCGCGGCACGTGCCGGCGGATCGTCGGTGCGCTTCGACGATGTCACCTTCCGCTATCCGTCGCGGCCGCTGCATCCGACGCTCGCGCACTTCAGCCTCTCGGTCGCTCCGGGCGAGACGGTGGCGCTCGTCGGCCCGAGCGGCGCCGGCAAGAGCACGGTGCTGCAGCTCATCCTGCGCTTCTACGACGTCGAGTCGGGCGCGGTGCTCGTCGACGGCGAGCGCGTCGACGCCGTCGCGCTCGACGCGCTGCGCGGGCGGATCGGCATCGTGCCGCAGGACAGCGTCATCTTCTCCGCCGACGCGATGGAGAACATCCGCTACGGCCGGCCCGAGGCGAGCGACGACGAGGTGATCGCTGCGGCGACTGCGGCCTTCGCCCACGACTTCATCACCGCCCTGCCCGAGGGCTACCGCACCTTCCTCGGCGAGCGCGGCGTGCGCCTCTCGGGCGGCCAGCGTCAGCGCATCTCGATCGCGCGGGCGATGCTGAAGAACGCGCCGCTGCTGCTGCTCGACGAGGCGACCAGCGCGCTCGACGCCGAAGGCGAGCGCATGGTCCAGGCCGCGCTCGAATCGGCAATGAAGCACCGGACGACGATCGTCATCGCGCACCGCCTGTCGACCGTGCAGCGCGCCGACCGCATCGTCGTGCTCGAGGCCGGCGAGATCGTCGAGACCGGCACGCACGCGGAACTCGTCGCGGCGGGCGGCCTGTATTCTCGGCTGGCGGCTTTGCAATTCGACCGCTGAACAACGACCCTCTGGAGGACACATGCAACACCCTACATTCACGACGACCTCGACGATCGCCCTCGCGCTGTCTGCCGCGCTCGCGACCGGCTGCGACACCATGGGCCCGCGCGAAAGAGGCACAGCCGTCGGCGCCGGCGGCGGCGCCGCGGCGGGCGCAGTGATCGGCGCAGTCACCGGCGGTCGCGCCGGCACGGGCGCCGTCATCGGCGGCGCGATTGGCGCGATCGCGGGCAACCTCTGGTCCAAGCGCCAGGAAGATCGCCGCGTCGCGATGGAGCGGGCGACGCGTGGCACCGGCGTCGAGGTCACGCGCACGGCCGACAACCAGTTGAAGATCAACGTCCCGAACGACATCTCGTTCGACACCAACAGCTACCTGATCAAGCCGGAGTTGCGTGGCGTGCTCGATCCGTTCGCGTCGTCGCTGTCCGGAGATCCCGCGACCATCGTCAGCATCGTCGGCCACACCGACAGCACGGGCTCGGCGGCGATCAACAATCCGCTCTCCGTCGATCGCGCGCAGAGCGTTCGCGACTATCTCGTCGCGCGCGGCCTCCCGGCCACGCGCGTCGAGACCTCCGGCCGCGGCGACCGCGAGCCGCTGGCCGACAACGCCACCGAGACCGGTCGCGCGCGCAACCGCCGCGTCGAGATCTTCCTGCGCGAGCCGGGCTGATCAGCGTCCCGAGGGGCGTCGATAATCGCCCCATGGATCTCGCCAAAGCCGCCTCGCCCGTCGTCGCCACGCGCCCGGTGCGCACGCAGTACGAAGACTTCCTGCGCCACGTGCGCGACCACGGCGTCGCCAAGGCCGACCGCACCGGCACCGGCACGAAGAGCGTCTTCGGCCATCAGATGCGCTTCGACCTGAGCGAAGGCTTTCCGCTGGTCACGACCAAGAAAGTGCATCTGCGCTCGATCATCCTCGAGCTGCTCTGGTTCCTGCGCGGCGACGGCAACGCGCGCTGGCTGCAGGAGCGCAACGTGACGATCTGGGACGAGTGGGCGCGGCCCGACGGCGACCTCGGACCGGTCTACGGCGTGCAGTGGCGCTCGTGGCCGGCGCCGGACGGCCGCCACATCGACCAGATCGCTGCGGTCGTCGAGCAGCTCAAGACCAATCCCGATTCGCGCCGGATCATCGTCAGCGCCTGGAACGTCGCCGCCCTGCCCGAGATGGCGCTCCTGCCCTGCCACGCGCTCTTCCAGTTCTACGTCGCACCCGCCGCCGACGGCCGGCGCGCCAGGCTCAGCTGCCAGCTCTACCAGCGCAGCGCCGACATCTTCCTCGGCGTGCCGTTCAACATCGCCAGCTACGCGCTGCTCACGCACATGCTGGCGCAGCAGTGCGACCTCGACGTCGGCGACTTCGTCTGGACCGGCGGCGATTGCCACATCTATGCGAACCACGCCGAGCAGGTCGAGCTGCAGCTCGCCCGCGCGCCGTTCCCGTACCCCGAGCTCGAGATCGCGCGCCGGCCGGCGTCGATCTTCGACTACGCGCTCGAGGACTTCGTGATGCACGACTACCGGCACCACGCGGCCATCAAGGCGCCGGTCGCTGTCTAGAACGCCGCCGCGTCGGGTCGCGAGCGGGCAGTCGCCGTGGCGCATTTCACTTGAATCGCGCACGGCCCGGCGCCCGCTGCGCGGCCGGCGGCGCTACAGTGGCGCAAATGAGCAGCAATTTTCTTGCGCCCACCGGCTCCGAGCTCGAACGCGACTGGGGCCTGGTGCTCGACGACGAGTGGAGCAGCGACATCGCCCGCGGCGACCACGCTCCCATCATCCGCCGCTTCGGCCTCGGCGCCGCCGCGCAGCGCCAGGCTGTCGTCGCGCGCTTCGGCATGATTCCCGCAAGCGCGAAGGCGCCGCGGGCCTCGGCCGCGGCGGTGAACGCGCGCAGCGAAACTGCCGCGACGCGTCCGTCGTTCAAGAACGCCTACGCGCAGCGCCAGTGGTGCATCGTGCCGGCGCAGTGCCTCTATGTGCCCTGCTATACCGACGGCAGCAGCCACGCCGAGCGCTGGCGCGTGCGGCGCAGCGACCGCTCGCCGCTCAGCATCGCGGGCTTGTGGGACCGCTGGGTCGACGAGCACGGCAAGGAGATCATCAGCTTCGCAATGCTGACGATCAACTGCGACCTGCATCCGCTCCTGAACCGCTTCGACCGACGCACCAACGACAAGGGCGAGCCGACCGAGAAGCGCACGCCCGTGCTGCTCGCCGAGGAAGACTTCGACGACTGGCTCGACGCGTCCGCGGGCCGCGCGCCGATCTACTTCGGCACGTTCGGCAAGGACGATCTCGAAGCCGACCCGGCACCGTCGGCGACGCGCCGGACGACGGCGCTCACGCCGCTCGACACGAGCGTCTCCGAGCTGTGACCGCGGCGCCTCTCAGGGCAGCGCACGGCGCCGCCTGAGACCGGCCCAGGCCGCGCGCAGCCGGCGCGCCCGGTCCTCGAACCCGAACGACGCCACCAGCGAGAGCGAGGCAGACACCGCACCGGTGAGCAGCGCCTCGGCGTGCAGGAAGCCGTAGTTGCCGGGGTGCGATTAGGCGTCGCCGAGGGCGGTGAGCGTCCTACCACGAGCGCATTGCTCCAGCGATTCCGGTACAGCCGCACGACGGGCGTGAAGCCCAGGAGCAGAGCCAGCAGGCCGGTCGCAAGGTTGGCTGGAGCGACTTCTTCGGCAGGCGCCGCTAGGCGGCGTCCAGTGCGCCGAGCGTCGACGCGTTCGAGGCGGTCTCGTCGAAGTTGCCGTGCAGCATCTCGGCCAGCGCCTGGTTGAGGCCCATCTCGA
>Ga0123338_10002352_pt1 | contig 17679 bp, 13 predicted proteins | sample grotaG_FD_89793 | JGI IMG/M metagenome (GOLD analysis project Ga0123338, IMG submission 89793) | Glacier valley bacterial and archeal communities from Borup Fiord, Nunavut, Canada, to study Microbial Dark Matter (Phase II) -... | ecosystem: Environmental > Aquatic > Freshwater > Ice > Glacier ...
CACCGGCGTGGGCGGCTCGGACTCTCATCTCGTTGCGGGGCAAGAGGTCGGCTACCCACGAACCTGCGTGCCGTGGAACCTGGCCGCGCCGCACCAGCCTGGGGCTGGCCCGACGGTGGCGACGCAGCTCGTCGATGCCATCAAACGCCGTCGCGACGCGCTCGTGACCAACGGGCCGTTCATCTCCGTCCACGTCGACGGCAAAGGCATGGGCGAGATCGTGAATGCGCGCGGCAAGAAGACCGTTCGACTCTCGCTGGAGGTGCAGGCGGCGCCGTGGGTCGACGTGCGCACCGTCGAGATTCTGCGGGCAGGCGGGCGTTCGCTGCCGCTGATCACCGTCCCCATCTCGACGGCGGCCGTCAGATTGAAGCGCAGCATCTACGTGCCCGTCGACGGCGACGACTACATCATCATCGTGGCGCGGGGCGAGACCACGCTGTCGCCGGTGCTGGCGCAACTGCCGGGCGGTCCGGTGCCGATGCCACTTGCGCTGACCAACCCCGTCTACATCGATGACGGAGATGGCGTCTGGCGTCTCCGTGGCAACTCGACCAGCCACCCAGTCAAGCGCTAAGCTACTGGTTTTACTTATGTCTTAGTCGGCCCGGGTTTTGCTTCGCTCTCGCCCATGCGCGCGTATATCTGGACTCTCTTGGCTGTCGCCGGCTGTGCTGCTGGCCCGACCCAGGATGTGAACGGCTCGAACGACGTCGACCTTCCGCTCGGTGATCGTCTTGCCGACGACAAGGCCGACGGCAACTGGGGCGCGGCGCTGACTTGCAAGACCCTGCCGACGCTACCGCCGCTGGCGCACCCCGAGATCGTCGTCTCGCTCTACGGCCAGACCGTGCACCTCATCGATCGCAGCACGGGCTTTGACAAGGTCTTCCCGGCCGGCGTCGGCGCCATCGATACCGACGCGGCCAACACCACGCTTGGTGACTCGTTGTCGTACTACCCCATCATCGCCACGGGCGGCACCACGTTCACCCTCAAGACGGCCAACATCCAGAGCTGCAAGACCTGGTGGACTGACCCCGAGACGGGCGCGAAGTCGCCGGTGTTCGCCGGCTTGCCGTTCATGCCTTGGTACGGCGGCTACGCGTTCCATGGTCCCATCGACAACTTCCGCGCCGCCAACGGTGGCAATCTTCGTCGCGGCTTCGTTTCGCACGGCTGCATCCGCATGGAGGCCGCCGACGTCGGCGAGCTCTACGCGCGTATCCACAACGCCGGCTCGGTGCCGGTCACTGTCCAGCGCGAGCCCGAGCGCGACTCGGCCGGCGTACGCGTCGATATCGTCCAGCGTTGGCTCGGCGCCGAGTGCAGCGCGGATGCCGACTGCAACTACGCGGGCGGCGTATGCAAGCCGAACCCCGTCGGTGGCCGCGGCTTTTGTACCGCCCGCTGCACCAGCGCCTGCGCCGACCGCGCTGGCGCGCCGACCAGCTACTGCGCCGCTGACGCCAGCTCGCCCGGCAACGGCTACTGCATGCTGAAGACGGCACCGCAGAACTCCGACTGCCGCGCTTTCGATCACATGATTCCGACGATGGTGACGCGCCCGCGCGCCACGCTCAAAATGCAGGTATGCGCTCCGGGCTCGCGCGGCTGGGTCGGCGACCGTTGTCGCGCGCAGGCCGACTGCTCGGGTGGCACTACTTGCACGGGTGCCAGCGACGGTCAGGAAGGCGTCTGCAGCCAGCCGTGCACGCGCTATTGCTCCGATCAACCCGGCTATCCGTCGACGTTTTGCGCCGACGACGCCGCGCTCGGCGACACCTGCTTGCGTACCTGCACACCGGCGTCCAACGCCAGCGAGTGCCCAGCCGACTCCGATTGCGTGCTGCGCTCGCGCCCGGACAAGTCGAGCACCAAGTACGTCTGCGTTCCGAAATAAGCTAGCCTCCGCCCGTCGCCAAATATTTCTCGGGCTCGCGAGCGAACGTCGTGGCGTGGTATACGAGAAGTTGATGGACGCCTCGATGCTGGTGGTAAAGACGCGCGAATACGACGTCTGTGTTTGGCTCCATACGGCCAAAGACCCGCCGACCGACGAGTGGAAAGCGGCGATGGGGGTCATCGAAGAAGCGAAGCGCAAGCGTGGCGACAGCGGCATCCGCAGCCTGGTCGTCACGGACGGCGGCGCTCCCAACGCCACGCAGCGCGGCGAGCTGTCTGACCTGTTCGACCGCAAGCCGTTCAAGCTGGCGGTGGTGACCATCTCGCTGACCAACCCCATCAAGCGAGGCATCGCCACTGCCATTTCCTGGATCAACCCCGCCTTTCGCGCGGTGCCACCGTCTCAGCTCGAGTCGGCCATGAGCCACCTGGACCTGCCGGGGCAGTTCGGCCTGTTCCTGCCCGCCCTCGACACACTGCAGACCCAGATGGTCCCAGTCATCACGCTACAGATGCTCAAAAATGCCGAGGCCCGCAAGCGCTAGGAAGTGAGCCTTACAGGCAGTGGCTGTCGGTGCAGGTGCCGGCCGGGGCGCAGTCGCTGGTCTTGGTGCATCTTTTTGGGGCGCAGTAGGTTGCCGCGACGGCCGCAGCGACGGTGAATCCTTGCGCACCTGGGGCGCCAGGGGATTCGCAGGCGAGGAGCGGATCCGTGCAGGCGTGGGTGGAATCGCATTTGGCCAGGCACACCGATCCGGGCGAGCCAGCGAAGGTGGCGCAGGCGGCGTAGCTTGGGCAGTCGGCGTCGGTGGCGCAGGCGGCGGTACAGAGGCCGCGCGCACCGAAGTGGTCGCAGCGACGGGAAAGGCAGCGCTCATTGCGGGTGGTACGGTAGGCGTCGACGCAGGCGGCGCCTACCTCGCCGAGGAGATTGGCGAAGCAGCCGCGCTGCCAGGTGAAGGTGCCGCCGGCCGATTGACCACTGGCCAGCGACGGCAGCTCGCGGCACGAAAGGCCGGCACGGCAGTCGGTGTCGGTGGTGCAAATGGGCAGGCAGAGCGCTTCTCGCCACGGCCCGGCCAGCGGATCGCTGATCACCAATAACGACCCACCATCGGTGCCGCCGTCTACGTCGGCAGGCTCTGGGGCTGACCCACCATCGACGCCCGACGGCGGCGTGAGATCGACGCAGCGCGCCTGGATGCCACAGCCGCCTCCTTGGCAGCCTCGGGAGCAGAGTCCGGCGCCGAGACCGGCGGCGCACCCGTCGCTGGGCTTGCAGACGCAGCCGAGGCTCATCGCCGAGTCGCACTCGCGATCGAGGCCACAGCTCGCGCCCACCTCGCCCGCGGTGACCTGGATCACCGCGTTGGCCGTGATGGTACCGGCAGTGCCACCAGCGGCCAGCATGACCTGGTAGCTGCCCGGCGTGACGTAGCTGGTGGAGGGGCTGACGGTGCGGGCGTCGGCCGGATTGCCACCTGGAAAGCTCCATACAAAGGTGGACACGCCCTGCCCAACGGGCACGAAGGTGAGGGCGAGCGGCGCCGGGCCGCTACAGCGGATGGGATCGCGGGTGCTGTCGATGACCGCGCAGCCGATGATGGTGAACGCGCCGTGAAGGAGGCCGCCCCCGTCGCTGAAGACGCCCAGGTCTGAGCTGGCCGAGGCATCGACCGGTACCGAGGCGTCGACAGACGGAGCCTCATCGGTACAGGCGCCGGCAAGGACCATCCAGAGCGCAAGTACGTTCCGCATCGGGCTCAGTGTACCGCACGCTGCTGCTGTAAGCGCTGGCGGAGGCCAGTATGTCGCGTCGAGTCGGCGACCTCGGCCACCGCGCGACGCAGCGCGCGCTCGCTGCCGACGATGACCACCAGCCGCTTACCCCGTGTGACCGCGGTGTAGAGAAGATTGCGCCGCAGAAGGAGCCAGTGCTGCGTGTGCAGCGCCAGCACCACCGCCGGGTATTCCGAGCCCTGACTCTTGTGGACACTCACGGCGTAGGCCAGCTCGAGCTGATCGATCTCGTCGTCGACGTAGGTCACGCTTCGTCCGTCGAAGTCGACCTGGAGCCTGAGATCTTCGTCTTCGCCGTCCGCAACCTGCGCCGAAATCACCTGTCCCACGTCGCCGTTGAACACATCGCGATCGTAGTCGTTGCGGACCTGCATCACCTTGTCACCGACGCGGAGACCAGCGCGCCCGGCATCGAGCGCCTGGCCGGTGGGATTGAGGGCCTCTTGCAAGGCGCGGTTCAGCTCCTCGGTGCCGGCGGGGCCACGATGCATCGGGCTCAAGACCTGAATGTCTCGACGTGGATCGAGACCGAAAGCCTCTGGAATGCGCTCTTGGCACAACCGCACCACCAGCTCACGCAGCCGTTCGGGATCTTCGACCGAAATGAAGTAGAAGTCGCCGCCAGCGGCGCCTTCCGCGGCACGTAGATTGCCCACCGGCACCTCGCCCGACAAGATGCGGTAGGCGTTGTCGGTGATGCTGCTGCCAGAGGCCTGCCGAAAAATCTCGGTGAGACGCGCCACGGGAATGACACCAGAGCCGATGACGTCGGCCAGCACCTGACCAGCGCCCACCGACGGTAACTGATCGATATCGCCGACCAACATGAGACTGGCGCCGAGTGGCACGGCCTCGACCAGCGCGCGGAACAAGACCGTGTCCAGCATGGAGGCTTCGTCCACGACCAACAGATCCACCTCGAGCGGATGATCGGGACCGCGCCCAAACGGTGACTTACCCGGCTGGCCCGAAGGCCGGCCCCATTCGAGGGTGCGATGGACGGTGTGTGCGGCGTGACCGGTCGCTTCCTGTAGTCGTTTGGCGGCGCGGCCCGTCGGTGCCGCCAGGAGCACTCGCTTCTTGGCCACTTCCCACGCACCCACCACGGCCTTGACCACGGTGGTCTTGCCGGTGCCTGGCCCGCCGGTGAGCACCAACACCCGCGCCTCTTGGCTGAGCCTCACTGCCGCTCTTTGTCCGACGGAAAGCCCCGCCATGAGCTGCGCTTGTTTGGCCGCGGCCGGCAACGCCGCATCGGTCACCAGCGACGGAGGCGGAGCGGCCAAGAGCGCGAGCACCCGCTGGGCGGCCTCGGTCTCGGCGCGATGGAGCCAGGTGGGATAGATGGCCTCGCCTTCGCGTACGAGTGCGCCTTCGTCGATGAGCTGACTGACTGCGCCGGCCACGGCGTCGGCCGTGGTGGCCAGCGCCTCGGTGGTCCGGGCGCCGAGCTCCTCGATGGGTGCGAAGGTATGGCCCTCGTCGACGAACGAAGTCACCAAATGCAGCACGCCCGCCTGCAGTCGCAGCGGCGAGTTGGCCTCGATGCCCAAGGAGCGCGCGATGCGATCGGCGAGCAGAAAGCCGATGCCGGGAATGTCACGCGCCAGACGATACGGATTGTCGCGGACCCTCTGCACGGCGTCGCTGCCGTACACCTTGCGAATGCGGGCCGCGTACGCCAAAGACACGCCGAGCCCTTGCAGAAAGACCATCACCTCGCGCTCGTGCCGGCGGGCCGCAGCCTCGAGCGCCACCGCCGCTGCGCGCTTCTTGGTCATGCCGCGCACCTGGGCCGAGCGCCATGGCTCGGTCTCCAGCACCTCGAGCGCCTCGACGCCAAAGCTGGTCAGGAGACGCTCCGCCAGCGCCGGACCGATGCCCTTGAGCGTCTGCAAATAGCGCCGCACACCGTTGGGCGTGCGCGGCACCTCGACGATCACCCGCTGGGCACGAAACTGTTCGCCATGGACCGCATGTCGCTCCCACACACCTTCGAGCCGCATCAGCTCACCGGTGACGGCCTCGGCAAAGGGACCGAGCACCGTGACCGGCAAGGGACGACCCTCTACCTCGAGCCGCAACACCGCGAAGCCACCGTCGGGGGCGGCGTAGACCACACGCCGCACCACACCCTCGAGCGACTCCGACGCGGGGCGGCTCTCGCTCACGGCAAGCGCCCCGGACTCGAGCGGCCACCTACGCTGGCGATGACATTGGCGTGCACGTCGCATCCGCCCGGCTGCAGCCGCACCACGCTCTGCCCGACGCTGGTCGACGGCCAAACCGAGAATCGACTGATGGTCTTGCCACCGAGATCGGAGATCGTCACCGTTTCGCCGGAAACCTTGAGTCCGTTGTCGCCGAGGTGCGTCGCACCCAGCTCCAATACCAACGCGCTCGGATCCGGGGCCGGATCGAGGCCGGCAGCAAGCGCGAAGCCCTTCGGTGCGATCACTGCCAGCTGGCCCGGCTGGAGCATGCCGGGAGGCAACGGCGTGGGTCCGCGCTCGTCGCTGAGCGAGAGTCCGGCCAGCTCTATCGGCGTGGCACCAGCGTTGACCAGCTCGACGAACTGACGCGCCAACTGACCACCATGGGGCCGCGCCAGCACCTCGGTGATGCGCAGAGGCAAGCCACTGCCCGCAGCGATGTCGTGCTGCTCGTCGGCGGGCGGACGGGTGGTCTCGTCCCAGGCGCGCAGAGACACACTCAGCGTCGGCGCGCCACTGGCGTCTGGCAACAGGAGCGCCAGCTCATGCGAACGCTCTACACCTCCTGACACACAGGCAGCACCGACACACAAACTGGCCCGCGCGGCGATGGCCGTTGCGAAGCGCGCCACCACGCAGCCGTCGGTGGCGGAGACCTCCAATCCCTCGACCACCAGCGGATTGGTGCGGGCCGGGCCCACCGAAAAGCCAGGCGGATCGCCGAACGGCAACTGGCCGGCGCCGGGGCCATCGCTCACGCCGACCACGCCGACGCCGCCGTGGACGACATAGCGACGACCGACCTCGAGCGTCGACGGCAAAGGCGCCGTGAGACAGGTGTCGCACTCTGGATCGGAGACTGCATCGAAACGGTGGACGATGCTGCCATCGTCGGCATCGGTGAGCACGAGGCCAGGAGAGGACACCGGTTGCGACCAACGCACGCGCAGCGCCGCCAGATTGGCCGGCACCGCTAGCGCACCGTCGGCAGGTTGCAGCAGGCTGAGGACCGGCGCGGCATCACTGCCGTCGCTGGTGGCGAATCCCATGACCACGGCCCGCCGCAGGGGACGAGATGCACCGGCGGCGCCGAGCTCGAGGCGCGAGGTCAGGACCAACGTGTAGCGAGAAGACGTCTCGAGCGCGCGTCGCGGCGTGATGCGCAACAGCAACCCGTCGACCTCGACATGGGCCGATACCAACACCGCCCGTGCCGCGGCCGCAGCGCCGTCGATGCCGTCGAGCAAGGTCTCCGGCGCCTCACCAGCCGTCAACAGCACGCGTTCTTCGAGCGGCTGAATCGGCAACAGCGACGGCAACCGGACCTCCAGTGTGGATGTGGGGCTCACCGCACCTGACTGTACATTGTTCTCCCACGCCACCTCGGCCGGCGGGTTGGCGCAGCCCACGAGGCACCACACCGTGAGCCAGGCGGCGGGGCCTCGGCGCCGCGATCCCATACCTGCCATACCTGATCGAAGCGACGGACGACCCGCCACGCGCAGCGGGCGACGCGGTATGGAAGGGCCAGCCGGCGACGCGTCGTGTACCTCCGGCCGCCAGCGACGTCGCCAGCGTGCCGGCGCCTTGTCGAGAGGTAGCCAACCGCGCGGGTGGCGAGTGCGGAAGAACGTGCGACGCATGGGACCCTCCTATCATGCGCCCCGTTTGGTGAGCGCATTCCGCTTATCGCGTCGGCGCTCAAAAAGGTTGCGTGCGGCCGGAAATATTTTCACCAGCGACGGTGAGCGACTGTGATAGCAAAGCACATGGTCACACTGCCGCTCATCCTCGCCTCTGCTTCGCCACGCCGTCTCGAGCTGCTTCAGCAAGTGGGCGTTCAGCCCACGGTGCGCCCCGCCGACATCGACGAGACGCAGGCTGCGGGCGAAGCACCGCTCGACTATGTGCGACGCCTCGCCCAACAGAAGGCGCAGCGGGTGCTTGCCGACGCGCCGCCGGGGTGTCTGGTGCTTGGCGCCGACACCATCGTCCATGTCGCGCTTCCAGGTGGCGGCCTCATCCTCGGCAAGCCCACCGACGACGCAGACGCCCGCGCCATGCTGGTTCGGCTCTCGGGCGGCAGTCACGAGGTCGTCACCGGCTACCATCTTTGCGGCCGCTCACCGGACGTCGAGCGCACCCGCACCGTGGCAACCCAGGTCACCTTTCGCACGCTCACCGACGCGGAGATCGACGGCTACGTGCGTGCCGGAGAGTGGCGCGGCAAAGCTGGCGGCTACGCCATCCAGGGCCTGGCCGGCGCGATGGTGTCGCGTGTGTCGGGCTCGTACACCAACGTGGTCGGTCTGCCGGTGTGCGAGGTCCTGGAGGATCTGCGTGCGCTCGGCGGCTTGTCCGCGACGTGGCCGACATGAGCATCGCCGGCCAGCTCGCCGCGGTGCGGGCCCAGATCACCACGGCGGCGATCGCTGCTGGCCGCGATCCAGCGACGGTGACGCTGGTCGCGGTATCGAAGACGGTCGAGGCGGTGCGCTGTGCCGAAGCGCTGGCCGCGGGACAGGCGGTGCTGGGCGAAAACTATGCGCAGGAGCTCCGCGACAAGGCCCGCTTGCCGGCGCTCAGCGGCGCACGCTGGCACTTCATCGGGCCGCTACAACGCAACAAGGTGAAGTATGTCGTCGGGGTGGCCGAGCTCATCCACTCGGTGGATTCAGCGCCACTCGTCGAGGAAATCGCGGCGCAGGCCGGCAAGCGGGGTGTGGTGCAGCGCGTGCTGTTGCACGTCAACATCGGCAAAGAGCCCCAGAAAGCGGGTGTGGCACCGGAAGATCTCCCGTCGCTGGTGCAAGCGGCACGCGCCCGACCCGAGCTGGCCCTCGAGGGCCTCATGTGCCTGCCCCCGGCGGCAGACGACCCGGCCCCTCATTTTGCCCACCTCGCCAAGCTCGCCCGTGATCATGGGCTGCCAACCCTGTCGATGGGTATGAGCGCGGACTATGTCGCCGCCATCGCTGCCGGTGCGACGCTCATCCGCGTCGGCACGGCCATCTTCGGATCGCGTTAGGTCCTCAGTTTCGCGACGCGGCTTCGTGCGAGAGCTGCTTGTAGTGGGCGGCGAGGAGCGCATTGTGTGCGTAGGCCTCGGCGAAGCTGACCTCGGCCTTGCGTAGCAGCACCTGCCTCCGCACGGAATCGCGCTCGACACGGGCGCCGACGACCAGCACCGCTCCGCGCTCGGCCAAGCTGGTTGGGTGGGTGGCGTCGACCTTGAGCGCGTCGTCGAGTGCGGTCATCGCCGCACGTAGCTCCTCGTCGGGACGCGCGCCGCCAGCGATGAGCGCCATCGCCTTCAAGCGATGCGTCTCGGCCAAGCCGCGGAGCTCGTCGGGATCGTGGGCATTGGCCACCAGCGCCCGCGTCTCGTCCCGGCCAGCGGCGGCGAGATCGTCGCTGGCAGACCGCTTTTGGCTCAGCAGATATTCAGCACGACGACGGTAGGTCTCGGCGCGAAAATGCCAGCCCAGCGCATTGTCAGCATCGATAACGGTGGCCTTGCTGAGCTCGGTCAGCGAGAGGCCGAGCTCGGGCAACGGATCCTTGTGCTGGCGCGACAGCCACTCCGCCCGGTCGAGGTGCGCCGTGCCGAGATTGATCTGCAAGGCCGCGTCGTTGCCGTCGAGGACACGGCCGCGCTCGCACAGCGAGAGCGCGCGATCGAGGTCCGCCGTCGGATCGGCGCCGGTCGCCAACAGATATTCGGCCCGAAGCTGAAATACCGCACAGCCGTTGAGATACCCAAAATCGAGCCCCGGCTGTGTCTTGACGAACTTGTCGAACACGATCTGCGCCTCGTCGAGCTCGTGACGCGGATCGATGCCGTGGGCGAGCTGCCAGGCGGCGAGGCCGAACCGGGCACTGCCGAGATTCACGCGCGCCAGGCCACTCGGATCCATGCGCACCGAGGTGTGTCCCTCGTCGATGGCCTGCGCAAAAGCCGGCCGCGGATCGAGCCCATGTGTCGCCTCGTAAGACGCCCGGGTCAGGTAGCCGAGCGAGCGTAGCGCGTGGGCCCAGGCCTCGCGCGAGCTGTTGTGGAGCGCGCGCTCCACCGCCTGCAACAAGGTTTCCACCGTCGCACGCGGATCGTCGCCGTGCTCCAGCTCCCACTCCGACTGTTGATAGAGCGCGCGCGCCGCCTGTACCGCTGGCTCGGCGCTGTCGTGATGATGCACGGCCGCATCGGCGGCACGCCGCACCGACAGCGCCAGCGTCGGGCGCGGGTCTTCACCATGGCTGGCCTGATAGCGACCTTTTTGCCACCACAGCTCGGCCAGCTCCTCGAGCGCCAGGTACGAATCGGGATCGGCAACCAGCGCGGCGTCGCAGGCAGCACGGGCCGTGTCGACGCTGCTCGCCGACAAACGACTTTGGTCGACCTCCAGATCGACGCGCCGAACCTGCCGCTGACATTCGCCTTCCAACGCTGGCGACGACGAAGCGGCCAGCGCCACCGCACGTCGATAGCTCTCACCGGCCTGATCGAGAGAGGCGGTGGCCTTTTGCACGTCGCCGGCGTCGCGGAGCTGGCTGAAGCGGGCGCGACGACAATCGCCGATCAGCACCAGCGCTTCGTGCAACCACGGCGCGCGCAGGAGCGCCTCTTCCGCCTTGCGCTCGGCTTCGTCGAGTCGCTTTTCGTAGTAGGCCATGAGGCCCTCGGCGTACTCCGGCACCTCGAGATCGAGCCCGCGCGCTTGACGTAGAAACTCGAGCGCCGGTTCACGATAACTGCGTGCCGCCTCCTGGACGCGGGCTTGTCGCTCGTCGAGATCTTGTGATTTTTCGGCGGCGGCCAGCGCCTCCTCGAAACGCCGCCCGAGCACCTGACCGAGCGCGTACGACACCTCCGCCCCGCGTGCGCCCGCCTTCCAGGCCTGACGCAGCTCGCGCTCAGCCTCGGGAAGCCGGCGCAGCGCCGCATAACCGCGACCGAGCGCGTAGTGCCCCGGCCCCTCGGCCACCGCTCCCATCTGGTGCATGCGGTCGGCGATGGCCGCCATGCGCCGCTCGACGAGAACCCGCTCACGCCGGGTGTCATGCAGCGGCAGCAACGCGGCATAACGCAGCACCGAATCGATGCGCTCCACCTCGCGACCGAGCTCTTGGCCCAGCCGCTCGCGCACCACCGCCTGCCCACGTTCCTTGAGCCACAGCGCGCCGAACGAGCCGGTGACGACCAGGCCCAAGACGCCGGCCGCCACCTTGGTCCGATGTTTGCGCGCCCATTTGCCCAGCCGATAGCCGAGGCCCATCGGCCGCGCCTGGATCGGCTCTCCGTCGAGATAGCGGCCCAGATCGGCCGCCAGCGCGCGCGCAGTCTCGTAGCGTGCCTGCGGATCCTTGGCCAGACACTTCATGGCGATGGTCTCGAGATCGGCCGGCACCGACGGCTGCACCTTGCGTAACGGCTGGGCCTCGGTGTGCAAAACAGCTTGCAACAGCGAGTCCACCGTCGGGCCGTCGAACGGCGGCCGGCCACACATCAGCTCGTAGAGGGTTGCCCCGAGGCTGTAGACGTCCGTACGCCGATCGATGGACCGCGCATCGCCGCGGATCTGCTCCGGGGCCATGTACAGCGGCGTCCCCCCCGACGAGCCGGCAGCCTCTAGAGAGCTGACCTCGCGGGCCAGGCCAAAGTCGGCGACATACGGGTGATAACGGCCGTCTTCGTTGCGGGCCAAGAGCACATTGGACGGCTTGACGTCGCGATGGACCAGGCCGAGTCGATGCGCGGCGTGCAACGCCTCGGCCACGTCACGCAAGATCCGCACGCGTTCATCGAGGGTCAGCGTGGGCGCGATCTCGCGCAGCGTCTGCCCCTCGATGAGCTGCAGCGCGATGAACGGCTGGCCGTCAAACTCACCGACGCCATACACGCGGCATACGTTGGGATGCTCGACGCGCGCCTGGGCTTGCGCCTCCACCAGCAGGCGCTCGGCGGTGGCCGGGGTCGCCTTGCGCAAGATCTTGAGCGCCACATGCCGCCTGAGCGTCGGGTCGTAGGCTTTGTGCACCTCGCCCATGCCGCCACGCCCGAGGAGCTTGACCAGCTGAAAGCGCTCCGCCGACAGCCGCGGCGCCGCCTGCAACCGCTCGCCCGAGTCGGCCAGCGTGTGCGCCACCGCGATCGATTCCTCGAGGGTGGCGTCTCTGGGATCGGGGGCATCAGGCTTATCGGGCACGTCTTACGGCTCCAGCATGTACGGAAAGCCGACGCTGGTGGGCGCGGCGAACGTCTCCTTGATGGTGCGCGGCGAGGTCCAGCGGATCATGTTCCACAAGGAGCCAGCCTTGTCGTTGGTGCCCGACGCCCGCGCACCGCCAAACGGCTGCTGGCCGACCACCGCGCCCGACGGCTTGTCGTTGATGTAGAAGTTGCCGGCAGCATGCAAAAGCAACCGCTTGCAGTCCTCGATGGCGGCGCGATCGCGGGAAAAAACGGCGCCGGTGAGCGCGTACGGCGACGTGTCGTCGACGAGGGACAGGAGCTCGAACCACTGGGTCTCGTCATACACATGCACCGTCACCACCGGGCCGAAGATCTCTTCCTGCATGAGACGGCTCTTGGGATCGGCCGATTCCACGAGGGTGGGCTCGACGAACCAGCCGCGCTCGCCGTTGGATTTGCCGCCGGCCAGGACCTTGAGGCTGGGTGTGGCGTGGGTGTACGCCAGGTAGCCCGAGATGCGCGCAAAGGCTTTCTCGTCGATGACTGCGCCCATGAAGTTGGAAAAATCGCCGACGTCGCCCACCTTGAGCTCCGCGATGCGACTGACCAGCCGCTCACGCAAAGCCGGCCACAGCGACGAGGGAACATAGATCCGCGAGGCGGCCGAGCACTTCTGACCCTGATATTCGTAGCCGCCGCGGACGATGGCGGTGGCCACGCGATCGAGGTCGTCTCGGGCCGAAGCATGCACCACGATGAAGTCTTTTCCGCCGGTTTCACCGACGAGACGCGGGTAGGTGCGGTAACTGGCAATGTGGGCGCCGACCTGTTGCCACATGTGCTGAAAGACGCCGGTCGAGCCGGTGAAGTGCACGCCGGCCAGGTCAGGATGCAACAGTGCCGTGTTGCCGATGTCGACGGGCGCGCCATGGACGACATTGATGACACCGTCGGGCAGCCCGGCCTCGCGAAGGATTTGCAGCGTGTAGTACGCGCTCAGCGCCGCCGTCGGGGCAGGCTTCCAGACCACCGTGTTGCCGAGCATCGCCGGCGCCGTCGGCAAATTGCCGCCGATGGCCGTGAAGTTGAACGGCGAGACGGCGAAGATGAAGCCTTCGAGCGGCCGCGCTTCGAGCTGGTTCCACATGCCCGGCGACGAGGCCGGCTGCTCGTTGGCGATCCGCTCGGCGAACCAGGCATTCCAGCGCCAGAAATCGGCCAGCTCACAGGCGGCGTCGATCTCGGCTTGGTACGCCGTCTTCGACTGACCAAGCATGGTGGCGCCACACAGCGTCGCGCGACGCGGGCCGGACAAGAGGTCGGCTGCGCGCAGAAAGACGGCCAGGCGCTCCGACAGCGGCGTCTCCGCCCAGCCTCGGGAAGCGGCTTTTGCAGCATCGATGGCTTGGGCCGTCTCGGCCGCGCCGCCCTGATGCAGGGTCCCGAGGGTGAGCGCGTGATTGTGCGGGCTGCGCACACGCTCGGTGGCACCCGGCCGCACCTCGCGTCCGCCGATGAAGAGCGGAATGTCGACCGGGTTTTTCGCCAGCGTCTCCAGCTCGGCCTTCAGCGTGGCGCGCTCGGGCGAGCCGGGCGCGTAGTCGAGGATGCGCTCATTGTGCGGATGGGGGACGGTAGCCATGGCGAGAAGATACTCCGTAACGGACTGTTTGTCGGTCTAAGCTAACGGCGTGAGTGTCACGCTGCGGTTCGAGGGCAAAGAGATCTCGGCGGAGGCTGGGCAGCCGCTGGCGGTGGCGTTGTTCGTCGCTGGCGAGCGGGTGCTGTCGCGATCGGTCAAGTATCACCGGCCGCGCGGCATGTTTTGCCTGACCGGGCATTGCGGCGCCTGTCTCATGCGCGTCGACGGGCGACCCAATCAGAAGGCGTGTCAGGTGCCGTGTGTCGACGGTCTCGTGGCTGAGCGGCAGAACGCGTTTCCGTCGGCGGCGTTCGATGTGCTCGGCATCACCGACTTCGTGTTTGCCCGTGGCCTCGACCACAACACGATGTTCACGTCGCCGCAGATCCTGCATTCGGTGGTGCAGAAAGTGGTGCGGCATCTGGCCGGGCTCGGGACGTTGCCTGACGAGGCGTCGCGGTATGGAACGCCCGAGGTCCGGCATCTCGACGCAATTGTCGTCGGTGCGGGACCGGCGGGGCTGGCGGCCGCGACGGCGCTCGGCCGGGCTGGGCGGCGCACGCTGGTGGTCGACGAGCAGTTGCGGCCAGGCGGATCGTATTTTGCCGAGCCCAGCGACGGTGCAGCGCAGGCTGCACGGGCGGTGACGACAGCGGAAGATGCCGGCGTCGAGCTCTGGTCGCGAGCGACGGCGCTCGGGTGGTATCCCGAAGATACTGCGCCCGGTCGCGCTCCAGGCGTGCTGGTGGTCGGTCGGCCTGATCGGCTCGCGATCCTGACGGCAGATCGCTATATCTACGCGACGGGCGGCTACGATCAGAATCTCCTGTTCGGCGACAATGATCGGCCCGGCGTGCTGCCAGCGCGCGCGGCTGGGCGGCTGTTGTCGCGTGACGTTCTCGTCGGAGAACGGCCGATCTTGGTCGGCCAGGGTGCCTACGTCGAGGCGCTGGCCAACGCGCTGACCGAGCGCGGCGCCAAGGTGGAGCGCGTTGACGGCCACGAAAAACGACTCGTCGCTGCGCGCGGTCGGTCGTGGCTGGCAGGTTCGTGGGTGGCTGGGGCGGAGCTCAATGTAGCCGGCCAGCGACAACGGGTGTCCGGCGATGCAGTGCTGGTGTGGTGTGAGCCCACGCCAGCCTCGGAGCTGCCGCGGCAACATGGCGCCGCCGTCGAGCTGAGGCCCGAGGCCGGCGGTTTCGTGGCCCTGGCGGATGAACATGGACGAGCGGCACCGTCGGTGTGGGTGTGCGGCGACGTGACCGGCTACCTCGGACCCGCATCAGCAGCGTTGGCGGGAAAACGTGTCGGTGAGGCGGCAGCGTGAAGATCCTGGTCTGCCGCTGCGAGGACGTCCCCCTCGAGGAAATCACCCACGTCCTCGACCGCGGCTTTGTTTCCGTCGAGGAATGTAAGCGTCTGACCGGCCTCGGCACCGGGCCCTGTCAGGGCAAGGAGTGCATGTTGGCCTGTGCCCTCCTCTGCCACGCCGCCGGCGGAGGCGCGCACCCGATCACGCCGTTCACCGCCCGTCCACCGCTCAGCCCAACTCCACTAGGGGCCTTGGCCACCGCGTTGACGACCAGCCTGACGACCGAGGACGACGAATGAGGCCGCTCGACGCCGTGGTCGACGTCAAACGGGCGCCGCCACGTCGTGATGTGCCGATGCCGGAGCGCTGTGAGATCGCCATCATCGGCGGCGGCGTGATGGGTCTCGGCATCGCCTACCAGCTCGCCAAGCGCGGCCTCACCGACGTGGTGGTCCTCGAGCGCGGCTATCTGGCCGAAGGTGCCTCGGGCCGTAACGGCGGCGGCGTGCGCATGCAGTGGTCGACGGAGACCAACGTCCGGCTCATGCAGCAGTCGATCGCCTTGTGCGCCGGATTTGCCGAGGAATTCGGCATCAACGTCTGGTTCCGCCAGGGCGGCTATCTGTTCCTCGGGCGCTCCGAGGAGGAGCGCCGCAAGATGGAGCGCAACGTCGAGCTGCAGAACCGCTGCGGCGTGCCCACCAAGCTCATCGCCCCCGACGACGCGCGCGATCTGGTCCCTGAGCTCTCTCTCGATGGCGTGGTCTGCGCGGCCTACAACCCCAAAGACGGCGTGCTGTTTCCGTGGCCGTTCCTGTGGGGTTACGCGCAAAAGGCGGAGGCAGCGGGCGTCCGGGTCCAGCTCTACACCGACGTGAAACGCATCGACGTCGAGAAAGCCGGCTTCCAGTTGCATACCAACCGCGGCCAGCTCCATGCGCGGCGGGTGATCAATGCCGCCGGCGCCTGGTCGCCCGAGGTCGCCCGCCTCGTCGGCGTCGAGCTGCCCAATCGGCCGCACCGGCACGAGATTCTGTCGACGGAGCCGCTCAAGCCGTTTCTGAAGCCGATGGTGAGCCTGCTGTCGTCGGGGCTGTATTTCTCGCAGTCGATGCGTGGTGAGATCGTCACCGGCATCACCGTCCCCGACCACGACGACGGCACCGTCAAGCTGGGCTCGCGCCTGCGTTTTCTGACGACGCTGGCCAAGGAGCTGGTACGGGTGGCGCCGCGCCTCGCCGACGTCAAGATCTTGCGCCAGTGGGCCGGTCCCTACGACGTCAGCCCTGACGGACGGCCCATTCTCGGCGAGCCGGCCGGCGTCCCCGGTTTCTTTCTGGCCTGCGGCTTCGTTGGCCACGGCTTCATGATGGCTCCGGTGATGGCCAAGCTCTACGCCGAGCTGCTCACCGACGGCGAGAAGCACCCGGTCTTCGACGAATGTCGCCTCGACCGCTTTGCCTCGGGCGACATCCAGCGCGAGGACATGATCCTCGGCTGAGCCGCGAAGGGCGCTCGTGCTAGAGTCGCCGCCGCATGCAGACGCTCGACCAAACCATAGGTTTTCTCGGCGCTGGCAACATGGCCGAGGCCCTCATCAAGGGCATCCTGGCGTCGAAGCTCGTCGAGCCGACGCGGGTGTGGGGCTCGGACCCGCGCCAGACACGCTGCAACGAGCTGGCGAGCACTTACGGGATCCATGCCACCGTCGACAATCTCGAGCTGGTGCGGCAGTGCGATCTCTTGGTTCTATCGGTGAAGCCGCAGATCTTGCCGGCGGTGTTGGCCGAAGTGGCTCCAGCGCTCAAGCCTGGCGCTCTCCTGATTTCCGTCGCTGCCGGTGTGCCCGTCGCGGCGATCGAACGGCTGGTCCCGGCTGGCACCCGCGTGGTCCGCACCATGCCCAACACCCCCGCGCTCGTTGGTGCGGGCGCCACGGCCATCGCCGCTGGCGGCCATGCCACGGCGGCGGATCTGGAGGTCGCCAAGCGGCTCTTCGATGCGGTCGGCATGACCGTCATCCTCGACGAGGAACAGCTCGACGCAGTGACGGGTCTGTCGGGATCGGGCCCGGCCTATGTCTTTCTGATCATCGAGGCGCTCTCCGACGCTGGCGTCAAGATGGGTCTGTCGCGCTACAACGCCTTGGCCCTGGCAGCGCAGACGGTGCACGGCGCCGCCAAGCTGTTGATCGAGACCGGCGAGCATCCCGGACGCTTGAAAGACATGGTCACGTCGCCCGGCGGGACAGCCATCGCCGGCATCGCCACCCTCGAGGCTGGCGGCCTGCGCACCACGCTGATCAACGCTGTCGAGGCGGCGACGTCTCGCAGTCGCGAGCTCGGCCTCAACGCGGTGAAGCCCAAATGACGGAGCTCCTCGTCGATGTGCAGGTCGTGCCGCGCGCCAGCCGCGATCGGCTGGCCGGCCGAGTCGGTGATCGCGTCAAGGTGCAGCTGACTGCGCCGCCCGTCGACGGCGAGGCCAACCAGGCCCTGCGCGTCTTTCTGGCAAAGACGCTCGGGGTGCCCCGCGCGCAGGTAGAAATCGTCCGCGGCGAGACATCCCGCAAGAAGACCGTGCGTCTCATGGGGATCACCGCCGAAATGTGGGC
>Ga0123338_10002354_pt1 | contig 17673 bp, 20 predicted proteins | sample grotaG_FD_89793 | JGI IMG/M metagenome (GOLD analysis project Ga0123338, IMG submission 89793) | Glacier valley bacterial and archeal communities from Borup Fiord, Nunavut, Canada, to study Microbial Dark Matter (Phase II) -... | ecosystem: Environmental > Aquatic > Freshwater > Ice > Glacier ...
ACCGGCGACACCGTCGGTGAGGTCGACCTGGCCACGGGTCGCAGCCTGCCGTCCAAGCTCACCGCCGAGCGGGCCTCGACTATCGCCACCCTCGACGCGCCAGCTCTCGCCGAGCTGCTGGCTCAGTTTCCGGCGGTGGCGCCGCCCTGGGTGGCCGAGCTCGGTCGTGAGCTCAAGTGGCGCAATGATGTGCTGCGTGAGGTGTCGCTGGCCTATGCCGAGCGCCTGCCGCCCGCGCAGCTCGAAGCGGTCCTCGCCCGTCGCCGTCGTCGAGTGCTGCATCACCGACGGTCGACCATCGGCTCGGCCGCCCGTCGCCTCGGCACTGCGCTCTTCACCGCACCCGGACGTCGCCCGTCGTTCTGGGTCCTCCTCGGCGTGCTGTCGGCTCTGGCCGCCGCCCGCACCATGGTCGCGGTCATTATTGCAAATGGATTGCAAAAGCATCTGTTCGCCCTGATCGGCGGCTCGGTCGGCCATCCCATCCACGTCCATCACTTCAACTACGGCATCGCGCTCGTGGCGCTCGTCGCCATGCTGACCCTTTTGCCCACCGCGCGGCGCGCCATCCGTCGTCTCGGCTTCGTCTTCGGCTTCGGGGTGGGCCTGATCGTCGACGAATTCGCTCTATTGTGGAACCTCGACCCCGACTACTACCAGCCGTCGTCTCGGCTGGCGGCAGCGGCGGTGATCTTGGCCATCGCGCAAGTCGTCTATTTCCGCGGCCTGTGGACCACGCTGTTTCGGCGCATCTACGCACGCCTCAGGCCCGCTCCATGAGCGCGCATACCAAAGAGCATTATCCGGCGTTGCGCTCCGTCCGCTGGCTTGCCCCACTCAGCGACGGCGCGCTCGACGACGTCATCGAGGCCGGCATCGAAGTCCGCTTCGCCAAGGGCAAGGCCCTCGTCGGTGAGCTGGAGCTTGGCGACGATCTGTTCGTGATCTTGTCCGGCCAAGCCGTCGCCACCGTGACTGCCGGCCTTGCGTCACCACTCACCGTCGGCACGCTCGGCCCTGGCGACGCTTGCGGTGAGCTATCGCTTTTTACCCGCGAGCTCCGTTCGGCCACCGTCACCGCTGAGACCGAGCTGCACGCCTTGCGCATCGAGCGTGCCAACTTTCTTCAGCTCATCGAGCTGTACCCGCAGATTGCCGTTCACTTTGCCGCCGAGATGGGTGCCCGCCTACGTGACGCCGATCAAGCCCTCGACGATCTTCTGAAGTCGGGCGGCGCCGGCTCGGCAGCGCGCCTCAGCGGCCAGATGGCGTCGGTGGCCCCAGTGCGTGGCTCGTTCTCCCGAGCCTGGCGCGAGATGGTCCAGAGCCGGCTGCGCGATCTCCCGTTCCTGGCGCTGCTCGCCTTTCTCGCCACACTCGTCTCTGTGCGCGGCTTGGTCTTCCTGGCCGGGTTCGCCGGCGCGCCGATCTTCGTCCTTCTGCGCGCTGCCTACACCAGCGGCTTTCTCATCGTCATCCTGGCCACCGCAACGGCCCTCATGCGCTTTCGCCCGTCGACCAGACGCCTCGTCGCCGTGGCCTACGGCGTCGGCTTTGCGCTCATCATCAATGAGTACTCGGTGTTCCTGGCTTTCGATGTCTTCTACATCGACATGACCTCGCGCGACACCACCATGATCTTCGACGTCGAGGAGCTCTACCGTCGCTCAGAGAGCCAATGGGGCATTGCGCTCTTCGTATTATTTTTACTCCAGGCCACTTACCTCACCCGTTTCTACCGTAGGGTGAGCTTTCTCGTTGCCACCCGGCTGCGTCGAATGTTCTAAAAGATCGGCATGCACGAGCGCGAGATCAAGACCGACAAAACTTCGCTGAAGTTGGTCCACCAAGCCGACGGCGTGTTCCTCTCGCGGGTCGCTGGCCACTGGGAGCACGCCACGCTCAAGGCGTTCTACGACTTCGCCGAAACCTGCGCCACCCAGGACGGCAAGATCTGGTGGTTCGCCGACTTCTGGGAGCTCGAGAACTACGAGACACAAGTCCGCGTCGATCTCACCCGCTGGGTCCGCGACCGCACCGAGGGTGTGCAAACCGTCTTCAGATCCAAGATCGTCGCCATGGGCGTCCAGGTCGCTCGTCTCGTCGCTGGCGCCAAGATCAAAGTCCACCCCGACCGCGCCCAGTTCGAGCGCAGCCTCGCCAAAGAAGTCACCCTCCGGAGAGCGCACGGCTGAGCTGCTAGTATCTAGGCCATGCTCGATCTTCTGATCAAAGGTGGCACCGTCGTCGATGGCAGCGGCCAAGCAGGCTTCACCGCTGACGTCGGCATCGCCAACGGCCGCATCGTCGAGGTCGGACGGCTGAGCACGACGGCGGTCGAAACGATCGACGCGAATGGCGCGCTCGTCACCCCCGGCTTCGTCGACATCCACACCCACTTCGACGGACAGGCCTCGTGGGACGAGACCTTCAGCCCCATCGCCGAGCACGGCGTGACCACCGTGGTGATGGGCAACTGCGGCGTGGGCTTTGCGCCGCTGCGCCCCGGCGACCAGGCCCGCTTGGTGAGCCTCATGGAAGGCGTCGAGGAGATCCCCGGTGCGGCGCTGTCGGAAGGCATCCGCTGGGGCTGGGAGAGCTTCGCCGATTTCATGCACGCGCTCGACGGCATCCCGCACTCGCTCGACTTCATGACGCTGGTGCCGCACGACTGCGTGCGCCTCTATGTGATGGGCGATCGGGCCGCGCGCGGCGAGCCGGCCACGACCGCTGATCTGGCCGAGATGCAGCAGTTGTTGCACGCGGCGTTGGCCGCTGGCGCAGTCGGTTTCTCGACGGGAAGATCGGACAATCACCGGACGTCGAAGGGCGAAGAGACCCCCGCTGCCGAGGCCAGCGGTGAGGAGCTCGTCGCGCTGGCGCAGGCCTTTGCCGGCTTGCCCTATCGCGTTCTGCATGCGGTCAGCGACTTCAACTGCATGCGCGGCGAGCCGGCCGATCAGCGCGCTCGATTCGACACCGAATACGCGATGCTGGAGTCGGTGGCTAGGGCGGCCGGCCGCCCGCTCGGCCTCACCTGTCTCGAGCGCATCAACTCGCCCGAGCAGTGGCGCTGGCTCGTCGAAAAAGCCGCCGCCTCGTCGCTGCGCGGCATCGACATCCGCCTGCAAGTCGCCTCGCGCGGCATTGGCCTGCTCAACGGGCTCGAGACCAGCTTCAACGTGCTGATGGCTTTTCCGAGCTACCAAGAGCTGAGCACGTTGCCGCTCGCCGAGCGCGTGGTCAGGCTGCGTGATCCGTCGGTGCGGGCGCGCATCTTGGCGGAGACGCCGGTCAAGCTGGCGCGCGATGGCTCGTCGGTGCCGCCCTTGGCCGACCAGATCTTGTCGCGCATCGATCAGGCGGCGATGTTGATGTATCCCTTCGACACCAAGCGCACGCCCGACTACGAGCCAGACCCGATGACCTCGTTCGGCGTGCAGGCGTTGCAGAAAAGCACGGGAGCCCTCGGCCTCATCTACGACTGGCTGGCGACGGGCGACGGCGAAAATCTCGTGTATTTTCCCATCTTCAATTATCTGGGTGGCTCGCTCGAAACCACCCATGCCATGTTGACCTCGCCGCACGCGCTGGCCGCACTTGGCGACGCGGGCGCGCACGTCGGCACCGTCTGCGACGCCAGCATGACCACCATGCTGCTCGGCTACTGGACCCGCACGCGCGAGCGCGGGCCACGCCTGCCCTTGCCCCTCGCCGTCGAGATGTTGAGCGGCCGCAACGCGCGGCATCTTGGCCTCACCGATCGCGGCCTGGTGAAGGCGGGCCTACGCGCCGACCTCAACATCGTCGACTACGACAACCTGCGTATCGAGCCACCGCGCATGGTTCACGATCTTCCCGCCGGCGGTCGCCGTTTCGTCCAAGGCGCGCACGGCTACATCGCCACGCTCGTCGCTGGCCAGCGCATCTGCGAAAACGGTCGCATGACCGCGGCGCGCCCTGGTCGGCTGGTCCGCGCCAGCTAGCGCGCGGTCGTCGACGACCGCAATCCATCACCATCATCGTCATCGTCATGGCGGCGCCATCGACTTCGCCATCCGTGACCATGAACTGGCGGAGCGTCTGGGTGTAGTCGCGCGTGAAGATTTGCGAGTCGCCGTTCGGATGCATGCCGATTGCGGGGACGCTGGCGTCGACCAGTTGTTGCGCATTTGCAGGCTGGTCGACGATCGACTGGGCGACGTACGAGGCAATGCCTGACATCGTCATGGTTTCGTTGCCGCCCGTGTACGTCTGCCTGCCACGGTCGTCTTTCATCCGGAAGCTGCGCGCTGACGCCATCTTCGCGGTAGGTCTCGGCGGCGCCTTGGACGGCACACACACGATCGAGTCGACCACCCGACGCTGAAATCTCTTCAGCACGTCGACCGGTACGGACAAGACATTGACCAGGTCCACGCTGCGTTCACGATCGCAGGCAAACGACGTGAAAGCCGTCCTGATGCTCGGCCAAGTCCGAGGGCTCATCGCCTTGCCATTGCACGCGGACCGAGCCCCTGTCCTCGACGGTGCGATACTCGACCTTGCCGCCCCAGTACGCGACAGCGCGCGAATGCTCGAGCCAATCCGGCAAGCTCACGCGAAAGCCCGGAAGCTGACGCGCGACCAGCGGCACTTCAGCGTCGACGGGCCGCGCCTCGGCTACTGCGCAGCCCAACAAGCAAAGTCACACCACGGCTCTTGGGAACATGAATTCCTCGCGCCGTTGCTAGCGTGCGGCAGCTGAGGGAGCGCGCCATTAGCTGGTCCGTATGCGCCAATCAGCGCTTGCTTATGCCGCGCGACGCTCTTCGCGCTGCTTGGAGGCTGCGGCCACTGCGCCGTCAGCAACGAGAAGCGCGCGACCTCCGAGGTACAGACAGATGGTGGGGAGCACCAGCCAGATGCCGTTGGTGGCTACGACCTTGATCCAGAATTCGACGAAGCTGCCCGGCACCGTGTGCGACCAGCCATGCCGATGCTCGACGAGGAAATACATGACCGCGCCGTAGACCTCCATGACCGAGAACACCACCAGCACGAGGGCGGCTTTGCGCTGCTGCGTGAGCTTGCGAATCTGCACGGCGACATAGAAATTCATGGGGGTGACGGTGACCACGGTGAGCCATTCCAGGGCGACGATGAACGGATCGCTGAACATGTAGCGCGTGTCAGCGACGGCGTAGGCAGTCCAAGGGATCATCCAGGCCGGATTGTTCATCCCGGTCACCATCTGCTTGTGCATCAGGCAAAAGCCGAGCTCCCACGTCAGGTGCACGAGGCCGGAGAGCACACACCACCAGAATACGAACTTCTGCGCACGACTGCTGAACATCCCTGTGTTGTGCCGTCGCCAGCGACGACAGTCAAGCATTCGCTTGACTGGTTCACTAGACGCCGTACATCGTTTCTCATGTCCATTCCTACTGGCTGGATGCGCGCCGGGCAGGCTCCGCAGGACTACGAGTTCTCGACGGAGCCGAGCGACCGTCGACCTGGCAAGCGGGCTGCGCGCTTGCGCCACGCCGTCGACCCGCCACGCGCATTTGCCACGCTCTCGCAGGCATTTCTCGCCGACGACTATCGCGGACAACGCGTCCGGCTCTCCGGCTGGCTCAAGTCCGATGCCGTCGAGGCGCACGGCGCCATCTGGTTGCGTATCGACGCCCAGGGTCGGATGTTGGCCCTCGACAACATGCATACCCGGCCCATCAAGGGCACCACCGACTGGCGCCGATATGACGTCGTCATCGATGTCGCCGCTGACGCCACCCAAATCATGATAGGCCTGCTTCTCGACGGCAAAGGGAGCCTCTGGCTCGACGAGCCCAGCTTCGAAATCGTGGGCCAGGACGTGCCGCTCACCGCGCTGGGCATGCCGCGGAGCCCGCAAAACCTCGGCTTCGAGTCGTAAGGCTTACGGCGCCATCGCCTTGCATAAGAGAAAGGTGACCGGCTGGACGGTCAGCTCGCCCTCGTGGAAGAGGCCGAGCGCCGGATAGCCCAGCGACGAGAACAGGTCTGGCGCCTGGGAGATGGGCCGGCCCAGGCGGCGGGCGTGGACGGCGTGGTTGCATACGGCATAGCGCACGGCGTTGCGGATTTCCGTCGGTGTTCGGAGAATGTGGGCGTGATACCGGTCGGCGAAGACCGAGCCGCGGCGCTGCATGACGCCGTTGAGCGCCCGGGCCATGCGAATGGTGATGGCGTGCATGCCCTTGGAGAGGGCGGCGGCGTCGGCGGCCTCCACGATCAGGTGAAGGTGGTTGCCCTCGACACCGAAATGGCAGAGGCGCATGCCCCAGCGGTCACGGGCCATGGCGAAGGCACGCGAGGCCAAAGCGCGGAAACAGCGACGGGAACGCAGGTTGTAGACGTGCGAACGGACGCGCAGCGTGACGTGGATGGCGGCATTCTTGAAACGGCTACGGCGGAGATGGGTCAGGCCTGCCCCCGGCTGCTTCTTGCGGCCTGAGCCCTTTCGCCGACCGCCCCAGCCTGCCGTTTTCGGCAGATCGAGCTGAACGGACCGTCGCTGACGGGAACGGCTGCGGCGCTCGGGGACCCGTGGGGCCATCTTCACTAGACTAGGAGGTTTACCTGCTGAGTCAAGATTTTTTTACTTGGGTTTCGTCGGGGTTTGGCGGCTTTTCGGACGCCATGGACATGGCGCATGTGGACACGCCCCGACTTGGGTTGGGGTTTGGCTTGCGTGACTACAGGCTTGGACAACACACGACGCACGGTGGGTGTGGCTTTGTTGTCCACATGCCTACAGCGACGGGGAAAGTGCTTTTTCTGCTTCGCAGAAGAAGAGACAGTGACAGAGGTAGAGCGGCTACATCTCGAACTTGGTGGGCTCGCCCTTTTTCAACCAGTGCACGCGATCGGTCAAGCCGGCGTTGGCAAACGCGCGTTCGGCATCGCTGCGCGGCTCCGAGAAGTGCGTCCAGCCGTCGTAGTGGATGGGCACGACCGTATGGGCGCCGAGCACCTGGGCGGCGCGGGCACCTTGCGCGCCGTTCATCGTCAACCGGAACGGGCCCATGATCGGCAGCTTGGCCTGGCCCATGTGGAGGAGGGCGACGCCGACTTTGAAGCGCTTGGCGACCTCTTCGATGCCGCCGAAATACACGGTGTCGCCGGAGATGTAGAGGCTGCCGCGCACCTGACCCTCCCACTCCAGCACGAAGCCGATCACTTTGCCGACGAAAGGCAGGCTCAACGGCGGGCCGTGACGCGCCGGGGTCGCCGTGACCCGGATGCGAAAGCCGTCTTTGCCGACCAGCTCGACGGTCTCCCACTCGGCCAGACCGCGCGCGTTGCCGCCGAGTCGCTTGGCGCTCGGGATGGTGGTCAGCACCGTCTTCACCGACGGCAACATGGCGCGGCCGGCCGGATCCAAGTTGTCGTCGTGCTGCGCATGCGTGACCAGCACCGCGTCGAAGGGACCCGCCGCCGGATGGACCGGCTCCTCGAGCTTGGTCGAGCTGGCGCCAAACGGCGCCCACGAATATTTGGAGCCAGCCGGATCGAACGCCGGATCGGTCAGGATGCGCAGCGAGCCGATCTCCAAGATCACCGTCGCTGTACCGAGATGCGTGATCCGGATGTTCATGCGGCCTTTCGCTCGGCAGCTTCGGCCAGGAGGGCCAGGCAGGCATCGAGATCATCGGTGGTGAGAAGCGGCTTCCACAATTCGGGCAACGGCGCTAGCAGGCCTTTGCAGTGGCGTCGCGTGACGCGTACGCCGAACAGCGGGCCGCGTTCGCCGACGTTGTCGCGCAAGATGCGTCGATACACCGCTAGTCGCTCGGCGATCGTCACCGACGGCAAACGCACGCCGTGATCGAGCCAAGAACGGATCTCGCGAAACACCCACGGCGCCTCCAGCGCCGCCCGCCCGACCATCACCGCCTCGCAGCCCGTCTCCGCCAGCGCGCGCGACGCGTCGTCGGCAGAGCGCACGTCGCCGTTGACGACGACGGGAATGGTCACCACCTCGCGCGCCCGTCGCGCCCACGACCAGTCTGCCGCCCCCGTGTGACCCTGTGCCGCCGTCCGGCAATGCACGGTCAGCACTTGCACGCCTACGTCTTCGAGCCGTCGGGCGAGGTCGACGATCGGCATCTCCGACTCCGGCCCCCAGCCGATGCGCGTCTTGACCGTCACCGGCAGCGACACCATCCCGACGACGAGCTTGGCCATTTCCACCATCGCCGTCGGGTTGCGCAGCCAGCCCGCACCAGCGCCACCACGCGCGACCTTCGGCACCCAGCAGCCACAATTGATGTCCACAAAAGCCGGGCGAGCCGCCTCGGCCAGGCGAGCCGCCTCGGCCAGCAGCGTCGGGTTGGAGCCATAAATCTGGATCGCCGTCGGGATATCATCGGGCGCCAGCACAATCTTCCGCAGGGCAAACCGATCGCCGCGCACCAGATTGTCGGCGCGCACGAACTCCGTCACCGTCAGATCTGCGCCCATCTCACGGCACATCCGCCGAAAGACCACGTCGGTGACGTCCTCCATCGGCGCCAAGATGGCCGGCCGACGAGACATCAACGCTTTGAGCTCCCCCGCAGTCATTTGGGCGGAACCTACCCCAGCCACCAGCAACACGCCAGCGTCGTGGATAGCCAGCTACAATGCCGCCCATGTCCGAAATCGTCCTCATCACGGGTGCCTCTGCTGGCATTGGCGCCGCGACTGCAACGCTCCTCTCCGGCCGCGGCCACTCGCTGGTCCTCATCGCCCGTCGCCAAGACCGTCTCGACGCCCTCCGCGCCGAGCTGCCATCACCAGTCCACACCATCGCCGCCGACGTCCGCGACCGCGCCACCGTCGAAGCCGCCCTAGCCGAACTGCCGCCAGCCTTCGCCAACCTCACGGTCCTCGTCAACAACGCCGGCCTCGCCCTCGGCCTCGAAAAGGCCCAGGACGCGAACCTCACCGACTGGGACATCGTCATCGACACCAATATCAGAGCCCTGTGTCATCTGACCCGCCTCTGCCTCCCCGGCTTCATCGCCAGAAAACACGGCCATGTCGTCAACCTCGGCAGCGTCGCCGGCAGCTATTCCTATCCAGGCGGCAACATCTACGGCGCCAGCAAAGCCTTCGTCGAGCGCTTCTCCATGAACCTGCGCGCCGACCTCCACGGCACCGGCGTCCGCGTCACCAGCGTCGAGCCAGGCATGGTCGAGACCGACTTCTCCGCCGTCCGTTTTCGCGGCGACGAAGCCAAAGCCGCCGACGTCTACCGCGGCGCCAACCCGCTCACCGCCGCCGACATCGCCGAATCCATCCGCTGGTGTATCGAGCTCCCCAAACACATCAACATCAATCGTCTGGAGCTGATGCCAACCACGCAATCGTTCGGCGCGTTCCCCATCGCCCGCACCTGACCGCGAGAGCTTGTTCGACTCATGGGTGCACGACGAGTGCAATGTGGTCGACGGCATCAAAATTGGGCAGGCTGATACGAACCTCGATTGACCAGTTGACCTCGTGGTTCGCCGACTTGAAGCTAGGCGCCGCGTGGCCGGGGATGGTGAACGTGGCGCGTGCGCCGTTGCCGTGTGGCCCCGCTTCCAAGATAAGCCGGTCCAGCTCGTGGCGGCGAACGGTGACATGGCTGCCAGATCCTGACGATGCCATCTCCTCTCCGATGAGCGTCAGCGAGACCTGTTCGCCGTTCGCCAGATTGACCGCGACGTCGACGGTGATGAGATCGCCGGGGCGACCCTGCGTCGGTGAGAGCGTGACTTTGGCGCCAACTTGCTGCCTGGCTCTGTCGCGTACCACGACGCCGACGAGGTAGATTGACATCAGTACCCCAAGCGTACCGCCCACCCACGCTTCGGCCCAGAGCATCAGGCCGGAAAACACCGTGGACATCACGAGGCCGCCAAGCCCGATGATCTGCGTTTTGCTCTTGCCTCCATTGTCGACGCCGAACGCCTTGGAGGCCGGACGACGGACCGCTGGCTCGCGATAGGTGCCACCGACCAAGCCTTCCTGCCCTGCCCCGAGGAACAGCGCCGCTTCGCTGCGTGGATTGGCGCTCCACGGCACCTCGGCTTCAGCGGTCACGTACCAGTCCACGTTGACAACACCGCCGTGATAACTCACCGGCTCCGACGGCAGCACGATCGCGAACGGCCGGGCCACATCTTGCTCTTGCCACTCGATGCGGCCAAGGTGCTGGGTCTCGACGATGGTCTCGTCGGTGTTGCCTTCGCCGTGGGCGCGCCACAGCAGCCGCACAACCACGTCGTTGCACATCCCTGGTGCGAGCGGCTGGATCACCACTTTGCCGCGTACGACCTCGCCGGGCCTGCGAATGGGGTCTTCGCCCTCGAGGACGACTTTGAGCTCGCAGGTCGACAAGATGTCGCCGACAGCATATGTCCCAACCTCGCTCGCTAGGCAATCTGATAGATTGCGCGGGTCATGCCGTTCGTTCTCTCCATCGCCCTCGCACTGTGCGCCGCCGCCTGTGGCTCACCGACGGCAAATGACGATCTCGCCGCGCCTGATCTGGGAACCCCGGATCTCGCCGAAGACAAAGCCGCACACTGTGTCGCCGACATGTACGGCTCCCAGCTGACCAATTCCTTCGGCCGGCTGGACGGCACCGTGGTCGCAGTGGTCAAGCCATCCGACCAGCAGTGTGATGGCGTCAACAACGACCACGTCGTCCTCGAGGTCCTGGCCAACGGCGGCGTGTACCGCATGGTCATCAACGTGCTCTCGTCGAGCGCGGTCACCCAGGTCTTCGAGACCGAGATCCAGCACACACTGCCTGGCGCCGCTTGGACCGAAGGCTGGCACCCCACCGAGACCCTCGACTACGCCAACCTCGGCACCCACAAAGCCGACTTCACGCCTTACGATCTCATCCCACTGTCGGCACGCATCGCCGACAAGATCACCGTCGACGCCAAGATCAGCGTCTACGCCACGTCGAGTGGCGGCGACAGCGCCCACCTCGTGCACCGCAACAAGCCCAACCAGGACGGCGCCATCGTCCTCGATCCCACCTCCGCATCCCCGACATGGATGCTCTTCGCCTTCGACAACTCCAAGACTTTCTGAGGATCCCATGAAGCTGCCAGCGCACGGCCAATCTCGAGAAGACGTCCTCGCCGCCATGAAGACCATGCGCGAGCGTGATGCCAAATGGCGCGATGGTCGCGTCTTCAGCCTCGTCTACTACGCCGGCGACGACGTGCTCGAGCTCCTCCACGACGCCTTCTTTCAATTTTTCTCGGAGAACGCGCTCAACCCGACTGCCTTTCCCAGCCTGCGTCGCTTCGAGACCGAAACGGTGGCCATGGTCGGCAATCTCCTCGGTCACCCGTCGGTGGCGGGCACGCTGACCTCGGGCGGCACCGAGAGCATCTTGATGGCGGTCAAGACCGCGCGCGACTGGGCCAAGAAACATCGGCCCCAGGCGAAGCACCCCAAGATGCTGTTGCCGATGACCATTCATCCGGCGTTCGACAAAGCCGCGCATTATTTCGGCGTCGAAGCAATCCACGTTCCCGTCGACAGCGAGACCCGCGCCGACGTCGCCGCCACCCGCGCCGCCCTCAAAGAGCACGGCGACGATGTCATCCTCATCGTCGGCTCGGCGCCGGCTTATCCGCACGGCATGATCGATCCCATCCCCGAGCTGGCGTCGATGGCGCAAGAACACGGCATCCTCTGCCATGTCGATTCCTGCGTCGGTGGCCTGCTCCTGCCGTTCGTCGAAAAGCTCGGCTATCCGCTGCCGCCATTCGACTTCCGCGTCCCCGGCGTCACCTCGATGTCGGCCGACCTCCACAAATATGGCTACGCCGCCAAGGGCGCCTCGACGGTGCTCTACCGCACCCGCGAGCTCCGCCAGTTCCAGTTCGTGGTCTATCCCGACTGGCCAGGCGGTCTTTACGGCTCGCCCAGCATGCCCGGCACCCGTCCCGGCGGCCCCATCGCCGCGGCCTGGGCCGTCATGCATTATCTCGGCGAAGACGGCTATCTGAAGCTCGCCAAGAAGACCATGGAGACGGCCAAGATCCTCATGGACGGCGTCCGCGCCACCGACGGGCTCTACATCTTCGGCAAGCCCGACATCAGCGTCTTCGCCATCGGCTCCGATACGCTCGACATTTACGCCATCGGCGACCGCATGGATCAGCGCGGCTGGTATCTCGACCGCCAGCAGCGTCCCCCGTCGCTGCACATGACGGTCACGCCGGCCCACGCCGCCCACACCGACGCCATCCTGGCCGACCTCCGTGCGTCCGCAGCCGAGGTCGCCGCCGCCGGAGCAGGCGCCACCAACGCCGGCGCCGCCGCCATGTACGGCATGCTCGGCGGCATGCCCGACCGCGGCACCGTCGGCAGCTTCATCCTCGAGTTCCTCGACAGCCTCGACCGGGTCTAGGCGGGGGACTGAGTCTGTCTTACGTCACCGTCGCTGCGCTCGCCTCTATTGCCCTCTTCGCCTTTGCCACCGAGGCGGCGATCGGCTTTGGAGCCACAGTACTGACGGTGACGCTGGGCGCGCAGCTCGTCCCGCTCGACCATCTGTTGCCGGCCTTTGTCCCCGTCAATTTCCTTCTCTCGTCCGTCGTGCTCGCCCGCAACTACAAACACGTCGCCTGGCCCATCTTGCTGAGGCAGATGGCGCCGGCCACCGGCCTCGGGCTCGCCATCGGCCTCTTGCTCTTTCGGCTGCAGTCGGCTGTCGAGCTGCAAGTGGCCTTTGCCGTCTTCGTGGTGGGCCTCGCCCTCATCGAGCTGCGCCGCAAAGACGCCCCGATCTTGCCACTTGGCAAGATCCCCCGCTCGGGCCTACTGCTCGTCGGTGGCGCCGTCCATGGGCTCTTCGGCGCCGGCGGCCCGATGATCGTCTACGTCCTCGGCCGACTCACCACCGACAAAGCCGTCTTCCGCGCGACGCTGGCGGTCACCTGGCTCGCCTTGAACACGGCGCTGCTCCTCAATTTCGCCAGCCTGCATCTCCTCAACGAAGCGTCGCTGCGCATCTCCGCTGTCTTCGTTCCCTCGGCAGTCGCCGCGATCTTCGTCGGCGAATGGCTCCATCACCGCCTCGACGCCCGCCGCTTCCGGGTCGGCATCTACGTCCTCTTACTCCTCGCCGGTAGCGCGCTCGCCATCCGCACCATCATCACTATCTTGAGGTCGCCATGAAACTTCCCACCAAGTTCGACAACCTCCTCGACCTGGCCCGCCTCCCCTGGTTCGAAGATCGCGCCGGCCGGCTGGTCTTGGCCGACACGTCGATGGGTCCCGCCGTCGACGTCCACACCCACCTCGCCCTCTCCTACGCCACTGGCCGCGTCGATCTCGGCAAAGAATATCCGCGCACGGAGCACTACTTCCCCGACGAGCGCGCCATCGATCTCGACCCCTACATCAACCAGAACTTCACGCCCGAAGATCTGAAGGCGCTCGAATACGACCTCACCCTCATGTCGGTCACCGCACGCGGCATGCGGCGCACCCACACTGTCCCCAATCTCCGACGGCAAATGCAAGAGCTCGGCATCAGCCAGTCGGTCCTCTTGCCCATCGACTTCCCGGTCTTGTCCCACAACGCCGAACGCTGGCTCGACGCCACCCGTGGCCAGGACGACTTCATCTGCCTCGGCTCGGTTCACCCTTACACCTGGAACATGGAACGCCGACTCGACATGCTGGTCCGTCGCGGCGCCCGTGGCATCAAGGTCCATCCCGCAGTCCAGATGGTCGGCCCCGACAACCCGCGCGCGCTGAGGCTCTACGCCATGTGCGGCGCCCGCAAGCTGCCCGTTCTCTTTCACTGCGGCCCCGTCGGCATCGAGCCCGCCGCCGGCCGTCGACGGTCCCAGGTCGCGCGCTACGAAAAAGCCCTCGCCGAAAACCCCGACACCATCTTCATCCTCGGCCACTCGGGCGCCCTGCAGATGCCCGAAGCCCTCGCGTTCTCACTCAAATACCGCAACGTCTACCTGGAATGTTCGAGCCAGGGCCTGCCCAACGTACGGCGCCTGGTCAACGAAGCGCCGCCCGATCGCCTGCTCTTCGGCACCGACTGGCCCTTCTATCACCAGGCCGTGGGCCTGGCCAAAGTCTTCCTCGCCACCGACGGCAAAGATGCCGTACGCCAGGCCCTCTTGAACGGCAACGCCCGCCGCCTCTTCGGCCTCAAGGACTGAAGCGGCTTTGTGATAGGGTGCCGCCGACATGGCCGAGCACGAGCAGATGTGGGACGTTTTCATGACCGGGGCCGAGGAGCTCGCCGCTGAGCTGGGCCTCGAGGAACCGCCGGCGATCTTCACGGTGGCGCGCGCGTTTCCAGCAGTGGATGCCTGGCTGACCCAGCATGTGGATCCGCTCGACAAAGACGACACCGCCCGGCTGGCGGGCCTTCTGGCCCGGGTGCTCGTTGAGACCCATGGTGGTGGGCTCACCAAGATCGCCGAGCGCGGTCATCCGCTCGACGGCGAATGGGCGCTGACCATGTTCGGCAAGGGCCTCGCCCGCGACTACCACGTGCCCATCGTCGTGTCCGCGGTGCGCATCGGCATCGACCGCGAGGTCGGCGCTGTGGCTTGGTACAAGCGCGTGCTCAAAGAAGGCAAGTAGTGGGCGCCAAAAAAGGCGCCATCGCCGTCCGTCGCTATCAGGTCACCGAGCCCATCGCGCAGAAAGACGTCCGCGGTAAGCTCGCGCGCGGCGTAAGGGCCCATGTCTTCGCGCCCATCGATCCGCGCTCGCCCGAGTCGCGCGCCCACGGCTGGGCGTCACTCCACGACGGCGACGACCTCGATCTGACCGCTGGCAAGATCTTCTACATCGGCACGACCGAACAGCTGCGCATCACCATGCGCGTCGACACGCTCAAGCCGTCCACCAACGACGTCCGCCGCATCGTCGACGCCGAAGCCGCCAAAAAATCCGAGGCCGAGGGCCGGCCGATCTCGCGCGGCGAGAAAAAAGCCATGCGCGAGGAAGCCGTCCGCAAGCTCCGCCTGTCGACGCCGCCGCGCACCAAGTTGATCGATGTCATCTGGGAGCTCGACGCGGGTAGGCTGTTCTTGTTCTCGCAGGTACGCGGCATGAACGAGCTCTTCGTCGACCTGTTCACCAAATCGTTCGCGCTGCGCCTCGAAGAAGAAGGCGCCAGTCGCCTCGCCAGGAAAGCTCTGGGCACCAAGCTCGACAAGCTCCAGCCGACGCCCGAGCTGCACCAAGGCTTTGTCGGCCTGCGTCCGCTGCCGGCTGTTCCCGTCGAGGATGATTCCGACGACGTCAGCAAAAAGAGCTCCACCATCGACGAATACGGGTTCGACAAAGTATGAGCGCGCTCGAAGAACACGGCTTTTTGGGCCGAGAATTCCTGGGTTGGCTAGCCTTTCACGCCGACACCAGCGGCGGAGAATTCGACGGCTTCAGCATCCAGCTCGGCGGTCGCTGCGTCCTGCACGCGCTGTCGGGCCTGGTCACCGATGTGACCCTCAAAGGCGGCTCACCCGGCACCAGCCCCGAGCTGCGTTACGCGCTGGCTGGCGGCCTTCTACCCAAGCAGCTCGATCTCCGTCTCGAAATCGCGGCCAAAAAGAAAAAAGACGAGCCGCGCGTCTTCACCTTCAGCCTCAGCGCCGAGCTACTCGACCTGTCGCGCGTCAAGCTGCCAGCGCTCCTCACCGAGGAAGAAGACGATCAAGTCGAAGAGCGTCTCCAGCTCCTAGCCGAGCTCGACGACGCCGTCCAGCTGGCCTACACCACATTCCTCGCCGACCGCTCGACGCCACGCTGGCCAAAATCCACAGTCCCCGCCTTCCGCGCCTGGCTCAAAGAGGGCGTCGAAGCTCCATAGGGCGCTCGAGCTCGTTGTCGTAGCGCGGTGCTGCACCACCGAGGGGGCCGCGTTCGACTTGGACCACCTGGCGTAGCCAGCGGATATGCAGCAACGCCAGCACCAGAAATCCGTCGGCCAACAGCCAGTACGGCGACCACTGTTGCAGGCCAAGCGGGATTGCCACAGTCGCAGCGAGAAATGTCAGGTGGCTAATGACGGCCAAGTCAACTGCCCGCCCCGCGCGACTTGCGGTTCCGCCAACGCGGTAGACCATATCGAGGCTGGCATTGAAGAGCGCCGCTCCAGTGGCAAAGCTCAGGCCGCTGAGCAAAAAGGCCATCACGATTAGCCATTCGGGCTGATGTGGCAGGTTGGAGGCGAGGTTGGCGGCGATCAGCAGGACCGCGACGATCGCGCCGGCAACGAGAATCGCTCCGAACCACATGCTGGCAAATGCCGCGCGGCGCACAGCGACGGGAGAATGGCGGTAGTAAGCCGGCACCTCCATCTCACGAAACGGCCCCGCGCCGTCGCTGACCACGCCCGACTGGGCCCGCCACCAGTATCGCCGGCCCTCAGCCGCTGAAATTGCATACAGCACGCCAACCACCGCCGTCAGAATGCCCACGATCAACAGCGCACCAAGCTCGAGCATGTTACCCTCCGTTACATCAACCCAGCACGTACCAGGGTTTGTTCCACTGATGCAAACAAAGGCCCAGCCAGCGGCGTGTTGGCCAGCATGATGGCCGGGACGACCAAGGCCACCGCGTCGTCGACGAGCTGGCGGGTACGCGCCTGTCCCCGCGATCGATCGTGAATGTAGTAGAGCAGGGTGACGAGATGCAGCGCCCATAGCGCCGTCGGCAAGAGGCGCGCTGCAGCGTCGGGGAGTGCTGCCATCTCGGGTGCCACGCAGGCGGCGAAGCTGGCGATCGACCGCTGGCGCAGATCGGCCGTCTCTGGCGCAAACACCATGACCGGATTGTCGGGCGAGCCCACATCGCGCACCAGTGCGCCCAGAAACGGCCGATCACGCCGCAACAGATCGAGCCGCCGATTCAAGACCGCGCGCAGCCGCTCCTCGAGGCTGGCAGTCGCATCGAAAGCCGGCTCGGCCTCGTACGCCCGCTGCACCTCGTGGTAGTAGGCCAGCACCAACGATTGCTTCGACGGGAAATAATAGTACGCCGCACCGAGTGACAAGCCGGCTTCGACGGCAATGTCACGCATCGAGGTGTCGTCGAAGCCGCGCTTGCGAAACAGACCCAGCGCAGCCTCGAGAACCTGCGCCCGGGTGCGGTCGCGCTTCTGCGCCGTCTCGGGTTTCTTGGCCGCTTTGGGAGGCATCAGCGCACTAGGCAGCGGCCTGGACCACCGACGGTGCTTGCTGGACCTCGAGCGCGGCCTGATAGCGCGTCACGACCCGTCCGAGAACCTCGGCCTGCACCAGCGAGACGGCGATGTAGACGCCATTCGCCAGCCAGAACAGCCCAAAGCTGTGCCACAGATTTCCCACAGACATCCAAACGCCTGCCACACCGAGCAGCACGAGGAGGGTGTAGTTGAGCTGCTTCGACAGCCGCACGGCGCGTCGCGCGCGTTGGATAGTTCCGGCGCGGTGATCGAGGAGATCCATGCCCACGCCAAACAAGCGCGCAGCGACGATAAGGCCCGGGATGCCGATGAGGCCGACGCCGTAGGCAAAGACGCCAATGGCGGCCATGATGAGGCCGGGCACGAACATCTGGCCCAGGAACAGCGACGAGAAAGCGACCAGTCGAATCGAATGCGGTGCGCGCCGGTGAAACTCGGGAACC
>Ga0123338_10002358_pt1 | contig 17662 bp, 14 predicted proteins | sample grotaG_FD_89793 | JGI IMG/M metagenome (GOLD analysis project Ga0123338, IMG submission 89793) | Glacier valley bacterial and archeal communities from Borup Fiord, Nunavut, Canada, to study Microbial Dark Matter (Phase II) -... | ecosystem: Environmental > Aquatic > Freshwater > Ice > Glacier ...
CGAGCCTGTTCGGCGCTCTGCGGGAAGATTGCCGAGCGATAGCTCGTACCGGTGTCGGGGCCCTGCCGGTTCACTTCAGTCGGGTTATGGGCAACCGAGAAATAGACGCGCAAAAGCGTCGCATAACTGATCTGGTGCGGATCGTAGACGATGCGAACCGCCTCGGCATGCCGGGTCGTCTCGGCCCGCAGGGCCTCCACCGCGGCGGCGGCCGAGGCCCGATGGTCATCCGCGTCGGCACTGGCCCGGGCCCGCATGTCGGCGGCCTCCTGCTCGGCCAGATGAAGGATCTGGCCGATCCGCTCGCCGAGGTCCTGGTAGCTGGGCTGACCTGCCGAGCGCTGCGCCTCCTCCAGCGATTGCGAGTGGGTGCGCAGGTCGTCGACTTCGGCAGTGAGATCGGCGTGCGCGGTCTGCGTCTTGCTCAGCTCGACGGTGCGGTCGGCCGCCTCGCGTCGGGCGGCCGCGAGGGCCTTGGTCAGCTCTCCGAGGCGGGCATCGACCTGTACGGGGTCGTAGCCGCGCATCACGGAGCGGAACGAGGGTGAGTTCTCGGTCATTGTTCTGGCATCGTTTCTGCAGGGTCGTCCCTGCGCATCAGTGGGTCGGGTCCGTGAGGGCGGCAACGTCGTCGGTCCTGGGGTGTGCGGCCACTTCTGTCACCATGGCGAGCTGCTCGGCCGCGGCAAGCAGTTCCGCCGCCTCATCGCGCAGCGCCTCGGCCTCGTCGTGCAGCCGGGTCCGTCCGGCGGCGGCGTTCACGGCCTCGTCGTGGTCCCCTTCCCGGTCGCGCCACGGGTCCACGGTGCCGTGGGTGTCGTCCGTCGCGCCGGCCCCTGCGTAGGGGGCCGGCTGGCGGGGGACGAACCGCTCTGGCATGGCGCCATGATTCCACGCGGCGGGGCACTCTGCGCCGTCAACGGGCGACGTTCACTCTCACGAGGCACCGCCAGCGCCCAGTAGGGAGGAACGTGGTTTCCTCGCAGGCCTTCACCGCCTGCCAGACAGGTCGTCCCCCACAGCCCCCGGACTGGTCAGGGCGATCAGCCGCAGCTCGTCGTCACGGTCGAGCCCGGCGGCTCTGTCCGTCCGCGAGAGGCCCAGCTCCCGCTCCCAGACCAGGGCTGCACGGGTCGTCTCCTCGAGGGGTCGGGCCACGAGCCCGGCGCCCACGGCCGAGCTGTCGTCGTGTGCGCTGAACCCCTGCCACTGCTCGTGCGCCATCCACAGGGCGAGGGAGCGCTTGCCCATGAACTCCTCGATCCCCCGCTCGCGCAGGACGGCGTCACCGACCGGCACGCGGGGTCCGCCGAAGCCCGTGACCTGCTCGGCCTGCGCGATGACGTCCTCGAGGGTGTGCCGCGGGCCGTAGGCGTCGACGGTCCCGATGCACCCGCACAGCGCGGCGTCGACGAGCCAGGCCGACAGGTCGAGGACGTCAACGAGCTGCGCCGGGCGACCGGTCCGCTCCGGGACCAGGAGGGGTCCCCCGTCCTGCACCGCGAGGGCACAGCGCCCGACCCAGTAGCCGAAGCGGTCGCTCGGGTCGCCGTACCCGGCGATGAGGCCGGACCGGGCGATCAGGGCGTCGGGCCCGCGGACGGCTCTCACTGCCTGCTCGCAGGCCACCTTCGCCGCGCCGTACTCCTCGCGGCTCGCGCGGGGGGTGTCGAGTGCATCCAGGAGGGGCAGCTCCTGACCTCCGCCGATGACGCCGTGGTCGGCGTAGACCGACCCGGATGAGACGTAGACCCAACGATGTGCCTGGTCCGACAGGGCGCGCAGGGCCTGCACGGCGAAGCCGGGCTGCCAGGTGAGCTCGATGACGAGGTCCCACTCCTGCCGCGGGAGGGCGGCATACGGGTCGGGTCCGTCGCCCGGAGCAACCGCCCCGCGGTCGGCCACGACGAGCCGCGCGCCCGGTGCCGGGGCACCGCTCTCACCGCACGCCAGGCAGGTGACGGCGTGACCGAGGCCGAGGGCGTGCCGTGCGACAGCCCGGCCCAGCCACGCCGTTCCTCCCAGGACGAGCACCTCCATCGACCCAACGTCGCACACCGGACCCCCCGGGCCAAGGGGCTTCCGCTGTCGGCGAAGTGGCGAGCCCGGGGGCAGCGGAAGCACGGTCGGCCTACAGTGAGGGGATGGAGCGGCGGATCTTCGGGATCGAGAACGAGTACGGCGTGACGTGCACGTTCGACGGGCAGCGCCGTCTGACACCCGACGAGGTGGCGCGGTACCTCTTCCGCAAGGTCGTCTCGTGGGGCCGGTCGAGCAACGTCTTCCTCGGCAACGGCTCACGGCTGTATCTCGACGTGGGCTCGCACCCCGAGTACGCCACGCCCGAGTGCGACGACCTGCGCGAGATCGTCATCCACGACAAGGCGGGTGAGCGCATCGTCGAAGGTCTGGTCGAGGACGCCCAGCAACGGCTGCAGGAAGAGGGCATCACGGGGGAGATCTACGTCTTCAAGAACAACACCGACTCTGCGGGCAACTCCTACGGCTGCCACGAGAACTACCTGGTAGGGCGGGCGGGCGAGTTCCAGAAGATCTCCGACGTGCTCATCCCCTTCCTGGTCAGCCGCCAGATCACCTGCGGCGCGGGCAAGGTCGTGACCAGCACGGCAGGAGCCCGGTTCTGCGTCAGCCAGCGCGCCGACCACATCTGGGAGGGTGTGTCGTCGGCCACCACGCGCAGCCGCCCGATCATCAACACCCGCGACGAGCCGCACGCCGACGCCGAGAAGTACCGTCGCCTTCACGTCATCGTCGGCGACTCCAACATGTCGGAGACGACCACCCTGCTCAAGGTCGGGTCGGCCGACCTCGTGCTGCGGATGATCGAGGCGGGGGTCGTGATGCGCGACATGGCCCTCGAGAACCCCATCCGGGCCATCCGCGAGATCAGCCACGACACCACGGGCCGCAAGACGGTGCGCCTGGCCAACGGGAGGGACCTCTCCGCGTTGCAGATCCAGCAGGAGTACTACGAGCGGGCGATGGGCTTCGTCGAGCGCGAAGGCCTCAGTGCCCCGGTGCAGAAGCAGGTCCTCGACCTGTGGGGGCGCACCCTGAACGCCATCGAGACCGGTGACCTCTCCCTCGTCGACACCGAGATCGACTGGGTCATCAAGAAGCGCCTGATCGACCGCTACATGCTCAAGCACGACCTCGAGCTGTCGGACCCGCGGATCCTGCAGCTCGACCTCGCCTACCACGACATCAACCGCCGTCGGGGCCTCTTCTACCTCATGCAGAACCGGGGCCTGACGGCCCGGGTCTGCACCGACCTCGAGACCTTCGAGGCCAAGGTCCGCCCCCCGCAGACCACCCGCGCCAAGCTGCGGGGCGACTTCATCCGGGCCGCCCAGGAGCACCGGCGCGACTTCACCGTCGACTGGGTCCACCTCAAGCTCAACGACCAGGCCCAGCGCACGGTGCTCTGCAAGGACCCCTTCGCCTCGACGGACGTGCGGGTGGCTCGCCTCGTCGAGAGCATGTGACGAGGCGAACCCCCGTAGCTGCCCGGTCTGTGTCTCGTGGCACAGGCGGCACCGTTACGGTGTCGTGCGGTTACCACTCCCGACCCGAAGGCCTTCTCGCGTGCGCGCTCTTCCCCTCTCCATCGCAGCCGGTGCTGCCCTCGTCCTCGGCCTGACGGCCTGCGGCTCCTCCGGGAGCAGCACGACGGCGACGTCGGCACCGGGCTCCACCTCGACGGGGACAGCCACCGGAGCGGCCACCGCCGGCGCGCCGGCTGTCCACCCGCCGCTCAACAAGTCCGAGGACCTCGCCCAGCTCGAAGGCATCAAGGTGGCCGACCACGGCACCACCAAGACGCCGACGGTCACGATCACCAAGAAGCCCGTCAGCGTCACGGCCACCACGGTCAGGGTCCTCAAAAAGGGCACCGGCGCCGTGAGCACCAGTGCGAGCCGGGTGTCTCTCGTCATAGCCTTCTTCAACGGCACCACCGGCAAGGAGCTGCAAAGCTTCTACGGAAAGCCGGCCCAGTCCCTCCTGCTCACCGGGAACACCAACACCCTGTCAGGTCTCCCCATCGCCCTCGATGGAGTCAAGGCTGGCTCCCGCATCCTCTCCGCCCTCCCCCCGGCCGATGCATTCGGCTCCAAGGGCAACAGCCCCGCCGGGGTCGCCCCGACCGACAACCTCGTCGTGGTCGCCGACATCGTCTCGGTCGGCACGCCACTGACCAAGGCCCAGGGGGCCACGGTCCCGCCCAAGGCCGGACTGCCCACGGTCGCCTTCGACGCGGCGAAGGGTCCAACCATCACCGTGCCGAAAACCACGCCGTCCACCTCCCTCGTTGTGCAGCCCCTCGTGCAGGGCACCGGCGCCACCGTCGCCACGGGCCAGTCGGTGACTGTCAATTACACAGGTGTCACCTACAGCACGGGCCAGGTCTTCGACTCGTCGTGGGGCAAGAAGCCCTTCACCTTCACCATCGGCGCCAGCCAAGTCATCTCCGGGTGGGACAAGGGTCTGGTCGGCCAGAAGGTCGGCTCCCGCATCCTGCTGGTCATCCCTCCGGCCGAGGGGTACAAGGACAAGGCCAACGGCAGCATCCCGGCCAACTCCACCCTCGTGTTTGCCATCGACATCCTCGACGCTGGCTGACGCTGACAGCCAGTCGCACCACCTGACCACCACCCCCATCTCTGCCTGAGGAGGCACCATGGCCCTGCCCGCCGACCGCACGAAGCCCGAGCTCGACTTCCCCGGTGACGAGGCCCCCACCGACCTCGTGATCGAGGACGTCGTCGAGGGCACCGGTGACGAGGCCGCCGCCGGTCAGACCGTGAGCACCCACTACGTCGGGTGGGCCTTCTCCAGCGGCGAGGAGTTCGACTCGTCCTGGAGCAGGGGCGCCCCGCTCGACTTCCCGGTCGGCGTCGGGCGCGTCATCCAGGGCTGGGACCAGGGCCTGCTCGGGATGAAGGTGGGGGGCCGACGCAAGCTCACCATCCCCGCCCACCTGGCGTACGGCGAGCGCGGCGCCGGCGCCGCCATCGCGCCCGGCGAGACCCTCATCTTCGTCGTCGACCTGGTCGACGTGCACTGACCGACCAACCGCCCCCCGGACACCAACCCACGGTCAGAGGAGTGACGCTGCGTGGCGGCCGGCGGCGGCTGCGGCCAGAAAGCTTGCGGGGTCGTCGTCGTAGGACCGGCCCATGGTGCGCAGCGGCACCGATGACTTGCGCAGCGCCGGCTCGAGGTCGTCGACCTCGACGTCGTGCCGCACCAGCCGACCCCCGGTCTGCTCGACCAGTCCGTCGACCTGCGCCGACACCAGCGTCCCGACCTCCCCGCGCAGGCGGGGGACCGGCACGTCGGCCGGCACCAGGGCCACCCGCCCGTATGCCGTGAGGCTGTGGTGCGAGACCCCGCGGTGCCGTGCGCGCGGGTCGGCCTGCGAGACGCGCAGCGAGGCGACCGGGCGCCCGCCGAGCGTGCCCGCCGCGTTGACCGCCTCACCGGCCACGACACCGGAGAACCCCCATCGGGTGCCGGTGCCCAGGTTGCCCGGGCCCTGGGCCACGACGACGAGGTCGGCCCCCACGACCAGCCGGGCCGCCAGCAGCGCCGAGTGCACGGTGACGGCTTCGTGGTCGCCGCCGTAGGCCTGCCCCACGGTGAGGCAGGCGGCCAGGGCACCCGTACGGCGCAGCGTGGCCACGGTCGTCGAGAACGCGGCGGGGAGGGCCCCTCCGTCGGTCATGACGTAGGCGACGCGGGCCCCGGGCCGCTCCTGGTGCACCCCGACCACGACGGCCGGCAGCGCCGAGTGCAGGTCGGCGACGACGACCGGCAGGCCGGCGAGGTCGTCGGCATCGCAGAGCAGGGAGTGGTGGGGGCTCTCCTGCTCGTCGACGCCGAGCACCATGGTCTGCAAGGGCGTGTAGCGGGCCTTGACCACGTGGCCGGGACGGCCCCCGGGACCGGCCGGCAGCGCGTCGTCCGAACGGTCGGGAAGCGCTACCACGAGGGCCAGACCACCGGTGCCGAGCCCCCGTTCGAGCGCTGTGGTGTTGAGCAGCACCGTCTCGCCCGGCAGGGGGTCGCCGGTGAGGTCGCCGTACGCGAGAGCGGGCACGACGCGCCCGTCGCCCAGGCGCACGAGGAGCTCGGTGGCCCCCGGACGCGTCGCGCCGAGCTCCTCGACGACACCCCTGCGCAGCCTGACCACGCCCGCGAGCCTAGCCACCCGTCCGCTGTCGGGTAGCGTCGGTGCAGTGACCGTCAGCACCCACGTCGCCGCGAAGACGGAGCGTCTGCTCAACCTCGTCATCGCGCTCCTGTCGACCCGGATGCCCCTGACGAAGGCGCGCATCCGCACTGCGGTGCCGCAGTACCAGCAGACGGCCTCCCTCGAGGCGTTCGACCGGATGTTCGAACGTGACAAGGACGAGCTGCGCGAGCTCGGCATCCCGCTCGAGACGAAGGTCGTCGACGTGCTCTTCGACGACGAGCTGGGCTACCGCATCGACAAGCGCGAGTACGCCCTGCCCGAGATCTCGTTCGAGCCCGACGAGGTCGCCGCCCTGTCCCTGGCCGCCCGGGCCTGGCAGCGGGCGAGCCTCGCGGAGCCGGCGGCGGCGGCCATGCGCAAGCTGCGTTCCGCCGGTGTCGAGCTCGACGACGCGTCGCTGGTCGGCATCGAGCCCGTCGTGCGCACGACGGAGGAGGCCTTCGAGCCGCTGCGCCGGGCGGTCGTCGACCGGTGCGCCGTGGCCTTCGGCTACCACAAGCCCGAGGGAGTGAGCAGCACACGTCACCTGCAGCCCTGGGGCCTGGCCCAGTGGCGCGGGCGGTGGTACGTCAGCGGGCTCGATCTCGACCGCGCGGGCCCCCGCGTCTTCCGTCTCAGCCGGATCGACACCGCCGTCACCCGCAGCGGTCGCCCTGGTGCGTACGACGTGCCGGAAGGTCACAACCCGGGGGCGATGGTCGCCTCGACGCAGGCCGCCCGCCCGACGACGGGAACGGCCCGGCTGCGGGTGCGGACCGGCGCCGGCAACCTGCTGCGACGCCGGGCCCGCACCACGACGGAGCAGCAGGAAGGCTGGTCGGTCCTCTTCGTCGACCACTCCGACATCGACCAGCTGGCCGACGAGGTGGCCGGCTTCGGTCCGGACGTGGTCGCCCTCGACCCGCCCGAGCTGCGCGACGCCGTCGTACGCAGGCTGACCGGTGCTCTGGCCCGGCACACCGACGGCGAGGTGACCTCGTGACCCCGCCGAGGGGCCGTCCCTCGCCGACCGGCGAGTCGGCGACGGCCCGGCTCTCGCGGCTGCTGACCATGGTGCCGTGGCTGCTCGCCCACCAGGGGGTCGACCTCGAGGTCGCCGCCGGGGAGTTCGGGGTGACGCCCACCCAGCTGGTCGCCGACCTCGAGCTGCTCTTCCTCTGCGGTCTGCCCGGCGGCATGCCCGACGACCTCATCGAGGCCTCGTGGGAGGACGGCAAGGTGGTGGTCGGCAACGCTGACCACCTCGCCCGGCCGTTGCGGCTCACCGTCGACGAGGCCCTGACCCTGATGGTGGGGCTGCGGGCCCTCGCCTCGACCCCGGGCATCGCCGAGCACGAGCCCGTCGCGCGCGCTCTGGCCCGACTGGAGGAGGCGACGGGAGCCATCGGCGAGGCGAGTGCCCGCGTCCAGGTCTCCATCGACGACGGGGCCCGCGAGTCGACCCTCTCCGACGCCCGCGCCGCCGTGTCGACCCACCGCCGGGTGCACCTGCGCTACCTGGTGCCGGGCCGTGACGAGGTCAGTGAGCGCGACGTCGACCCGATGCGCGTCATGAGCCTCGACGCGAAGTGGTACCTCGAGGGCTGGTGCCACCTCGCCGAGGACGTGCGCCTCTTCCGACTCGACCGGGTCGAGCACCTCCAGGTCCTGCCCGTCGACGGCACCCCACCGCCGCAGGCCCAGCCACGCGATCTCGGCGCCGCCGTCTTCACCCCGCACCCGGACGACCTCGAGGTGGTGGTCGAGACCGACCGCTCGGGGGCCTGGGTCGCCGACTACTACCCGACCGAGTCGGTGGTCGAGCTGGGGGAGGGGCGTCGGCGGATCACCCTCCTGGTGGCTGACCCCTCGTGGGTGCGCCGCCTCGCGTGGCGGATGGGGGGGCACGTCACGGTGCTCTCGCCGCCCCACCTGCGCTCGTCGGTCGCCGCCGGCGCCGACGAGGCCCTCGCGGCGTATGCCGTGTCGTCACCGTCCGGACCAGCGCTGGACACCGACGCGGGTTAGGCTCTCCCCGCAATGAGAACTCTCGCCTGGATCCTCGTGTGGATCGTCCTGCTCGCCGTTGCCGGTCTCTACCTGTGGCGGGCCGTGCGCGCCACCTGGGGTCGGGCCACCGCGCTGGGGACCGAGCTCGGCACGGCGTCAGACCGGCTGGCCGAGGTGCAGACCCAGGTGGACCGCCTCGGGGAGGCGAACGACCGACTCGAGGAGCTGGCCGTCTTCGGCGACCCGGTCGCCCTGCGTCGGGAACGCACTCGTGGGCGTGGGTCGTTGGTCAAGCAGGGCCGCGCTATCCGGCGTCGCGACCTCCCAACTTGGTCCCGTCGCGTAGACTCGTGATCATCACCCGACCGAAAGGCAGTAACCATCATGGGCATGTTCAGAGGCGCGTTCGAGGGTTGGCACATCGTCATCCTGGCCTTGGTCATCGTGATGCTCTTCGGGTGGAAGAAGCTCCCCGACGCCGCCCGGAGCGTGGGCCGGTCCATGCGGATCTTCAAGTCCGAGATGGGCGAGATGAAGAACGACGGCAAGGAGTCGAAGCCGAGTCCGGCGGCTTCCGAGACCGTCCACGGTCAGGTGGCCCCGGCGGCGACCACCCCGCCCGCTGCCCAGGCCCCGCCGGTCTCGACGCCCCCGCCGGCCGCCCAGCCCGTGCAGCCCGGCCAAGACGATCCGACCCAGCCCGCTGCGCAGCAGCCGCACGACACAGCCGCTCGCTGACCACCGGTCAGCCGCATCACGCACCTCGTCACCCAACCACCACCTCGCGATACTGAATCATGGCCAAGGACGGCGTCCGCAGGCGCCTGCGTCGTGAGCGCGACCCCGAGGGCCGGATGGCCCTCGGTGACCATCTGCGTGAGTTGCGCCGTCGTTTTCTCATCGCGGCGGTCGCCATCTTCGCCGCAGCCTGCGTCGGCTGGTGGAAGTACAAAGTCCTCTTCGACGCGATCGCCAGGCCGATCGACGAGATCGCCCGCAAGCGCGGGCAGGCGATCTCACCGCTCAACTTTCCGGACCTGACAGGGTCCTTCGCTTTACTCATCACCGTGGGGCTCTTCGTGGGCCTGATCTTGGCGTCTCCCGTCTGGCTCTACCAGATCTGGGCCTTCGTCGTTCCCGGGCTGAAGCGTCGCGAGAAGATCACGAGCCTGCTGTTCATCGGTGCGGCGGTACCGCTGTTTCTGGGCGGGTGTGCTCTCGGCTACGTCACCCTCCCCCGTGTGGCCGAGGCGCTGCTCGGCTTCACCCCGGACGCCGCCTCCAACCTCCTGCCGGCCCCCGAGTACTTCAACTTCGTGCTCCGCTACATCCTCGCCTTCGGTCTGTCCTTCCTCCTGCCTGTCTTCCTCGTCGGTCTCAACGCCGTCGGCATCCTCCCCGGGCGCATCCTGCTCAAGGCGTGGCGGCCGGCCGTCTTCCTCATCTTCCTGTTCGCCGCGGTGATGACCCCGACGCCCGACGCCTGGACCATGCTGGCCCTGGCGGTGCCGATGATCATGCTGTTCTACCTCGCGATCGGCGTCTGCTTCCTGCTCGACCGCCGCAAGTCCCGTCGCAACCCGGTCGAGGAGTGGGCCAACGTGCCCGACGACGAGGCGTCCCCGCTCTAGTTCGCTCAGGCCCTAATCTGCCGTGGTGACCCCCACCGTCGGCCTGCTCGTCAACCCCGTCGCAGGCAGGGGCCGCGGCGCGTCGTACGGCGAACGGGCCCGGCGGCGACTGGTGGACGACGGGTACGAGGTGCTCGACCTGTCAGGGGCCGACGCCGGGGCCACCGAATCCCTTGCCGCAGCCGCCATCGCCGACCACCAGGTGGACGTCCTCGTCGTCGTCGGCGGAGACGGGATGGTGCACCTCGGCGTCAACCTCGTGGCGGGCACCGGCACCCCCTTGGCGATCGTCGCCGCGGGCACGGGAAACGACAACGCCCGCGCGCTGGGGCTGCCCCTACGCGACCCCGAGGCCGCTGCCGTCCTCGTGGGCGCAGGATCACTGCGCCGGCTCGGCGTCGGCCGGGCCAGGGCGACCCACGGTGGTACGCCGCACTACTTCCTTGGCGTGCTGGGAGGGGGTTTCGACTCCGTCGTCACCCAGCGCGCACAGCGGATGCGCTGGCCCCGTGGCCCGCGCCGGTACGACCTCGCGGTCCTGCTCGAGCTGCCGCGGTTCCGCCCCATCCCCTACGTCGTGACCGTGGACGACCGACGGCTCGAGACCGAGGCGATGCTCGTCGCGGTCGGCAACGGCCCCGCCTTCGGAGGGGGGATGCGGATCTGCCCCGACGCCCGGTACGACGACGGTGTCCTCGAGGTGTGCCTCGTCCACGCGGTGTCGATCCCGCGGTTCCTGCGCATCTATCCCTCGGTGTTCCGTGGCACCCACGTGCGCCAGCCCGAGGTGGAGATGCTGCGAGGGCGCCACATCCGGCTCGAGGCGTCAGGGGTGGTCAGCCAGGCCGACGGCGAGCCCTTTCTGAGCCTGCCTCTCGACATCGACGTCGCCCAGCAGGCGCTCACTGTGGTGGCATCTGAGGGTGATATGTCACATTTGCCCAACCAATTCTAAAAGAATTCTGGAAAATTGGCGAAAGGTGACCATGACCGATGAATATCGGTGCATGATCCCCGGGTGACGGGTTCTGCCGCCTCGCGACCTCGAGTCGGCCCGTCCGCGAAACGGAGCATGAAGCATGCGCGCACGTCGACTCCTGGCCCCCCTCGTGGCCGCCTCCTTGACGATCCTGGTCGGTGGTCTGGCCCCCGGTGCGGTCGGCGCCGCAGCGGGGGCCGCAGCCCCTCGTGATGACGCTCCGGTGCTGCTCCACCCCAAGGGCCAGATCGAGAGCGACTCCGAGGCGGAGGGCGCCGCGAAGCTGCGGGACGCGTACTACTGGAGCGACCTGCTCGCCGGTGACGAGAAGCTGACCCTCACGCAGGCAGCAGCATTGCGCAACAAGGGAGTCGGTCAGGCTCAGACGATCGCGTCCGCCGACACCGCCGGTGCCGCCCGCGGAGGCACCTGGGCCTCGGTCGGCCCCGACCCCATCGTGCAGGTCACGCGAACGAGCAGCACCTTCGCCGCGATGAGCGGGCGCGTCTCCGCCCTCGCCGTGCGCAAGGACGGCACCATCATCCTCGGCGCCGCCCAGGGTGGGGTCTGGACCTACGACGCCGCCTCGGGCACCTGGACTTCCCGCACCAAGGACACCACCACGCAGGCCGTCGGCGCCCTGGCCGTCGCGCCGAGCGACGACAAGGTGGTCTACCTGGGCACCGGCGAGGGCAACCTCTCCGGTGACTCCTACTACGGCAACGGCATCTGGAAGTCGAAGGACGGGGGGGTCACCTGGTCGCACGTCTCCTCGCTCTTCACCGGCCAGTCGGTCTCAGCCATCGCCGTCGACCCGACGAACTCCTCGCACCTGTATGCCGCGACCCTGCGCGGCCGGGCCGGCGAGCGACGCACGTCTGCTCTCACCGACCAGCCCTACGGCGTCTGGGAATCGGTCGACGCCGGCCGCAACTGGCAGCTGCGCAAGGGCACCCGCGACCAGCTGCACGGCGCGACAGCCCTTGTGCTCGACCCTCGGAACCCGTCGCACCTGTGGGCCTCCTTCTGGGGTGACGCGATCTACTCCTCCGCCGACAGCGGTCGCACCTGGACGACGGCGATGGCCGGTCTGCCGGCAGGCAACTTCCTCGAGGGCGGCACACGCTTCAGCCTCGGCATCACCCACCCGGCCAGCGACGCCCGGCCCACCCTGTGGACCGGCTTCGACTGGTACGACGCGAGCGACGTCCACCACGCGGCCCGCGTGTTCAAGAGCGTGGGCGGGGCCACCTGGAGCGACGGCACGGGCTCGCCGCAGACCGGCCCCGACTCGGTGGTCGACTACTGCGGCACCCAGTGCTTCTACGACAACGTGCTCATGCCCGACCCGACGAACTCCAGGGTGGTCTACGCACTGGGGATCTACGGCTACGCCAACTCCCCACAGTCCGGTGGCATCTTCCGGTCGACCGACGGTGGGGCGACGTGGCTGAGCCTGGGCTACGACCTGCACCCCGACTTCCACGCCATGGCGATCGACCCGAGCGACCCGACGCACGTCGTGATCGGCAACGACGGGGGGGTCTGGCAGTCCCACAACAGGGGCGGGCGTCACACCGGCGGCCCCCTCTCGACGGCGACGTGGGAGAACCTCAACGGCACCGTGGACCCCTCCACCGCGGCGCTGATCCACTCGACCGGTCTCGCGATCAGCCAGTTCTCCTCCGGCGCGGTCGTGCCGCAGGTGCCCGGCCAGTACTGGGGTGGCACCCAGGACAACGGGACGCTGCGCAAGTCGACCCTCAACGGACGCTGGTTCGACCAGGCGAGCGGTGACGGCGGGCAGGTCATCGTCGACCAGACGACGAAGAACACGATCAACCCCGGCGCGGCCGCGTTCGTCTTCGGGACGTACTTCGGCATCAGCCCGTACCGGTACGGCCCGTCGCAGACGTCGACGATCTTCGGCAACGAGACCATCGACGGAGGGATCGACACCACAGACCGCGCGGACTTCTACGTTCCCTGGGTCCAGAACCGTGGCAATGTCAACCAGCTCTTCCTCGGTACCTACCGGCTCTACCGCACCGACAACGCGGAGACCCCGGCAGCCGGCGACGTCGCCTGGAAGCCCGTCAGCGGCGACCTCACCACCGGGTGTCCCGCGGCTGCCCCCAACGGCGCCCGGGGGTGCCTGATCTCGGCCATCGGCGTCGCGGACGGTGGCGACGGAGCCTGGGTCGGCACCGACGACGGTGTCCTCTCGGTCAGCCCCGACGCGGTGACCAGCAGCTCACCGAAGTGGACGCGGGTCGGTCGTGGCGTGCTGCCGAACCGTCCCATTCAGGACATCGCCGTCGACAAGTCCAACTACCGCATCGCCTACATCTCGTACGGCGGCTTCTCCGCGGCGACGCCGAAGCACCGCGGCCAGGTGTTCAGCACGACCGACGGGGGCCTGACCTTCACCGACGTCACGGCCAACCTGCCGGACATCCCCATCAACAGCCTGCAGATCGACCCGTCGGACAGCCGGATCGTCTACGTCGGGTCCGACGCCGGCACCTTCGTCACGACCAATGCGGGCCGCAGCTACCACCGCCTCGGTCGTGGCATCCCTCAGGTCGCCGTCGACCAGCTCGACTACGACGCGACCAACGGCGTGCTGCTCGCCTCGACCCACGGTCGCGGGGCCTACACGCTGGCCAACAGGGGCAAGTCACCCGCTCTCGTGGTCTCCACGAGCGACTCGGGTACCCCCGTCGGCCCGGCCAGCACCATCGACTACACCGTCACGGTGAAGAACATCGGCAACGGCTTCGCGCAGGACGTGTCGATCGTCGACCCGCTACCGGCCGGCACCACCTTCCAGTCGGCCGACCAGGGCGGCAGGCTCACGGGCACGACGGTCCGGTGGACCGGCCTGCGGATCCCCGCGGGAGGGCAGAAGCAGGTGCACCTGCGGGTGCAGATCTCGCCCTCGCTCCCGCAGTCGGTCAAGACCGTCGTCAACGACGGCATCGTCGTCCGCAGCTCGGACGGGGTGTCCACGACGGGCAGCCCGCACGTCACCCCCATCGCCCCGGTGCATGCCCTGACGGTGGCCCCCGTCCAGCAGTCCGGTGGGGCCAAGGTGGGCGAGTCGGTCCGCTATCACGTGGCCGTCACCAACCAGGGCTACCGGGCCGACACGGTCAAGGTGGCGTCCTCGGGTGCGTGGAAGACCACGGCCTTCGACACCACCTGCACGACGCCGATCACGTCCACCGCGCCGATCGCGGCCGGTGCCAGCGCTGACGTCTGCCTCCAAGTGGCCGTGCCCGCCGGAGCCGCCAACGACGCCAAGGACACCGAGACGGTGAAGGTCGTGTCGGTGGCCGACCCGAAGGTCTCGGCGACGGCGTCCCTGACCTCGATCGCCGTGGCCTCCGACAACCTGCTGGTCGACGGCGACGGCAACACGCCCGACACGTCGGCCTACTACAAGGCCGCCATGGGTTCGCGCACCTACGGGTACTGGGACCTCGCGGCCGACCCCAACCTGCCGCAGACCTACCTCACGGCCCACAAGAACGTCGTGTGGTGGACGGGCAACAGCTATCCCGGCCCGGTCTCGCCCTACGAGACCGAGCTGTCGGCGTTCCTCGACGGTGGGGGTCGCCTGATGATGTCCGGCCAGGACATCCTCGACCAGGCGGCGGGGACGACGGCCTTCGTGAAGAACTACCTGCACGTCGCCTGGGACGGCTCGGAGCGGCAGAACGACCAGGCCACCACCAGCGTCAAAGCCGCTCCGGGAAGCCCGGTGACGGCCGGGCTCGGCACGGTGGTGCTCGACCACACCGTCCTCAACGCGAACTTCGAGGACCAGGTCACGCCCATCGCCCCGGGGGCGGCAGCCTTCTCGGACGACCGTGGCCAGACCGACGCGTTGACGGTCGCGACCGGCGGTTACAAGGTGCTGTTCGCTGCCTTCCCGGTGGAGGCCTTCGGCACTGCTGCCGACCAGGCCACCCTGGTGGACAACACGTTCGCCTGGTTCTCCACCCCCTGAGGCACGGTCGCCGCGCCTCCGTGCTCCTTCGCCCACCGGCGGACGAGCACGGAGGCGACCCCTGGCTACTCGGGCCGTCGCAGGTCGAAGCGGTGCTCCTCGCTGATGCCGTAGTAGGCGCTCGGTCCGCCGGCCCGCAGAACAGGCTCGGCGAGGGCGGTCTGGTACGACCCGTCGGCGAGGTACCGGTCGTCGATGTGCACCCCCACCACCTCGCCCATCGTCAGCCAGGCACCGACCCGCGCGCCGTGGGTGTCGGTGAGCTCGACGACCTGGGTCACGCGGCACTCGAAGCTGACGGGGGCCGCCGCCACGCGGGGGGCCGCGATCTCCACGCAGCCGGCGGCCTCGAGTCCGGCCACCTCGAACTCGTCGACGTCGTGTGCCGTCGAGGTCGCGTTCATCTTCTCGGCCAGGCCCCGCGTGACGAGGTTCCACGAGAACTCGCGCGTCTGCTCGAGGTTCGTGACGCTGTGCTTGCGCCCGACACTCGAGAAGCCGACCAGGGGCGGCCGGTAGTTGAAGGCGTTGAAGAAGCTGTACGGCGCGAGGTTGCGCACCCCCTGCGGTGAGAGGGTCCCGATCCAGCCGATCGGGCGGGGGCCGACGATCGCGTTGAACGGGTCGTGCGGCAGCCGGTGCCCTTCGGAGGGCCGGTAGAAGTGCTCGCTCATGAGCCTAGGCAACCAGATGGCGCGTCCGCCGTCAGTGCGGGTCGGCCCCTGACCCCGGGAGCGCCTGACGTAGATTGACGTCATGTCCGCAGCGGAACGGTTTGCCGCCGCCAAGGCCCGAGCGAGGCACGAGGGGAGCGAGCTGGCGAGCTTCGCGGCCGAGCTCGACTTCCCGCTCGACGACTTCCAGGACCACGCCTGTCGGTCCCTCGAGGCGGGCCGGGGGGTGCTGGTAGCGGCGCCGACCGGCGCAGGCAAGACGATCGTGGGGGAGTTCGCCGTCCACCTCGCCCTGGCTCAGGGCCGAAAAGCGTTCTACACCACGCCGATCAAGGCTCTTTCGAACCAGAAGTACGCCGATCTCAGCCGCCGCTACGGCGCCCACAACGTCGGTCTCCTCACCGGTGACTCGTCCGTCAACGGAGAGGCCCCGATCGTCGTCATGACGACCGAGGTGCTGCGCAACATGATGTACTCCGGCTCCGCCACACTGCAGGGCCTGGGCTATGTCGTCATGGATGAGGTGCACTACCTCGCCGACCGCTTCCGTGGTGCGGTGTGGGAGGAGGTCATCATCCACCTGCCACCCGACGTGCTCGTCGTCTCGCTGTCGGCGACGGTCTCGAACGCCGAGGAGTTCGGTGCCTGGCTGAGCGAGGTGCGCGGCGACGTCGACATCATCGTGTCGGAGCACCGCCCGGTCCCCCTGTGGCAGCACATGATGGTCGGACGGCAGATGCACGACCTCTTCGTCGACGAGGTCTTCGACCCGGCCAACGCCGAGGGCGGGCGGGCCGAACGGTTGCGCCAGGAGGCGCCGGTGCGGGTCAGCCCCGACCTCCTCGCAGCCATCGGCGACCAGGCCCGCCGTGGCCGTGACGACCAGGGCGCGTGGCAGCGCGGTGGGCAGGGCAGCGGTGGGCAGGGCAACCAGGGCCGAGCTGGGCGCGGAGGCCCCCGCGGCCGTGGGGGGCCGGGCGGCGGGACGGACGGTCGTGGACTGGCCCGGACGACCGGAGGTGGGCGCTTCGGCGGTGGCCCGTCGCGTGCCGACGTCATCGGCCGGCTGGAGCGCGACGGCCTGTTGCCTGCCATCACGTTCATCTTCAGCCGGGTTGGCTGCGAGGCGGCCGTGAGCCAGCTCCTCGGGCACGACGTGCGCCTCGTGGACGAGACCGAGGGGCAGCGGATCCGTCGTCTCGTCGAGGACCGCGTGTCGGCCCTGGCCGAGGAGGACCTCACCGTGCTCGGCTACTGGGACCTCGTCGACGGGCTGAGCCGCGGGTTCGCCGCCCACCATGCCGGGATGCTGCCGACCTTCCGTGAGATCGTCGAGGAGCTCTTCACCGCGGGCCGCATCAAGGCCGTGTTCGCCACCGAGACCCTGGCGCTCGGGATCAACATGCCGGCCCGCACGGTCGTGCTCGAGCGGCTCGTGAAGTACAACGGCGAGGCCCACGTCGACATCACCCCCGCGGAGTACACCCAGCTCACCGGCCGCGCCGGCAGGCGGGGGATCGACGTCGAGGGGCACGCGGTGGTGCTGTGGAACCGCGGACTCGACCCGGTGGCCGTCGCCGGGTTGGCCTCGACCCGCACCTACCCCCTGCGCTCGAGCTTCCGCCCCACCTACAACATGGCGGTCAACCTCGTCGCGCAGTTCGGCCGCGAGCGGGCAGCGAGCATCCTCGAGACCTCGTTCGCCCAGTTCCAGGCCGACCGGGCCGTGGTGGGCTTCGTCCGCACCATCCGGGGGCACGAGGAGGCCCTGAAGGGCTACGCCGAGGCGATGAGCTGCCACCTCGGCGACTTCGCCGAGTACGCAGCCATCCGCCACGAGATCCGCACCCTCGAGAAGGACGGCTCACGGGCCCGGGCCACGAGCACCCGCACCGAGGCCGCGCTCAGCCTCGAGCAGCTCAGGGTCGGAGACGTCATCGCCGTGCCCGCCGGGCGCCGACCCGGGTGGGCCGTGGTGGTGCAGGCCAACCGCGGGGGCAAGGGCGAGACGGCGAGCCCGGCCGTAGTGACCGAGGACCACCAGCTGAGGCGGCTGACCGTGGTCGACGTGCCCGTCCCGGTCGAGCCGGTGACCAC
>Ga0123338_10002359_pt1 | contig 17662 bp, 19 predicted proteins | sample grotaG_FD_89793 | JGI IMG/M metagenome (GOLD analysis project Ga0123338, IMG submission 89793) | Glacier valley bacterial and archeal communities from Borup Fiord, Nunavut, Canada, to study Microbial Dark Matter (Phase II) -... | ecosystem: Environmental > Aquatic > Freshwater > Ice > Glacier ...
GTAGCCGCTCCCGCCGGCCGGCTGAACTGGCCGTTGTAAGCATCCAAGCCATAGACGGGGTTGAAATCATCCACCGCCGTATCGATGCGCTGGTATTCATAACCGGCCTTCAACGTGTGCCGGCCCAAGTATTTCGAATAGTTCACCTTGGGGTTGATGATGAAAGGATTTTGAAATTGCGGGTTGCTGGTCTGACGCCCAAACTGGGTAAAGCCGGTAACGGATTGCGAGTTGAGAGCGCCGGAGATGCGCGGGTCGGTGGGAAGACCAGTGATGCCGTTGGCGGTGAGCAGGCTGGGCTGCCCCAGGCCGATGGGGGACTTGCCGCCATCGGTCCAGGTGAAGCCCAAGCGCGCTTCAAAAACGGAGGTGGGGCTCAGGCTATAAGTGATGCCGGGCGCCAGCTGCTGGTTGAACTGATGAAAGAAGCCGTTGGCATTTCCTCCCGCGGGTCCGGGGATATTTGGCGGGTCGAAGGGGTTGGCTTCCCGTTGGCTGTAGCGCACGAATGTGGTGAGTTTCTGGCTGGCGTAATAATCTACGCGCCAATCGCCCTTATCGTCGACGATGGAGCCACGCGGCACGGAAATGAAGTTATTCGCGCCGCCCTGCAGCGTGGTGAGGCCGGGAAAATTGGGAAGCGGCAGCGCGTCCAGAACAGCGCGCGCGAAGGGAGTGACGGCGGAAGCGGGCACGATGCCGTCAGAGTAAGGCACGCCCGTGAGGGGATTTCGGAGAGCGATGGGCGCGTTGCCTGTAAGGGGATTGGTGAAGCGGCCGGCTCTTTGGTCGGCAGTGGGCAGCGTGGCGAATTGAGTACTGCGGGTGACACGGCGTAAGCCTTCGTAATCGGCAAAGATGAACAGCTTGTCTTTGATGAGGCGACCGCCGAAGGCACCGCCAAACTGGTTCTGTATGAAGACGGGCTTGGTCACACCGGGAGCGAAGGTGTTGAAGAAGCCAATGGCGTTCAGTTCCGTATTACGGAGAAACTCCCAAACACTTCCGTGATAGGAATTCGTGCCGCTGCGGATGGACGCATTGATGACCGCTCCGGCGGCGCGGCCGAATTCTGCGCTGTAGTTATCGGTCTGCACCTTGAATTCAGCCAGCGAATCGGGCGAGGCTTGAATCACCTGGTTTGAAAAACCCTGGTTGCTGGTGCCGTACGCGTTGTTGTCGACGCCATCCAGAATGAAGTTATTCAGAGCGCTGCGTTGACCGTTGACGTTGAAGGACGCATCGCGGCTGGTGATGGTTTGGTTTTCAAGAGCGGAACGTCGCACACCGGGCGTGAGCAGCGCAAGATCCGCATAGGCGCGCCCGTTGAGAGGGAGGTTGACGATTTGCTGACGATCGATTACTTGCCCGCGTTCGCTTGTATCGGTCTCGAGAACGGCGACCGCGCCGGACACAATCACGTTTTCGGTGACTTGGCCTACTTCCAGTTGCAGATCGACGCGTTGGCGGGCATTGACGTCCACGCGAAAAGTGTTGGAGGTGGCTGTCTTGAAACCGGCTAATTCGGCCTTGACCGTATACTCACCGACGCGTACGTTGAGAAAATTGTAATTGCCATTGCTATCGGTGTTGGTGGTTTGGGTGGTGCCGGTGCCGAGGCTGGCGAGGGTGACACGGCCATTTTCGATGACGCCCCCGACGGGATCTTTGACGGTACCGAGCACCGTGGCCGTATCGAATTGACCCCAGGCCGAGGCGGCGCAAAAGAAAAAAGGAAGAAGCGTAAGCGAACGAGGCATCCCGCTCACCATAGCAAACTAGGGTTTCAGCGAAATGACTCTGTGCCTACTTACGTACAGAATCGGCCCGTCTGGCTATTTCCAGACGTAGCCGCCATCCACCATCAGGTGTGCGGCGGTGATGAAACTGGCTTCCTCGCTGGCCAGGAAGAGAATGGCATTAGCCACTTCCCGAGCTTCGCCCACACGATTGAGCATGTGCCCAGGGGCCATCTGGGCGCTCCACTCTTCCTTGCTGATGCCCATGCGCTTCCATTCGCGCTCACTGGCAGTGGTGTAGATGCAACCCGGGCAAACGCTGTTCACCCGAATTTTATCTTTCGCCAAATCGAGCGCCATGCATCGCGTCATGGTGAGAATGGCGCCTTTGCTGGAATTGTAAGTGACGAAATTCGGCTGCGCGATAATGCCGCTCATGGAGGCCAGGTGAACGATGGCGCCCCGGCCCTGCTTGCGAATGTGCGGGATGGCGTATTTCGATACCAGCGCGGTACCGATCACGTTCACGTTTAGGACGCGGTGCCAATCGGCAACCGAGGCATCTTCCACACTCATGGTGGTGAAATCCGCGGCATTGTTCACCAGGATATCGATTGCGCCGAAGGCTTCCACGGCGCGTTCGGAAATGGCACGCGCGTCCTCATCTTTTGAAATGTCGGAGGCGACCCCGATTGCGTCGGCTCCCAACGCCTTCAAACGTACGGCGACTGCTTCGGCCGCTGCGCCGTTATAGTCGGCAAGCACCAGGCGAGCGCCTTCTTCGGCGAAGCGCATGGCTGTCGCTTCGCCGATTCCAGCGCCCGCGCCGGTGATGATGGCAATTTTATTTTCGAGCCGCAAGGGATTAGGAGACTTGCTTTTGAATGGGAAGCGGCGCCAGATCGCGGCTGGTGATCACTTTATCGATCATTCCGTAATCAACGCCCTGTTCGGGACTCATGATGTAATCGCGATCCACATCGCGCGCCACACGCTCGAGCGGTTGACCTGTGAAAGTGGCCAGCATCTGGTTCAACGTCTCGCGCATACGGAGAATTTCGCGGGCATAGATGTCGATATCGGCCGCCTGCCCGGCTAAACCCTGCATGGAAGGCTGATGGATCATGATGCGGGAATTCGGCAGGCTGAAGCGTTTGCCTTTCGTGCCGGCGGCCAGAAGCACCGCCGCCATGGAGGCCGCCTGACCCACGCAAATCGTAATGATATCCGGCCGCACAAAAGACATGGTGTCCAGGATGGCCAAGCCCGCCGTGATCGATCCACCGGGCGAGTTCAAGTAAATGGAAATGTCCCGTTCCGGGTCTTCCGCTTCCAAAAAGAGAAGCTGTGCGATGACCAGGTTTGCCACTGTGTCATCGATCGGCGTGCCTAGAAAGATGATGTTCTCTTTCAACAGCCGAGAATAAATATCGTAAGCCCGTTCGCCACGCGAGGTCTGTTCGACCACCATAGGAACCAGCATGGAGCTGCCCATTTTTCGTTTCCTCTCCTATACTGATGGCCGCAAAGTCTTCTTCGACTCACGGGCCGGCTTCAACCCTTTGACTCGTGACTTGCGACCCGCAGCCTGGTTCCGCGCGTCCATTTGCCGGACCAGCCTACCTACAGTATTGCGCCTCAAGTAATCCATGATACGCGAGTGCAGGGCAATCCAGCTATCGTGCATGGGACAGCCCATCCGGTCATTGCATTCTGGAAATCCGACAATGCATTTGGCGTAGTGCTCAAGCCCATCCACAGCGTCGACAATGTCGATGAGACGGACATCTTTGGCCTTGAGCCGCAGGCAAAACCCACCGCTCGGGCCTTTCTGACTCTTCAGCAGGCCTTTGCGGGCAAGCTGTTGGAGGAGTTTGGCAAGAAAGTGAGCGGGAATTTCCTCGTCAGCGGCGATATCCTTCGCCATGGCGCACTTTCCGTCTTCGAGGCTTCCCAGGTGGAGGGATGCACGAATTGCATATTCGGCGGAACGGGAGTAAATCATGCAGGCCACCGGAGAAGCCGAATGTAAAGAAACATACGGTTACTATCGTAGGTTGGCACCGGAGGATTTACAAGCAATATTTGGAGATAGGTAGCGGGTCAGTTTGAAAGTGGCGGCACGGCCAGAGAGGCAAAAGTCTCAATGCGAGAGAAGCGCCCCCTGGAGATCCACTTGGCCTTGAATGCTTCATTCCGGGCGTCGGAAAGCGCCTGCTACGCGGCGACTTCCACGTAATCGACGGAAGCATGCGGCTCCGGGATCGGCTCACCGACTTCGCGCATGACCTCGAAGTGAGCACTCAGCGCATCTTGAAAATTTCGGCGCGTCTCTCCTTCGCTGTCGCCAACCGCCGCGCATCCCTGGACATCGGGCGAATAGGCCGAGTAGCCGGTGCCTGTAGGTTCGATGACTATCGGATATCGTCTTGCAATCATGTTAGCTCTGCGTTTTTGAGTATAGCGTTGAGCGTGCCTGGCGCGAGTTCCTTCCCGTCGTCACCGGTGACCGCGAACGCTTCGTCCGGGTCTTTGAAGTGCCTATGGCTTCCGCGCGATCGCATCTCCACCCAGCCGTGCTTTTCGAGCAAACGGACCACGTCGCGCACCTTCATCGGAGTCAGGCCAATAGTACGCCGTTGAGGAAGGCAAGGGGCGTAGCAAGATCAATTGGACTAGCATCGCTTACAGGCGAAGTGCCCGCTGCCCAAGCAAGGGACCGCTCAGCTACTGCGAACCGGCGTTTACATCAACTGTCTGGGCAGCAGTTTACCGAAACGGGACTTTGCGGGCGCTATCTAGCCAGATCGGCGCGCGTCACACGCCGGCTACTTGAATCACCGACGTTTTAAGTTATCTACTTGATGTTTATGTCAGTGGGATATTTTCCCCACGCTTCGAATTGTTTCTAAGACAGCGTTGCATAATCGCCGGTCCTGGCGCGTCGAATGTTCCATGCAAAATTTAGATGATGATAGGCATGCAAGAGACCGATCTGCAGGCCCTCTTCCTTCAGACCTCCATGAACGGCCTTGAATATAAGCCCAACGACCTCCTCATTTGCTTCTGCTAAGTTTCCCGCAATAATTTTATTGTTTAATGGTCTTCGTCTCTGTTTGGCCACTCTCATCAATGTACATGACAGATCTGCTGCTACTAGCGGCAGGATCGGCAACGCGGATATCGCTTTGGTCATGGTATTTGGCTGGATACGTCCCGGATGTCGGCGATACGGAAGCTGCGCCTGCGAAACGCGGTTACTGGAAACTTGCCAGATCGGCGCCCTCATCAACCTGGGAGTAACGACGAAGTGTTTACCTAAGGGGTCGCAAGAAGTCGCAAAGTTGGACTCCCGAGATCATCTCCGAGCCAAACTAACCTACTACTCGTTTTATTCGCCCTTCGTAATCTCGAAATGGCTCAAGCTCTGGGCGTATCGGGAGAGGCCTCGATACAATGCCTCGGCTAATTTCTGCCGATGGTCCGGCTTATTCAGCAGCGATTCTTCGCGGAGATTGCTCAGGAAACCGATCTCCGCCAGAACGGAAGGCATTTGCGCGCCGATGAGCACCACAAAGGGCGCTTTGCGGATGCCGCGATCTTTTGCCGAAGGGCTGAATTTGGCTTCGAAGCTTTGCAAAGAGCTTTGGACGCTTTGGGCAAACTCGCGCGATTCTTCAATCTTGTCGTGCTGGGCGATGTTCTGCACCAGGTCTTTCAGGTCGTAAACGCTGTTCTGTACGCTTGCGTTTTCACGCGCGGCAACGTCGAGCGATTCGGTGGAGGATGTGAAATTGAGGTAGTAGGTTTCGATTCCGGCCACTCGGGTGGCGGCTGAACTGTTGGCGTGGATCGAGAGAAAAAGATCCGCTTTGCGCTGGTTGGCGAGCGCGGTGCGTTCGCGCAGCCCGATAAAGGTATCGTCCTGGCGCGTGAAGACCACTTCGCTGCCCATGCGCTGCTCGATCAACTTGCCTAGCCGTAGCGCGACATCGAGCACTAGGTCTTTTTCGATCAGACCGCCGGTGCCGCTGGTGCCTTGATCGTGCCCGCCGTGACCGGGGTCGATCACGATGCGATTGATTTTCAGGCCGAGCGCGCGCACCAGGGAACGGCCGCCGTCCTGCGAAAAGCGGCGGGAGGGGCTGGCCGGCGGTGGTTCGAGTGAAGAAAGCGCGGTGGGCACACTGGCGGTGGGCTTCGCGAAAATTTGCGGCGGCTTGTAATCCGCGGTGGCGGGATTTTCTATGACCGTGGCAGGGGAGGCAAGCGCGGACGGCAGTTTCGAGGGGAGGTTGATTCCAGCCGGAAGCCTTGACGGCGGGTTCGGTGCGATCGCCGAGACGGTTATAGGAGCCGGATCGGGAGTGGTCTTGGGCTGCGTACCCGCAGCGCGCAATTCTACAATCAGCCGATCGGGGTTCGAAAGCTGCGAGGCGGTGAACTCGACATTGGTTTCCAGGTCAAGCACCACGCGCGTGACACCAGGCACGTTTTCCGCAATGCGAATGCGCTTGAGCAGCCTGTCATTCACCTGCTTGACTTGAATTTTGCGGCCGCCGCCTTTCGGTTTAGCGCCCTCCACATCGAAGAAGAGGCGCTCCGGGTTCGGGATATGGTCTGACTTGTAGTGGAACTCGCCGGTGGTTTCGATGGCGACACGCGTTGTACCGGTAAGGCTCCAGAAGCGAACATCGGAGACCTGTAGAACTTGCGTGGCAGGTTGTGCGAAAAGCGGGGCGATGAGGGAAAGGGCTCCGAAAATCAGCCGCAGTCGCATGTCTACTGTGTCTTGTAGTATATCCTGCCATCGTCGCCGGTGACGGCTTGAATGGAGTGCGGTTCGTTTTCAGATTTCACAGCCGCGGTTTGCACTGGTTGTGGCGTCGCTTTGCGCTCAGCTGCCTTCAGCTCAGCGAATTGGCGGGCGGCTTTCAGGTTACGGCCTACGCGATAGACGTAGTTGATGGTTTCTGAATACGGAGGAATGCCGCGGTACTTGGCGACAGCACCTTCGCCGGCGTTGTAGGCAGCAATCACCTTCGGATAATCATTGTTGTACAGGTCGATCAAAAATTTCAGGTATTTCACGCCGCCTTCGACATTCTGCTGCACGTCAAAGCTGTTCGAAACGCCAAAACGGTGTGCGGTGGAGGGTATTAGTTGCATCAGGCCCTGCGCGCCTTTGGGGGAGATGGCGGCGGGGTTGTAATTGCTTTCGGCCTTGATCACCGAATGCACCAGCGGCGCTTCCACCTGGTTGCGTTCGGCAATGGCGTCGATCATGTCGCTGAGGGAGCCGCTGGCGACAGATTGGGGGACATCAGTCGTTTGAGCCGTAGTTTGAGCTAATGACGCCTTCACCAGCACGAGCCGGGGCGATACCAGAACGCTTCTCACTAACCTGCCGGTTCGGGCATCGGTTCTGACAACGAGCGTTTTACGGGTAGCGAGCGGTTCCGCGCGCAGAGTGGCGCCGAAAGACACTGCTGCAACTAGAAGAAAAAGGGAGCATGGCGCGAAGCGCTGGCGTCGGGTCACGTATTGCAATGATATCATCTCTTGGTGAGTGGGGCTGTAAGCCTTTCGGGCTTCGTTCTGGTGGGGGGCCAAAGCCTCAGAATGGGCACGGATAAAGCGCTGCTGCCTTTTCAGGGAAGCTTTCTGGCCGGTCATATCGCGCAGGAATTGGCGCAGGTTGTGAAGACAGTTTGCCTGGTAGGTAAGCCCGCTCTGTATGACCATTTGAGCTTTCCCGTTTTGGCGGATCGGGCCGAAGATCGCGGGCCACTTTCCGGAATTGAAGCGGCTCTCCAATCGAATTTCGCCGCGGAGTGGAACTTGGTGGTTGCTTGCGATATGCCGCTGTTGCATGCCGCAATTTTCCGCGAACTGGAAAGCCGGGCCATTCGGGCGGGGCGGGGCACCGATTGCATTGTTCCCGTCACAAGCGGAAGGTTGCAGCCCTTGTGCGCCCTTTACCGCCGGCGCTGCGCAACCATGATCACGGCCGCCCTTCGGAATGGCACTCGCCGGGTTGTGGATGCGGTCGCGATGCTGCAAGCTGAACTTTGGCCCGCTGAAGACGCTGAAGTATTTCAAAACGTCAATACCTTTCCCGAATGGGAGCAGTTTCTTCGCAACCAGCAAGCCTCTCAACCTCATGACCGACGAATTCCCGCACTACCTTGAGTTTCGGCACGTAAACAAGACGTTCGATAACCCCGTTTTAGTTGACGCCAACTTTCATGTGGATGGCGGTGAAACGGTGGCGGTGATTGGGCGCAGCGGCGTGGGCAAATCGGTAAGCCTGAACATGATCATGGGCTTCTTGAAGCCGGACGCCGGGCAAGTGATTGTGGCGCATGAGGACATTACCAAATTCACGGAAGAGCAGATGCGGCCGGTTCGCAGGAAGGTCACGATGGTATTCCAATCGGGCGCGCTGTTCGATTCGCTGACCGCGGCAGAGAACATCATGTCCTCTCTGGAGCTGCGCGATGACTACGACGAAAAGAGCAAAGACGATATTGTGGACGGGCTGCTGAAGATGGTGGGCATTGCCGACGCGCGCGATTCCTACCCGGCCGATCTTCCCACGGGCTACCGACGCGCTGTCGCGATCGCGCGGGCGGTGGCGGCGCAACCCGAGTGCATCCTCTATGACGAGCCCACCACCATGGTGGACCCCATCATGAGCGATCACATGGCGGAGCTGATGCTGCGTTTGAAGAACCAGCTCAAACTGACCAGCGTCGTCGTGACGCACGATCTTGACCTGATGCATCGTTTGGCCGATCGCGTGGTGTTCCTATTCAAAGGGAACGTGATCTTCTTCGGACCGCCGGGTGACCTGGCGCATTCCGGCAATGCCGACATCGATGAATTTCTGGAGATGGACCGGGTATTGCGGCCTTAGTTTTTAAAGTGCTGCGTGACCGGGTTCCGAAGGGTAGCCATGGCTGTACCAATCGGCACTCATGTTGGTGGGAATGTGCAGCACGCGCACATGTTCAAAGCCCATGCTCTTGAGCAGGCTGTAAGCCGGGCGGACATTTGGACATTTGTCCATGGGGCAGCAGCCGCAATAAATCACGATGTCGGAATTCTTCGGCGTGGCGGCAACAAGTTCTTTCAACGCCGCGATACCTTCGGGCTTCGAAGCGGCACCGGCGTCCATGGCGTGAACAATATGTTTGTTGCGGTAGAGCACCGGGAAAGCGACTGAGATCACAAGGGGCGGCTGCGCCTTCGCAAGTTCCGGTACCAGGGCTGCAGGTTCCAGAATGTCGCCTGTGGGCCAGGGATCGGCCGCGAAACAGAGCATCGCGAAGAGAAGAAATACGGGCAATTTCATCGGAAAAAACTCCTTTTCTAACCGGCCCCGGCAATCAACACAATGCCGCACAAAATCAAACCCAAGGCGGCGAACTTCGATTTTGTCACAGGCTCTTTGAAGAAGATCCGGCTCCACAGCAGCGTCCAGACATATCCAAGCGACACCATGGGATACAGTACGCTCAATTCGCCATTCTTGATGCCCCAGCCGAAGAATACGCTCGACAATAAGAAGAGTGCCACGCCAGCGGCGGCTTGCAAGCTGAAGATCTGGCGAAATCCGTAACGCAGCTTCTCCGCGCCGAGTTTAAGAAAGACCGCTCCGAAACTTCCAATCAAAGACGCTACCAGCACCAGCGCCATGGAGGAAACAGGTGTTCTCATGGTTTGCCGGTGGCTCGGCCGAGCACGGTCACCCCACCGACGATGACCATGATGCCCGCGATTTTCGGAAGACTGATCTGCTCATTAAAAAAGTAAGTGGAGAGCATGGTGACCCATACATAAGTAAGCGCAATGATGGGATACAACATGGAGAGTTCGCCATCGCGCAACGCCAGCATCAGCAGCAGGGTGTTGATTCCATATAGGCAATAGCCGGCCAGCAACGGGGCATTGCTCACCGCCTGCATAAAGCTGAAATGAGTCATCTGATTGACTCCGCTTTTCATGAGGATCTGCGCGGCGGCACCGAGAATTGTGCAGACAAAGACCAGCCCGACGGATTGCATCCGGGTGAACGGTTTGTGCTGTGGTCGAGGCAGAGATGTAGCTGAGCTGATCATTACTTTCGCTTGACGGAAGCACCCACAGCATATCAATGTTGGTGAGTAAAACGCGCGCGGAGAACCGAAATCGGCGGGCTCTTCGCTACAATGGTGGGCTGTGGAACGAGAAAAATTAACTGTGGCGGAGAAGCCGGCAACCGCGGACAGCGTTTTACAAGACGGCGTGAAAAGCGGAAAGAAGTCGCGCGAGGAGCAACAGCCCCGCGGCGTCATTGCCGAATGGACCGTCACCATCGTCCTGTTGCTGTTCGGCACCACCACGCTGGTGCAAGCCTTCGTCATCCCCACCGGTTCCATGGAAGACACGCTGCTGGTGGGCGATCATCTGCTGGTGGATAAGTTGGCGTTTGCGCCTCCCGGCAAGGTGACCGGCGCGCTGCTGCCCTATAGCGAGGTGAAGCGCGGCGACATCATTGTGTTCCGCTATCCCGTGGATATTCGCCAGACCTATGTCAAACGCGCGATGGGTATCCCCGGCGACCGCTTGCATCTGGAAAACAAAAAGCTCTTCTTAAATGGCCATCAGTTGAATGAGCCCTACGTGGTGCACAAGACGGAATACATCGATTCCTACCGCGACAACTTTCCGATAGACCCGAATGTACCGCTTACGCCCTCCGCTCAGGCCATGCTTGAAAAGAACATCGTGAATAAGGAAGTGGTGGTGCCGCAAGGGTTTGTTTTCGCCATGGGCGATAACCGCGATTCGTCCTGGGACAGCCGCTATTGGGGCTTTGTCCCGCGTGAGAACATCATCGGTAAGCCGCTGGTGATCTATTGGTCGTACGCCGCTTCCACGGAAGATTTGTCGAATCCGGCCATCGGCGTCGATCATATTCTTGACCTGGCACAGCACTTTTTCACGAAGACTCGCTGGAAACGGACTTTGAACTTCGTCCACAGCTACCCGGTCCAGTAGATGAATCGTTACGGGTTAATTCTTGCTGGGGGACGCGGGACGCGATTCTGGCCCCAGAGCCGCCGAAGCCGCGCGAAGCAGGTTTTGAAAATCGCGGGCGAACGCACCATGATCCAGACCACGGTGGATCGATTGAAGCCGCTGCTGCCGCCGGAACAAATCTGGATTCTGACCAATCCTCTACTTCGCGATGAGATTGTTCGGCAGTTGCCGGAAGTGCCAAAGCGGCAGATTTTGGCCGAGCCCGAACAGCGCAACACCGCGCCGGCGATCGCTCTGGCGGCGCATATTCTGCAATCGATCGACCCAGACGCCGTCATGGGCGTGTTCCCCGCCGACCACGTGATTGAAAGGCCGAAACGCTATCTGAAAACGGTGAAGGCGGCCTTTGACGCTGCCGCGGAGGGCAAAATTGCCGTGCTGGGGATCGCGCCGCGATGGCCGGAAACCGGGTATGGCTATGTCGAACTGGCGAAAGGAACGGAAGCTGGTTCAAACCAGGCTTCGCCCGTGAAGAGCTTTCGCGAAAAGCCTGACGCCAAGGCCGCGAAGAAATATTTGGCCAAGGGAAATTTCTATTGGAATGCGGGAATGTTTTTTTGGAGCGCTAAGACGGTGCTCGATTCCATACGAACCCATTTACCGAAGACCGCGACGCTGATTTCCAGCCTGCCCGCATTTCGCGATAAGACTTTCGCCGCAAAGCTGAAACAGGTATTTCCACTTTGCGAAAACGTATCGATCGATTACGGGGTGCTTGAAAAAGCTCAGAATGTGGTCGGGTTCGCGTGCAGCGAAATTGGTTGGAACGATGTGGGTAGCTGGAACGCAGTCTATGATTTGCTGCCTCGGGATAAGGATGGCAACGTGACTCGTTCGGCGCTGGTTGCACTCGGCAGCCGAGGCAACTTTGTCGACGCAGGTAAGAAGCTGGTGGCGTTGGTGGATGTGGACGATCTGATTGTGGTGGATACGCCGGACGCTCTGCTGATTGCTAACCGGCACCAGGCACAGAAGGTGGCCGAACTGGTGAAGATTCTTGAAAAGCGGGGTTCTAACGAACTACTGTAGGAGTCATTGCGGATCGTAAACGCGGTGCAGAACGGCCTTCAAGTCTTCCCAAGCTTCACGCTTGGCTTTCTGATTATACGGCCTTAATAGATACGAAGGGTGGAAGGTAACCATGAGTGGAATGCCATTCCACTGGTGCCACTTGCCGCGCAGTTTGGTGACACCGTCCTTCCCGCCGATAAGGGCCTTGGCCGCCGTGGAACCTAGCGCGCAAATTGCCCGGGGTTGCATGGTGGAAAGCTGCCGGAAGAGGAACTGGCCGCAGGTGGCCATTTCATCCGGCTCCGGCGTGCGATTCTCGGGCGGCCGACACTTCACCACGTTGCAGATGTACACATCGGAATGCGTGATGGCGATGCCTTCTTTTTTCGCGGTGCCATCGATCATCTGTGTGAGCAACTGGCCGGCGCGCCCTACGAAGGGAATGCCCTGTTCGTCTTCATCAGCCCCAGGACCCTCGCCGACAAAGACCAGGCGGGCCGTTTCGCTGCCGGAACCGAACACAATCTTCTTGCGCGCGATATGCAGGCGGCACCGGCGGCAATCGCCAATATCGGCGGAAATCATCGCGAGCGAATCGTTTACAGGCGCCATGGAGGGCAGAACGATTTCTCCCTTGGGCTCGGCATCCGCGCTTGAGGCCTCGCGCCGATAGATCTGTTCGAAGCCCAGGTCGCGGAAATATTCCAACTGCCGGCGCAGATCGTCAGCCGGCATTTACAGCGACCTGTCGCTTGCGTAGTAAGCCTGCAATCTCATTCCAAATATTGTGGGCCACTCCACGTTTTGAGGCGCGGGGCAGTTCCCTCACTTCGCCACCGGGAAACGCTAACAGCACTTCGTTCGAATCCGATTCGAAGCCGCTATCCTTAACACCGACCAGGTTTCCCACCACCATGTCGCAGTTCTTTGCCTCCAACTTGCGTTTGGCTTCGTTTCGCAGGTTTTCCGTTTCAGCGGTAAAGCCGATCAGTAGACGATTTTCCTTGCGCGCTCCCAATTCAGCCAGAATGTCGGTAGTGGGTTCTAGCTGTAGGGTGAGCGAAGCTCCGGACTTCTTGATCTTGTTTGTTTCGACGACAGAGGGCCGAAAATCGGCAACCGACGCACACTTGACGATCACCGTCGCGCTCTCAAAATGCGACAAAACCTGCTCGCGCATCTCCGCTGCCGTTCGCACCAAGACGCGGTCCACACCGCTCGGCGCGTCGAGAGCCACGGGCCCCGAAATCAACGTGACGTGCGCTCCCCGCGCCGCCGCCTCCACCGCCAGAGCGTAACCCATTTTGCCGCTTGATCGGTTCGAAATGTAGCGCACGGCATCGAGTGGCTCTTGCGTGGGCCCTGCCGTAATCAGCACGTGCTGCCCTTCCAGATCGCGGTTCCGGGATGCAATCGCGGCAACGATATCGGCAGGTTCAGCCAAGCGGCCCGGGCCCACCGACCCGCATGCCAGGTAACCATCGCCGGGTGAGACCACACGCGCCCCGCGCTCTTCTAAGAGCCTCAAATTCCGCTGAGTCGCCGCGTGGCCCCACATGTTGTCGTTCATCGAAGGCGCGAGCATCACCTCGCCCGTGAAGGCCAGATAGAGCGTGGAGAGAAAATCGTCGGCCAAACCGTTGGCCAGTTTTCCCAGGATGCCTGCCGTCGCCGGCGCGATCAGCAGAAGATCATGCCGCCGAGCTGCCTCAATGTGCTCCACGTAGCTCGAAGCCTCAAACAGGTCGGCGATCACACGATGCCCGGTCAGGGTGGCAAAGGTGAGTGGTTGAATGAATTCGCGGGCAGCCGACGTCATGACCACCTGCACCTCATCACCGCGTTTGATCAGCAGCCGGGCCAGTTCCGCGGATTTGTACGCCGCGATTCCGCCGCCCACCGCCAGTATGATCTTCATCGAGAGCCCAGGAAATGTAGGCTGCCGCTTAAGTACTTAACGGCCGGGCGTCGAATCCGTCGAAGCGTCTTCCACCACGATCGGCGGTAGTATTTCATATTGCACCAAGCCGCGCCGTACCTCTTCCGCCGCAATCACGGTTGCCTTTTTCGACGAGGTGGGCAGTGCGGGACGCGCTCCTCCCTGCAATTGCCGGGCGCGCTTGGCGGCGACAATGATGAACCGGTAGGTGCTCTGTTCCACATCGTCCGGAATGGTGCAGTGTGCGTTATTGCGTGGCGTATCCATCTTTGTTTTTCCTTCCGTGCTTACAACAACTTTAACGAACTTTGTAATCTTCTTCGAACGTCTCCAGAATCGGAAGTATCTGATCCAAAATCCGAATCCTTCTCGCTCTTTCCGCCAGCACAATGCCGGCCAGCGTCTGAACGGAGCGGTCCAGATCGTCATTGATCACCACATAATCGTAGCGATCGTAGTTCCTGATCTCCACCGCAGCCTCATGAAGACGGCGCGCAATCACTTCATCCGGATCTTCGCTCCGGAGCCTCAGGCGCTTTTCCAGTATGCCGCGGCTGGGCGCAAGCACAAAAATAGTGACAGCGTCCGGAAGGCCTTTCCTCAATTGTGCCGCACCTTGCACGTCTATGTCGAGCACCAGGTCTTCCCCGGCAAGGCGAGCGGCCTTCAGAATACCCCGATGCGTGCCGTAGTAATTGCCGAAAACATTGGCATGTTCCAGGAATTCGCCGTTTTCGAGCCGCTCTTCAAACTCCTTGCGGCTGATGAAAAAATAGTCTTTCCCGTCCTGCTCCGCGCCGCGCCGCTCCCGCGTGGTGTAGGAAACCGAGAATCGCAATGCGGGAACCTGCCGGAATAACCGGCTCACCAGGGTCGATTTTCCCGATCCCGACGGCGCGGAAATAATGAAGACTGTCGTCTCCCGGCACGGATGGGCCGTTTCTCTATTCAAGATTGAGCGCCTGTTCGCGAATCTTATCGATCTCGGACTTCGCGCTCAGCGCCGCGTCCGTAATCTGTAAGCCAATTTCACCCAGGCCGCCGGTCTTGGAAAGAATAGTATTGGTTTCGCGATTCATCTCTTGCAATAAAAAGTCAATTTTCTTGGCCGCTTCGGAGTTTGAGTTCAGCAGCACGCGCAATTGGGCGGCATGGGCACGCAGGCGCGTCACTTCCTCCGATACATCGCTCTTTTCGGTCAGCAGCGCCGCTTCCACTGCCAGCCGTTGCGGATCGATTGCGAAGCCCAGCAGTTCGGCCAAGCGGGCTGTCAACCGCCGATGAAAAGCTGCGGACGCGCCTTCCCGCAACCGCTCAATATCGGCCACAATGCGGTCCACTTCTCCCGTCCGGCGCAACAGTTCTTCGGTGAGGAGGGCGCCTTCCCGATCCCGAAAGGCATTCCATGCCTGAAGCGCTTCCCGCATCAACTCCCGCACATCCGGCGGTTCTCCCTCCGGGCCGCGATCCGCTTCCATCATCCCCGGCAGCCGCAGCGCCGCATTTAAATCCGGCTCGGCGGTCAGGTTCAACTCTTTTGCGGCCTCGCGAAACGTCAACAGCCACGCGTGCAGCAACTCGCGATTCAGCCCCGTCTTGCGCTCCGCTGTCCAACTCACCCTCACTTGCACGGTGCCACGCGAGACAGCCTCTCGCAGTGCGCGCCGCATCTCCGGCTCCGCGGCTTCGAAGACTTGGGGCAAATGGAAGTGCAGGTCCAGTCCTTTGTGGTTCACGGATTTGATAACCAGAGTCGCCTGTCCCCGCATCACCGAAGCAAAACCGGTCATGCTTCTCACCGGCCCGCCTCCATAAACTGCAATTCGTGAAGACGCTGGTAGATACCGCCGCGGACCACCAACTGATCGTGCGTTCCAATTTCCGCAATCTGGCCCGCGTCCACCACCACAATGCGATCCGCGCGGCGAATGGTAGAGATGCGATGGGCAATCACAATCACTGTTCGATCCACCATTAAGTTTGCCAGCGCGCGCTGCACCAGCATTTCACTTTCGGTATCCAGGTGACTGGTCGCTTCATCGAGGATCAGGATCGGCGCATTCTTCAGCATGGCGCGCGCAATGGCCAGGCGTTGCCGCTGACCGCCGCTCAAGCGTACGCCGCGTTCCCCCACAAGCGTGCCGTAGCCCTGTGGCAAGCGCTCAATAAACTCATCGGCCAGCGCGTGCCGTGCCGCTTCTCGGATTCGCTTCGGCTCAATATCGTTGCGGCCGTAAGCGATGTTTCGCTCGATGGAATCATTGAACAGAAATGTGTCCTGCGCCACCAGCCCGATCTTGTCCCGCAGCGACGCCACGCGCAGGTCTCGCACATCGTGTCCATCCACGGTCACGCGCCCGGAAGAAACATCATGGAAGCGCGGCAGCAGATTGGCCAGCGTGGTTTTGCCCGCGCCGCTGGGGCCCACCAAGGCCACCACTTCCCCCGCCCTCACTTCCAGATCGATTCCGCGAAGCTGGTATGTGCCCGGCGTATTGGGGTAACGGAAGCTCACGTCTTCAAAGCGTATGGCACTGGTGAAACCAGTCAGCGTAGTGGCGCCGGGCGTATCCTGAATTTCATCTTCGTAATCCAGGTATTCGAACACTTTTTGCGAAGCGCCTATGGCCTGCTGAAAAATATTGTGCAGGCCGGTGAGCCGTTTCACGGGTTCGTAAAGCATCAGCAGAGCCACCACAAAACTCATGAACTGACCGGCTGTGAGATCTCCCGTTTTGATTTCATTCCTGGCCAGGGTAATCAGGCCAACAATGGTGAGCGCCCCGCAGATTTCTATCAGCGGCGAAGCCATGGCTTGTTGCAGCACGTAACGCAGGTTGGTGTTGCGAAGCCGTCGCGCCGCTGCCCGGAAACGGTTCATCTCATAAGCCTCCGCGCCAAAGGCGTGAACCACGGTGTGTCCGGAGATGGTCTCCTGCAGAATCTGCGACATCTCCGCCGTATGCTCCTGCGTATTCCGGCTGGTTCGCCGTATTCGGCGGCCGATACGCGCGGTAGGAATCAGCACCACCGGTAGCACCGTCAGCGCCACCAGAGCCAGGCGCCAATTCGTCTGCATCACCACAAAAAGCAGACCTAGGCCCACGAAAATCTGACGCAGCAAATCCACCAGCATGCTGGAAGTGGCCACCTGAATTTTTTCGATGTCGTTCATTACGCCGGACATCACGCGCCCCGTGGAATTGCTTTCAAAAAATGCCGCACCATGGCCCAGCACTTTCCCGAACACAGCATTGCGTAGATCGGTGACGGCGGATAGACCAGCCCGGCTGATCAAATAGTTCGCTATGTAATCCGCAATGCCTTTGGTGAGGAACACCATCACGATGGCGAAGGTGACCATGGTGAGGATGTTGTGTATCCCCGAGGGCACAATCTGCTGCAGGTAAATTTTCTGCCCGATCAGCGGAACGGTGGCCAGTAGCACGGGCTGATTCGGTACGGTAGGTTGCAGTACCAGATCGATCACCGGCCGAATCAGCAGGGCAATCGCGCCTTGAGAAAGCCCTACGACGATCATCAGCACTACCGACGCTGCCAGGAGCGCGGTGTAGCGCTTCGCATAACCAAGCAGCCGGAGCCAATCTCTCATGCGCGCGCCCGGATAGAGGCCAATTCCGCTACCGCCTGCATGGCCTGTGACGCGGTGATTTCGCCGATGGGCTGCGCGCGTAAGACCTGCGATGGCGTGCGCCATGGCCCCCAAATTTCAGGCTCGGAAGGCCCGAACAGCACCGTGCAGGGAACGCCGAACGCTGCGGCCAAATGCGCGGGGCCGGAATCGTTCCCGATGAAAAACGATGCTCCCGCAATCAGCGATTTCGTTTCCCGAAGGCTTTGCCCCTGCGCAACGCGGAATTCGCGA
>Ga0123338_10002362_pt1 | contig 17652 bp, 16 predicted proteins | sample grotaG_FD_89793 | JGI IMG/M metagenome (GOLD analysis project Ga0123338, IMG submission 89793) | Glacier valley bacterial and archeal communities from Borup Fiord, Nunavut, Canada, to study Microbial Dark Matter (Phase II) -... | ecosystem: Environmental > Aquatic > Freshwater > Ice > Glacier ...
CACATCGTTCAGCTTCGTGCACTCGCGACGAGCGACCGGTGGAGCGAGGCGATGGCGCTCACGCTGCGGCCACTTCGGAAATCCGTCCGGGTGGCTGCATGATCAGGATGAGAGTCACACCCACTTCGACGCTCGGCTCGACCTTCAGGTGTTTGTCGGGCCGACGAATCCGTCGTCAGTATATCATTACAACGATCCAGATCGTACCAGTCAATGCACCGTCATGTGCACTTTGTGCTACACCGATACCGAAGTACCTGAACTGATACTTACTGACAAGCGACGGAACGTCGAGCGCATCCACTTCGACTCGCCGCTCCACGATAACCTGCGGGCTGCCCCCTATATGCGTACCGAGATCAGCGAGGGCGCGCAAGCGGAGAGGATCATTGCTCCAGCCAGCAGCGAGCCCGTCCGCGTACCGCTGCGCCACAGTGTCTGCATACGAGTCGCGCGACGACCGCTTCGACACACTCGATATCATATTACTAATCAAAAATGCTTCGTGGTCCGTGTCGATGCTCTTAGGCATCGTGACGTACACTATCGATACCCACCATCCGTCGTCGACCTTTTGCATCGCCGCACCTACGTCGGTACGTTCGCGATCGACTACTTTCCCCATCTCATCGGAACTATTAAGAATTCGGGCGATCGCGCTCGCCAGAGAATCAACGTGGACCGTCGTCCATGCAGTTGCTGGCGCAAGAAGACCGGCCCGACGAAGTATCGACGATGGCTCACTCTTGATACCGCTAGCTCGATCCTTAACGTAAGCGGCAGCGGCAACCGAGAAGCGCGCATCGTGTCGCAGCCTAGGTATGTTCCTGCTTGTTCGTTCCCGATTTAGGATCGCGATGATCCGACGTTCGCTGAGTCGCTCGAGATTTCCCCTCGGTTCTACCTCCAGCGACGAAGGGCTTTTGAGGCGGCAATACAGTGGAAATATTAGGTGAGGCGCTATGGCGTTGCGCGGGTCAACTGCCTCTATCGAGACGTACTGCTCGGCCGGCTCCGAGCCACATGGCACGTGGGCTTGGAACGCGTGGCCGACCGCAACCGCGGTTATGTTCGAGGCGTTCTTTCCATCAGAAACCGTCACCTCTGGGGTCTCTAACGGAACCTCGAGTTCGAACGTGACGTTCGCGCCCTCCTCAGCACCACGCGAGACCGCACCGAGCCTGATACTCGGGATAAACACCAGCATCTCAACCGCAGTCGACCCGTGAACTGCCCGGGCAACAACGGCATTGCCCTTGAATCTATCGTCGCCTAGCTGTGAATCGAGGTCCTCTGTCGCACTCCCGGACACTACGCGCTCTGGCGGCTCGACAATACCGTGCATCTGAAGCAACCGCGTCACGATGTCTGTCGTTGGATCGCCGCCCTGCGCTACCAAATAGGCCAGATCTTCGCACGCGCTATCTAGACGGGCATCCGGCTTAACAAGTGCCTTGTATTGCGGCTCGGCTGTGACAGGAACGCGGATCGGGGGCGCCACGAGCTCGTCGGCCTCTGCTGGGACGCCAACGACATACTTGGCTGGACCGTCCTTGCAGCTCGGCAAGACAGCGAGGATCGCCAGCACGGCTGCTACTAGCCACATCCTCGCCTGCAGTTCACTTGTCATTTTGCGTGAAGCGTTCGTCAACATCCGCCCTCCTATCCGGGGGACCACCAGTGTAACGACAGCGCGCATCGCTTCACATCCGTCGTTCCCACAACGAAAACGGGGGTAGCGCATCTGCACCACCCCCGTTGCGCCCGCTCTCTCGTCAACTCTCACTCGACAAACGTAGACTGTGCTGCCGGAGATCGAACGCCATCTTTATCGTTAGTCTATTGGCAGAGATTCGAGCATGCCTCGTCAGTGCAGTCGTACGTGAAGCAGCCGCGCGTGCCGCAGTGGCACGATGCCGTTTCATTGGTGCACGCGACACCACTGATTTCTCCAACCACCGATGGCTGTTCTTCCACTCGTAACACCCGAACGACTTCTCGATTTGCTGCACCGGTGCACCGGACGGCGGCTCCGGCGGTGGCGGCGGCGCGCCGCCACCGTCCGCGAACCCCAGCGATGTCGTCAACCCCAGATACGCGACCACCACGGCTACTCTCATGCCGCCATCGTAGCCCGCCCCGCGCCAACCAGGGCACGCGCCTTTCGCGGTGGCAGAGTCCGGCTATTTACCTGATCTCGAAGTGCCAGGCGTCGCCCTCCTCGCGGGCCTCGACGCGTGGCTCCTCGTCGCGGAACACCATGGTCTGCTTGCCCTCCTCGTCGCGCGTTTTGGGCGTGCCCCACTTGTGCATGAACAGATCGAGCAGCGTGTCGCGCGCCTCGGGGTGTGACTTGAACGGGATGCCGAACGACATCTCGCGCACCTTGCCGTTCGCGATCGCGCACGTGAACCGCGTCGCGCATAGCACCTTGGTTGTGTGCTCGCCGGTCATCGATAGCCGCGCTCGCGCACTCGATCCTGCGCGGTTACTCGTACCATTGCCGACCGCGTTCGTTGCCGGCACCGAGCGTCAGGCTGACGGCCACCGCTTCACCGATCCGGGTGACGTCGAGCGAGACCACGAGCGCGCTTGGATGAAAGCGGGGCTCGTGGCTTGCGACCACGACGCGGAGGTCGACGCTAACCTGCCAGCCGAAGCGGCGCTCGCCGGCAACCGTGAAACGCGGTCCCGCGTGCGCGCCGTAGGTCAGCCGCTTGGCGTCGTAATGGTACGAGAGGTCGATCGGGATCGTCCACGCGCGTCGTGCGGTGGAGCCGAATGCGTGGACCTCGATCCCGATCCCGGACGCGAGCGCGTGGGCGTGCTCTCGTCCCTCGGTGCCGATCATCGCACGAGCGTCGTAGGCTGTTTGGCCGTCGCTGGTGAGCCCGAGCTTGCCGTCGAGCTCGAAGCTCGGCCTTCCGGTGGGCTCGCGGTCCTGTGAAACGATCCGCAGCGAACCGTCGATCATCGCGATGCCCCCGAGCCAGCGGGCGGGCGTATTGTGGACGACCAACCCTTCCGCGGCGACCACGTAGAGCACGTCGGTCGGCGGTGGCGGAGGATAGCTCGGCTGGATGCCCACGCCGCGATCGAGCGCGGCCATCAGCTCCGTCCCGTCCGTGAGTTCGACCAGCGCGGCAACCGCGCAACGCCACGCACGACCCCGCGTGAATGCGTCAATTTTCGCGGCTGCGGGTCGTGCCGAGCGCTCAATCGAACACGGCTCGCTGCTCGACCCAAGCTCGTTGGATGGCGGTGCTCTCGGGACCGACCGAGACCCGGGGCTCACCTTGGCCGTTATTGTTGGCAGGCACGAGGCGAGTGCAGCCCGCGAGGTCCCAGTACCCGCCCGTGTTGGCCCCCGTGACCGTCCACATGAGGAAATTCGCCTCCGGAACTCCGGGGACGACGAACGGCACGTACTCGGTTCCCGCACCATAGTTCTCCCAGCTGCGTCCGGTGAGCTGTGCAGTGGATCTGGTGGCGCCGGAGATCGCTTTGCGGTTCATCTACGCGGCGGCAGCGAGGCGGTCGCGCTGGTGAGTTCGTGCTACCTCGCGTGCGTGAAACGAATCGATTCGGGGAGTCACATGCGCCTGACGCACGCCGCGATGTTCCTCTGCTGCCTCGCACAAGCGCTAACCGGCTGCCGTGAGCAAACGAGCGTCAATACGTCGGGCTCTACCGACGTGTCTTCGAAGGCACCTGTCGATAAGACCGCGGAGAGCGGAGAGAGCTGCGACCAGGTCATCACTTGCGCCCGCGGCTGCGCGGGCGTGTCGGCCTGCCAGAGCGCGTGCGCGGCAAAAGGTTCTGCGAAGGCCCAGGCCTCGTACCAGGCGCTCTTTGCTTGCGCGTACGGGCAATGCTCGACGTCGAGCGACGCCGGCACTGCCGCGTGCTCGAGCGAAAGCGATACGTCGGCCGCATGCCAGACGTGTGTGCCCACTGCCGCCCTGGGGACGGGGTGCCGATCCCCGTTTCGTACCTGCAAAGGCCTCGAGTAAGCGAATCTCGAGGCCCTCATAGAGGCCCGGCTCGCCGTCATTGGCGGGCGCCGCACCGTCGGGCGCATCGTCGCGTCGTCGAACTTTTCTGCGCCGGCGGGATCCCGACGTGACCGCCGAAACCCCACTATTCGAGCGTCGCGAGCAGCGCGCGCCACGCCTGCTGCAGCTGGACGATGGAGAACCCGCGCATCGCCAGGTCGGGCAATACCGCGACCTCGGCAAGCACGCGCTCGCACAGCGCCCGCAGGCGAATGTAGACGGCGAGCACCTCGGGCACATCGGACGGCACGTGCATCGCGAGGTCGTGCGCCAGCACATGCGCGATCCCATCAAAGGCGACTCGAGGCTCGTCCTCCCGCAGGTACCGTTCGACGACCGGCAGATAGAATGCGAACGCGCGGCCGCCCATCCACATGAACGCCTCCTGATGGGCTTCCGGGTCCTCGCGCAGCCTCTCGTATGCCGCGTCGAGCGTCAGCCCGCCGAACGTTCGCCACGCGGCCATGCCATCGAGATCGTCCTCGGGACGGTCGGTGATCGTGAAGTCGGTGAGGCCGGGGAACGTCAGCGAGGAAAGGCTCGCAGGTCCGCGGGGGGAAATGCGAGCGCCACGAACTGATGCTGCGACCGAGGCGGTGAAGCTCTCGATACGCCAGGTGGGTCTGTAAAATCGTAGCCACTTTCGAACGACCAGCTCCGGCCGCGTCACCGGGTCGCGGTCACGCGGTCACGCGGTCACGCGGTCAGGCGGTCACGCGGTCACGGTCGTCGGTGATGATTGTCTGCGTGTCGCCGACCGCGACGCGCAACCCGCGGCTCGCGCGAACTCGACGCACGCCACTCGCGAGGCGCGAGAAGTGATCGGGACAGCTGTTCGCGGTGCCCCGGATCGCACGCGCAACGTCGTCCACCACTCCGACCACGGCTGCCAGCTTGGGAACGGGATCGCATCGGGATCGCATCGGTATCGCTGCGCGCGGCCCACCAGGTCGCGAACGTATCCACGAACGCGGCGGCGCCGATCGAGAGCAGGCCCCGGCGCAAGCCGTGCTCGGCGAGCTTCGGGATGAAGAAGCTGGTCATCAACGCGGTGCCGAGCACCATCGCACCACCGTCGGCACCGAACGTGATCCATTGGTGGGCCACCTCGAGATCGAGATCGTGGGCGTAGAGCTCGAGCTCGAGCGCGGCGAGTGCCAGTCCAGGGATCACCGGATGCGATCCGATCCATCTGAGTCTCCTTGAAGTTCGCGACGACGTACTGCTTGTGCGGCACGACCATCACGAGGGTGAGCCCGGGCTGGACCATCTGCGCATAGTGATCGCGGGCGCGAAAAGCGTGTACGACGCGATCTCGCTCGACGTCGACAACGGGCCACGCGCGATCTCGCATCCGGGCAACCGAAGGCTCTACACGAACGCCGGGCTCACGCGCATGCGCCGCGCGCTGCGACCAGGCGGGTACTCGCCGTGTGGTCGTCGTTTCCCTCGCGCAGCTTCACCGAGGCGATCGCGGTGGTCGGCAAGGTCGAGCTCGTGCGCACCACGCCGAGCTCGCCGGCGCCTCCCGCTATTACATCTGGCTCGCGACGAAACGAGCGTGGAACGCTGACCGGCCGACCGCGCCGCGTGGTGCGGTCACGTAGAGCCGCTCGATCGTGATGTGCGGCTGGGCTCGCCTCCCATCTTGCTGCATGCGAACCGTTGACGACCTGCGGCAAAATCCCGAGCGTCATCGCAGTAGTTGCGCTGGGCGACGAGGTTGGTTCGCAACGTGCATTATTTCAGGTCATGATCAAGAAGGTTATCTTCATCCTCGTCGTTGCGTTTGTGACCACCGCGGCCGGCACGGGCTGCCGCAGCAGCGCCGGAGTTCGCACCGCGAACCACAGCGTGGGTGTCGGCGCGGGCGCACACTGACGCGCTGATCGAGACGTCGTTCGAATGGCGTCGCTACGTGCGCGGGTTGAATAGCTCGAACCAGTCGTCGCGGGTCGCCGTGTGTTGAGCGTCGAACACTCGGCGCCACGTAGCGGCGGCGGACCGTTGTCCAATGACGCGAGTAAATGCGTAGATGGCGGCGCGTTGGTCGCGATCGAACAGCGCGAAGCGTTCCAGCTGATACTCGCGTAAGTCCGTGGCTCCTCGATCGCGAGTGGTGGAGTTTCGACAACCTCGAGTCGAGCGCCCAGCACCGGTCCGGCGCGCTCGAATCGGATACGCTGAGACCATGATACGAGTTCTCGCCGTCGTTTTCTTCCTCGCAACTGCTGCGGCCCACGCGGCTCCGCTGTCGACCACGGACTTCGCGACGGCGATCGAGGCGCTCGCGAGTCAGGTCGACGAGCCCGTCGGCTTGCGGGCGAACGCCCAGTCACGGCTCCTGGGTCTGGAGAGGGGAGACCTGGTGATCGCGATCAATGGCGAGCCGGCGATCTCGGGGGGCCATGGTTGGTCCGGGCTCCACCTAGATCGCGCGATCCAGACGTTGACCGTGCTGCGTGGCGCGAGAGAGCTCACACTGACGCTCCACCTCAAGCTCGACGCGGTGACCCAGCATCTCGCGGTGGATCGACTCACCGAGCTGGTCGATCGCACGAGGCAAGGCGGCGCGCGCGACTACGTCGCGACGACCAAGAACGGCATACCATCCGGACTGCTCGTGAAGCAGCCAATCTCCTACGTGGCCGCCGGGCCGCACGAAGGCGACCTGATCCGGAAGATCGACGGCCATGTCGTCACCACGAGCTCCGACCTCCTGAAGGCGTACGAGGAGGCGCGCGACAAGCCGCAACTGGTACTCGAGCTCGAGCGCTCCGGCGCACCGCTCCAGATCACCATCGTCCTCGACCGCCCCGATCCGGCGCTCTCGGCGGCGATCGCTTCGATCAAGCAGATCAATGACACCACGTACGACGTCCCGAAAGCGTTCATCGATCTCGTCCTGGCGAATCCGATGGCCATCATGCAAGGCGCACGCTTGGTGCCCGTGGTGAAGGACGGCAAAGCCGCGGGCTTCAAGCTCTACGCGGTCCGCCCGGGATCCGTGTACGCGATGCTCGGGTTGAACAACGGCGACACCCTCCAGACGATCAACGGAAACGACATTACGTCCGCGGACAAAGCGCTCGAGGCATCCGCGGCGCTTCGAGACACGAAGAAGGTCACGGTCGTGATCGAGCGCCGAGGCGCAAAGATGACGATGACGTACATGATCAAATAAGCGGACGCTTTCGAGACGCCCCATACGCTTGCCTTCGCAGGTGCATGCGGCGCATCAACCTCGCCTTCTCGATCGACATCAAGCCGGTGGGTGACTCCGCCCGCGTGATCGTCACGCCGGCTATCGATCGCATGCACGGCCTCAGCTCGCTGCCGGAGACCGTCGATCCAGGATCCGAGCTTGCCAGTATGTGGACGCTGACTGGCGCGACCTCGAGCTTCGGCGGTCCGATGGGGACTCCGTACACGGCGACGCTGTGGATGGCGCGTAGCGGACGGTGCGCGTTTGAATCGCTTCCGCACCGATCACCGTCATCCCCCGAGATCCGAACGTCTACATCGACGATACCTACGCCTGGTACTCGTCGCACACCTACGATCCTCATACCCATACGCTCGACTGGCAACTCTGCGTGAGCGCGACCAACGGCACACTCGTGTATCGCAGTCACGGAACGTACTCGATGCCCATGATGGATACGACCATCGAGGGCGTAGGCGGAGAGGTGAACGAAGCCTGGCCTAGAGAAACGCGAGGTAGTGTCGATCTAGTGCTCCGACCGCGCGGATCACGTAGGCCGCGCGCCCCAGCACGATGCACGCGTAGAAGATGGTCGCGGCGTCGCGCGGCGTGCGGAGCACCATTGCCTGCATGAGCTCGGCCTCGGTGCGCCAGCGACTCTCGGAGAAGAACACCGGCGCCCGCACGTCGAAGCGGCGCGCCACGTCGAGCAGCGCGCGAGGCGAGTGCGAGCCCTCGAGGTGGCGGTGGAGGTCGTAGCGCAGCGTCGTGCTCAGCTCGGGTCTGCGAGCCGGCCCATGAAGAGCACCGCGTTCGTCTTCGTGTCGCGAATGACGTAGACGAAGGGGTGGTCGGCCCGGAATACGATGGGCTTATCGGTGCGGGGCATGCCGCCCCGCGGCATCATGACGCCGGTGGCGGCGGCGGCCTCGGTGCCCTGCTCGTCGACAGCGAAGACGGCCTGGTGCACCACGAGCCCGATGTACAGGTCGTGCGTGCCGTCGATCCCGGAGAAGTCGGCGGCGGGGTGGTGAAACGCGTCCTTCATCCCGAGCGCCTGCAGCGGGTCCCCGAGCTCGAGCACCGCCATCGTCTTCCACTTCGGCAGCGTCACGTCGACGCGCGCGGGCCGCAGCGCCGCGAGCTACTAGAGTGCGCCGGCGATCTCGGCGACGACTTGCTTCGCCGTGCGACCACTCGTCTCGAACGTGCGATCGGCGCGCGCGTAGAGCTTCGCGCGGGCCGCGATCAAGCCGCGCAGCTCTTCGAACGCGTGCGGGTTCTCGGCCATCGGGCGCTGGTCGCCTTGGGCGACGACGCGGTTCCAGTGATCCTCGGGCTTGGCGTGCAAGAAGATCGTTTGGGCGCGCGAGCGGAGGAGCGAGAACGTGGTCGGGTCGTTGACGATGGAGCCTCCGGTCGCGAGCACGGTCGGGGTGGTGTCCGCGAGGATCCGCGTGAGGACCTCGCGTTCGACGCGGCGGTAGTACGCCTCTCCGTGCAGCGTGAAGACGTCACCGAGCGAGAGGCCGGTCGCAGTTTCGATCTCCCGATCGAGCTCGACGAAGCGTCGGTCGAGCTTCTTGGCGAGGGCTGCACCGATCGTCGATTTGCCGGCGCCGCGCACGCCGAGCAGGGCGATCGGTTTACGCGCCGGTGCGGCCGTGACCGAGAGAAGCGCCGCGGGGGTGGTCCCGAGTGCGTGCGCGACCTCGGCAAATCTCCGCAGGGAAATGTTGCCGTCGCCGGTCTCGAGCTGGGCCAAGAACCGCTCGGAGAGCCCGCTGGTTTCGGCCAGTCCTCGCCGTGACAGGCCGCGTCGTTCGCGCTGTGCGCGGACCGCGATGCCAACGGATTCCAGGAACGTCACACCTGCAATATAGTGCATGACGAATCGGGGTGACAAGCAATAAAGTGCCTGATAAACAACAGGGCATGGATCCGACGTCCTTCGAGACTCATCCGAGCCGCTACCACCACTGGAAGCTGGCCGTCGAGGGCGACATCGCGCGCCTCACCATGGCCGTCGACGACGCTCATCCCCACAAGCCGGGCTACGAGCTCAAGCTCAACTCGTACGACCTCTCTGTCGATATCGAGCTCGCCGATGCGATCCAGCGCCTGCGCTTCGAGCATCCCGAGGTCAAGTGCGTGGTGTTCGGCGCCGACCTCGATCGCGTGTTCTGTTCGGGCGCGAACATCTACATGCTCGGGCTGTCGACGCACTCGTTCAAGGTGAACTTCTGCAAGTACACGAACGAGACCCGGCTGTACCTCGAGGATGCGGCCGAGCACTCGGGCCTCGCGTCGCTCGCGGCATGCAAAGGCACCACGGCGGGTGGCGGCTACGAGCTCGCCCTCGCGTGCACCGAGACCATGCTGGTCGACGACGGCAACTCCGCCGTGAGCTTTCCCGAAACGCCACTCCTCGCGGTGTTGCCGGGCACGGGTGGACTCACGCGGCTCGTCGACAAGCGCAAGGTTCGTCGCGACCGCGCCGACGTGTTCTGCACGACCGCCGAAGGCATCAAGGGCAAGCGCGCCAAGGAGTGGGGCCTCGTCGATCACCTCGTGTCGCGCACGAAGTGGGACGCCGCGGTGACCGAGGCCGCGAAGGCGCTCGCCGCGAAGCAAACGATCGCGCGCGGCCCGGCGCTCACGCTGCCCGCGCTCGATGCCAAGATCACGAACGACAAGCTCACGTACAAGTACGTCGAGATCACGTTCGACCACCCGCAACGCACCGCGAGCTTGCTGGTGCGCGGCCCGGAAGCTGCCGAGGACTTCGACGCGCTGGCCAGGGCGGGAGCGCAGCCCTGGGCGCTCCGTGCGTTCCGCGAGCTCGACGATTGCTTGCTGCACCTGCGCTTCGATTATCCGGAGATCAACGTCGTCGCGGTGCGCACGAGCGGCAACGCGGCGTTTGTAAAAGCGTGCGACGAGAGCCTCCACAAGTCGCAGACCGGGCTCGCGCGCGAAGTCCGTCAACTGCAGCGCCGCGTGCTCAAGCGCTTCGAAAACACGGCGCGCAGCCTTTACGCCGTCGCCGATAACCCCGATTCGTGCTTCTCCGGCGTACTGCTCGAGCTCGCGCTCGGCTCCGATCGGTTCTACATGCTGATCGACAAGGACGAGAAGATCGGCGTCGAAACCTCCGTCGCGAACACCGGCTCGTACACGACGAGCTCGGGCCTGTCGCGCCTCGAGGCCCGGTTCTACGGCGAGCCCGGCAAGGTCCAGAAGATCCTCGCGCGCGGCATCGAAGGCCTCGTGCCCTCCGCGGAAGCCGAGCAGCTCGGCCTCGCCACGATCGCGGCCGACGAGATCGATTTCGAAGACGAGCTGCGCATCGCGATCGAAGAGCGCGCGTCGCTCTCGCCGGATGCGCTCACCGGCATGGAGGCGTCGCTGCGCTGGGTCGGCCCCGAGACCCTCGAGACCAAGATCTTTGGTCGCCTCAGCGCCTGGCAGAACTGGATCTTTACTCGCGCCAACTCGACCGGCCCGCAAGGCGCACTCACACTCTACGGCAAACCGGAACGCCCCCAGTTCCAGTGGAAGAGGACCTAAGCCATGTCCGCAGTGATCACCGACGACAAGATTCCGAACAACGTCGACCTCTCGGGCGACAAGCGTCTGCAGCGCGCGCTCGAAGCGTGGCAGCCAAAGTTCATCGAGTGGTGGAAGGAGATGGGCCCCGAAGGGTGGATGGGCAAGGACATCTACCTGCGCACCGCCGTGTCCGTCGAGACCGACGGCTGGGCGCACTTCGACTACGTGAAGATGCCCGACTATCGCTGGGGCATCTTCCTCGAGCCGAAGGTCGAAGGCCGCGTTCACGGCTTCGGCGATTTCGCCGGCCAGCCGGTGTGGGACGAAATCCCGGGCGAGTTCCGCAACAGCCTGCGCCGCCTCGTCGTCACTCAAGGTGATACCGAGCCCGCGAGCGTCGAGCAACAGCGCGCGCTCGGCGGCACTGCACCGTCGCTCTACGATCTACGCAACCTGTTCCAGGTCAACGTGGAAGAGGGCCGCCACCTGTGGGCGATGGTCTACCTGCTCCACACGTACTTCGGTCGCGATGGTCGCGACGAAGCCGAAGAGCTGCTGCAGCGCCGCTCGGGCGATGCCGACAAGCCGCGCATCTTGGGCGCGTTCAACGAGCCGACCTCGCACTGGCTCTCGTTCTTCATGTTCACGATGTTCACGGACCGCGACGGCAAGTATCAGCTCGCCGCGCTCGCCGAGAGTGGTTTCGATCCGCTCGCGCGCACCTGCCGGTTCATGCTGACCGAAGAAGCGCACCACATGTTCGTCGGCGAGTCCGGCGTCCAGCGCGTGTGCAAGCGTGCCGCCGAATTGATGAAGACCGGTGACGTGCGCGCGCAAGGTGGCGTGGACCTCCCGACGGTCCAGAAGTACCTGAACCTCTGGTACACGCTGTCGCTCGATCTGTTCGGTGGCGAGGTGTCTTCGAACGCGGCCGATGCATTTGCCTCGGGCCTCAAGGGTCGCTACAAAGAAGACCGCTACGCCGAGCACAAGTTGATCGGCTCGACGTTCGCGATGGACGTGCTGCGCGATGGCAAGGTCGTCCACGAGGACGTGCCGATGCGCACCGCGCTCAACGAGGTGCTCCGCACCGAGTACATCAAGGATTGTCAGCGCGGCGTCGATCGCTGGAACAAGACGCTGCAGCTCGAAGGCTGCGACTTCCAGATGAAGCTGCCGAGCCCCAAGTTCCACCGCCAGATCGGCATGTGGAGCACGCTCAAGTTCTCTCCCGACGGCGAGATGATCTCGAACGAGGAGTGGGCGAAGCGCTCCGGCGACTGGTTGCCGAACGAGGCCGACGAGCAGTTCGTCAAGTCGCTGATGAAGCCGGTCTACGAGCCCGGCAAGATGGCGAGCTGGATCGCCCCGCCGATCAAGGGGCTCAACGGTCTGCCCGAAAAGTTCGAATACGTTCGTATAGACTAGGAGGATGCGAATCCTGCTGGGTCTGGTCCTCATCCTCGGTGTCACGGCCGGCTGCGCCAAGAAGCCGGCGCCCCAGACGCCTGCGAACAAGCAGGACGTCAAGAACGATACCGAATCGAAGGACAACGCGAAGCCCGACGACAAAACCGACGCCGCGGATCCGAAGACCTCCAACGACCCGTGCAACTAAAGATCTGCTGCTAGTTTCGCGCTGGTTCTAGTGATCGACCACCGACGATCACGTCGCTCATCGGCGATGTATAGAGGGAAAGGCGAACATGCTGTCTGAAACAGTTGAGTTCGGTGGGCGGCGTTTCTGTCGAAAGCTTGCCGGCCAGCGGGTCAGCCCGTCCGGCAGTGTAGCTTCGCTGTACGCCAGTTCGTCGTTGCGAACTATTACTGAATCACCGGCGCGAGCGTCGTCACGGCGGCGCCGTACCACGCCTGGCTAGTCTGGCTCACGAGGGTGGCAATACCCGTGTTCGGATCGATCAAGATGAACGCACCGCCGTTGGTGAAGCCGTAGATCTTGTTCTTCCAGTACGCGACGCCCCAGATCTCGCCGAACCCCGTATCCGTACCGATGCCCGTCGCGGCAAAGGTCGACGGTGCGAGGCGCACCAGGCGATCGTTGCCCGAGGTCATCACGGTCTGCACGACGCCGAAGTTCGCGACCGCGACCAAATCGCCACTCGATGCGAACGAGCCGCCCATGTCGCCGACCTGCGCGATCGTGCCGTTCATCTGATTGATCTGAAACACCAACCCATCGCTGTTGCGCGTGCCGACCAGCACGTCGTCGCCGGTCTGACCGAGCTGCTCGGCCGGCACGAACGACAGGCCGTTCGTTGAACGTGCCGCCGAGGCTGTCCGTCAGCCGGGTCGCGTGCGCGTTCGTCGTGTCGACGTGATAGACCGACGAGAACGACACGCCGATCATCTGACCGTTCTTGTCGATCGCAATGTCGGTCATCGTGTCGGAGCCGTTCGACCACACGAACGGCCCGATCTGCGTGATCGCGAGCGTGTCCGGATCGACGCGATACAGTACCGAGTCGGTGTGCGCGTAGACATAGACCGTCCCTCCGGTATCGCTACCGTGGCCGGTGTCCGCGCCCGTGTCGGTAGGGCTCGCATCCAAGGTCCCGAAGTTGTCGCCGTCACGTTGCGCGGGGCCACACGCTGCGCAGAGCGCCGCGATCGCGATCGTCCTCATCATCGGAACGGACGATACGCCGAGTCGCGGCTTGGTTGAAAAAAAACGATCGTTGACTGGTGCCCCACATAAGACGTCAGCCAGACCGAGTTCCTCGGCTAGAGGGGCGTATCAACCATCCCGAGCGTCACGCCGCCGCGCGCAGCGTGACTTTGCCGAGTGCTTCGTATTCCGCATGTGCAGCACGCAAGAGGTGGCTCATGCCGATGGATCCACCGCCATCTGCGGCAAGATACGCAGCGCGTACCACGGCATTCTTGACGTAGCCGCCGCTCATCGCGAACTCGCATCCGAGCCGTTCGAAGTCGAGATTGTCCCCGACGTCTGCCTCTCCAGGAATCATCGCCTTCCATAGCGCCGAACGTTGCGCCGCGTCGGGCAGCGGGAAGCGCACGTGAAGGGCGAGTCGACGACGGAATGCTTCGTCGATCGCCGTCTCGTGGTTCGTCGTGAGCAGCGAGATGCCAGTGAATTGCTCCATGCGTTGCAGTAAATAATTAACTTCGAGATTCGCGTAGCGGTCGTTCGAGGACTTGACCTCGGACCGCTTGGCGAACAAGGAGTCGGCCTCGTCGAAGAGGAGGATGCCGTGCCCCGACTCCGCGGCGTCGAACAAGAGCGCGAGATTCTTCTCCGTCTCTCCGATGTACTTGGACACGATGCGCGACAGATCGACTTGATAGAGGTCGAGGCCGAGCTCGTTCGCGATCAAGCCAGCGACCATCGTCTTGCCAGTTCCGGGTGGACCCGACAACAGGGCCGAGATGCCAAAACCCTTCCCGACCTTCGCTCCGAACCCCCACGTCTCCAGAACTTTCCGGCGATGACGCACGCGTGCGACGAGCTCGACGATCTGATCGAACTGATCCGCCGGTAAGACCAGGTCATCCCAGGTCTGTTTCCACTCGATCCGATTGGCGAGCTGACCGAGCTGCTTGCTCAGATGCGCGCGCAGCCCGTCGTGAACGTGAGACATCTCGATGGCCGATGATTCGCCACCGACTGTGGCGGCCGCATTGGCGGCTGCAACCAGGATCGCTTGTGGAGTGATCGCGTAGCGCCGGCTCGCTTGATCGATTACCAACGGGTCTGCGCCGGGTAGGGCGGCCCTCCAAATCGCTTCGGCCGAGGCGCTAGCGAGCTTCGGCATCTCGTAGGTCACCACCGTACGCGCCTTGATCCAGTCCGGGCTGGTTGCCGCGGTCGCCAACACGACGCCGCTGTACGACCTGAGAAAGACGCGATCGATTGCCAGCGCCAGAGCACCGGTTTGATCTGGCAGGTTGCGAAGCACCGGCGTGACACCGAAAAGCAACGCCTCGCGCGCGACGACACGGAGCTGTCTCGAGGCCGTACTCGGTTCAGTTGCGAATTCCTCGAGGGCAACGTCGATCACTCCGCGTTCAGTCGCGGCCCGCATGGTGGTTGCGCGGCCCGAGCCAATCGCGCCAACGGCGACCACCAGCGGCGAAGGACGTGTACCGAGAGCACGTGTGATCAAGGCCGGCACGGACGGAGCTTCGCCTTCGTGCGAGGTTGGCACGATAGTCACGATTCGTTCGATCTCGCGATCGATTCGAAGTTCACCCCGCGCGAGCTCGATGACGCGATCGTTGGCTCGAACGCTGCGTCGGTGCAGCGGCACCCGCGGGTCAAACTCGGTTTCGATCAGCACGAGGTCAGCAAGGCGTTCGAGGCTCGTGCTATCGAGTGAAGTGCCAGTGCCGAGTTGAATCAGCCGCCGCCAGTGTAAAATCGAAAGATCGGTGGTGGTTCCGTCGCCGAAGGTCTGCGCGAGACGTGCGGTTGCAGGATCGAGCTCGCAGCAAACGAGGATCCAGAGCGCATCGAGCTCTTGGAGAGTGAGGCCCACGCGAGCCGCCAACCACTGCAGAGGATCGATCGTCACGCTGAGCTGAGCGTCCGAGGCACGCTCCGTGATGAGGCTTCTGAGCGCGCCGGGGTTGGCGGTTGTCGCCGATGCATCGCCAGCAATCCACCCAGCTCCTCGGCCCTCGGTTACGAGCGCGGCCATCGTGGCAGTCGACCAACGAATGCGGTCAGCGAGGACGGCTTCGAGTCTCGAGTAGGGTTCCATAGCGGCTCGTATCGGCCGCTACTTCGCAGGGTTGCCAATCTTTTGGTAGTCGTGGACTTTCAGCGACTTGCAGATCTGCACGGCATCTTCTTTGCGACGATCGACGACCTTTTGTGGAAGCGGAATGGGCGTTCCACCGGCACCTCTGTCGGCTGTTTCGATGGTGATGAAGCACTCGAGGGCTTCATCCGAACCTACGGTGACGGATCTCATGACGAGCAGCGTCCCGACCTTTCGAAGATCGCACAGAACGACTTCGGTGCCGTCCTCGACCGCGACCTTCGAGACAGCAGTCCCTTCATCGCAGACCGTACGTTTCGTCATGATGCCGATCGTGGGCAGCCACGTGTTGATTCGATGTCGGATGAAGATGTCGTTCGGCCTTCGTTCCACCACGTAGTGCGACGGAATCACGATGTCGACGGAAGCTTCTGCCCCAGAAGCAAAGTCGACTCGCAGGTGCTCGCCTACATGTGGCGAGAAAGCGTGCAGGTCGCTAGTAAGCGAATGTTGGTCAACGCGCAGCGATTCGCAAATCGCGATGCCCGATTTTATTCGGTCGCTGTCTACGGCCTCGTTCTGCTTGAAGAGGACGAAGCAACTGAGTGGCTCATCACCGAGCGTCATTCGACGTACGTAGACTGGGCCATCGGACTGGCGGCAGACACTGATGTCCTTCTGTTTTCCGAGCTCATCGGCGAGGCTTTGGTCCGAGCGCGAGCGAGCGCACGTGGGTAGCAAGTCGCTTGACGCGGCGTCGAGCTCGACGATCGGATCTGCGGAGCCGCGCAACCATCGTTGAACCGAGTCGCTCGTGAGAGCGGGTGTTGGCGCGTAGCCTTGAGGAACCAATATCTCGAACCGTCCTGGTCCGTCGATCAAGCCAACGACCCTTACTGCAGGCTGAAGCGATGGTCTGTTTCCACAACCAGCGGTGACACCAAAAATCAGCAGGCCCAGCTTGTTCATCATTCCACCTTCAACCGATTTCCAAGCGGCTCGGACGCGAGCTCGTTGAGTACCTGTCGAGCACCCAAACCGGCGTCACCACCACCTTTGCGTTCAAAAAAACGGGTCTTCTCTCCGTACTCGCCGACCGTATCCGTGTACGCGACCCCGCCCCTCTCATCTCGTAGTACGACGAGGTTTAACAAGGCATCCGATTGCGCTTTCCCGAGTGCTCGAATTGGCAAGCCTTGCTCGAGAAACGGTTTATCCGCAAAAAATTCGAGGCTCTCTGCTTTGACTCCAGTCATCCGAGCAGACTCGAGCTTGACCGGGGTCTGCGGATGACTCAGCGAGGCACTAAAAAAGAGATCGACGAGGCCATCGAAGGGACGAGCTCGGTCAGCTGTCTCAGTTTTGTTGGCCTGGTCCATATTCACAAGCGATTTTTCGCCCCTACTGTCTCCCATGCTGGCGTGTGCCACGTAGCGAATCCATTGGCGCGAACTCTCGCTTGACTGAACGTTTCGAACGTCGGTCCAACACGATTCGATGGCCGCAATCATTGTTTTGATGGCTTGAATCGCTCGTTCAGGGCTTCGAGTCAGCACCGGAAACATGATCGCATGCAACGTCAGTAGAGCGCTCTGCGCGGCGAATTCTGCATCGTACAATTGTTGATCCTGTAGCCCGAAGAACTCATGAACTTCGTCTTGTGGAATCCCTTCCAAATTCTCCGCGGGACGCGAGCGGATTACAGAAGCTCCGGCCTTGACGCCTTCTTCGATGAGGGCGCTGAAAGCCTCTCCGGTCAGCTTTGCTCCGACGATTTCGACGAGAGCCTTGCCTTGAGCGCCGAGAACGGCACCAACGCCGACCGATGCGAGCTCGATCGCGACTTCGGCAAACACAGACATCTTATGGTGATGCGGCTTTCGTTTGTAACCTTCTGCGCGATGACGTGCTTGGTCGATACCTCCCTGCCGGCCTTGATACATCCGCACCAACTTCGCCCCTAGTTGCTTCTGGTATTGCCCGTAGATGTCAGCTTGGCCGGTCATCAGCGCTGGGTGCAAAGTCGTGTCCTTCTCCATTGCGGTCACGGCGCGTTCACCCACTTGCCTGCGTTTCGATGTCTGATTCTGCTCGTCCG
>Ga0123338_10002364_pt1 | contig 17648 bp, 15 predicted proteins | sample grotaG_FD_89793 | JGI IMG/M metagenome (GOLD analysis project Ga0123338, IMG submission 89793) | Glacier valley bacterial and archeal communities from Borup Fiord, Nunavut, Canada, to study Microbial Dark Matter (Phase II) -... | ecosystem: Environmental > Aquatic > Freshwater > Ice > Glacier ...
AAGGCCGCGTGCGAGGTGGACTACGTAGCGGTCGACAAAGGCGGGGTCCTGCATAAGTTCGTGCGCAGGCTTGCCATAGTCGCGCTGTAGCCATAGTCCGCAGCAGAGGCGCTCGAAGCAGCCGTTCGAACCGCACAGGCAGGCTGGCCCATCGGGTTTTAGGTTGATGTGGCCTAACTCTCCGGCGTAAGAATCCGCGCCGCGCAGTACCTTGCCATCGAGCAGGATACCGCCGCCAATGCCGGTGGAAAGAGTCATGTAGAAGAGAGGGGAAGCGCCCCGGCCCGCGCCGTGAAAACCTTCGCCAAGCGCTCCGGCATTGGCGTCATTGTCCATGATGGTGGGGATGCCGAACCTGTCTTCGAAGTAACGACTTAGGCCGAAGTCTTGCCAGCCGCCGACGTGCGTCGAGAGGGCGACGGTTTGGGAGGCGAAATCGACGGGGCCGCCGAAGCCTATGGCGCACCGGTTGAAAGGAATTTGCGCGCGCCATTCCGACGTTGCGTCTTCAATGTTCTGTAGCATCCAATCCCGGCCGCCATCCGCGTTCGTGGGTCCGCTGGCCCGATGGATCATGTGGCCGCCATCGAAGGCGGCGACGGAGAATTTGGTGCCACCGATATCGATTGCCAGGAGCTTCATGCAAATAGAGTTGTGATGAGTTTTTCATGCGCCGTGAAATTGGGCACGATGAAATCCGCGCCCACTCCGATGAGACGCTCGCGTTTCCATTCGTCCACTTTCAGGCAATCGGGCTCGTCTGAGGCAACGCCTACAGTGGTACCTCCTACTTCACGGACATTTTCGATTTCCACGTAGCCATCGCCGAACCCGAGAAACTGATCGCCGCTGAATTCGGAAGAAGCGATCACGCGCTGGATCAGGATTTGTTTGGAGAAGCTCTTGTAGTCGTCAAGAGCGCCGAAGACGCCGCCTTCGAAATAGGGGATCACGCCAAGCAGGCGGGCTTCCTCATGCATGTACTTGTGATCTGTACCGCTTGCGAGATACATTTTGAGACCACGCGATTTCAGTTCGTCAAGCAGCGCGAGGGTGCCGGGGACCATGTAGTTTTCAGGGTTGGCCTGGCCGCTCCGCAGATCGGCCAGGCGCGATTCGATCTTGGAGTGAAGCCGGTCGAGATACATGTTCTTGTAGACCAACGGATCTTCGGGCTTGCCGCCGCGGCGTTCGATATTTTCCGCCAGTTCGATCATCTGGTACATGGTCTGCTTACCAGTCAGGCGGCCGACGAATTCTTCGACCACGGCGCGCAGCTCAGCTTCCGATTCGCCGGATTTTGTAGCGGCGAGAAGCTCTACCATCATCGGAATCATCACTTCCATCCATCCGGCGCGGATCACGGAAATGGTTCCGTCGAAATCGAAGAGAGCCACCCGTGCGTTGCGGGCATGCGCGCCCGCGTGTAACGTTTCAATCACCTAAGTATTGTACGGTGCGGGTAAGATGTTCCTCATATGCGAATTCTCTTCGCCGTGTTGATTTGCACCGGTCTGCTTGCTGCCCAGGAGCCGCCCACGAAGAAAGCTATGACGTTGAAGGAAGTGCTGCTGGAGCAACTCCACACCACGCACGACAAAGAGGAATGGTATGTGCCGATCAATATCGCCGTAGCGGGCCTGACGGCGGAGCAGGCGAAGTGGACCGATGGGCACGGCAACCATTCCGTGGGGCAGCTTGTGAATCACTTGGCGTTCTGGAATGAGAGGGTGCTAGCGGAAGTAAAAGGCGAGAAGCCCCAAGCCTTCAGCGGTAACAACGATGAGACGTTCAACAGCTTCGACAGCAAGAGTTGGGCAGCCACCGTGACTCGACTGGACAACGTCATGAAGGCGCTGGAAAAGCTGGTGGAAGATGCGGATGAGGCGAAGCTGCGCGCTTCGGCTTCCACCATGGCGCATGTGGGTGCGCACAACGCATATCATCTGGGCCAGATCATTTACGTGCGTAAGCTGCAGGGTGTTTGGGATCCGACGAATGGAGTGAAGTAGCGCATTCTAGCGAAGCAAGACCATTTCCGTGCGCGGGAAGGCGAAACGCTTGGCTTGCTCATCGATGAGACTTACCTGGCAGATGTATTTACCGGGCAGCAGCTTGGCAAGTGGCACTTGAAACTGAACGGGCAGCGCGTTGTTGCGCTTGAGGGCCAATTGCGAGACGCGAACGGGCGAGGTTTCGAAGGCCTTGGTGCCGCCTTGGTAGAAGGTAAGCACGGCCGAGACGCTGGGCGTGGGTGCCAGGGCCGCGTCATAAACTTCCAAGTACACGTAAAGGTTTTGATCTTTGCGGAAGACGCGTGTGATGCTGGGGACCAGTTTCTGGCCATCCTGAATGAGCGGATCGGCGGCGAGCTCTTTCTTATTGGCACCGGCATTGCCAACTTGTTGCGAGACAGGCTGGCGCTGTGAGCTATAGACGACCGAACTGACGCGAAGAGCGCCGGTTTGCGAGGTGAGATCGGGGACGGTGAACGGCGCTTCGTAAGTGCCCATCTTGCCGCTTTGGTTTTCGCGCACCAGCATCTTGAGTCGATAAGCACCGGGCGAGAGCGTGAAGCCAGTGTCATAAGCGATGGCGCGCTTGGCTACTTCTTCCGCGCTCGATTCACCCAGCCTGACCTTGATGCCATCGCGAACGCTGGCGGTGAGTTTGCCTTTCGAATCGCGCACCTGGCCGATGAAATCGAAATCGGTTTCTTTCTTGCCGAGCGACACGGAAGAGCCGGGGATTTTCAGAGCTACGGCGACGAAATAGTTGGTCTTTCCGAGACGGAAATAATCGGTCTCGACGGCGAGAGGGAGGTCGGTAACAGGGTCGCCGAGCATGAGCGCTTCTTCGAGCTGGCTTTCTTTGTCGCCGGAGGTGAACTTGGCGAACGTCTTGGAACCGAAGTAGCCGGAACGGTAATCGATCTTCGCGCTCAGGTTGTTCTTGAGCTTGATCTGGACGCGGCGGAACTTGCCATCCTGCTTATCGTTGCTGGAATAGAAGCCGAGAATGTAATAACTCTTTACATCGTCCTGGGCTTGGGTGATGCCAAGCGCGAGGTCGTTGTTATCGAGGAAAGCTTTGCCACCCGTATCGGCGGCGAGCGAAACCAGCGTCTCCTGCTGATCGTTAAACTTGGCGCGCTGGCCGGATTGGGCGCTGCCGGTGAACATGCTGTTGCCGCGCGTCATGGCGGAGGAGGCGTCGCCACCAGGAGGCAGAGCGGTGAGGCCGCGCGAATCGATAGGGTAGAAGGAAACATTGGCGCGAACGGCGGCGTTGATGGCGCCGCGGAGTTGCGACTGATTTTCGACGCCCGACTTGCTGATGCCGCTGGAAAAATAGAGCAGGGCCTTCTTTTCGGGAAGCGCTCCAAGCATCTTCGCCGCGGATTCGAGGGCGCTCAACTTGCGGTCTGTATTGAAGATGTTGAACTCGGTCTCATCGGCGTTCAGGGCGTCGCCGTTGTCTTCGCCGCTGTTGTCATCGCCAGCGCCACCGTCGGTTGCGAGGTCGCTGGCTCGGCCGATGGGGAGGGCTTTCAGCACTTCGGTGAGGCGGTCGCGGTCGTCGGTGAAATCCTGCGCAACCTGCAGGTTGGAACTGAAGGTCATGACGGAGACCAGGTCGGAAGGGCTCATCTTTTTGGTGACGAACTGGAGTGCGGAATCCTGGGCGCGGAGTTGTTCGGCGGGCTTCATGGAGCTGAGGTCGAAGAGCATCACCATGAGGCGGCGGTCCTGGTATTGGACGCGGCCGGGCGTGGCGGTAATGACTTGTTGACGGCCCGGCGTGACTGCCACTTTCGGCGGCGTGACGGTAGGCGTGTTGGTGGAGGTTGCGCCGGCGCCGAGGCGCTGTAGTTCGAAGACGGAGATGGCCTGCGGCTTGCCGTCTTCGAGCAGAACAAAATCGTTCTTTTCGAGGTTGGTGATTTCTTTGCCGGATTTATCGCGAACGGTCACATCGAAGATGACCAGGTTGCTGGTGGATTTGAACGTGGTCTCTTGTTGAAAAGCAAGGAAGAAAAGCGGTAGCAGTTTCAACATGAGTTAGAAGCGCAGCCGCGCCGTGGCTGTAACCGTACGCATGCCGTTGACGGCAAGCGGTAAACCATAATTCGTGGCATTCACCACCGTGTTGAAGCTGGTGATGTTGGGAGTGTTGGTGAGGTTAGTGCTTTCGACTCGCACTTCGAGGCGTTTGCGATCGTCATGTACGCGGAAGGAGCGGCCGAAGCCCAGGTTCATGGTGAGGCGGTTGGGGCCGACAATCGTATTGCGGCCGGCATTGCCATAGGTGCCGGAGGCCGGAATGGTGAAGGCGGCAAGATTGAACAAGCCGGTACCGGCGTTGATGGGAAGACCGGTGGAATTGGCTCGGCCGCTGCCGACGGCACCGGTGCCGCCGATGTTGGCCAGATTGCCCAGGACGCGCGCAGTGAAGGGAAGGCCGCTAGCTGCGTTGACGCCGCCGGTGAACTGCCAGTCTTTCAGAAGCCTCTCGCGCCAGCCGCTGGCTTTGATGACGCCGTTTTCGCCGAACGGCGAACTATAGATAAAGAAGAGGTTGAGGACGTGCCGCTGATCGAAGCTGGAGAGGCCTCGCTCCGCGCTGATGTTTTGATCGTTCTGAGCGACCACGGTACCGCCGTTGCCGATGGTGGAGGCATCGTCAATCGATTTCGAGAAAGTATAAAGCGCGTTGGCGGAAATGCCCTTGGAGAAGCGGCGCGTGAAGCGGACCTGCAGTGCGTGATAGACGGAATTGCCGTCTGAGGTGTCATACGTAAAGCCCACGGCATTGCCGATCTGGCGGCGCTGTTCGCTTGTGAGAGGCGCGCCGGGAGCAGAGCGATTGGGGAGACGCTGAATATCCAGCCGCGTGCCTTTGGTGCCCTGATAGCCGAGCTCCAGCACTAGCGAGTAAGGCAAAGTCTGCTGCACGGAGAGGTTCCAGGTTTGGATGTAGCCAAGCTTGTAATTGCGATCGATGGCGTAGGAGTTGGTGATGGCTTCGGCAGGGCGGAGCGCGAAGCCATTCTCAATGGTGAGCGGCTGCAGCAGGCTGGTAGTGAGCGAAGCGGACTTCGCGAAAGGCGGCTGCGAAGCCAGACGATTGGTGAACTGGGTATAGATTGCGCCGTTATAGAAAATGCTGTACCCGGCGCGCACGAGTGTTTGCTTCTTGGCCCGGGGACGCCAGGCGACGGCGGTGCGGGGGGAGAAGTTATTCTTCTCGGGATCGATCAGGCCGTCTGGAAATTTGCCGCTGTAAGGCCCGATGGCATTGGGTGTGACGACGGCGACGGCAGTGAAGCCGGGCGCGATATCGAGGTTCGCGATGTGCCCGTACTTTTCGTGAAAGGGCGTGAAGTATTCGTAACGAAGGCCTAGATTGAACGTGAGGTTGGGGCGCACTTTCCAATCGTCCGTGACATAGGCGTTGTAAACCGAACCGCGAAAGTAATTCGAGTTGGTGCCGAAGCGGACGCTGCTGGATTGTGGGAGGCCGAGCAGGTAATCGGCAAAATCATAGCCGGTGTTGGCGACTGGCTGGCCCGCCGCATCGAAGGCGCTGGTGAGCAGGCCGGAAAAGGAGTACGTGCCGCGCCCGTTCGAATCGGTCAGGATGTTGAACTGTTGGCGTCGATACTCGCCGCCGATGACGAAGGTATGGCGGCCGCGGACAAGAGTCAGCCCATCGGTGAAGCCGACAGTCTGATTGCGGGTGAGGTTGGGGCTGGCGTCGTTGAGCGCGCCGAAGTTGGTGAAGGAAAGGTTGGGCGGACCGAAGTTGATGGGGTCGCGCGAGGTGCCGTTGATGCCGAGCTGGGCGGCTATATCGGCGCCGTGCGAAAAGAAGGGAACAGTTTCGCTGCGGTTGCGGCTGAAGTTCAGGGACGCGCTGTTCAGCATGCGCGCGCTGAAGGTGTGAGTCCAGCCTAAGGTGGCGGAGGTGCCGAAGCCGGTTGCCTCATCGATGTAGCCGAAGAGTTGCGCGTTGCGGGCATCACGATTTTGCAGGTTCACGTTCAGGCTGAGTTGATCGCGCTTGGTGACAGGGCGATTGAAACGGACATTCAGGTTGTCGGTGTTCTGGGGTAAGGAGCGAACAATCTGGTAATTCTGTACGGGTCCGGGCTGGTTGGCGCGCGGGATGAAGGCGAGGAGTTTGAGCGCGGTGGGATCGAGGCGGGACGGAGGAATTGCGTTGCCGGGGAAGGGCGCGTTGGTGCGGGGATCGTAGATGTTGACGGTGGAACTGGTGAGGGAGCGGGAGAAATCGCCGGAGCGTTCGAGGTCGGTGGGGACGGTGGCGAAGGCGTCGTAGGGAGTGCGGCTGCGGTTGCCGTTGTAGTTGATGAAGAAGAAGGTCTGATCGCTGTGGATGAGATGCGGGATGTTGAGGGCGCCACCGGCGGAGAGGCCGAAGCGGACCGACCCGTATGAGCGCTTAAGCACCTCCTGGCCGGTGAGGGAATATTGGCGGGCGTTGAAGGCGGAATTGCCGACGGTGACGGTGGCTTGGCCGCGGATGGCGTTTCGGTTGCGTGCGGAGCGGTTACCGAAGTTGGGATTGCCCTGACCGGGCCTTCCGCCACGTTGACCACCGGGTGGGCGTCCACCGCCGAAGCCGCCACTACCGCCTCCGGGTCCGCCGAAGCCCCCGCCGCCACGGCCGCCGAAACCACCACCGCCGGGGCCTTGGCCTGGCCTGCCGCCGCCTTCGCCGAAAGGATTGTTTTGGCCGTTGCCGGCTTCGGGACCGCGAGCGAACGTGTCTTCCGGGCGGGCCTGTGAAAGGCCTTGCGTCAGGCTACCGCTCACCACGAAAGCCTCACTGGCGGTTGCGTTTTCGGGGACGGCGGAGGATTCCGGGGCGGCGGCTAACTGAGCTTCGGCCGCGCTCTGGCTTAATGTGACGTTCTGGAAGCCGCCATTGGGGCGGCGTCCGGCAAAAGCGGGCGGCGGGGCTGCAGGCTTGGGGCGAAGTTCAAGGGCCCAGGCTTCGAGAGAGGGGATGGCAGAAATGGTCACCTGCTTTTTTGCGGGAACGAAGCCAAAACTGTCTACCTGGATGGTCCACGCGCCCGGGGGAAGAACTTTGAAATGGTAGCGGCCGTCTTCGTCTGTAAGCGACGAAAACTTCTGCGTGCCGGCTGTTGCGGTGACGGTTGCTCCGGGAATGGGCAAGCCGCCAGAGCGCACAACGCCGTCCTGAGCCAGGGCTAGCGCCGCCCCAGCCAGCAATAACGAGCCGGCCTTCACCATTTCAGTGATTTGCAGCGCTTGGGTCTAAGTGGCCGAACGTTTGGCGACGAATTCCTGGGGCGGACGTTCCGTGCCTTCCATGGTGCGGGTGAACTTGATGGTGTCGCCGGAGAGGACGCCCTTGAAGTTCAGTTTGCGTTCGTTGTCGCCCATCTTCATAACGACGGTGAAGCTGATGTTGTCGCCATCCATTTTGCCGTCGGTAATAGCGGTTTCGCCGCGTTGGTTGGCCATGGTGCCGGTCAGCTTAGTGCCGGTGGCTTTCAAATCGAATGTACTGGTCATGGTCGCGCCATCGCGGCCGGGCGTTTCAGCGGTCCACTTACCGCTGGCGTCGGCGGCGGCGAGGGTGAACACGGAAACAGCCACGAGTGCGAGGACGGACAGGATTCTGTTTTTCATAGTGGAAAAGACTATGTGGCGATGTTAAACGTTACCCGGCTAGTTTGGGTTTAACGTGGAATTTACAAATTACTGCTTTGGATGGATGGTGGTGAGATAGACCTGAAAGAGGCGCTCGGTTTCGGCGTGAAGTCTTTTTTTCTCTTCCATGCCGAGCATGTTCCGTTCTGTCAGTTCAAGCAGATGAGCAATTCGGGTATCGTGCCGCTCAGCGATCTCCACCAATTGCTGGGTATGGTGATCGTGTCGCTCCGCGATCCCGACCAGTTGCCCGATGTGCTCATCGTGTTCTTCCACCTTGTCGAAAGGTCTATCGACGTTGCGGCTGAGGATGTCGACGCTATTGGCAATTTACCCGACGACGATCGTCAGCTTATCCAGCTTTTCTTCCGTGGTCATTTTTTCTCGCTCAGGAATTTGCAGAGATCCACGACGCGGTTCGAATAGCCCCATTCGTTGTCGTACCACGAGACAACGTGCGCCAGGTTGCCTTCCATCACTTTGGTGAGGTCGCTATCGACGATGGAACTGTGCGGATTGCCCAACATGTCAGTGGAGACAACGGGATCGGCCGTGTAGCTCAGGATGCCCTTCAGCTCATTTTCGGACGCGGCTTTCAGAGCTTCGTTGATCTCCTGCGCGGTGGTGTTGCGGCCGGTTACGACGACCAGATCGACCACGGACACATCGGGCGTCGGGACGCGAAGCGAGTAGCCGTCGAGCTTGCCTTTCAACTCTGGCATCACCAGGCCAATGGCGATGGCGGCACCGGTGGTGGTGGGAATCATGTTGATAGCGGCGGCACGGGCGCGGCGCAGGTCTTTGTGCGGAAAATCGAGCGTCGGCTGATCGTTCGTGTAGGAGTGAACGGTGGTCATGTTGCCTTTCAGGATTCCAAACTTCTCATGCAGCACTTTGACGACGGGCGCCAGGCAGTTGGTGGTGCAACTGGCGTTCGAAATGATGTGGTGCTTGGCGGGATCGTACTTATCGCTGTTCACACCCAGCACAATGGTGATGTCTTCGTTCTTGGCGGGGGCGGAGATGATGACTTTTTTCACGGAGCCGCGCATGTGCTTCTTGGCGTCGTTGGCATCGGTGAAGCGGCCTGTGGATTCGATGACGATCTCTGCGCCCACAGAAGACCAATCGATCAGTGAGGGATCTTTTTCCGCGAACACTTTGATCTTGCGGTGACCGACGGTGATGGAATCGGCTTCGGCGTGGACCCCTTCCTTGAGCTGGCCCATGATGGAATCGTATTTCGTGAGGTGGGCGAGTGTCTTGGTGTCGGTAAGATCATTGACGGCGACGAATTCGATGTCCTGATTGTGAAGGCCCGCGCGGACCACGTTGCGGCCGATGCGACCGAACCCATTGATTGCTACTTTGATTGCCATATTTGCTCCCTCAGGATAGCAAGGGGTGGCAGAATATTGGGATGAAGCGCGTGGCAATGCTAGGGCTGATGGGGGCGTTGTGTCTGGAGCCAAGTTTCAGCCAGCGGTCGAGATCGGTTTCGGGAACGGTGACGGATCTGGCGGGGAACACGCTGCCGGGGACGGTGGTGCAATGCGAAAACACGGTGAACCTGAACGTTCAGAGTTATATTGCACGCGCCGACGGCAGCTACAACTTCAACCAGCTATCGCCTGATGTAGACTTCGTGCTGAAAGCGCACTATAAGCGCTGGTGGTCAAAGCCGGCGACACTTTCGAAATTCAACGAGAAGCAACAGGCGCGGATCGATCTTGTGATTCCGGTGGAGTAGGCTCGGGCTGGCAGCAGGGGCACCAGTAAAGCTTGCGGCCGATGAATTCTTTCATGGCCACTTCGCTGCCGCAAACAAAGCAAGGCAGGCCCTTGCGGCGGTATACATAGTGCGTTTCAAAGCGGCGTGCGCGGCCGGTGGGATGCGGACGATCCGACGGTTTGGTGGTAACGATGCGCCGATCCACCATGCCGGCCTTCATGAGCGTTTGCGCGTCGCTCCAGAGTTTCAATAGCTTAGCAACGGTGATTGTCTTACCAGGCGTGAGCGGATGTAGTTTGGCGCGGAACAGAAGCTCAGCGCGATAAATGTTGCCGATGCCGGAGATAACGGATTGGTCCATGAGGAGCGCTCCAATGGGGGCGCGGGACTTGCGGATGCGGGTGATGGCGACTTTCGGCTCTGCATCGGGACTGAGCGGATCGGGACCGATGCGAGCAAGAAGAGTGGCGCGTTGTTGGTCTGAGAGGACGTCGCAAGCGGTGGGTCCGCGCAGCTCGAGCCAGTGGGCTTTGTCCGAAATGCGAAGGCGAAGGATACCTCTTGGTTCCGGAAACGGCATTTCGCCCGAGCGGTACTTGCCATACAGGCCCAGGTGGACGTGGAGTTGGCGATTCGGGCCGAAATCGTAAAACAGGTGTTTGCCATACGCTTCGATGGCGCGCAGTTTGCGGCGGCTGAGCAGCGCGGCTCCTTCGGCGAACCTGCCGTTCGGCGCATCGACGGTGAGAATGCGCCCGGTGAACCAATCGGATTGCAGGTTCGCGTGGCGATGGAGTTCGTTACCTTCAGGCACTCTATGTTTGACGCTGGGCGAGAAAAGCTGATTTAGAGTTTAGGAATGACAAGTCATTCGTCTGCTCGTTTATCTATCGTTGCGTATCGGGCAAAACCTGGGAAGGACGCGAAACTTTGGGCGCTGGCGACGCAGCATGCTAGGAGAAAAACTCTTCGGATTGTTTGCGGCAATCTTCTCGTTCAACAGGGCTGAGTGTCTTGAGGCGCGCCCGGCCTGCGTTGAAGACGGCGCGAGAAGACAAGCCATGCCGCACAAGGTTGTCGCGATCCTGCCGGGGCAGGATTAAATAATGCGTTCGGCAATCGAAGCTTCTACACAGTAGCGGACGCCGATCATAGATGGTACAGCCCAAGGCACCCAGATATACACACGCGCCACTTGGGGTTCTGGCAAGATAGAAGCCGGGTGTTCCGGATTCACCCGCCGCCATCACCTGGACGCGATAGGAAGCAACATCGTCGCCTTGGTGGGGATACAGAGGCAGGTTCTGACCGCTGTTGCAACATGCAGTGCATGTTCCGCACGCCACTCCAGTATGTGTTGTTGAGGCCAACTCTCATTGTAAGTGGCCGTTGCGCGCCTGATATGATTGCAAACGCAAAATGGCATCCCTATGAAGATCTGTCGCTTTCTTACGATTTCGCTGGGGTTCGCGCTCCCGCTCACGGCGCTCTTCGCCGCCGACCGCGTAAAGATCGCTAACGGCTTGCTGGAGGGCACCGGACCTCAAGCTTCGGGAGTTCGCGAATTCAAGGGCATCCCTTTCGCCGAACCTCCTGTTGGCGACTTACGCTGGGCTGCCCCGCAGCCGGTAAAAAACTGGACCGGCGCACGCAAGGCGGATCAGTTCGGAGCACGCTGCATGCAACAACCCCTGTTTGGCGACATGGGGTTCCGTTCGAACGGCATGAGTGAGGACTGTCTGTTTCTGAACGTCTGGACGGCGGCGAAATCCGGCAAAGAAAAGCTTCCTGTGCTGGTCTATTTCTTCGGAGGCGGTTTCCAGGCGGGTGATGGCTCGGAGCCCCGGTATGACGGCGAGAGCATGGCGGCAAAGGGCATTGTGTCTGTCACGGTTAATTACCGGCTTGGCGTTTTCGGCTTTCTGGCTCATCCGGAGCTGACGAAAAACTCGCCTCATCACGCTTCGGGAAATTATGCGCTATTGGATCAAAATGCAGCGCTGGTGTGGGTGAAGAACAACATCGCTGCGTTTGGGGGCGACCCTGCGCGGGTGACTATCGCGGGAGAATCGGCGGGCAGCACGGCGGTGAGCGCGCAGATGGCGTCGCCATTGTCGAAGGGCCTTTTCGCGGGCGCAATTGGCGAGAGCGGATCGGTTCTGGGCACGCTTGTTCCTGTTTTTCTGGCCAAAGTGGAAGAGGACGGCGTGAAGTTTACAGCCTCGGTGGGGGCTTTAAGCGTCACTGCGTTACGGGCGATGACCACCGCTCAAATTTTTGAAGCGGCAGCGAAGCCGGGAACTCCGCGGTTCGGGATTGCGCTGGATGGCTACTTTTTCCCGGAACCGCCTCGCCAGATTTTTGAGGGGGGCAAACAGGCCCATGTGCCGTTGCTGGCGGGGTGGAATTCGGAAGAGCAGGGTAGCCGTTCTGTTTTGGGGCGTGAAGGCGCGGCCACTCCAGAAAATTTGGCAGCCGCGGTGAACCGCCTGTATGGGGAGCATGGTGCGAAAGTGTTGAAGGAGTACCGCGCTACTACCGACGAGGAAGCTGTTCAGGCAGCCACCGACTTGGCGAGCGATCGCTTCATTGCGTATGGCACCTGGAAGTGGATCGATTTGGCCGCGAAGACGGGCGGCGAGCCTGTATATCGCTACTATTACGCTCGCCCGAGACCAGCCATGAACCCTCAGATGGGTAACGCAACGGCCGGGCTTGCGGGCGGTGTTGTGCGAGCGGCTGGAGCACCGGCAACGCTGCGTCCCGTTCCGAAAGGCGCTGTACACTCCGCCGAAATTGAATACGCGCTGGGCAACTTGGCAACGAACAAAGTCTATGCGTGGAGTGCTGACGATTACAAGGTATCGACGCTGATGGAGCAGTACTTCGCCAACTTCATCAAGAACGGCGACCCGAATGGCGCCGGCCTGCCGGTTTGGCCGAAAGTGACGGCGGGCGACACGAGTCAGTACATGCGGATTGACGTGGAGACCCGCGCGGAAACGGAGGCGCATCGCAATCGCTACGTGGTTCTGGATTCGCTGGCGCATTAACGGGATTCATGGTTTGAAGGTACGCTCGCTCTTCTTGCAGTAAGATACCCAGATTGATCGCCCGCACTAATGGAGGAGCTTTATGTTCATAAGAAAAGTTATCGTGTTCGCCCTGTTATGTTTCTGCCCTTCGGCATTTGCCGAACTCACGACGGATCAGAAGGTAGCGGATTTTACGCAACTGGCTGCCCTTTACGCCCGTAACTATGGACCCTACGAGGCGAAGAAAGATTATTTCGCCTTCGATCTTTTCAACGTAAAACCTTGGCTGGACCAGGTGCGGGCATCGAAGACCGATCTGGAGTTCTATGACATATGCGTCAAGTATGTTGCGGGATTGCGCGACAGCCACGACGAATTCACGATCCGTTCCAGTTACGAACCTTACCTGCCGATCGGCGTCGATGTCTATGATGGCAAGGTGCTGATCGACGGCATCGACCGTAAGCTGCTGCCGGCGTCGTCGTATCCCTTCCGTGTGGGCGATGAACTGGTGTCTCTGGACGGCAAGAGCATGCAGGATTGGATCAAGGAACTGGACCCTTACACCGTGAACGGCGCTTCGAATGCGGTTAGCCGGGCACGGCTGGCGGCGAACCTTGCAGTGGATCGTTACCAGGCGTGGTGGCCCACGTCGCCGCTTTCGCTGGGGAATAGGACGAGCACCACATTGGTGGTGAAGCGGCAATCGGGCGACACCGAAACGTATACAGTGGCTTGGCAACTTTACGGGACTCCTGTTTTGGGAGAGGGGCCCATTCCCGGTTTTTCCGCTAACTTCATGCAAAGCAGGCGTCCGAAACCGACTGGCACGATCGCGCGCTCGAAGGGCGACGTCGAGGATAGCCTGGACACAAACCCGTGGGCCTTAGGGACGCTGCCGCCCGCGGACGTGGCGCCGGAAGTGATTCCGGAGTACTTAGCCGCACAACGACTGCTGACCGTTGCTTTGCCGCTTGCCACGGAAAATGGCGGTCTAGGACCGTTCGGCTCCCCTTCACCTGTGTTTAACCCGCCGGCAGGGTTCACTCTAAGGCTGGGTTCGCGCTCATCCGACTTCTTCGTATCGGGTACGTTTCCGGTGGGCGCACGCAAACTTGGCTACATTCGCATTCCCACTATGTCGCCCTCGAATACGTCTTCGGCGTATGCGCAGTTCGTTGCTGAGATGGTCTACATGCAGGCGAATACCGATGGCTTGGTTGTGGACGTGATGGCCAACGGGGGTGGCAGCGGATGCTACGCGCAAAATTTGGCGGGCGCTTTGATTCCCCATACTTTCCGGGGACTTTCCTACCAGGTGCGTGCGACTCAGTTTTGGATCGCTGTATTCGGCAGTTCATTGGCGAACGCGAAAGTGAACGGTGCGCCTGAATATATACAACTCTTTTACGCGGCCTATTTGCAGCAGGTGCAACAGGCTTTCTCAGAGAACCGGGGCATGACCGGCTCGCTGCCCGTTTGCGGCGCAAGCTTCGATACTTCACCTCCTCAGGACAGCAGCGGGAATATGCTGGCATACACCAAACCGATTCTGGTTTTGACAGACAATTTTACTCTGTCGGCCGCGGAGTTGTTCACCATGATGTTGCAGGATGAAGGGCGGGCCACTGTATTCGGCACGGTTACGGATGGTGGCGGAGGAAACGTGAACAGCTATAACGCGGGTGCTTATTCAGAAGGCCTAACGCGCGTCACCCAGAGCTTGATCACGCGGAAGGTGCCGGTGGCCGTGCCTGGTTTTCCCGCGCTGAATTACTACGATGGGGTCGGAATCTACCCGGACATTCAGGCCGACTATATGACCAGGGGCAATCTGATGAGCGGGGGTGCTTCCTTTGTGAGCGCGTTCTCATCGGCGATTACCGGCTTGATCGACAAGCAGTAAGGCGAGGACGACGAGGGTTTATAGATTCGCGATTACGGCGTCAGTAAACTCATCGGTAGTCGCGGTTCCGCCGACATCGCGCGTACAGTGCTTACTTCCGCGATAAACCGTCTCGATCGCGCGCTGTAGGCGATTGGCTGCGTCCCGTTCGCCGATATGACGCAGCATAAGAGCCGCCGACTGCATGAGCGCGGTGGGGTTAGCCCAGCCTTTGCCAGCAATATCCGGGGCAGTGCCGTGGACGGCTTCGAAGACTGCGTCGCGAGTGCCTAGGTTGGCTCCGGGAACAATTCCCAGACCGCCCACCAAGCCTGCTGTCAGATCGCTAACGATATCTCCGTAGAGATTCGGCAGCACTAAGAGATCGAAAATTTCGGGGCGCATCACAAGCTGCATGCAGGCGTTATCGACGATCATTTCGCCGTATTCAACCGCTGTGTATTCGGCCGCCACTTCACGGCAGCAACGCAGGAACAGGCCGTCCGACATCTTCATGATGTTGGCCTTATGAATGGCGGTCACCTTCCGGCGGCCCTCGCGGGCGGCGTACTCGAAAGTGGCGCGCGCAATCTTCATGGACGCCACCTTGGTGATCACCTTCAGGCTTTCCACCACATCCGTGACTACTTCATGTTCGATGCCGGAATAGAGATCCTCCGTATTCTCGCGGAAGATGATCATGTCGATGGGAAGGTCGCTGAAGCGCGTTTTCAGGCCCGGCAGCATTTTGATGGGGCGGAAATTTACATAGAGGTCCAACTTCTTGCGAAGCGCCACATTGACGCTGGAGTGGCCGGCGGCGATAGGCGTGGCAACCGGGCCCTTGAGACCCACGTGCGTTCGCGCCAGGGAAGTGAAGACGGCGTCCGGAAGGAACTGGCCAGTCTCCCGCTCGGCCTTTATTCCGGCATCGACGCGTTCCCAGGCAATAAAAACACCGGTTGCGTCGACCGCGCGGACGGTCGCATGGGCAACTTCCGGACCGATACCGTCGCCGGGGATCAGAGTGATGGAGTGGTTCACCTTTCCATTATTGACGTGAACGCGTATTGGCGCGCACGCGCGATCCCGTATGATGGCGGGTATGCCCTTCCGGCTCCGTACAGCGCAGGGGAAGCTGAAGATTGAGCACAGCATTATCGATAATCTGAAGAAGGTGTTGGAGCGGCTGCTGGCGGAGACGCCGGAGATCCGTTCCATCATTCCCGGAGTGATCCGGCCGGTGCGCGATGCCAAGGGTCTGGTCAAAATCCACATTACGGTGGCAACGCAGAATGGCTGGAAGGCGATTGCGCTAAGCGGGGGCGCCAGGCAGGAATTGTTTGTGAGCACTTCGCTGAAGAAGGAAGAGCTGGAAGCGGCGTTTGCACGGGCGCTTTCGCGTCGGTAGTTGCAGTCAAATGCGCTCTGTATCGAAATTCCGGGAATTAGCGGAAGGCGAAGTTGACTTCCACTTGCGCGGCTATCGGGACGGGCCGGCCGTCCAATAGAGCAGGCTTGAAACGCCATTTCTGGACCGCTTCTGCAGCCCTCTTGGTCAGATGGTACTCCAGGCGGTTGTAGGCAAGTAGAAAGCGGCAGGAACCATCGGTAAGAACTTCGACAAGGAACACTGTTGTTCCGTCATATCGATGGGCGGACGCGTCCGGATCGAACGTGGGATCTACTTTAAACAGTACAGTGTGATATTGCAGCCGCGGGTTGGTCTGATTCTTCTTGTGCGAATGCTCCAAATCGCGCCCTTCCCGCCTAGCGTTCGAAGCCTGCTTTTTATCTCCAGCGGCCGCCAGCGCTTCGGCCGATACCAAGAGCGCCTTGACGCGCAAATAATGCTGAGCGCCTAAGAACACGTCGCAGGTTTTCAAGGCTGCCTCACTGGCAACGCCCTGCGCTATTCCAATCTTTCAGACGTGCAGACGCCGTGGCGATAGAGAGATTCGCTCTGACTACCTCGCTGGCCAGGGCCGGGGCACTGCCTGTGAGGAGTAACCGCGCTGCTTCGCCGAATTGTTTTGCATTTTCGAATTGCTTCGAATCAACCGACGATTCCGCGCACCGCACCAGCAAGGGAGCCCAGCCGGAATCTAAAGGAGCCAGTGTCTTGTCACGTTTCACCAGCCAATCGCATTGCACTAGCGCTAAGTGGAAGGCTTCTGTTTTCGTGGGCATTCTTGCTGCTTCGGTGTATAACGCGGCTAAACGGACATCATCCGGTACGCCACTCGCTTGTTTGATGGTTATGGCTCGATTGAGCAGTGACTCCAGAAAAACGACCTGCGGGTTGTCATAATTCATTCCTTCGACCTGATGCACGGAGACCAAATCGGCGATCGCGTCTGCCCAGTTTCCGGGCTCCTGTCTGGGAACAAATTTTATATGTGACAGCGCCAAAGCAAAATAGTCTCTCGAGAACAGGTTCCAAGACGGCGATACGCCTTCGCGCTTCTGCATGGCCCGATAATATGCCCCAAGACGGGTGAGCGCTTGGACATGCTCCGGCGAATCCGATGCCGTCGCTGCAAGGTTTGCTTCAGCGGCTTGCAACAGTTCCAATTCTGAAGCTGCCGCTATTTGAAGCAGCAGCACCGCAGCGAAAGACGCGAATATGGCCGAGCGCATGAACAGATCAGGACTACCATACCCGGTAAGCCGTGCCAAAATCTGTCATGGCCTTTTGTTCGAATTGCGGCAATCAGATGGGTGACGACGCCAAATTTTGCGCTTCCTGCGGTAACCCTGTACGTGGTGCGGCGGCTGGTGGATCGGCGAGCGGAGCAACCGGTCCGGGACCTATGTTAGGCGGCGCGGCTGAGCCGGTTTCCCATCTGGATTACACCATTCAGGGCGACAACCTGCAGATCGCGCGCGTGCGTCTGGCGCCTGGCCAGGAGGTGTATGCCGAAGCGGGCAAGATGATTTACAAGACGGCCAACGTGAGTTGGGATACGCGCATGAGTGGCAGCACGCTGGGCGAAAAACTGTTAGGTGCGTTGCGGCGAACGGTCACTGGCGAATCGCTGTTTGTGACTTATTTTCGGGCGAATTCAGCGAATGCTGAGGTTGGTTTCGCAGGGAGCTATCCGGGCCGCATACAAGCGATTGAACTGGCACCGGGGCAGGCCATTCTGGCGCAGCGCGATGCGTTCCTATTTGCGCAGCCTACGGTGAGTCTCTCGGTGGCGCTGGTGCGGCGTTTAGGGGCGGGCTTTTTCGGGGGTGAAGGCTTTGTATTGGAAAAGCTGACCGGGCCGGGTACGGTATTTATCCAT
>Ga0123338_10002368_pt1 | contig 17633 bp, 11 predicted proteins | sample grotaG_FD_89793 | JGI IMG/M metagenome (GOLD analysis project Ga0123338, IMG submission 89793) | Glacier valley bacterial and archeal communities from Borup Fiord, Nunavut, Canada, to study Microbial Dark Matter (Phase II) -... | ecosystem: Environmental > Aquatic > Freshwater > Ice > Glacier ...
CCTTCCACCAAACCGGTCAGGTAGTCGGCGCCTTTTTCCACGCTTTGATTGGCGAATTCCACGATGAGGATGCCGTTTTTCGTCACCAGGCCCACCAGCATGATGATGCCGATTTGCGAGAACAGATTCAGCGTTTGGTTGAAATACCAGAGGCTGAACAAGGCGCCCGACAAGGCCAGCGGCACCGTAATCATGATGATGCCGGGGTCGCGGAAGCTCTCGAACTGCGCCGCCAGAATCAGGTAAATCAGCACCAGCGCCAGCCCGAAGGCGAAGAGGATGGAAGAGGAGCTTTCGGCAAAGTCGCGCGACTGGCCCGCCAGGGCCGTGGAAAACGTGTCGTCCAGGTTCTGGGCCGCGATGCCCTGCATGGCCGCGATGCCGTCGCCGAGGGTTTTGCCCTTGGCCAGCGAGGCCGAAAACGTGGCCGAGTTGTAGCGATTGAAGCGGTAGAGCTGCGGCGGCGTGCTTTTCTCAATCAGGGTGACGACGTTGTCGAGCTGCACCAGCTTGCCGTCGCGGCTTTTCACGTTCAACGTGCGCACGTCGAGCGGCTGGTTGCGGTCCTCGCGGGCCACCTGGCCGATAATCTGGTACTGCTTGCCGTTGCGGATGAAGTAGCCGTAGCGCTGCCCGCTGAGGCCGGCCTGCAGGGTTTGGGAGATGTCCTGCACGCTCACGCCCAGGCTTTGGGCCTTTTCACGGTCAATCACCACGCGCAACTCGGGCTTGTTGAACTTCAGGTTCACGTCCACGAAGCTGAAGGTTTTGTCGGCCCGGGCCGCGTCCAGAAACTTGGGCACGGCGGCGGTTAGCTTTTCAAAATCCTGGGTTTGCACCACAAACTGCACGGGCAGGCCGCCCCCGCCGCCCCCGCCCCCGCCGGTGCCAATGCTTTGGTCTTGGCTCACCGACACGCGGGCGCCGGTGTACTTCTTCACGCTGGCCGTCAGCATGTCGGTCAGCTGCTGCTGGGTGTGGGGCCGCTGTTTGGGGTCGGTGAGGAACACGCGGGCAATGCCCGAATTGACGGAGCCGTTGCCGCCGCCGCCGGGGGCCGTCACCGTCAGAATATTTTTGGAGTCCTGCCCGGCGCTGTCGTGCAGCACTTTGTACAACTGGTTCATGTAGCCGTCCATGTACTCGAACGAGGCCCCCTCCGGCGCCGTGGCGTTGATGCTGACGCGGTTGCGGTCCTCGATGGGCGCCAGCTCCGAGGGCAGGGTTTTCATGAAAAACCAAATGCCCACGCCCGTGAGCGCCACCAAGCCCCAGGCCAGGGACCGGCGCCGCAAAAAAGTTTCCAGGGCGCCGCGGTAGGCGGCGGTGAGGTACTCGAAGAACGGCTCGGTTTTGCGGTACAGCCAGTTGTGGCCCTGCTTCTTGAGCAGCTTCGCGCACATCATGGGCGTGAGGGTGAGGGAAACGAAGGCCGAAATCAGCACCGAGCCGGCCAGCACGATGCCGAACTCGCGGAACAGCCGCCCCGTGATGCCCGACAGGAACACCACCGGCAGGAACACCGCCGCCAGCACGATGGTCGTCGACACCACGGCCATCAGGATTTCCTGCGAGCCGTTTTTGGCCGCTTCGAGCGGCGACTCGCCCTCCTCGATGCGGCTGTAGATGTTTTCCAGCACCACAATGGCGTCGTCGACCACCAGGCTAATGGCCAGCACGATGGCCAGCAGCGTCAGCACGTTGATGGTGAAGTTCATCAGGGACATCACGAAGAAAATGCCAATCAGCGACACCGGAATGGCCACCACCGGAATCAGCGTCGAGCGCCAGTCGCGCAGGAACAGGAAAATCACCACCACCACCAGCACAAAGGCTTCGATGATGGTGTGTTCGACTTCCGAAATCGACGCCCGGATAAACACCGAGTTGTCGAACCCGGTGCTCAGGGCCAGGTCCTTGGGCAGGTCGTTGCCGTACTGCTTGATGCGTTTGTTGAACTCGTCGGCAATGGCAATCTGGTTGGCGCCGGGCTGCGGAATGGCCATCACGGCCACCATCGGCAGGCCGTTGCGGCGCAGGATGGTCTGGTCGTTTTCGGGGTAGAGCTCGGCGTAGCCCACGTCGGAGAGGTGCACCAGCGAGGCCTTGTCGTCGCGCAGAATCAGGTTGTTAAAATCGGCCACCGTGGCCAGGCGGCCCATGGTGCGCAGGGTGAGCTGGGTGCTTTGGCCCTGCACCGCGCCGCCCGGCAGCTCCACGTTTTCGCGGGCCAGGGCCTGTTGCACGTCCACCGGCGACACGCCCAGTGCGGCCATTTTCACGGGGTCGAGCCACAGGCGCATCGAGTACTTGCGCTCGCCCCACACCCGGATTTCGCTCACGCCCGGAATGGTCTGCAGGCGCTCCTTGAGCACGTTGTTGGCGTAGTCCGTGAGCTCGAGCAGCGTGCGCGACGAGCTGCTCAGGTAGCTCAGCACGATGGGGGAGGAGTCGGCGTTGGCCTTGCTCACGATGGGCGGGTCCACGTCGCGCGGCAGGCGGCCCTGGGCGCCCGACACCTTGTCGCGCACGTCGTTGGCGGCCGCTTCCAGGTCCACGCTCAGGTCAAATTCCACGGTGATGGTGGAGGCGCCGTCGCGGCTGGTCGACGACAGGTTCCGGATGCCCGCGATGCCGTTGATGCCTTCTTCGAGCGGCTCGGTAATTTGCGACTGAATCACGTCGGCTGAGGCCCCGGTGTAGCTGGTTTGCACCGTGATGATGGGCGGGTCCACGCTCGGGTACTCGCGGATGGCCAGCGAGCGAAACCCGATGGCGCCGAAAATCACAATGAGCAAGCTCATCACAATCGCCAGTACCGGCCGGTTGATGCTGACAGAAGAAAGGCTCATATCTATTTTGGTCTATAGCTAATTTTCGTCTGTCATCCTGAACTTGCGAAGGACCTTATCATGATTGCGCCGATTGAATTTCTGTAAATCGTTCATTGGTGATAAGGTCCTTCGTCTCTGCTTCAATCGCAGAATGCTCAGGATGAATGAACTACACTACTTCTGTACAGAAACCTTGTCCCCTGCCTTTACCTGCAAAATGCCGGTTCGAATAACCGTGTCGCCCACGGCCAGGCCCTTCGTGATTTGGATGACCTTGTCGGAGCGAATGCCGATGTTGACCGGCTGGATGACGGCTTTGCCTTGTTTGACGGTGTAGACGGTGTAGCCGCTGGCCACTGGCACCACGGCTTCGGTGGGCACCTGCAGGGCGTCGGCGGTTTCGCCGAGCTCCAGGTTCACTTTCACGAAGCCGCCGGGGCGCAGTTCCGCGTGCTGGTTGGCGTAGAGGGCCCGCACCGGCAGCGTGCGCGACACGGGGTCAATCTGCGGGTTGATGGCGTACACCTTGGCCCTGAATTTTTTGGTCGTCGCCTCGTCGGTCACCTGCACCGGGTCGCCGATGCGCACGGACGGGGCGAAGCGGCTGGGCACGTTGAAATCAATCTTCACCGGCGACACCCGCGAAAGCGTGGTGATGGCCGTGCCCGGCGACACGTACGCCCCCACCGACGTGTTGCGCAGGCCCAAAATGCCGGCAAACGGCGCCCGCACGAAGGCCTTGGCCAGCGTCACGCGCAAGGCCTGCAAGTCGGCCTGGGCCGTGAGCAGGGCGTTGTTGCTCTGCTCGTATTCCTGCTGGCTGATGTATTCTTTTTCCAGCAGCGTGCGCTCGCGCTTTTCCTGGGCTTGGTAGAGCCTGATGTTGTACTCCTGCTTGCGGAGCTGGGCCTGCACGTCGGCCGCGTTGATGGTGAACAGCAGCTGGCCCTTGCGCACGGCCCGGCCTTCCGGAAGGTCGAGGCTGGTGATTTTGCCCGAAATCTCGCTTTGGATGGTCACCGATTCGTCGGCTATCACCGTGCCCGTCGAGGCCACCTGGTCGGCGAGCCTGGTGGCCGCCACCACGTACACCTGCACGGGCACCTTAGCCCCGGGGCCGCCCGCGCCCCCCTTGCCGTCCTTTCCCCCTTTGGCTTCGGCGCCGCCCTTGCCGCCGCCCTCTTTCCCCGCCGCTGGGCTGGGGAAATAGTGCAGCTTGGCCCAAGTCATGCCCGCGATAATGACGGCCGCAATCAGCCAGCCCAGCCAGCCCCGTTTGCGCGGAGTTTCGGGCGTGGGCTCGGCGGGCGGCGGGGCCGCGCTGGGGCCGGGGGTGGCGTCCCAGGTGGGGGCAGAAGCAACGGCGGTATTTTCCAAGGGCATAGGTGGCAACAACGTGCGGGCGGCGCTGGATGTTCGGGGCTGTGAAACGGCCAACGCTGCCGCCGGCAGCGTTGGCCGTGGGAAGTCCGACTGATAGTGCAAATTTTGCCCGGAAGGTTGCTTCAATAGGCGTAAAATAGACGTAGCCCGGCATCCGACGGACCGAGACTATCTTCGTCCCGATGAAGCCCGCCGCCCCCAAAGCCCCCGAACCGCGCAATTTTTTCCAGGACGTGCACGAAGTGGCGCGCCTCATTCCGGCGGGCCGGGTGAGCACCTACGGCGCCATCGCGCACTACCTCGGCGCCCGGCACGGCGCCCGCACCGTGGGCTACGCCATGCTGGCCGCCCACACCGCCGCCCAGCCCGTGCCCGCCCACCGCGTGGTCAACCGCCTGGGCCACCTCACCGGCCGGCTGCATTTCGCCACGCCCTTCGCCATGCAGGCAGCCCTCGAAGCCGAGGGCGTGCGCGTGGTGGAAGACCGGGTTACCGGGTTCGAGGAACTGTTCTGGGACCCCGGCGTGGAGCTGGCCTAGCCGGAGGCTGGCCCGCGCCTATTTGTCCGAGGGGTCTGTTTGCGTGGCCGATTGCAGGCGCCGCACCGCAAGGGCCCCTTCTTTGGCCGAAACCGGGCGCAGGACCAGCGCCCCGCCGCCCGCCGGCACGACGCATTCCAGGTAAGTGGGCTGGGCAAAATCCGGCACAAAAGCCTGGCAGGTTTCGGGCCCGGTGCCCAGCTGCACGCACAGCTTTAGTTCCTGGCGGCGGTCCGGCCAGGTGAGGGCGGCGAAGTAGCGGGCGGGCAGGTCCACGGCCGGCTGCCCGGTAACGGTGAGGGCCACGAGCTGGCTTTTGGCTGCATCGGCGCGCCGGTACACGTACACGGTGGCCGCGGCCGGGGCGGTCGAGAATCCGTCGGCGTCGGTCTGGTCGGCTTCCTGGGCGGGCACCACGCGGCCGGTGGCCAGGTGCAGCTCGTAGGGAGCCATGGTGGCGCTGCCTTTTGCCCCGGCCACAATGGCCGCGCCCACCGCGCCGCCCAGCAGCGCCGCGCCGGCCACATCGGCCATGCCCGGGGCCACGAAGAGCGGCGGGCCAACGAAGGTGTAGCTGCGCCCATCGGCCGCCGGCAGCAACCGGTAAAAGCGGTTGCGGTACACGATGAGCATTTCGGTGCCGTCGCTCAGGCCCCACAGGTCGGCGGTGGGCACGGGGCGGCCGAGGTGGGTGTTGTCGGTTTGCAGGTAGTTGGCCTGCACTTCGTTGGTGCCGGCCCAGCGCTTGCCGGGGTGGGCCACGTGGCTGAGGGCGAATGGATAGGCCGGCTGGCCCGGGGCATTGGCGCGAAATTCCTCGAAGCTGCGGTAGAAGCCGCGTTTGGGGGCCGCCGCGCCTTGGATAGCAAAGCGCTGTGTGGCGGCCCCGCCCCGGCCGGCCAGGGCGTCGGCGCGGCTCAACGTTTCGGTGGCAGCAGCCGGGGCGGGCGTGGCGGCCAGCTTGGCCAGCGCCTGCTGCAGCACCAGGGCCACGTTGGCGGGGTGAAACTTGGTGACGTCGAGGCCCCCGCGCCGGGTGGTTTCGCCCACGGCCAGCAGCACGCGGTAGGTGCTGTCGGGCTGTGGTTCCAGGAAGTCGGCCACCAGCTCGGCTTCGGCGTTTTCGGAGCTCATGCGCTGGTCTTCGCCCACGGCCAGGGCAAACACGCGCAGCACCACCGGCCGCGCGCCGGGGGCCGCCGGCTGCCGGGCCCGCAGAAACCGAAGCACTTCCGGGGCCAGGGGCTGGGTGAAGTCGGCCGAGGCCAGCAGGTTGTCGAGCCCCCGGTGCACCGTGCCCAGGCGGCTGCGGTCGGCGCGCAGGTCGAGCACGCGGGTCACCTGCCAGGGGCCGGCGGGCACGTCGAGTTTTTCAGCGGTGAGGTCGAAGCGGAAGGGCTGGGGCTGGGCGTGCGCGGGGCAGGCGGCCAGCAGCGTCCAGGCCAGGGTGAGGGAGCAAAGCAGCCGGCGGGTAATGGGGCAAAATTACCGCCGCCGCCCCGGTCCGGGCAGGGGCCGGGGTTTTCACCGGGAAAGCGCGTGGACGGGGGTTCCGGGCGGGGTGGCCGGCCGTTGGCGGGGTGGCGGTGGGCCGGTTTCGGGCTGTATATTTGTTGTCCCCGGACTGTGCCGGGCGCTGACTTCTTTGTTATGAAGCAATTCGCTACCGTTATTTTCGCCGGGCTGCTGAGCGTGCCGGCATTGGCTCAGAACACATTTTCCATCCGCGGGCGCGTGCTGGACAAGGTCACCGGCGAAACCCTGCCCGGTTCAACGGTGCAGGTGAACGGCAACGGCCAGAGCGCCGGCGCCGGGGCCGGCGCCGGGGCCGACGGCGGCTACAAAGTGTCGGGCCTGCCCGCCGGCACCTACACCGTGCAAGCCAGCTTCGTGGGCTACAAAGCCGCCACCCAAACCGTTAAAATCACCACCCAAAGCATCGTGGTTTCGTTCTCGCTCGGCTCCGACAACGCCAGCCTGGACGAAGTGCAGGTGGTAGCCGCCCAGGCCCAGGAACGCGAAACCCCCGTGGCCTTCGCGGCCGTGAACGAGGTGAAGCTGCGCGAAACCCTCTCGAACCGCGACCTGCCGATGATTCTCAACGAAACGCCCGGCGTGTACGCCACCCAGGGCGGCGGCGGCACCGGCGATTCGCGCATCAACATCCGCGGCTTCGACCAGCGCAACGTGGCCGTGCTCATCAACGGCGTGCCGGTAAACGACATGGAAACCGGCCAGGTGTTCTGGTCCAACTGGGACCTGGGCGACGTCACCAAGTCCTTGCAGGTGCAGCGCGGCTTGTCGGCTTCCAAAATCGCCGTGCCCTCGGTGGGCGGCACCATCAACGTGCTCACCCGGGGCTACGGCGATAGGAAATCGGTGCTGGCCCGCCTTGAAACCGGCTCCAACAACTACCGCAAGGCCTCGCTCATGCTGAGTTCGGGCCCGCTCAAGGGCGACTGGGCCTTCACCGTTTACGGCTCGCGCCGCACGTCCGACGGCTGGGTCGACCATGCGTTTGACGACGCCTACACGTATTTCGGCACCGTGAGCAAGCGCCTGGGCAAGCACAGCTTGTCGCTCACCGGCCTGGGCTCGCCCCAGCGCCACGGGCAACGGCCCTTCGCCAGCCTGGTGGGCGTGTACTCCGACGAAAAGGCCCGCGAAATTGGGGCCCGGGTGCAGGCCAACGGCAACCGGGGCTTTGCCTACAACCCGTACTGGGGCACGCTCGACCGCTACCGGCTGGACGCCACCGGCAACAAAATCAGCAACGGCCCGGAGGCGGTGAACGAGCAAACCAACTACTACCACAAGCCCCAGATTAACCTCAACGACCTGTGGCAGGTGACGGACCGGCTGTTCATCTCCACGGTGGCGTACGCTTCCTACGGCAAGGGCGGCGGCTCGCTGGCCAACGCCACGCTCAGCACCAGCAGCGTGACCGGACAGGCCGATTTTCAGTCGGTGTACGACTTCAACGTCAACGCGCCCACGGCTTCGAACCCCAACCCGAACCCCACCCACCGGGCCAGCAACTTCTTGGTGAACAACGTGAACAGCCACCGCTGGTACGGCTTTGTGGTGGGCGCCGATTACCTGATTAACGACAAGCTTACGTTGTCGGCCGGGGTGGACGGCCGCGATTACACCGGCCTGCACTACCGCGAAATCCGCGACCTGCTGGGGGCCGACTTTGCCACCAACGCCAGCGACCAGAACGCGGTGCCGAACACGCGCTTGGTGGTGGGCGACAAGCTGAACTTCAATTACGACGGCAAAACCCGGTGGCTGGGCGGGTATTCGCAGCTCGAATACAAAACGCCCCTGCTTTCGGCCGTCATCAGCGGCACGCTCTCGCAGGTGGGCTACAAGCGCATCGACTACTTCCAGCGCAAGCTGACCGACGGCAGCTACGTCGAAACCGACTGGGCCCGCATCAATGGCTTCAGCGTGAAGGCCGGCGCCAACTACAACCTGACCGAGCACGACAACCTGTTCGTGAACGTGGGCTTCAATAACAAGGTGCCGCTCTTTAACCAGGTGTACACCACCACCGGCCGCAAGTACGACAACGTGAAGCCCGAAGGCATCACCAGCGCCGAGCTGGGCTATGGCATCAGCTACCCCAGCCTGAAGGTGACGCTGAACGCCTACTACACCCTGTGGGCCAATAAAAGCACCAACTCGGTATCGACCGGCACGGGCGAGGCCATCTACAGCACCGTGCGCAACGTGGACGCCCGCCACGCCGGTGTGGAGCTGAGCGTGGCCCAGGAAATCAGCCGCCGCCTGCAGCTCAACGCCGCCATTTCGCTCGGCGACTGGCGCTGGACGGGCAAGGGCCTGCTCACCCAAACCAAGGAGGACGGCACCCTCGTCAACACCGTTGACCAGCCCGTGTACCTCAACAACGTGCACGTGGGCAACGCCGCCCAAAACCAGTTCCAGCTGGGCCTGCGCTACGAGCCGTTCCGCGGGGCCTACATCCGGCCGTCGTTCCTGCTTTTCACCAAGTACTACGCCGCCTTCAATCCCGAATCCATCCTTGACCCGGCCTCCAGCACCGATTCGTACCGTTTCCCCACGTCCCGCAACATCGACCTGCACCTGGGCTACGACTTCAAGCGCCTGTTCAACGACCGGGTGCGCTTCGGCCTGAAAGGCTCCCTGCTCAACGTGCTCGACGAATACTACTTCACCGACGTCACGAACATCGGCAACTCCAACACCGCCGGCCTCAATAACCTGCAGGCCTTCTTCAACCGCGGCCGCACCTTCACCGTGGGCCTGTCGGCCACGCTTTAGGTGAGATGGTGAAGTGGTGAGATGGTGAGATGGTGAAGTGGTGAAGTGGTGAGTTTGCTGTTCCGATTGCTCCGCTTGCGCAGTCAAAACAGCAAACTCACCATCTCACCACTTCACCATCTCACCTCACTGGTGCGCGCCCGCGGCGGCGGCGGCCAGCACGGCGCTGCGCATTTCCTCGGGCGACGTGTTTTTTACGAGGTAGCTGTGGGCGCCTTCCGTGAGCACCGTGCTCACCAGCGAGGGGTCGTCGTGCATCGAAATAATGACCACCCGCACCATGGGAAACTGGGTGCGCAGCAGCCGGGTGGTTTGCAGGCCGTCGAGGATGGGCATCTGCATGTCCATGAGCACCACGTTGGGGCGGATGCCTTGGTCGAGCAGCTCCAGCAGTTCTTGGCCGTTGCCGGCTTCGCACACCACTTCGATGCCCGCGTAGCCGCTGAGCAGGGCCCGCAGGCCCTTGCGGAACAGGATGTGGTCGTCGACGATGGCTAGCCGAACGGGAGAGGTAGCGGTGGATGAGGTGGGCGTCATGAGTTAAGCGAAAAAGTAGGGGTTGACGTGCCCGCTGGGAGCAGCGTAACGGGCAGCACGGCGTCGACGCGGGTGCCGCCGCCGGGTTCGGAATGGTAGCGCAGTTGGCCGCCCAGCACGGCCACCCGGCTGCGCAGGTTGATGAGGCCCATGCTCACGGGCTGGCCGTGGGGGCCGGGGGCGGGCATTTCTTCGAGGGCGGCGAGGTCGAAACCCTGGCCGTCGTCGCGGTAGGTGAGGGTGAGCTGGCCCGGCGTGGCGCCCACGCGCAACACAATGTGCCGGGCTTCGGCGTGCAGCAGGCCGTTGGTGAGCAGCTCCTGGGCAATGCGGTACACCATCAGCTCGTGCGGCGGGATGAGGCGCCCGAGGGGGCCGTCCTGCTCCAAGCGCACGTCGGGGCCGTTGTCGAGGGGCACGGCCTGCACCAGGGCGCGCAGCGCCTGGGCCAGGCCCAATTGCTGCAGGGTGGCGGGCTGCAGGTTGCGCGAAATGCGCCGCACCTCGGCCACGGCTTGGTCAATGAGGTCGCTGGCTTCGGGCGAGGGCGGGCTGCCCGGGGCGTAGAGGTGCAGCTTGGCCAGCGCCAGGATGGTGCCCACGCCGTCGTGCAGCTCGCCGGCGATGCGCTGCCGCTCGTCTTCCTGGGCCACCAGGGCTGCGGCCAGCGACTGCTGCTGGGCGGTTTCCTGCAGCTGCGCCAATTCCTGTTGCTGGCGCAGCTGCACCCGTTGGTAGCGCACCACAAACCACACCAGCCCCAAAACCAGGAGGAGCAATGTAGGGGTGAGGAGCAGCAACGGTAGAAAATCGGTCACGGGTGGGTCGCCAGGGGGCAGGCAACGCAAAAGAAAAGAAAAAGATTGGTCGGCCCAACGCGACCAGCAGCGCAAGCGCCCCGTGTATAGCGCGAGCGCCAGGACGGTGGTTGCCAGTAATGTTGTTTGGCGTCGGTCGGCCGCCACAAGCCGCCCGTTGGGGTGGGGCTGCAACGGCAGGAAGACGCAAAACACGGGTGGAACGAGGAGTTAAGCGACGAATTAAGCGAAAAAAAGGAACGTCGGAGCCGCCGGTTCAGGAACGGGCCAGCTCCCGGGCCGGCGGCTCCGGCGGCGTCGCGGCCGCGGCTACGGGGGCGCGTGCCCGCAAAAAGGCCAGCGTCAGAAACCAATTAAACACCAGCCCCGAGAGCGAAACAAAAATAAAGTTGAGCGTCTGGTAGTCCTCGTCTTGGGAAAGATAGGTGAAGCTGAACACCGTGATGGTGCCCGCCGAATAGAAAAGCTGGCCCACGCTCAGCAGCCAGAGCGGGTCGTGGGCGGCGGGGCGAAACGTGGGGCGGCCCAGGGTCTGTTCCAGGTAGAGCAGGGCCAATCCGGCCAGCAGCGCGCACTGCGTTACCCGGCTCACGTCCACGGCCAGCTCCAGGTCGTGGGCGACGACCACGCCCACCCCGGCCAGGCAGGCCCCAGTGGCCAGCAGCACCGCTTGGCGCAGGCGGCCCGGGACGAGTACCTGGTAATACACTGCCCCAAACAGGGCGATTTTCCCTAAGTTGAACCCCACGATGCCCCCGTAGTTGTTGGGCAGGTAGGTCGGGTACAGTTTGGACGCTGCTAAGCTCAACACCGAAAGGTACACGTACCAGCTGAGCAGCTTCACGGGCACCGGGAACTGCTGCCGCCGCATCCACACCACGGCCATGGGCACGCAAATGCTCACCTGCATTAGCTGGAGCAGCCTCTCCGCAACGGTGATTATCTGGGCGTGTGACATGGGGTGGAGACGGGGAGCGCAACGCCGGCTAACTGTTGAGCATATTGGGCTGGCCGGAGTGGGGCGGGCCCTTCATCGTTTCATCGGCCACGAGGAATCCTTCGCCCAATTGGTCGTTTTCTTCGTTGTTGGCGCCCACGGCCACCAACTGCGGCTCGGTCCCGTTGAGGCCGTGGTAGATGCGCACGCCCTCGCAGCCGGGCTGATTCAAAAGGGCGAGCAGAATTTCGCGACCAAAAAAGCGGGCCTGCAGCCCGCCCGGGTTGGCTTCCCGGTAATTCCGGGTCCAGAGGGCGGCTTTGTTCGGGTCTATTGCTTTGCCTTCGCTACCGGTGAATGCCATGCGATTTGCAGAAATGTTTGAAGAAAAAAAAGGTTGAATTGGATTGACTAGCCAAATATAAGGGGGTATTTAAAAAAACAATATTTGGCTTTCGAAATTATTACCAGCCCCGCCCCGGCCCCCCCGGCAGGTGGTCGTGCTCGTCGGCTTGCGCTTCGTCGTCGTCGTTTTCGTCGTCGTCGGCCGTTTCTTCCTCGTCTTCCATTGGTTCATCGGCTTCGTCTTCTTCGTCCAGGGTGTCAAATACCCGGTCGAGCGAAGCCTCGGCGTGGCGCAGCTTGAGCCGGCAGAGGCGGATGAGCTCGGCCGAGCGTTCGACGCGGGCCGTGAGGTCGTCCACGTCCACGGCGTCGGTTTCCAGGGCACTTAGAATGGTTTCGAGTTCTTCAATGGCTTCGCGGTAGGTCATGTTTAGTTGGCGGTTATCGGTGAGCGGTTGGCGGTAAGCAGTTGGAAATTGGATTGGTGAGCGGGTACCGCCCGCTGGTTAGCCGCTCACCGTTAACCGGCACAGCCGCAACTCGGCGCGGTGCAAGTGGCGCTCCAGGGCCAGCTGCAGCCGGAAGCGGCGGCGAAGCACGTCTTCGCGCCGCCGGCGGTGATGGCGCATAAAGCGGCCCAGCAGCACGCGGCCGCGTTGGCGCAGGCCGCGCTGCTCGCGGGCCAGGGCGCGGCGGGCGGCCCGGGGCAACCGGTGCCGGAAGCGGACGAGGCCCTGCCCCAGCTGCCGCAGCTGCGCGCGCGGGCCCTGGGCGGCCTGGCGGGCGCGGGCGAGCAAGGCGTCGCGGGCCGCGTCGAGCTGGCGGTGGGCCGCGTAGCGGCTGTGCCCACTGAGGTGGTCGAGGCGGGCGTGGCGCTGGCCGAGCTGGCGGCGGGCCAGGGCCGCCACCTGCTCGCCATAGCCCAGCAGGGCGGCCTCGAGCCGAGCCAGCCGCTCGACCAAAAAGGCGGCCACGGCGGTGGGGGTTTTCAAGGCGCGGTGGGCGGTGAGGTCCACCACGGCTTCGTCGCGCTCGTGCCCAATGCCGGTGAGCACGGGCAACGGAAATGCGCCCACGGCCGCCGCCAGCCCGTATTCATCAAAAGCCGCCAAATCGGTGCGGCTGCCCCCGCCCCGGATGATGACCACGGCGTCGAACTGGCGGCGGCGGGCCCGCACCCCCTCCAGCGCCGCCCGGATGCTGGCCGGGGCTTCGTCGCCCTGCATCAGGGCCGGAAACAGCGTGAGGGCAAAATCATACGGCGCCTCCTTCAGCTGCTGCACGAAATCCTGGAAGCCCGCCGCGGTGGGGGAGGAGATGACCGCCAGCCGCTGCGGGGCCAGCGGCAGCGTGAGCCGCTGCTGGCGCTCCAACAAGCCCTTTTCCTCCAGCAAGCGCAGGGTTTTCAGCCGCAGCAGGGCCAGCTCGCCCACGGTATAGCTCGGGTCGAGGGCCACCACGTCCAGGCTCAGGCCGTATTGCTCGTGGAAGCGCACCTGCACGCGCAGCAGCAGTTTCAGGCCGGGGCGCAGCAATTGGCCGGTGGCCCGCTCGAAGGCGGGGGCCAGCTGCTGGTAGCGCTGGCTCCACAGCGTGGCGCGGGCCTGCGCCTTCACGGGGGTGCCCCGGCCGTCGGTGGTCTGCTCGGTGAGCGTGAGGTAGCAGTGGGCGCCGGCAAAACGCGGCACGGTGAGCTCGGCTACTTCGGCCACTACCCAGTAGGAGTCGGCCAGTTGCTGCTGCAGCGCCTGGCGCACGCGGGCCAGCAGGTCGGCTAGGCCGAGCGGGGGCGGGGGCGGCAGGGGCAAAAGTTCGGAGCGGCGGTTGTAAAGCGGCATGGGCGCAAGGTACGGGCGGCAGCTTTGGGTGCGCGGCCGTCGGATGGGCACGGCGGGCGGGCTACCTCGCCACCTCGTTGCTTCCCGGGTGCAACCGCCACGAAGCCGGCGTGTCCCTAACTTCACGTCATCATTTCCCAACCCAACATTCTTTTTATGATTGCAACTTCTATTGCGCGGCGGCTTGGCCTGGCCGTGCTCGGTCTGGGCAGCTTAGCGGCCACGGTAGCGGCGGGCCCGCCCACCAAAACCGCGCCCACGCCGCCCCAAAAGGGCGTGGGCATCACCATTGCCAACATCGACCCGTCGGTGAAACCCTGCGAGGATTTCTTCCACTACGCCTCGGGCAATTGGCTCAAAAACAACCCGATTCCGGCCGCTGAATCCAGCTGGGGCTCCTTCAACGAGCTCATCGACCGCAACCGCGCCACCTTGCGCAGCATCCTGAACGACGCCGCTAAAAACGCCGCGAAGGCCCCCAAGGGCTCAAACGCGCAGAAAGTGGGCGACTTTTACGCTTCCGCCATGGACTCGGCCGCCATCGAGGCCGCCGGGCTGAAGTACCTGCAGCCGCACCTGAATCGCATTGCGGCCATCAAGGACCTGGGCGAAATGCAGCGTTTTCTGGCCGACCCCAAGGCCCAGGCCGGGGGCGTGTGGTTCAACGCCGGCGTGGGCCAGGACGAGAAAATCAGCACCCAGTACGCGGTGCAGTTTTCGCAGGGCGGCCTCTCGCTGCCCGACCGCGACTACTACCTGAAGGACGACGCCCGCTCGAAAACCATCCGCACGGCCTACGACGCCTACCTGACCAATACCTTCAAGCTGCTCGGCGACGACGCGGCCACGGCCAAAGCCAACGCCACCGCCGTGCAGCGCCTCGAAACGCGCCTGGCCAAAGCCAGCAAGAGCCGCGTGGACCTGCGCGACCCCTCCGCCAACTACAACAAGATGACGCTGGCCGAGGCCAACGCCGCCTACCCCAACATCGACCTGCCGCTCGCCCTCAAAGGCAACGGCCTGGGCGCGGCCAAGGAGGTGATTGTGGGCCAGCCCGATTTCATGAAGGAGGTGAGCGCCATGCTGAAGGAGGAGCCCATCGCCGACCAGAAGCAGTACCTGCGCTTTCACTTGGTGAGCAGCGTGGTGGCCGCCCTGCCCAAAGCCTTCGGCGATGAGGCGTTCCGCTTCACGCAAACGCTGAGCGGCGCCAAAAAGCAGCAGCCCCGCTGGAAGCGCATGTTGGCCTCGACGGACCGCGCTTTGGGCGAGGCCTTCGGCCAGCTTTACGTGGACAAAGCCTTCAGCCCCGCCGCCAAGGCCCGCGCCAAGGCGATGATTGAAAACCTGCGCGTGGCCTACGCCGAGCGCATCCAGGCCACCGATTGGATGAGCGCGGCCACCAAGGCCGAAGCCCTGAAGAAACTCAACGCCTTCACCGTAAAAATCGGCTATCCCGACAAGTGGAAGGACTATTCCGCCCTGAGCGTCTCGCGCGAGTCGTACTTGAACAACCTGCTGGCGGCCCGCGAGTGGGCCAACAAGGACGAGGTGGGCCACTTCGGTAAGCCGATAGACCGGGGGGAGTGGGGCATGACCCCGCCCACGGTAAACGCTTACTACAACCCGCCGATGAACGAAATCGTGTTTCCGGCCGGCATTTTGCAGCCGCCCTTCTACGACCCCAAGGCGGACGACGCGGTGAACTACGGCGGCATCGGCGCCGTGATTGGCCACGAGATGACCCACGGCTTCGACGACCAGGGCCGCCAGTACGACGCGCAGGGCAATTTGAAAGATTGGTGGACCAAGGACGACGCCGATAAATTCAACGCCAAGGCCGCCGCCGTGGGCAAGCAGTACGACGCCTTCACGCCGCTCGACTCGGTGCACGTGAACGGCAAGCTGACGATGGGCGAAAACCTGGCCGACCTCGGCGGGCTCACCATTGCCTACCAGGCCTTTGAAAAAACGCCTCAGGCCAAGGCGCAGGTAAAAATCGATGGCTTCACGCCCGAGCAGCGCTTCTTTCTGGGCTACGCCCAAATCTGGCGCACCAACGCCCGGCCCGAGGCCCTGCGCCAGCAAGTGCAGGTCGACCCGCACTCGCCGGCCCAGTTCCGCACCAACGGCCCGCTGATGAACATGCCGGAGTTCTACAAAGCCTTCGGTTGCCAGGACGGCAACAAAATGATGCGCGCCCAAGCCGACCGCTCCAAAATCTGGTAAACTGTTATAAGGAGCAAGGCAACCGGCCCGTCATGCGGAGCTTGCCGAAGCACCCCGCGTGGGGCAGCGACTCAATCGTTAAGCGACGACGATTGCTGTTCCCACGCGAGATGCTTCGGCAAGTTTCGCATGACGTTCTTTTTTGGCCGAGGTGTAGAATGACTAACTCTTCATTCATTTCTCCCTTTTTTGGTTTTAAGCAACGTCAACCCGTGGTTGTATCTTGCACTTCGTAACGTTTCGCTCTTTTCATTTCAATATGCATCAATTCTCTTTTGTGCGTCGTGCGGTGCTTTCCGTGGCGGTGCTGGGGCTGGTGGCCGGCGCGGCCCGGGCCCAAACCAAGGCCAAACCTAAAGCCAGCGCGGGCAAAGCCAAAACCACGGCGGCCGCGGCGACCGGCCAGACCGGCACCGGCGTCTCGCTGGCCAACCTGGACCGCTCAGTGTCGCCCTGCGACAACTTTTTCCAGTTTGCTTCGGGCACCTGGATGAAAAAAAATCCGGTGCCGGCCGCCGAAACGCGCTACGGGGCCTTCGACGAGCTGGCCGACCGCAACCGCGCCGTGGAGCGCCGTATCCTGACGAAAGCCGCCGCCGACCGCAGCGCCAAGCCGGGCACCAACGCGCAGAAAGTGGGCGACTTCTACGCCGCTGCCATGGACAGCGCGGCCATTGAGAAAGCGGGCCTGAAGTACCTGCAGCCGCGCCTCAACCAAATCAGCGCCATCACGGACTTGGCGGGCTTGCAGCGCTACCTGGCCGACCCCAAGTCGTTTGCTACGGGCTACTTCGGCCTGTACGTGGGGCAGGATAGCAAAATGTCCACCCAGTACGCGGTGAACATCAACCAAGGCGGCCTCTCGCTGCCCGACCGCGACAACTACCTCAAGAACGACGCCCGCAGCAAGGCCATCCGCGACGCCAACCGGGCCTATCAGGTGAACGTGTTTAAGCTGCTGGGCGACAACCAGGCCACGGCCGAGCAAAACGCCGACGCCATCCTGCGCATGGAAACCCGCATGGCCACCATCAGCCGCCCGCGCGTGGCCCTGCGCGACCGCGAAGCCAACTACCACAAAGTGGCCGTGGCCCAGGCCGTGGCCGATTACCCCAACCTGGCCTTGTCGCAGCGCCTGCAAGGCGCCGGGCTCGGCAGCGCCTCGGAGGTCATCATCGGGCAGCCCGAGTTCCTCAAGGAGGTGAACGCCATCATGGCCGAAGTGCCCGTGGCCGACCAGAAGCAGTACCTGCGCTGGCGCCTGGTGAGCGGCGTGACTTCGGCCCTGCCCAAAGCTTTTGGCGACGAAAGCTTCAAATACAACCAGGTGCTGACCGGGGCCAAGGTGCAGCAGCCGCGCTGGAAGCGCGCCCTGCGCGCCACCGACGGGGCCCTGGGCGAAGCCTTCGGCCAGCTCTACGTGGACGAGGCCTTCAGCCCCGCCGCCAAGGCCCGCGCCAAGGCGATGGTGGAAAACCTACGCGTGGCCTACGCCGAGCGCATCCAGGCCACCGATTGGATGAGCGCGGCCACCAAAGTGGAGGCCCTGAAAAAGCTTAACGCCTTCGCCGTGAAGATTGGCTACCCCGACAAGTGGAAGGACTATTCCGCCCTGAGCGTTTCGCGCGAGAGCGCGCTGAACAATCTTTTCGCCGCCGCCGAGTGGCAGACCAAGGACAATCGCAGCAAGCTGGGCAAGCCGATAGACCGGGGGGAGTGGGGCATGACCCCGCCCACTGTGAACGCCTACTACAGCCCCACCATGAACGAAATCGTGTTTCCGGCCGGCATTTTGCAGCCGCCCTTCTACGACCCCAAGGCGGACGACGCGGTGAACTACGGCGGCATCGGCGCCGTGATTGGCC
>Ga0123338_10002369_pt1 | contig 17627 bp, 14 predicted proteins | sample grotaG_FD_89793 | JGI IMG/M metagenome (GOLD analysis project Ga0123338, IMG submission 89793) | Glacier valley bacterial and archeal communities from Borup Fiord, Nunavut, Canada, to study Microbial Dark Matter (Phase II) -... | ecosystem: Environmental > Aquatic > Freshwater > Ice > Glacier ...
AAACGCCAGCCGGGGAGCGCAGGGATTAGCCTGCTGTTGTCGAACAAGCGGGAGAAATCGGACAGTACTATGCCACGATAAACAGCGCAACGGGTAGAAACGAGGCCACGCCAGAAACCAGCGCATAGCTTAGAAGCTGTTTGAGTTAGCAGAATTTGAGAAGGCGCTGAATGTTAGCCAAGGTAATCCAGGCATTGGCATGCCGCAGACTTCGGTCATATTCTTTTGACAATCGTCGCTTTGCGCTAAGCCACGCGAAGGTTCGTTCCACTATCCACCGCCAGGCATGGATGCAGAAATTGGTTTTTTTTACCAGCACATGCGCCGGTTTCTCGACGCGGACGCCGTAGCGGTGGGCCAGGTACTCGCGAAAAACGCCGTTAAACGAGCTATCGACGAAGACGACCTGCACCTGGCCCAGCAAGTCGTGGACGGCAACCACCTCGTCCCAAAAGGCAATGGCGGCCGCCCCGTCCACCGCGTTGGCCGGCACGACGCGGCTGGCCAGCACGTGGCCCAACGTGTCGGTCAGCACCAGCCGCTTGCGGCCCTTGACGAGCTTGCCCGCGTCGAAGCCCACCGTGGCCCCGGTGGCCGTGGCCGCGTTCTTCACGCTCTGCGAGTCAAGAATCACGACCGTAGGCCAGGCTTTTTTTCGGCCCGTTCCCGGCTGCTCACGTTCAGGCAGGCGCCGACCCGTTGCCACGTGCCATCGGCTTCCCATTTGGCAAAATACCAGTACACCGTGCCCCAGGGCGGTAAATCACCCGGCAAATCCCGCCACACGCATCCGTTCTTGAGCACGTATAAAATGGCGTTCACCACCTCCACCAGCGGCCATTTGCTGCGCCGGCGCACGACCAACAACGGTTCCAACTGCTGCCAATCGCGCGCAGCTAAATCCGAGCTATACCGCTTCCGAGTGGCTGAAACATCTGGTTCTTTCACTCCGCGAAATTAATTCAAACAGCTTCTTAGCGAATCGATGCGGCCCCGGTGCCCCGCAGCAGCGGCAGGCATCCAGGCTCGCGGGCAGCCCAGGAGCTGCGGCGGAAACCCACCGGTGGTGGAAGCACCAATGAGTTGATAAGCACCGGCCCGGCCGGGGAAGGAACGGCGGGCGGCGGCACAAAGAAGGCGCCGGGCGCCTTAATATCCAAACGCTACTTGGCCGCAATATCCCTACATCTCTTCTTTTGCGGTCATAATCAGCTGTCAGCCAAGCTTATTATTTTATCGTGTTCACCCGGCGGGCGGGCGTTTCCATTATTGGTTCCTCGCCACCCCCAGGCCGGTTGTTCGGCCGGCCAGGCCGCGCTTCCGGCCTCGCGGCGGCGGGCGAGCCGGGGCCAGGGGGGCAACTTGGCCGTGGCCCGCACAATATCCTCCCGTCCGCTGCCGTTCCTTCCCTATCCATCACCTAACCCCCCTTCCCGATTATGGCCAAAGCCACCAATGCCCTCACCCAAGGCCTGTCCGGCAAAGTCACCGGCCTCGTTTTCCGCCACAACGCCAACGGCACCGTCTCCGTCGGCGACGCCCCCCGGCCCTCCTCCAAGGCCCCCACCGCCGCCGCCCTCGCCCAGCGCCAGCGGTTCCAGCAGGCCGCCTTCTACGGCCGCGCCGTCCAGGCCGACCCCGCCCAGCAGGCCGCCTACGCCACCGGCATCGACGCCAACAGCCAGTCCGCTTACGTCGTGGCCGTGGCCGACTACCTCAACGCCCCCAACATCGTCAGCGTCGATTTCAGCGCCTACCGCGGCGCCGTCGGCGACGCCATCGTCGTCCAGGCCACCGACTACTTCGCCGTCCACCACGTCCACATCCGCATCCAGCACCCCACCGGCGTCGTGGTCGAAGAAGGCGACGCCACCCCCGACCCCGACGGCTACACCTTCCGCTACGCCACCACCGCCAAAAACGCCAGCTTCCCCGGCGACAAAATCATCGTCTCCGCCTACGACAACCCCGGCAACGAAACCACCCAGCAAAAAATTCTGTAGCACCTGTAGCGAAAGACCCGTCCGCCTGTTGTAAAGACGAATACTTGCGTCTCGTCGTCCGCACCGTTAAGGGATGCGGGGCCGAATAACATTCAACCAAAGGTCAGCGGCGCGAACGACGAGACGCCAGGATGCGTCTCTACACCATTTGGTTAACGCAAGCAGCTTCCTGGCTCCCATCCTACACCAGACGCCCCCGCTCCGCCGGGGAAGGCGCCAACAACGAGCCTCCCCAAAGTACCATTTACCCCCGCGCCCTTTTCCCCACCGAGTCCGAACCTACTCCGAATCTCCCCGCCACCTACCCGCCGGGCCTTTCCCCGCAAATTACCATTTAGCCCGCTTCACCCAGCCCCACGGCACCTGCCGCGGGGCTTTTTTTACCGCCCCGCTACCTTTGCCCATCCATCACCCCGCCCATCCAATACGCCCCCCTCATGCAACACCTCGTCGTGCTCACCGGCGCCGGCGTTTCGGCCGAGTCCGGCATCCGCACCTTTCGCGACACCAACGGGCTGTGGGAAGACCACCGCGTGGAGGACGTGGCCTCGCCCGAAGGCTTCGCCCGCGACCCGGCTCTGGTGCTTGATTTTTACAACCAGCGCCGCGCCCAGGCCCGCACCGCGCAGCCCAACGCCGCCCACCGCGCCCTGGCCGGCTTCGAGCAAGTCCCCGGCTGGCGCGTCAGCATCATCACCCAGAACGTGGACGACCTGCACGAGCGCGCCGGCTCCACCGCCGTGCTGCACCTGCACGGCCGGCTGAACCAGATGCGCTCCGTGGCCGACGACGGCGCCGTGCACGACTGCCCCGGCGACATCCGCCTCGGCGACCTCGGCCCCGACGGCCACCAGCTGCGCCCCCACATTGTGTGGTTTGGCGAGCCGGTGCCCGCCATCGAAGAAGCCGCCGAAACCGTGGCCGCGGCCGATGCCCTGCTCGTGGTGGGCACGTCCCTGCAGGTATACCCCGCCGCCGGGCTGCTGCACTACGCCCCCGCCGGCTGCCCCGTCTTCGTCATCGACCCGCACCAGCCCGCAGCCGGCCGCCGCGGCGTGCGCTACGTGGCCGAGCCCGCCGGCACCGGCGTGCCCCGGGTGCTGCGCGAGCTGGCCGGCTAGCCCGCCGGGCGCGTATTTTTCACGAAACGGTGGGGTGAAGTATCCACCGGTATTTACCTTCGCGGCATGTATAAGATTGTGACCCGCTACACGCTGCTCGGCCTGCGGCCCGAAACCGACCCCGCCCACCACACGCTCGGCATGGTGCTCCGGCCCGTACCTGGCGTGCCGCACGACTTTCCCACCGAGCAAGCCGCCTTCGACTGGGCCCTCGGCAACCACGACGACCTGCGCCACCACCGCGAGTTTGTGGTGCTGCCCGTGCACCACATGATGCTGGCCGACGCCTAGCCCGCCCGCGCCGTGCCGCCGCATCCGGCCCGTGGCTTTTGGCCCGAGTTCTGGCCCAAGGCCCTTTTCATCGCGGCACTCCTCGCCGCGCTGGCCCTGCTCGAACACTACGGACTCATCAGCCGCTGGTAAAATGGCGGGCGCTAACCACTGGGGCGAGCCCGCGGTTAGGGCTTTGCGCCCGGATACAAGCACCCACCGGCGCCTGCATCTTCCGGGCCGATTTTGCGTAAGTCGGGCCCAACCACTTTTCTATGCGCCTTCTTTTCCTCTCCGCGCTGGCCCGGCTTGGGCTGGCCGCTGGCCCCCTGGCTGCCCAACCCGCTCCCCCCGCCCACACCGTGTACCTGCTGGGCAACACCGCCCAGGCCACCGCCCCCACCGCCCGCCTCCAGCAGTTGCGCCGCGCCCTGGAGCAGCAACCCGGCCCGTTTACGGTGGTGCATTTGGGCGACCTCGTGGGCAACACCGGCTTGGCCGCCAAGGCCGACACCGCCCAGGCCCAGACCGCCCGTGCCCGCGCCGATGCCCTCATCGGCCTCGTCAAAGGCCTGCCGCAGGGCCGCATCTACTTCCTGCCCGGCGACAAGGACTGGGCCAACTCCGGCCCCGCCGGCCTCAAAGCCGTGCGCCGCCTCGAAAAATACATCGAAAAGCAGTTGCCCGGCCAGAACGCCTTCCTGCCCACCAACGGCTGCCCTGGCCCCGAAGTGGTGGACGTGGCCCCGCTGGTGCGCCTCGTAGCCATCAACACCCCGTGGTTCACGCACCCCTTCGGCCGGCCCGAAGCCCCCGACACCGACTGCAAAACCCTGACGAAACAGGAGTTCCGCGAGCAGCTGCAGGACCTGATAGACGGCACCAAGGGCCGCAACGTGCTGCTGGTGGGCCACCACCCAGTGGTCAGCAACGGCGTGTACGCGGGCCGCGAGCCCCTTTTGCGCCACTTGAGCCCGCCCGTGCTCGGTACCATCAACGCGGCTTACCACCAGAACGTGGGCAGCCCCCGCGACATGGCCAGCCCCGGCTATCAGGAACTGAAGAAAGAGCTGCTGAACACCCTGCAAAGCAACCCCGGCGTCGTCTACGCCGCCGCCCACGACTACAGCCTGCAACTCACGCCGTTCCAGGACAACTACCACGTGGTAAGCGGCAGCTTCGCCGAAAGCCAGCACGTAGGCGCCAAGGGTGCAGCGTTCTACAGTGAGCGCACCGAAGGCTATTCCACCATTGAATACTACGATAACGGCACCGTAAAGGCATATTTTTACACCTTTGACAAAGGCGCAGCCCCTGCCAAAGAGGCTTATTCAGTCAAGCTATACCGCTCCGCGTGTGACTCGCCACAATTGGGCGACCGCGGCTTGGAAGGCAACGAACCCATCAATCCTTTCCTTCCAGACTGCCCCGGCACCGCCAAAGCCGTAGCTGCTGCCAACCCCGATGCGCTGTTCCAGGCCACCAGCACCGTGGTGGCCGGGCCCGAATACAAGCCCACGGGCAGCAAGCGCCTTTTCATCGGCAACGTCTACCGTTCGTCGTGGCTACAGCCCGTGGCCGTGCCCACCCTCGACCTGGCCACCGAAAAAGGCGGCCTGCGCCCCATCGGCAAGGGCGGCGGGCGCCAGACCACTTCCCTCAAGCTCATCGCCGCCGACAGCTCCGAATACGTCTTCCGCTCCGTCGACAAGGACGTGACCGGCATTCTGCCGCCCGAGCTGCGCAGTTCCATCGCCGCCGACGTGTTGCGCGACATCACCGCCACGGCCAACCCCTACTCGAACCTGCCCATCGGCTACCTGCTCGACCAGACGGACATTTTGCACGCCCGCCCCCGCCTGTTTCGGCTGCCCGACAATCAGCAACTGGGCCCCTACCGTGAGCAATACGCCGGCCTGCTCGGCACCCTCGAAGATAGCCCCAAGGACCCCAAAAAGAACCTGCCCGGCTTCGGCAATTCCGACGAGGTGACGCGCAGCTTCGGCCTGTTCCGTAAGCTGTATAAGGACCACGACAACCGCGTGGACGCCCCCGCCCTGGCGCGGGCCCGCGCCTTCGACATGCTGGTGGCCGACTTCGGCAAGCACGAGGACAACTGGAAATGGGCCGGCTACCGGCAGCCGGGCGGCGGCACGCTTTACCGCCCCATCCCGCGCGACCGCGACCAGAGCTTCACCCTCTGGAACGGCCTGCTTACCTACCTCGCCAACCGCGAGTGGGCCGTGCCCAGCATCGAGAGCTTTGGCGACCAGTTCGAAGACTTGAAAAGCCTGAACTGGCCTGCCCGCCACCTCGACCGTTTCCTGCTCCAGGGCCTCAGCCGCGCCCAGTGGCAAGAAGCCGGCCAGTACCTGCAGAGAAAGCTGACGCCCGCCGTCATCGATGAAGCAACTGCCCAATTTCCTGCTGAAATTCACGACTTATCCGGCAAAGACATCAACCGCAAGTTGAAGTCCCGCATCCAGGCCTTGCCCAAGGCCCTGGACGACTACTACCGGCTGCTGGCCCGGCGTGTGGACGTGGTGGGCAGCAACAAAGCCGAGGTGTTTTTGGTCAACCGGCGGCTTGGCGGCGAGGTCCGGATTCAAATGTTCGACAAGGCCAAAGCAAGCGAAACCGCCGACGGCCCGGCCCTGTTCGACCGCACGTTCAAGCCCCGGGAAACCGAGGAAATCTGCCTCTATGGCTTGGCCGGCAAAGACGTCTTCACCGTCACCGGCGACGGTGGCGCGCACAGCATCCTGGTGCGCGTCGTCGGCGGCGACGGCCAGGACAAGATTACCGACGACTCGCGCGCCGCCGGCATGCGCACTCTCACCAAAGTGTACGACGTGCCCGACACCGACCTGCGCCTCGGAACCGAATCGGACAACCGCACCAGCGCCCGACCCGGCGTAAATGCCTACGACCGGGAACAGTTCGAGTACAATTCCTACCGGCCCAGCGTCTCGCTCTTTTACAACGCCAACGACGGCTTCGGTGCGGGTGCGGGCGTCACGTTTCTGCGCCAGGGCTTCCGCAAGCCGGGCTTCAAAAACAGCTATTCGTTCAACGTGGAAGGAAGCGCCAATGGCCTGGTGCAGCTCACGGCCAGCACCCGGCACCGCTACGCCATCGGCCGGACGGACGTTGGCGCCGAGGCCAGCTACGGCAGCTACTTTCCGTTTTACCGCTTCTTTGGGCTGGGCAACAACACCGGCTTCGACCAGGCGCTCTACGACGACAAGTTCTACAACGCCCGCTACCGGGGCTTCCGGCTGAATGCCTTTCTGGAGCGCCCCTTCTTCCAGCGCAGCGTGGTGCGCGTGGGCCCGGCCTACGAAGACTACACCGCCAGCTTCACCGACAACAGCTACCTCGGCACATTCGGCCGCCGGCCCCGCGACCTGCGCCCCAACACCAGCGCCCAGCGCCTGCTCGGAGTCAACGCCGTATTCGACCTCGACCTGCGCAACCGCCCCAGCTTCGCCCAGCGCGGCGTACGCATCCGTGTGCAACACGACACCTACCACCAGCTCAGCGCCAATTCCGACAGCGCCCGCACCGCCCGAGCCACTTTCGGCCTCACCCAAGCCTTCGCCGAATACTACGGCACCGCCCGCCTCGGCATCCCCGTCACGCTGGTGCTGAAGGGCGGCGGCGCCAAAAACTACGGCCCCGACGCCACCATTCCCTTCTACAAATTCGCCAGCCTGGGCCAGCTGGAAAACCTGCGCGGCTATTACCGCAACCGCTTCAGCGGCGACGCCGCCCTGTACTACAACACGGAGTTGCGCCTGGCCCTGGGCCAGGTCAAAAACGGCTTTCTGCCCTTCTATTACGGCGTGTTTGGCTTCTACGACCAGGGCCGGGTGTACTACCAGGGCGCCTCGCCCGGCGGCTGGCACGCGGGCTACGGCGCCGGTTTTTACCTCGCCCCCGTGGTCGAAACCCTCGCTCTCTCCGTCTCTTATCAGAAGTCCGAAGAAAGCAGCCTGGTGCAGTTCGGCCTGGGCTTCCGGATTGACAAGTAGCTCGGTCACCTCCCCGCCGAGCTGGCTAAACTGGTTATTTTTCTGCATAGGTTTGCGAAAACACAACGCAACCCGAAGCCGCCTACCCCCACCCAGGACATCCTGCTTTACCAATCCCCGGACGGCGCCATCCGCCTCGACGTACAGCTTCGGCACGAAACCGTGTGGCTGACGCAGGCGCAGATGACGGAGCTTTTCAGCACCACGAAGCAGAACGTAAGCCTGCACGTTCGCAACCTCTTTCGAGAGCAAGAGCTTGAGGAAGGCCCATGTGTCAAGGAATCCTTGACACTTCTCCCTGACGGTCGGAAATACAAGACAAAGTCGTACAACCTCGACGTAATCATCTCCGTCGGCTACCGCGTGAAATCGGCGCGCGGCACGCAGTTCCGCCAGTGGGCCACCAACGTGTTGCGCGACTACCTCGTGCGGGGCTTTGCCCTGAACGAGCGCCGCTTGCGGGAAAGCCAACGCCAATTCGCCGACCTCAAGCGGCTGGTACAGCTCCAGGGCGAGATTGCCGCCAGCCAGGAATTGAGCGCCGACCAATCCAACGCTCTGTTGCGCATCCTCGGCGACTACGCTCGCGCCCTCGACGTGCTCGACCAATACGACCACCAGCGGCTGCGCGTGGCCAGGGACAAGGTAGCCGCGGCGAGCAGCTACGAACTGACGTAGGAAGAAGCGCTGGCCACGGTCGATGCGTTGCGCGAGCAGTTTGGCGGCTCCAAACTGTTTGGCCGGGAGAAAGACCGTTCGTTTGAAAGCTCGGTGCGCACCATTTACCAGAGTTTCGACGGCCAGGACCTGTACCCCAGCGTGGAGGAGAAAGCCGCCAACCTGCTCTACTTCGTGGTGAAGAACCACTCGTTTTCTGATGGCAATAAGCGCATTGCGGCTTTCCTGTTCGTGTATTTTCTCGACCGCAACGGGTGCCTGTACCACCCCAACGGTGCCCGCCGCCTGGCCGACAACGCCCTCGTGGCCCTCACCCTGCTCATAGCGGAGAGCAAACCCGAAGACAAGGACACGCTGGTGACCCTGGTGGTGAACCTCATCAACGGCGAAAACTAAGCGCTGCCGCCCGGCCCACGCTCTACCTGGCGCATCCGCCGCTTCGCCCCCGCGGCCCGCCGCTTCGCCCCTAATTCGCTTTCGCCCGCTGGCCCCGCCGGCCACCTTTGGTGCCTGAACCAACCACCAACGGCCATGCGCAAGCTCTTCACCTGCATATTTTTGATTCTGGCCGCGGCGGCTTTCGCCCCATCGCGCGCCCAAACCGCCAGCCAAACCATCCGCGGCACCGTGCTCGACGCCGGGGCCAAGGCACCCGTTGTCGGCGCCACGGTGGTGGTGCTGGGCGTGGCGCCGGCCCTGGGCGCCAGCACTGATGCGGACGGCCGCTTTCGCCTCGCGGGCGTGCCGGTGGGCCGGGTGAAGCTCCGCATCAGCAGCGTGGGCTACGAGGATTTGGTGCTAAACGAAGCGGCCGTGAGCGCCGGCAAGGAAGTCGTGCTCGACTTGGCCCTGACCGAGCGCCTCACCAAGCTCGACGAAGTGACCGTGACTTACCGGCGCAGCGAGGACCGCGCCGTGGCCAACAACGAAATGGCCACCGTCTCGGCCCGCCCGTTTTCACCGCTCGACGCCAACCGCTACGCCGGCGCCCTCGGCGACCCCGCCCGCATGGCCCAGAACTTTGCCGGCGTGAGCGGGGCCAACGACACCCGCAACGACATCGTAGTGCGCGGCAACTCGCCCGCCTCGCTGCTCTGGCGCCTCGACGGCGTAAACATTCCCAACCCCAACCACTTCGGCTCGCAGGGCACCACCGGGGGCCCGGTGAGTATGCTCAACAACAACCTGCTGGCCAAGTCCGACTTTCTTACCGGCGCCTTCCCGGCCGAGTACGCCAACGCCCTGGGCTCGGTGTTCGACCTGCGCCTGCGCAAGGGCAACGGCGAGAAGCGCGAGTTTCTGGGCCAGGTCGGTTTCAACGGCGTGGAAGTGGGCGCCGAAGGGCCGTTCAGCGCGAAATCGAAGGCGTCTTACCTCGTCAACTACCGCTACTCGTTGTTTTCGCTGCTGAAGGCCGTGGGCTATAACATCGCCGGCACGCCCAACTACCAGGACTTCACCGCCAAAGTGGACGTGCCGGTGGGCGCCCGCGGCACTTTTAGCGCTTGGACGCTGGCCGGCCGTAGCAACATCACCTTCCTGGGCAGGGACGTGGACTCGACCAAGGCCGACGTGTACGGCGACGAGGCCAACAACACCCGCGTGCGCTACACCACCGGCATCGGGGCGGCCAGCTACGAGCACCGCTTCACCGACCGCACCGTGGGCAAGGTCACGCTCTCGGCCTCGCGCACCACCCAGGTGTTCAGCCAGGACACGCTTTTGTTCCGGGGCCGCAGCCGCAACGCGCGGGCCGTAATTCCGAACTACGGCGTTGATTTCACCCAGGACAAGCTGTCCGCTAATTTCTCGCTGGCGCACAAGCTCAGCGCCCGCGACCGGGTGTCTGCCGGCGTCATCGTCGATTTGCTGCGCTACGACTACCGCGGGGGCTACACTTATCCGGTCGCCACCGTGGAACGCGACGCCCGCGGCAGCACCGCCCTCGCCCAGGCCTACGGCCAGTGGAAGCACCGCTTCACCGACCGGCTCACCCTGAACGCCGGCCTCAGCGCCTCGCGCTTTGCTCTGAACGGCCGCACCGTGGTGGAGCCCCGCGCCGGCCTGCAGTACCAGGCCGGCCCGGCCAGTGTTTTCAGCCTGGCCTACGGCCTGCACAGCACCCTGCAGCCGCTGCTCACCTACTTCTACCAAAGCAAGCAGGCCGACGGAAGCTATGCCCTCACCAACCACGACCTGGGGTTCACCCGCGCCCACCACCTCGTGCTGGCCTACGACCGCCAGCTCAGCGACAACCTGCGCCTGCGCGTGGAGGCCTACCACCAGTGGCTGTTCGATGCCCCCGTGGAGCGCACGGCCAGCGCGTTTTCGTTGCTCACGCAGGGGGCCGATTTTGCCCCCACCAACCGCGGCAACCTCGTGAACGAAGGCACCGGCCGCAACTACGGCCTGGAGCTGACCTTGGAACGGTCCTTTGCCCGGAGCTACTATTTCCTGTTCACCACTTCGCTCTTTCAGTCCACCTACCGGGGCGGCGACGGCGTGGAGCGCAACACCCCTTTCAATACCCGCTACGTGGCCAACGCCTTGGTGGGCCGCGAGTTTGCCGTGGGGCACCGCCGCAATACCTTCACGGTTAGTATGAAAGCCGCCACCACCGGCGGCAAGTACACCACGCCCATCGACACCGAAGCCTCCGGCGCCGCGCACACCGCCGTGTACCGCACCAACCAGGCCTTCAGCCAGCAGCAGACGCCTTATTTCCGGGCCGACGTGAAGGTGGGCTACAAAATCAACCGCGCCCGCCTCACCCACGAAATTGCGGTGGACTTGCAGAACGTGTCTAACAACCAGAACGTGTTTGCGCAGGCCTACAACGCCCGCACCAATTCCATCGGCACGGCTTACCAGCAGGGTTTTCTGCCCGTGCCGTTCTACCGCCTCACGTTTTAACTTTGGTGGTAATAATAAAAGGACAGTCCCCCGGTCACGCTACGTGCAGTCGAAGCATGGCCGTGCTGGGATTTAATCACCCCTTCACCCCAACATTATGAACGACAAATGGGGCCGCTTGCTGGGCGCGCCGCTGGTGGCCCTGCTGATGCAGTTCGTGTACGACGGCCCGGCGGCCTTCGCCGACGGCCGCCGGCTGCTGTCCCGCGTTTGGGTGGCGCTCATCATCACGGTCACGCTGTGGGAAGGCATTCGGGCCATCATGGCGTGGATGCGCCGCCGGTTTCCGCGCTACGACCAGACGGGGCAGCGGCTGCTGGTGCAAACGACGGTGAGCGTGGGGTACACGTTTGGGGCCACGGTGTTTCTCAAGTGGGCCTTGCACCTGCTGTTTGGCGTTGAAATTTGTCGGGACGACCAAATTCTGCACAGCTTCTTGCTGAACTTGGTGCCCACGTTGTTCGTCACGTCGCTGTACGAGGGCGCTTATTTTTTCGGGGAGTGGAAAACGAACATCCAGCGCTCCGAAGCCCTGGCCCGCGCCGCCATGCAAACCGAGCTCGAAGCCCTGCAGCGGCAGCTCGACCCGCATTTCCTGTTCAATTCCCTCAACACCCTTTCCGCCCTCATCGACGACACCAACGGCGAAGCCCAGCGCTTCGTTGAGCAACTGGCCGACGTGTACCGCTACGTGCTGCTGAGCCGCGACAAGCCCACCGTGACCCTCGCCGAAGAGCTGGCCTTCGTGGAAGCCTACGTGGCCCTGCACAAAACCCGCTTCCGCGACGACCTGCTGGTGGAGCAGCGCATCGGCCCCGGCGCCGGCCAGGGCGCCGTGGCCCCGCTCAGCGTGCAGATGCTCATCGAAAACGCCCTTAAGCACAACGTCATTTCGCCCCAAAGTCCCCTGCGCGTGCTGCTGCAAGCCGAAGGCGGCGCCGCCGGCTACGTGAGCGTGGCCAACAACGTGCAGCTGAAAACCGGCCTGGCCGCCTCCACCAAAGTGGGCCTGCGCAACATCATCGACCGCTACCGCCTGCTCACCCCGCAGCCGGTGGAGGTAAACAACGAAGCCGGATTTTTCACCGTGCGCCTGCCGCTGTTGCATTAAGCACGTCGCTCCCCTCCTTTTTTCAAGGAGGGGATGTTCGGGCAAAGCCCGGACGGGGGTGGTGAATCCGTCGCACGACACCCGAACGATGCGTCAGCAGGTTTGTATTAGCGCGTCGTTCGGGTGTCGTGCAACGAGGTCCCTTCGGTGGCACCACCCCGATTTTTGCTGCGCAAAAATTACCCCTCTTCGGCTGAGGAGGGGAGTGACGTTCTGCTCTTTCCCTTTACGCCGCCATGCAAATCCTGCTCATCGAAGACGAGTACCCGGCCGCCGAGCGCCTCCAGCGCCTGTTGCGGCAGGCCGCGCCCGCCGCCGAGGTACTGGCCGTGTTGCAAAGCGTGGCCGCCGCCCGCCAGTGGCTGGCCACCCACCCGGCGCCCGACCTCATCCTGAGCGACATCCAGCTCAGCGATGGGCTGAGCTTCGAAATTTTCGAGGGCCTGGTGGTGCGCAGCCCCATCGTCTTCACCACCGCCTACGACGAGTACGCCATCAAGGCCTTTCGGGTGCGCAGCATCGATTATCTGCTTAAGCCCATCAAGCTGGTCGATTTACAAGCGGCGCTGGCCAAGTTCCACGACCTGCGGGCCACCTTCTCGCCCACCGACTCGGCCCAGCGCCTGGAGCGCCTGCTCGACGCCCTTCCCCTGGCCGGCAAACCTTATAAAACCCGATTCCTGGTCACGAGCGGCGCCCAACTGCTGCCGCTGGAGGTGGAGCAGGTGGCCTACTTCCTCAGCCGCCACGAGCTGACCACCCTCGTGGCCCATGACGGCCGCCGCTTCGTGCTCGACTACCCGCTCGAACAGTTGGAGCGCCTGCTCGACCCCGCTTGCTTCTTCCGGGCCAACCGCCAGCTGCTGCTGCACCTGCGCGCCGTGCGGCGCCTGCACCCGCACTTCAACGGCAAGCTCAAGCTCGACCTGCACCCCGCAACCGCCGAGGAAGCGCTGGTGAGCCGCGAAAAAGCCGCCGCCTTCAAGGCCTGGCTCGAAGGCGAGCCCGCGGCGGCGCGCCCGGCCTGAGCCGCTAGGGCCGGCCGGCCCGCGGCCCTATCTTTGGCCTTTCCGCTCACTCGCCCCTTTTCAGTGGAGTACCCGCTACGCAAACTCGCTGCCATCGACATCGGCTCCAACGCCGTGCGCTGCCAGATTTCGGCCGTGTTGTTTTACCAGGGGCGCTACCGCCTCAAGCGCGTGGAGTACGTGCGTTTCCCTATGCGGCTGGGCGAGGACGTGTTTGCCACCGGCGAAATTTCGCCGGCCAAGGAGGAACAGTTCGTCAAGTTTTTGCACTCGCTCAAGCTGCTGATGGAGGTGCATGGCGTGGCCCACCACCTCATCTGCGCCACGTCGGCCATGCGCTCGGCGGCCAACGGACCGGCCATCACGGCCCGTGTGCGCCAGGAATTGGGCCTGGAAATCAAGGTGATTGACGGCCAGGACGAAGCCTTCTACATCAACCGCGTCATCGAGCACGTGTTGGAAGACAACAAGCACTACCTGCACATCGACGTGGGCGGCGGCAGCACCGAGTTCAACATCTACCACGACCGCCGCAAGGTGGCCGCGCAGTCCTTCGAAATCGGCTCCATCCGCCGGATGCAGGAAGAAGAAAGCGGCCTGAACACGGCCGCCCAGGCCGAGCTGTGGGCCCGCATGGAGACTTGGGTGCGCGCCAACGCCCGCGCTTACCACGTCACCCGCGCCATCGGCACGGGCGGCAACATCAACAAGCTCTACAGCCTCTCGCCCGCCGCCCCCGATAAAGCCGTGTCCCGCCGCAGCCTCGAAGCCATCCTGGCCCGCCTCGCCGGCCTCACCATGCACGAGCGGGTGAACGTGGCCATGCTCAACCCCGACCGGGCCGACGTCATCGTGCCCGCCGGCCACATTTACCTCGCGGCCATGCAGTGGGCCAACGTCACCAACATGGTGGTGCCCGACATTGGCCTGAAAGACGGGATGCTGCAGGCCTTATTCGAAGAGTTTTTCGACGAACTGAACCCCGGTGCCGGCCACCCCGCCACCCTGCCCGTGCCCGACGTGCAGAACCACCCGGGCGAGCTGGAGTAGCGCCCCGCCCGCGGCCATCTCCCGGCCCTAGGCGGTTACCGCATCGGGCGCGCTCACCCCTTCCTCGTCGGCGTGGCCCACCGGGGTGGCGTCGTCCTCGCTGGCGTCGTCGGGCTCGCCTTCACCGAACGTGTCATCCGCGTCCTCCTCGCTGAGCTCGGCGGCGAGGGCGGCTTGCTCGGCCACCACTTGGGCCTCGGCCACGTCGAGCCGGCGTTGCTTCTGCTCATCGAGCAAGGCAAGCAACCCCTCGGGCGTGGCGCTGGCCAGTTGGGCTTCGTCGCGCCGGAAAAAGTCTTTGTGCACGTTCACCACCGGCTCGCCGGGCGCCGGCTGCTGCCGAATGTAGGCGCCGTCCTCGCGCATCACGTAGCTATTCTGGTTATCCATCATATTCATCATCAGAATATTGATGGCTTCGCGCTTAAGCTGCGGATTAACAATCAAAAACAGCGCCTCGATGCGCCGGTCGAAGCTGCGTACCATGATGTCGGCCGAGCCAGCGTACACCCGCGCCTCGCCGCCGTGGTGGAAATAAAACAGCCGCGTGTGCTCCAAATACTCGCCCACAATGCTGCGCACCTCGATGTTGTCGCTCAGCCCCGGTCGGCCCGGCCGCAGGCAGCAGATGCCCCGCACAATGAACCGAATGGGCACGCCGGCCTTGGCCGCCTTGTAAAATTCATCAATGATTTCCTTGTCTTCTAGCGAATTCATCTTCATCACGATGCCGCTCGGATGGCCCTTTTTAGCGTGCTTCACCTCCTCGCGGATGAGGTGGATGAGCTGCTGCCGCATGTCCTTGGGCGCCGTAATGAGGTATTCGTAGTCGTCGGGCTGCGAGTGGCCGGTGATGACGTTGAAGAATTCCGACACGTCATGCCCGTACACGTCGTTGGTCGTGAGCAGGCTCACGTCGGTGTACAGGCGCGAGGTTTGTTCGTTGTAGTTGCCCGAGCCGATGTGCACGTAGCGCGTCACCTTCTCGCCCTCCTTGCGGATAATCATGAGCAGCTTGGTGTGCGTCTTGTACTTACTCACGCCGTAAATCACAAAGCAGCCGGCCTTTTCCAGCCGCGCGCCTTCCCGGATGTTTTTCTCCTCATCAAACCGCGCCTTCACCTCGAATAGCACGGAGACGTGCTTGCCATTCTCGGCCGCCTTCAGCAGCGCGGCGCTCACGCGCGAGTCGTCGGCCAGGCGGTAAATGGTTTGCTTGATGCCCAGCACCTGTGGGTCTTCTGCGGCCTGCTCGAGCAGGCGCACCATCGGCTCGATGCTGTTATAGGGGTGGTGCAGCAGCACGTCGTGGTGCTTGAGGTATTCGAACAGGTTCTCTTCGGTACCTTCGGGCAGGCTGAGCGGGGCCACCGGCAGCGTCAGCTTGGCGCCCTTGCCGCGGAAATTGGGGTGGCGCACTATCTGCCACAGGCCCTTCAGGTCAATCAGGGAGTTGATGACGAAGACGTTGCCGTTATCGATGTTCCAACGTTCGCGCAGCACCTGCATGAGCACCGGCGAGGCGTTGGGCTCCACCTCCACGCGCACCACGCGGCCGCGCTTGCGGGTTTTCAGGCCCACCTGAATTTCCTTGATGAAGTCGTTGTCTATGTCGTCGGACTCTTCCAGCGTAAAGTCCCCGTTGCGCGTGATGCGGAACAGGTTGGCGGCCACGATTTCGACGTTGCGGAACAGCCGCGGCAGAAACTCGCGCACCACTTCCTCGATGGGCACAAAAATGACCTTGTCCTTGCGCGTGAGCTCAAAGAACCGGGTCAGGTTCTGCGGAATCTGCACGAAGGTGAGCCGCTCCTGCCCTTTCTCGGCCTCGCCGTCGAGCCCCACCGCCAGGCCGTTGCCGATGCGCGTGACCACGCCGAAGATGAGCATCTGGTTCATCATCAACGGAAAGCCGTGGTACGAGTCGTACACCATCGGTGTGAGCAACGGAAACACGGTGTTCTTGAAGTAGCCGTCGGCCTTCTTCACTTCCAGCTCGGTAAGGTCGGCCATGCCGAGCACATTGAAGCCATTTTTCTCAAACTGCGGCTTGAGCTCGTTCAGGTACGTCAAGCCCTGGTCGTTCACGAAGCGGTGGGCAAAGTCCAGCAGCTTGCGCCGAAACGGCAGCTCCCGCAGGCCCGAATAGTCAATCCGCTCCTTGCCGTAGTCGAGGTAATTATACAGCGACCCCACGCGAATCATGAAAAACTCGTCCAGGTTCGAACTGGTGATGGCCAGAAACTTGAGTTTGTCAAACAAGCCCCGGCCGGGGTCCTGCACCTGGTCGAGCACGCGGTAATTGAACCGCAGCCAGCTCAGGTCGCGGCTGATGTACTTGCTTTTGCGGATAAGGTCGGCGGACTTGAAGAGCTTCATAATAGATAATGGAATACCGGGCAAAATACGCAACAAAGGCCCCGGGTAACCTAGGCTACGCGGAAATAATGGCCGTGGCCTCAACTTCCACCAGCATCCGCGGGTCAATCAGGGCCTTAACTTCCACCATCGACGTGGCCGGCCGCACGGTGCCGAACACCTCGCCGTGGGCCCGCCCCACAGCTTCCCACTGGGAAATATCGGTTACGAAAATGCGCGTGCGCACCACGTCTCCAAACGAAGCGCCGGCGGCCACCAGGGCTTCGCCGATTTTCTCCAGCGCCCGCTTGGTTTGGGCGTAGGCGTCCGGGCCGCTGATGGCGTTGCCGTCTTGCGCGGTGGTGCCGGCCACTTCCACCACGTTGCCCACCCGCACGGCGCGGGAGTAGCCCACCACGGGCTCGTAGGGCGAGCCGGAAGAAATTAACTGACGCATCGATAGCAAATTGAATGGCTGGAAAAACAAAAGGCCCGCTTTGCAGCGGGCCTTTGCCGGGACGTGGGGTCTACACGTCGAGTTTGGCGTACTTGGCGTTGCGCTCGATGAAGTCGCGCCGCGGGGCCACTTCGTCGCCCATCAGCATCGAGAACAGGTGGTCGGCCTCGGCGGCCGACTCCACCGTTACTTGCTTCAACGTGCGGGTCATCGGCTGCATGGTCGTTGTCCACAGCTGTTCGGCGTTCATCTCGCCCAGGCCTTTGTAGCGCTGCACGTTCACGGTTTCGGGCTTGCCCCGGCCCATTTCCAATTGGGCGGCGGCGCGCTCTTCTTCGGTCCAGCAGTACCGTTCCTCCTTGCCGCGCTTCACCAGGTAAAGCGGCGGCAGGGCGATGTAAATGATGCCCCGGTCCACCAATTCGCGCATGTATCGGAAGAAAAACGTCAGAATCAGGGTGCGGATGTGCGAACCGTCGATGTCGGCGTCGGTCATGATGATAACCTTGTGGTAGCGCAGCTTGCTGAAGTTCAGCGGGCCCGACTCCGTGCCGTCGTCCTCCGTAGTGAAGGCCAGCGACTTGCGCTCGTTGAAGCTCACGCC
>Ga0123338_10002370_pt1 | contig 17627 bp, 11 predicted proteins | sample grotaG_FD_89793 | JGI IMG/M metagenome (GOLD analysis project Ga0123338, IMG submission 89793) | Glacier valley bacterial and archeal communities from Borup Fiord, Nunavut, Canada, to study Microbial Dark Matter (Phase II) -... | ecosystem: Environmental > Aquatic > Freshwater > Ice > Glacier ...
GGGCATGTAAAAAAAATCTATTCGGATAATAAATTTAGTTTAAAGGTTATCGACGAATTTGGACAAAATAAAATTGTAAAAACAGTTTTATTCTCCACCATTGAATCATTAGAAATAGGAGTAGTTACAATGATAACTTAGAGAAGTTGAATAAAAACGGAATTGTCAAAAGTAAAATAAAAACAAAATATTTTTTAAGTAGGCAACAGGATTTATATACGAAGCTTTGTGAACTTAAAATTTAAAAACGTTGTGTACTTTTTTCTTAAAAAAGAATTTCGATTGGTGTTGTTATCGGTATTTCTAACCAGGAACTGAGCATTAAAAATATTACACTCGATGGAAAAAATGATGGCACTTCATTTTTCGATATTACAGTGCTAACAAAAATCAGAACAGGTTCATCTCTTGAAAATAAAATTACATTTAAAAAAAAAAAAATTATTGATATTGTTAAGAAATAATTGTTGGTGCCGGCTAATATGAATACTGCACACTGTTGGTAATTTTTTCACCTGTTGAATTAATATCTTTTAACAATCATGGATACAAGCATAAGTATTTTTATAATTCCAATCACGTCGCAATTACTTTTATTAGATTTGAATTTATAATCTACTCCTCATCCTTTGATGTATTGATTATAGCTGCATTAGCATTTACAGTCGAGCCTTTAAAGTCGCAGTGTTTGCGAGTAAATCTAGAAATACTTTTGGCGCTCCAATGTTAAGCATCTTGTTGACTTAAAACTTCTTTTTCATTTTACTTGCAATTGGTATGAAGATATTTTATCTTTATTTGCACAGACCAACCGTACGGCCAATTACCCTATCAATATGCTCCCAGGCAAACTGCTTTTTCTTCGGCAACAATTTTACAAAACATAAAGACATAATAATATGGAAGAAGGATTTCCGGAAAACGTTGCGCAACCGGGCCCTGCAAGGGCTATGCGTTTAATTTTTGAATATGAAGGCGACAAAGTTCGTCTCATTAGTCAGACAGCTGTTGATATGGCGCTGACGGGTTCAGACATAACCCATACAGAACAAGCCGCTTATTTTGTCGATAGCCGTGATGCGGCAGACCGAACGCTTGCAAGAGTAAGTGCACACGGAGCTTTTGCTTCAAGTACCGAAGTATTTCCTGAACAGCATGGCAGCCCGATCACCCGGGTCGATATCACTCATCCCAAAGGCGCATTTACTGTAATAGCACCGGCACCTGAAGATATCCATCATGTTACAGTGCTAAAAGTTTCTCAGAAACCACCTACAGCAGCTGGTGAAGATCATGGTGTTGGTGCGAAAGTCATAGCTCCGCAGATACAGGATCTTGCAAGTTTCCCAATTACATTTGAAAGCACCCCTAAAAAAGAAGGAGACAAACAATGAGTACAAGCGACGGTTCCATTCTTGGTATGACCCAAATATCAGGGTCGGCTCCACGGAATAGGGCATTTAATGTAGTGATGCTCGCCGATGGTTTTACCAGTGCACAGCAGGCAGCTTTTGATACCGCATGCACAAATTTTACAACGGCTTTCCTCTCAACTCCCCCTTTCACTACACTTACATTAGCGATAAATATTTTCAGGGTAAATGTGTCTTCCACTGATACAGGTGCTGACGACCCCGTTGCCGGTGGCGGAACAGGCGCAACGGCAAGAACATATTTCGACAGTTCTTTTGGAGGTAATAATATCCGGCGGCTTCTTCTATGTAACAATACCACTGCCTTATCAGTAGCTGCAGCGCAGGTGCCCGAATTTACTGTTGTGCTGGTGGTTGTAAATTCAGCTATATATGGTGGTAGCGGTGGGTCGATCGGTACTTTTTCACTGGCCGCCGGGGCTAATGAAATAGCCATTCATGAAATGGGGCATACAGCTTTCGGGCTGGCCGATGAATATCCGTATTATGCCGGTGGAAATGAAACAGGCCACGATCATCATTCTGCCATCGAGCCGGGTGAACCCAACGTTACCGTCAATACCAACAGGGCTTCGCTGAAATGGAACTGGGCGGTGCTTCCTGCAACTGCGCTTCCTACCATGTCTAACCCGAGTTGCTCTTCAGTAGACAGCCGTGCCAGCACCGCAGCAGCGGGAACTGTAGGTCTATTTGAAGGCGCTCATTATTTTCATTGTGGTGCTTTTCGTCCTGAATATGATTGCAAGATGAGGAACTTAGGTGTTCCATTCTGCAGGGTCTGCAGCCAGGTAATAATAAACAGGATCGGACCCCTGATGCCTTTTTCAGACTGGCAGCAAATTGATAATAACCCCGCAACAAAAGCGATTGTTGCAGCGGGTAATAATCTGTACCAGTTTCATAACGGCGGTAAAATATGGCGGTATACCGGTACGCCGATGACCGGCTGGCAACTACTGGATAACAATCCTGCTACGGTAGCTATCGTTGCGGGTGGAAACAATTTGTACCAACTGCATAATTCTGGTAAGATCTGGCGGTATACCGGCGTACCAATGAGCGGCTGGCAATTAATCGACAACAATGCTGCTACTACAGCTATCATAGCGGCCGACAATAACCTGTACCAGTTGCATAATACCGGAAAGATATGGCGCTATACCGGCATACCGTTGACAGGCTGGCAACTGCTTGACAATAATAGTGCTACTTCAAGCATTGTTGCAGGCGGAGCTAATTTATATCAGTTGCACAATACCGGAAAAATATGGCGATACACCGGCGTGCCATTATCGGGCTGGCAGTTGCTTGATAACAATGCTGCCACTAAAGGGATCTTCGCGGTAGACAATCTTTTATACCAGCTTCACAACACAGGAAAGATCTGGAAATATACAGGAGTACCTTTGAGTGGCTGGCAGTTGCTTGATAACAATGCTGCCACCGCTGCTATTGTCGCTGGTGGCAACAACCTTTATCAACTGCATAATAATGGAAAAATCTGGCGGTACACCGGACCACCATTATCGGGATGGCTTCAACTTGATAACAATGCAGCCAGTAAAGCAATCGTTGCAGCGTCGAGCAATCTTTACCAGTTACACAATACCGGCAGGATATGGAAATATACCGGTCCGCTGTTTTAACGGCAGAAGGTATGCTGCATGTAACATTACACCGGGACAATCTTAAACATTAAAAAAGAAAGAAAATTAAAGGCAAAGAAAGAAATCAATACTGTTTCGATAAGATCTGAATCTTTTACAGCTATAGTTATTTTCTCATCTTATCAAACAGTACAGTGTACCCGCAATTTTAATATATGTTGTTAGCGTTTGTTTAGCAAAGCGTTTACCATCTTTAAGAAGAGATAGAAAGTTATCAAACATAAAATATTGCAAGATGCTTCTAAGGAAATTCCATTAGCATCAGGTTACGATCATCAACATTCAAAGCAACGTGATTTCTACCTCCAAATATTTAGTATGCTGCCCTAATTAAACATATTGTATATCTATAGGGAAGTTTAATAGTGAGTACATCAACAGAAAAAATTTACATTCTTATACCGGTAGAAACTGATTTACTTATCCTTGCCGGAAAAGGCATTACTGAGGTAGTAATTAATGTGTTGCCATTGACTACAACGGTAGCAGCTGTTGTCATTTTTTTAGGATTGTATTTTGGTTCCAGCGTTACATTTAAACGGTTTCCTATTAAGCTCCATGTGCCTTTCATGGTAGTGACATCCGGATTATCGGGTGCAGAGAAGGTCATCACAAATGTGTGATCCGATTTGTATTCTATTGCTGAAATACCGGCTTCTTTCACGGTTTTTTCTTCAGTAGTCTTACCCATTACTTTCGCATATTCATCACTAAAATAATTCTTCACAGAAACCCCATTCCATTTGCCCACAATTGACTGTGCATCGCATTTAGTAGAGCCTTCAAATCCAATGGTAAAAATTGAGCGTTATTAAGCAACTTTGAAATACTTGTATCAAGAAGGTATTCAATAGAAAGTAAGGTGAGGCTGATACCAAAAGATATAGTTTTTGGTGAAAACCTGATGTCTGTTGGTTTATTCTCTATACCCAAGAGAACAACATGAAAGAAGTTTTTGCAGAGTAAAAAAAAAACTCAATTCTGACATCTGGTATAACTACAATTGCCTTGTCATTCTGTGAATGATTGGACAGCATCCAAAACCTCTCTAAAGGTTGGTAGTGCTAAGTTGGGTTTAACTATTTTATATTCAAGGTCGTTGTTTATCATTTGGTAGTTATTAATAATTCACTGGTATAACTGGATGTTTTTGAAAAGCCCTTTTTAATAATCACAAACCTGCCACTCGATTATTGTCTAATGCAATTTCCAAAGTTATTTTATTCGAAACATACGCCCGCGTTATTTAATGGCTGACGGCTGACAGCAAAAATGTTAATGCTACTTACCTCACTAAGGAATTTTATCCAGCGCGGGTACATTGGTTTCAAAACCGGTGTAACCTTTGTTCTGATTGATATGACCATAAGTGTTCGCCTGGATAGAAGTTGTAGGAACAGGCCATAAGATATGGTAAGGACTCATAATATATTTATCGCCATGATTGGTTAACAGCCCTAAGCGGTAGAAATTGTTTCTTGACATCACCCGGTCGTACAGGTAATTACTTTCCGAAAATGTTGCCATTGTATAGGCTTTGCCATTATCAGCAGTCTTTCCGGTTTTGGCATAAAGGTAAGAGATACGGGTAAGCTCCGTTTTGCGTGGTTCTTCAAAATACAATTCACGCGCTCTCTCATCTAACAAAGTACCCATGTTAACCTGTGCAACAGTAAAAGGTGCACAACCGGCACGTGTTCTTATTTGGTTGATGTCTGCTGCAGCACTTGCAATGTCTCCTTTCCATAAATAAGCCTCGGCGCGAAGCAGGTAAGTTTCTGCAAGCCGGAACACATACCAGTCGGTATGACCGCCCTGCATGGGTGAATTTTCAAAATCAGGAATGAAGGTCTTGTATTGAGGCCAGCCATAATAGCTCCTTATCGTATCCGAACATATCAAACCACCCGTGCTGTTGCGCAATTGAACATTCTTCAGGTAGTTGGGGTCGGCGCTGGTTTTTAGTCCTGCATCATTGTATAAGATATCTTCCATATTCATCCAGTTACCTTTTATATGCCTGAGGTCATTGGGATCATCCCAGATCTCATACTGATGATAGTTAGTGGGGCGTGACCTGCCGATACCTCTTCCATAATAATTAGACTGTATAAAGTCAACGCTTAAATTATCATTCGTCCCTTTCTTACCGCTTGGTGTATTCACGTTGGTACCCCAGAAAGGAACTGCCTGTCGCATGATCGTCATCCCTGTGCCGAAACCGCCATCACCAAACCTGTCTACAATCATATAAATCCCTTCCTTGTTGGCACCGATCGATTTATTTTCGGGCCTGTGAAGATCCCAGATTACATTATGAGGTAAAGGGATAGGAGTAGTAGAACCGGTACTGAAATTTACAGGCGCGGCGGAAGATCCAAACGGTGTACGCATAAGACTGTAAACACCCCCGTTAATAAGGGAGTTAGCCGCGGTTATTGCATCATCGAAATTACCCAGCGCAAGGTTAACCTTTGTAAGCAAATGAGCCACCGCACCTTTGGTTACATCACCGCGGTTAACGTTATCAGAAGACCAGAGTAATGCTGAATCCAGGTCAAGTTTGATCTTCTGTAAGATCACTTCTCTTTTGGTAGTAGCGAAATCAAGTTTTGCAGTGAGGACTTCTTTCATTACTGCCGGAACATCACCAAACTGGTTGGTAAGCCGGTAATAACGCAATGCTCGCTGGAAGTAAGCCGCTCCAAGTATCTGATTTCTTTCCGCCGGGGAAGCATATTTTGCATCATCAATCCTGCTGATAACAGTGTTGGCATATTTAATACCCCGATAAGCTTCTACCCAATAATAAAAAATTTTATTGTGATCGTCGTCATTCGCATAAACAAGGTCGGGCGTGATCTGTAAATTCAAATTCTGTGCAGGTCCTGATTTGTCGGTAGTTCCTTCAACCGTGATTTCAGTAAAAAGCATCTCCGTCAAAATAGGTGGATTTCCACCATAATATTCAAGGCGATTGTTTACGGCACAGGCAACCAGGGCGGCCCGCATCGACGCAGCATCTACGTATGTAACGGACGGCTCGTAAAAAGAGAGTGGCTGTGGTTTAAGGTAGTCCTTTTTACAACTTACTATCCCCGAAAGGGTCCCGAAGACAATCAATAAAATAAGAGATCGTTTATATAAAGTTTTCATTGCTAATAATATTTGCTTCAATTAAAAAGTGAGATTCAAGCCTAAAGAATAGATACGGGGAGGGATAGCCGTAGAAATGTTTCCATTGGAGTCCCTGTTCCGGTATTCAATGTCCCAATAAGTCCAGTCAGGCTGATAGATGGCCGCATTGGTAACATTTGCATAAATCTTAAGGCTTTCAAGGTGTGCTCTCTGAACCAGTTCTTTTGGAAGTGTGTAACCCAACGCTATTGTATTAAGCCGGATGAAATTTGCCTTTCTGTAAACACTGTACAAAGCGCTGCCATTGCTGGAGAAAAGGCGTGCAAAGTCGTTGATAGGATTGTTGGCGGTCCAGTAAGGAAATTTATAGGAGTTCTGCCTGTCCTGAAAACCGGCGTTGTTTTTTGCCTGGTTAAAATCTGTCTTTGCTCCCCAGCTGGAATACATCATAAAAGAAAAATCGAAATTTTTCAGGAAAGTAAATTCGTTCCTCAGCGTCCAGCTAAATTTAGGACTTCTTGATCCCAAAAACTGGCGATCTTTATCTGTGTACTTACCATCACCGTCTACATCCTCTACCTTAAAATCACCGGGAAAGACACCATATTTAGCAGCATCGGCTGCTTCGCTGCCTTGCCAGATCCCCAATACTTTCTGATCCCAGATTGAGTTGATGTCATGACCGATAAATCTCCGATTTCCAATATCGTCTTTTTCAACCTGTCCGGTAACTTTCCCCGTAACAGGATCAATTACATCAGCCGGACCATAGAGGTGAACAATTTTATTCCGGTTTAAAGCAAATAATGCCGTTGTACGCCAGGAGAAGTTTTTTCCAGAGATGTTAACAGTATTCAGCGCTATCTCTATACCCTTGTTGTTAACCTGACCAAGATTTGATAACACATTGGTGAAACCGGAAACATCCGGCAATGCACGATTAATCAAAAGGTCCTTGGTTTCTTTCTGGTAAACGTCGAACGATCCACTGATCCTATTATTCAAAATAGAAAAATCAAGTCCTACATTAAGGGCATCTGTTTTTTCCCATTTAAGTTGTGGGTTTGCCTGCCTGTCTACATATAACTGACCTACTGAAACTATTGTTCCACTTCCGGTAATAAACTGGTATTTACCAGTCTGCAAATTCGAGAGCTGCAGATACCTGCCGATATCGCGGTTGCCATTGAGGCCATAAGAAAGCCTGAGCTTGGCAAAATTCAACCACTTGATTGACTTCATCATTTTTTCTTCAGAGATAGTCCAGGCTAAAGCTGCTGCAGGAAATGTAGCCCTCGGATTCTGCAACCCAAAGGCGGAGTAACCATCTCTTCTTATTGAAGCTGTAAGAGAATACCTGCTCCTGAAAGAATAATTTAATCTTGCCATCAGCGCATCTCCGGTGCTATACTGGTCATCGCTGCTTATGATAGGTTTAATACCTGAACCAATATTATGATAGCTAAGTTTATCGTTTGGTGAAAATCCTTCATTATCCATCTGCTGGCGCCAGGACTGGAATTTTTCCGCATTGGCAAGTAATGTTACGTCGAAACTGTGTTCACCAAATGTGCGGTTCCACTTCAGCAGGTTATCAACCTGCCAGTTATAACTTGTCTGAGTAGTTCTGGTAGCTACGCCACCTCTGACAGAAACCCTGAAATCCTGTGCTGACTGGCCGTTGAAATACCGGTAAAATTCAAAGTTTGGTGTGAAATTTACCTGGTAAGAAAAGCCATAACCAAGGTCACCTTTCGCATACAGGCTTCCAAATAACGTATTGTATTTTTGCAAACGTTTGGTATAAACATTATCCAGGAAAGGATTGGTGTTGTTGCCAATATCATCGTTCGGACTATCCCTTAAAGTAATGCCGTCTGGCTTATAGATCTCACCATAAGGAGAGGCATTTATCATTTGACCCCAGTTGTATGGAACCTGGCTCTCATCCCTGTCCGCAAACTGCATGTTCATTCCGACAGAGGCGAATTTTGCTATCTTAGCTTCTACGTTGGCACGTATTCTAAAGATCTTGTAATCATCTCCTTTTATTACGCCTTTATTATTGGTATAACCACCAGAAAGATAATAAGAGACATTGTCTGATTTTCCTGAAACACTTAGTGTGTGATCCTGGCGCAAACCTTTCTGAAACATGAGGTTGTACCAATCGATCGTCTTACCTTTTTTATAGTTCTCACGTTCAATACCCAATAATTTTAATCTTGTCAGCCATATGTCAAGCGGATCGCCCTGAGATTTATCATAACTCTTCCAGGTGTCTAAACTGATATTAGCAGGTAGTTTGCTTGGATCATCGAATTGATAAGGCTGATGGTTTATCACACTGCTGTTTAATACATCGGTTCTCCACGAAACAAACCCCGCTCCGTCATACAACGGTTCATTCATCGCTAATTCACCAAAACCGATGTTGGTATTCAAAGTGATGGTCGGCTTTGGTTTTGTGCCTCTTTTGGTGGTTACAAGTATAACACCGCTTGCGGATTTTGCTCCGAATACCGCGGCGGAGCTGGCATCTTTTAAAACATCTATTGTTGCTATATCATTAGGATTGATGTCACTCAGCGCACCCGGATAGATTACACCATCAAGTACAACCAACGGAGTATTTCCCGCACTTATGGTTGACTGACCGCGTATCTGGAGATCCCCGCCGCCTTTTGCCGATGCAGTGTTGGTTTGGCTTATTGCAAGTCCCGGGATGTTACCGCGAAGAGCATCCTGTACGTTACCGGGGTTTTCGTTTTCCAGCTGAGTAACTTTAATCTGTGATACTGCCCCGGTGAGGTCTTTTTTCTGAACAGTACCATAACCGACGACTACCACTTCATTTAAAGCGGAAACCTGTTCTGCCAATACCACTTCGATGGCGCCGGCTTTACCTGAGATGGCGATTTCCTGCGTGGCGAAGCCTGCAGAACTAAAAATCAATATACCTGCCTGGGGGGCATTGGTAATTGAAAATGTTCCGTTAGTCCCGGTCGAAGTTCCGATTTTAGTCCCTTTTATCAATACAGTCACACCCTGTAGCGGGTTGTTTTTAGCATCGGTTACTTTACCGGTGATTGTTTGATAAGGGACATTTTTAGTGAAAGGGACAGGATTAATTGAAGCAGAGGCTGTTTTTCCTGGAGGATAACTATTAATTTTTAATGCACCAGCAAAAGAAGTCAATGGAAAGCAAAGCAAAATGATTGCCGCTGTCTGCAATCGTTTACTGCTTACGTGGATATCACGGTTCAAATTCAGCATCATACGGCGTGTTTTGGTTGAAGATTTTAATCTATGAAATAGCTATGGTTTATGGATCGGATAAAAGCTCGTTAACCTGTTTTAAGTAATTTTTGAATTATTAATTTTTTTGGTGCATAAATATAGAAGATTATACTCAACAACTCTACACATTAATTATTAAATATTTAACATTATGGCAGGATAATTAAGGCAGACGCTGCATCTGGAAATATAAGAGAGAAAATAAAGTACAAATACGTGGTATCAATTAAAGGTAAATTCTTATGGATATCAGTGTTTTGTAGAAGACAATAAACTGCTTAAAAGATTGAGGTAGTGCCGCTGATAGCTAATAGCTCACCAACATTTAACGCCTGTCACTTAACCCGCTCAGCCATAGCTGCACCATAAGTGGTAACATAATATTTTGCGAGCATACCGGGAACTTCCCAATCAGGCAATTTACCATCTTTCAGGTACTTAAGAAATCGTTGCATGACCTGTGCAAAGTGTGCCTCGTGGCCGATCCTTAAGTTTTCAGGTGTGATCACTTTCCAACTGTTTCCTGTTTTTTCAATGGTCATTCCCGGATATTGTGCAGCTAATTTTTTAATCGATCCGGTGAGAACACTTTCGAAGCCGGCAGCGTTGCCTGCTGCGGGTTGTACATAAACTGTGGGCAAATACTTATCTTCCTTCGCCTGCCTGATAATAAGGATTGATTTGGTTCCGGTAAATTTTGAATAATGGGTGTCACCGCCACCTTCCGGCGCTTTGAAATTCCACCGCGCTGTTATCTTTACATTTATTCCTTTGATAGAATAGTTCACTGAACCGTTGGCATCTGTATTCAGGATGGTGTCATTTTTAATAAAGGCATGGAGATATGACGGAAAAGTGTCAAGCCTGGTTATATCTTTAAATTGCGAGAGTGTTACAGGCGTGGGCCATTTTTTAGCCGTTTGCAGTTTTATCTCTTTTGTGTAATCAATCTGCATATCCGGGAAACATTCCCACTGAATTAAGTCTGCCAGGTGGGTGCCGACGTCAACAATGGAGTTACCCTGTTGTGAAGCATCGAAAAACCAGGCAGGTCTTTTAAGCGCGCTGCCCGATACGAATTTGTAAAAATGATGTACACTTTCCATTTCTACCGCCGGCGACTGTAGTGTACCCTTTTGTAATACACCAAACACACTTTCGTCACGCATCAGGTCTCTTTGCAGGATATTAGAAATCTCCGAACGTTCCGTCATGATATCATACAGCAGCACTTTTTTTATGGCTGCATCTTTGAACGACTGCACCAACTCTTTGAAGCCGGCTGTATCGATAGCCATAGGCTTATCACCCAGCAGATTCATTTCCGCCGATACCGAGCGGTGTATGTATTCGGCTTTTCGTTTGTTGTTACCGGCTACCACCACCACATTACCCATCTTATCGCTTAACATTTTATCAAAGAAGTCTGTACCCTTGTATATTTCTTCCTGCCAGCGGGTAGGATCATCTTTGCGTGTGTTGTAGCCATCAATCAATGCCAGGTGACTCTGTACCTCGGGTTGGTCGGGCGCATAAACATGAACGATAGAATCAATTCCTGGATACATAATTTTCTGTACCAGCGCCGCATGAAAATGTCCGGGATCGAGTGTTATCAGTTTTACCATGGCACTGTCTTTACCATCTTCTTTAACAGGCTTAGCGTTACTGCCCGACTGGCAGCCCGGGTAAAGCAATCCAGTAGCAACTATATAAATGATAAATAAATTCCGCATTTTTTTCATCGGTCAGTCTTTACTTAGGCATGAAACTATGGCTGAAAGCTGACGGCTGAAAGCTGACAGCTAATAGCTATTATTTACAGGTTTGTCTTAACATCAAACTCAAAATTCTCCTGGTAAGGCCATCTCTTAGGACGGGAAAGCATGGCATTGGCCTCATCATCATTCTTATATCTTTCCAAAACCGGATCCCAGAATAGTTTTCGGTTTAGTTTCATAGCGGTATGATTCAGCAGGCAGATACTGCAGGCGCGGTGCCCTACTTCAATGGGGGCGATATTCGGTTGCCGGCTTAGGATAGAATCAATCCAGTTTCCATGATGATCCAGGCTCTGATATAAATGAATGTCGTTAGGACCGATAACGGAATCCAATATACGCGGATCACTGGCGGCAAGTGCCAGCACGCTTTTATCTTTAGCCACCGGGTCGGTAGCCGTAGCGGTATAATTGCCGCGGGCGACAAATATCCAGCCTTCAGCGCCAACAAATTTAACGCCGTTGGTATAAGCGTCGCTTGCCAGCACTTTCACGCCATTGGCGAAAACGGTTTCTGTTTTAAAAGATCCATGCACATCCCATAGAGCGCCGGAAGGTGGCCATTCGGAGGTACCGGAAATTTCTACCGGGCCGGTATGTTCTGTACCCATTCCCCAGTTCACTATGTCGAAATGATGTGCTCCCCAGCCTGTTATCATTCCTGCTCCATACTGTTCACAACGCAGCCAGCCCGGACGACTGTAATCATTTTGCGGATGAACTCTTTTCTCCGTGTACTCCGCATAAGGTGTTATACCCAGCCACATATCGTAATTAAGATTAGCCGGTATCACCATGGCTTTTTCTGCGGTACTTTCAGAAGCTTTGTCTACCGGTAAGCCAACATAGATAGTATGAAGCTTGCCGATGCGGCCGTTACGAACCAGCTCACAGGCTTTTTTAAACTGAGGCATACAGCGTTGCTGGCTACCGATCTGGAAAATAGCTCCGGCTTTATTGGCTTCATTACTTAGCAAACGTCCTTCAGAGATGGTTAAAGAAGCAGGCTTCTCCATATAAATATCTTTGCCGGCCCTCAGTGCGTGTATTGCCGGCACAACATGCCAGTGATCGGGAGTACTGATGATGATGGCATCGATATCTTTATTAGCAAGCAGCTCATGGTAATTTTCGTATGTTTTTACGCCAGAGTAAGGTTTACCTGATTTTTTTGCGTAGAAAGTTTCTACCAATTCCTTACCCTGTTTCAATCTTTTTAAATCCAGGTCGCAGACTGCCATCATATTTGCCTTGTCCTGTTTAAGTACACCGGGCATATCCCACGATGTGCCGATACGGCCGCAGCCGATTACACCAACATTAACGCGGTTACTTGGCGCGTATTTACCAAAAACGCTTGCAGGGACGATCGTTGGAAAATTAGCCATCACCATTGCGCCGGCGGTGCCTTTAAGAGAATTTTTTAAAAAATTTCTTCTGCTAACAGCTCGTTTAATATATTTCATGTGGAAGTAATTTCAATTGTTGTAATCATTTAATTTCTACTACCGGCGATTTGCTACCCGAAGAAAAGTTTCACTGCATCACCGACAGTAACAACATTACTGCTGCTAATAAGGCAACGGGTCAGCAGGACTTACCGCATGTGCTTTTGAATAGTCAAGCGGGTGTTGGCCTTCAACCACCCATTGCAAACCTCCCAGAATATGCTTACGGAATTCCGGCTCTTCATAATTAACAGCATCATGTCCAAGCGCCGTGTACCACTGCCTCCCACCATCGAACTCATGGCTCCACACCGAAGGAAAAACACTGCCATAACTGACAGGCTTTTCTTTATCGTCAACGGTGGAAAGATCGTGTACTGCCAGCACATGTATATCAGGATTTATTTCCGCAATATAATAACATTCATCGTTACGCTCCCAATGTACGGGTAAAAAACTGGTAGAGGGATTTTTCGGATCGATGATGATCTCCTTAAATTGCTGGTGCCTGGCATGGCGCACAAAAGTACCCCCAACTAATCTTTTGAACCAGGGCCATTTCCGTTCGGTTCCCGTTACAGAGTGAATGCCTACAAATCCCCCACCAGCCTGGATGTACCGCATGAAGGCAACTTTGTGCGCATCGGTATCGAACACATCATTATTGGTGCTGGTGAAAATAACTGCGTTGTATTTTCTTAAATTATCTTCTGTGAAAATGAGTGAAGTATCTGCGACATCAACGCTGAAGCCGTTTTGTAAGCCCATCTCCCGGATACTTCTGACAGCCGAAGGAATATTATCATGGATATAGCCGGTACCATTTTTCGTGTATACCAGCACGCTGACATTTTTCCACGCAACTGGCCTGCCTTCTATTTTGTGGGTAACTTTACAGGCAGTATAAATTATAGTAACCAGAAACAGCATTGCCAACGTTGTGTTTTTTTTCAAGAGTGATCTGATTTGAATTTAAAATATTAAGTGTCGATGATTGTTTGGTAATTATTAATCCATATCATCCTGCTACGACCTTAGGCGATAAACCTGCTAAAGCAGTTTAGTTCCTCTGTTGGTGATACCGCACCCGAAATTAACAACAATGAATTACTAATGATTAATTATTATAGACACCAAAGAAGTTTTTAAAATGAAATTTATTTATTTGCGGAATGTTATTTGAAATCAACATATTTGCATAACAGTCCGTTAACAATTACCCATTAATAATTAATTATTATAAGATGGAAAGCAAGCAATATCCCTATTTTATAAAGGCTACCATTAGTCTTTTTGGAATAATACTTTTTATTTTTTGTTTGTTTACATTGCGCGATGAACTGGTTCCACTTGCCTTCGCTGGTATTTTTGCCATTCTGTTAAATCCTTTACTGGTGCGGTTGCAGCGGTATAAAATCCCGAGGGTGTTAGCTATACTTATAACACTGCTTATAGCATTGATACTGTTTGGCGGCATCATGTATTTTCTTTCTTCTCAAATTGCGCGTTTCGGCGAAGCGATACCGGAATTAAAAAAGAGACTTACATCATTGATAACCGATGGTGAGCGATGGTTAAGGGATAGCTTTGGTATAGCCACAGATAAACAAGCGGAAATGGTTAACCAGGCTATTGAAAAAAGCAAGGGCATGGTAGGAGATACTGTCTCATCGGTCTTAGGCACCGTTGGGGTGACTTTGCTGTTGCCAATCTATATTTTTCTGTTGCTTTTTTACAAACCGTTAATTCTGAATTTTTTATTTGAAGTTTTTGCAGAAGAAAATTCAAAACAGGTAGCCGATATTCTTAATCAAACAAAATCTTCTGTACAGAGCTATATGGTCGGGCTTTTACTAGAAGCGTTAATAGTGGCTGTTTTAAATTCAGCGGCTTTGCTGATACTTGGTGTGAAATACGCCATTTTATTTGGTGTCATCGGCGCGTTGCTGAATATGTTGCCATATATAGGTGGACTGATAGCGATAATATTACCGGTATTGATGTCATTAGCGACTAACAACGACTATACAACACCGTTACTGGTAATAGCAGCTTACGCCATCATCCAGTTTATTGATAATAATTTCCTGGTGCCACGCATTGTTTCTTCCAAAGTAAAAATCAACTCGCTGATATCGATTGTGGTGGTGCTTTTGGGAAATGCCCTCTGGGGTATTTCCGGTATGTTTTTATCTATACCTTTCGTTGCCATATTGAAAATTATTTTCGACAGGATAGAACACCTGAGGCCTTGGGGTAAATTGCTGGGTGATGAGGTGCCTACCCATCACAAAGGAGAGATATGGAACAGGTTTAGAAAGAAGCGGCCATCTGTAGCCGAAAAAATAACGCAGAATACAGCTTAGTCGTTCGGGCAGGTTTCAATTTAAGCCTGGTGTTATTTTAACCATCATTTTACGTTTTTGTTATCTGCCGTCAGCTGAATGCAGATTTCAAAACATTCTATCATGATAATCAGACTCTCTATCGGTGAAGGTCATAAAAGTTAACCTCGATGGATTGAGATAAAGTTTTAATCTCTTCTTCAGAAAGCGGAGAAGTTTCTACCGCTTCAACAATATTTTCCAGCTGTTCAATTGTTCTCAATCCAACAATAGCAGAAGTTACAGCGATATTGGCAAGTGCAAATTTCAATGCAGTTTGAGCAGGTGTCCGTTTGTCTTCTGGCAGAGACCGCACCCTATCCGCGGCTGTTTTAACTTCTTTAGCTGAGTATTGCAAAAATGCACTTGCTGGTTTATCAACAAGCAGTCCCCTGGCAAGACTACCTCTTGCAAGCACTCCGATATTTTTATCATGAAGTAAACTAAGACAGCTTTCTTCAGGACGCCTGTCTAATAAACTGTATTGCATCATCACACTAACTATTTGTGATTTGCTGACATACGCTCTTATCACATTTGGACGAATAGAGGAAATGCCATAAAACCTTATCTTACCTTGCTGCTTAAGAATTTCAAAGGCTTCGATCGTTTCATCTATCGGGTCTTCGATGGTGCCGCCATGGAGTTGGTACAGATCTATATAATCTGTCTGAAGTCGTTGGAGGCTTTTTTCCACAGCAGACAAAATGTATTCTTTCTTTGGATTCCAATCCCAGCCGCTGCCATCATCTTTCCAAACATTTCCCACTTTTGTCGCGATGATCAAGCTGCTTCGTTTGCTTTTAATTATTTTTCCAACTGTTGTCTCATTGAGGCCCTTATCATACATATCCGCCGTATCATAAAAATTTATTCCCAGTTCTATTGATCTGTTTATAAGTTGTTCGTTTGCCTGATGATCTTTCCCAAGCGACATACAGCCAAAGCCGATTGTACTGATGTCAAGTGTTGATGAGCCCAGTTGATGATATTGCATAATTATTTTTTACAACTATTAATGATAACGGAACAACCTGTGAGGTTTCTAACATGGTGCTTTGAAATGGTAAACGCTAACCTCTAAGGTTTTAATGCAAAGGCAAACGTAAATTCAGAAGGGGGATTGCAGCCATACGGATTTTGATGTAGTATTTTTAATATAAAGCTACATTTATATTTCACAAAACTTCACACTTAGGCGATGCATGCGAAAGGTCTGCCGGTGTGTCATCTGACCGTTCTGTTTCAATAGTACTATGATGAATATTAAGGTGCAGCAACTCATGTCTCAACTCTTTTTTAATCTGCTGTTCCTGTTCCATACTTACTGATTTTAGTAAAGCAACCTGTGCCGTCAGGGCATTCTGGGAAGTACTGATGGCCCATACATGTATGTGTTTTATTTCTTTTATACCAGGAACAGACTGTGCCATTATCTTTATTGACTCAATATTGATGCCTTCGGGTACCCCATCCAGTGAGAGGCGCAGGCTGTATGTTAAAAGACTCCAGGTATTGATTACAATAAATACCGCTACACCAATGCTTAGCAGGCTGTCTATGCGATACCAGTGAGTGAAATAAATTATAATGCCACCTATTACTAATGTTAACGAGACCATCGCATCTGCGAAAAGGTGCATGTAGGCGCTTTTAATATTGATGTCTTTTTCTTTCTGTCTGAAAAACAAAAGCGCCGTACCCGAATTTATTAATATCCCGATGAAGGAAACGACAGCGATGGTTTTACCGGGTAGAGGCTCGGGATTAAACAGGCGCTGTATCGCTTCATACCCTATCAACGCAATCGATACCAACAATACCACGGCATTGAACAACGCAGCAAGAATGGTGGTTTTTCTGTAACCGTAAGTATATGTTTCATTGGCTTTAACCTTTAACATTCTAAAGGCGAACAATGAAAGCCCCAGGCTGGCAACATCAGCAAGGTTATGCCCCGCATCGGAAAGTAACGACAGCGAATGTATCTTTAACCCGGTAATAATTTCAATGATAACAAACAAAAAATTAAAGCTGATGCCCGCAACAAAAGCAGTATTTACCTGATCCGCACTTACGGTATGCTGGTGCGAATGTGAATGCCCGTGACTATGCGAATGTATCTCTGACATAAATTTTTATAAACAGCTGTTAATATTTCCAGTACTCAATATTCAACTCAATGTAAGCTTTCAAAATCTTTTACATAAAAATTGAACATTCATTATAAAAAACGCTTTTAAAACCCCATACCCCATACCCCATACCTCTTACCTTATTCCCTTAAGCTTTCAGCATTCCACCAATATCCACCACGTGGCCGATAATTATAAGGGCAGGGTGGGAGATATGCTGCTGCTCAGCCATTGAAGGCAGGTCTTTTATAAATCCTTTTGCCATTTTTTTTTGTGGCAGTGATGCATGCTGAATGATTACAGCCGGCATATTTCCCAATCCTTCTTCACAGTAAGTTTCA
>Ga0123338_10002381_pt1 | contig 17568 bp, 20 predicted proteins | sample grotaG_FD_89793 | JGI IMG/M metagenome (GOLD analysis project Ga0123338, IMG submission 89793) | Glacier valley bacterial and archeal communities from Borup Fiord, Nunavut, Canada, to study Microbial Dark Matter (Phase II) -... | ecosystem: Environmental > Aquatic > Freshwater > Ice > Glacier ...
AGTCTTATTGTGAGAAGCGCGCTCAAATATATGGAAGTTCACTATGCCGAGAAGCTTACTCTTACGGAACTGGCGGAAAAAGTCTATGTAAGCCCCTGGTACTTAAGTAAGCTTTTGAACAAATTTACAGATAAGAGTTTCTCAGATCTTCTTCACCAGGCCAGAATTAAGAAGGCGGAAAAACTTTTGGACGATTCTTCGCTGAAAATTCAGGAGATATCTGATTTGCTGGGTTATTACGATGTCACGCATTTTTCACGAATATTCAAAAAATTCAAGCAGATGTCACCCAACGAATACCGTAATTCCATTCATGAATAAGGAGGGCCGCTATATGTCATCAAAATGCTATCGAAGTGAGCTGGTGGGTCTTTTCGGATATCCTGTTGACGAGAATCCGACCGTTGTTACAATTGAGGCCGGATTTAAGGCGCTTGGACTTGATTACCGCTACATCACGATGGAGGTCAGGCCGGAGAATCTTGAAATAGCTGTCAAGTCACTTAAGGCGCTGGGGTATAAAGGCGCCAATGTTACGATTCCCCACAAAGTGGAAATCCTTAAGTACCTGGACCATGTTGCTCCCGACGCACAGATCATCGGCGCCGTGAATACAATCTATCTTAAGGATGGCCAGACTTTTGGGGAGAATACGGACGGCAAAGGATTTATTGTCTCCCTTCGTGAAGCGGGCATCGATTTTGTTAACAAGAAAATTGTCGTATTGGGCGCCGGCGGAGCATCTCGCGCGATAACCGTTGAGCTTGCCATGGCCGGAGCTTCTCATATTACGGTTGTGAATAGAAATGAAGAACGGGGTAAAATTCTTGTCGGCATTCTTTCAGATAAGACGCCTGTGACAGCTGAGTTTGTTCTGTGGGATCATACCTATGCGATACCGGAAGGTACGGATATTTTAGTGAATGCGACAAATGTCGGACTTTACCCGGACGCCAGCTGCCCCGATATCTACTATGATACGATTTTGCCGGATATGGCTGTGTGTGATGTAATACCCAATCCACCCCGGACCGAGTTCCTAAAAAGAGCCGAAGTAAGGGGCGCCCGTACATTTGACGGACTGGCCATGCTTGTAAACCAGGGCAGAATTGGTTTTGCGCTCTGGACGGGAAGGGAAGCTCCGACGGAGGTTATGAAAGAAGCCCTCCAGAGGGAATTTGCACAGTAGTGCCTTTTTCCGGGTGTCTTATACGGGACGCGGCGCAATCAGCTGAAGAAATTTTGTCAGGCGATGCATGCAGTTGCAAGATTTTTTGAGTGAGCTTATACACCTATAGATGAGGATCAATGAAGAACCGTATGTAAGAACATGAGGTTTTTTTGATTCGCTTTATAAAAATGCCGTGAAAGTCATAGATTCTGCAATAATGAATTAAAATTCACCATTGCCGAACGATCGGCATTGTTGCGCGCGGCGCCGGATGGTAAGCTGTGATTGATTACTAACAAAGAGGTGTTGTATGACAGATGATTTTGGACGCAAAATCGACTACCTGCGATTGTCGGTTACAGATCTTTGCAATTATCGATGCAGCTATTGTATGCCTGAGTCAGGCGTACCTAAAAAAGATCATTCTGAAATCCTGTCGGTTGAGGAACTGATCGAAATTGCGAGGGCGAGCGTAGCCTGCGGCATCCGAAAGATCCGTATTACCGGCGGTGAGCCGCTGGTCAGAAGAGGAATCCTGGATATCTGCCGTGGAATCGGAGCGATCGAAGGTCTTGAAGAACTCTGCATGACAACCAACAGTGTGTTTCTTCCTGAGTACGCTGCAGCTCTTAAGAGCACAGGCGTAAATCGCATTAACATCAGCATAGACACCATGAATCCCGAGCGATTCAAAGAAATAACACGCCGGGGAATGCTCACGCAGGTCCTTGATGGAATTGACGCGGCCAAAAAGGCCGGGTTTGATCAAATCAAGCTCAACATCGTGCTTTTGGGCGGTATCAATCAGGATGAGATCCCAAGCTTCGTATCACTTACCAGAGATGAAGCGATTGAAGTGCGGTTTATCGAACTGATGCCGATGGGCGAGTGCGCATCGTGGGATAAATCACGGTTTATTAAGGCGCAGACAGTACTCGACTTGTGTCCCGAACTCGTGCGGATTGAGGATCACGGAGTGGCCGAGCGATATCAGATCCCGGGCTATATGGGCGCAGTGGGACTGATTAGCCCGATGAGCCATGCTTTTTGCAGCAAGTGCAATCGAATACGCGTTACATCTGACGGAATGCTCAAGCCGTGTCTTCATTCGGATGATGAGATTTTGCTCCGGGGACTTAAGGGGAAAGAGCTGGAAGATGAGATCATGAAAGGCATAGCGCGCAAGCCTGGACGCCACAACATGGAAAATGGCGTAAGCGAAACCAGCCGCTGTATGAATAGAATCGGAGGATAATCATGGAGTTTACACATTTTAATGAACAGGGTCGGGCAAAGATGGTAGATGTGACCGGAAAGCAGTCAACTTTCCGTACAGCCCGGGCGGAAGGCTTCATTCAGATGAATCCGGAAACACTCAGGATGATAGTTGACGGACGGATTCCCAAGGGTGATGTACTTGCTGTTGCGCAGGTTGCCGGTATTATGGCGTCCAAGCGCACCTCTGATCTGATCCCGATGTGCCACCCCATCGTTATCACAGGCGTGGATATCCGCTTTGAGGACCAAAGCGAACCCTGCGGCATCCGGATCGGAAGCGAAGTCCGCTGCAAAGGAGAGACCGGCGTTGAGATGGAAGCTCTTACGGCTGTATCAGCGGCTGCTCTTACGATATATGACATGTGTAAAGCGGTTCAGAAAGATATGATTATCAGCGGAGTACGCCTGGTCAGCAAAACAGGCGGAAAAAGCGGAGAATACAAAGCGGAGGAAGCCTCATGGCAAAAGTAACAAGTGTCAACATCAGCGAGAAAAAAGGCGAACGCAAACATGAAGTACCGCAGATTGTCTTAAAGTATGAGCACGGCATAATCGGCGACGCCCATGCAGGCAACTGGCACAGACAGATCAGCATGCTTGCTGAAGAAAGTGTGGACAAGATGCGTGCGCTCGGCCTTCTTAGTCTTACCGCAGGCGCTTTTGCGGAGAACATCAACACCCGTGGTATTGACCTCCGGAATCTTGCCGTAGGCACGCGTCTGAGGATCGGCGAAGCACTGGTGGAAGTCACACAGATCGGCAAAGAATGCCATAATGACTGCGCCATAAAAAAAGCAACCGGACAATGTGTTATGCCGACCGAGGGAATCTTTGTGATCGTACTTGAAGAAGGTACTGTCAAAAAAAATGATTTGATTGTGATAGAAAAGGAACAGGGGAACAGCATATGAAGGAAATCAGAGTGGAGGATGCTGTTGGACAGGTCCTGTGCCACGATATGACCCGCATCATACCGGGTGAATATAAGGATGCGCAATTCCGGAAAGGACATATTATTCGAAGCGAAGATATTCCCATGCTTCTTTCAATGGGCAAGGAGCATATATACGTATGGGAAATGGAGGAAGGCATGCTGCATGAAAATGATGCGGCCGAGCGTCTTCTGGGTATTACCATTAACCGGCATATGCTTCGCTCCGAGGCAAAAGAAGGGAAGATCGAGCTGTCGGCAGACTGCGACGGCCTGTTTAAAGTGAGTGTTGATAAATTGGACGCAATCAATTCGATTGACGATATTATCATCGCGACACGGCACTCAAATACAGCGGTAAAGAAAGGCGACAAACTCGCAGGCATGCGTGTTATTCCCCTTGTTGTCGAAGAAAGAAGACTCGTCGAAGCAGAAAAAATAAAAGACGGACAGCCAATCCTCGAGCTGGTTCCTTACACACTCCGATCAGCCGGCGTTATAACAACGGGAAGCGAAGTTTATAGCGGAAGGATCAAGGATTCGTTCACCCCGGTCATCGAGGCCAAATTGAAGAGCTTCGGGATTGAGATGACACGGCATATCACCGTTGATGACGGGCTCGAAAATATTGCAGAAGCGATCAGCCGGATGCGTGAGGATCATGTAGATATGATCCTATGTACAGGCGGCATGAGCGTCGATCCGGATGATAATACTCCCGGCGCCATAAAGGCGAGCGGTGCAAAGATCATATCTTACGGAGCCCCTGTTCTTCCGGGCGCCATGTTCCTTCTTGGATATTTTCCGGACGGGACCCCCGTCATGGGCCTTCCCGGCTGCGTGATGTATGCGGGAGCCACTGTATTTGACCTGCTGCTTCCCCGGATCGCGGCCGGAGTACCTGTAACAAGATCAGATATTTCCCGGATGGGAAACGGCGGCCTGTGTCTCAAATGTAAGCCGTGCCATTATCCGGTCTGTCCGTTTGGTAAAGGAATCTGAAAATATCCGCCGGGTTTCAAAATCTGCGCGGAACAGAAAGGAAAAGATATGTTTACAGCAGCTGTCATTACCGTAAGTGACCGAAGTTTCCGCGGCGAGCGTCCGGATGAGGGCGGGCCGAATCTTGTTCAATTACTTCGCGAAAAGGGCTATGATGTCGTACACACGGATCTTGTTCCCGACGAGCCGGATAAAATCGGGGCGTCTATCTGCCATACCGCAGACGATCTTGATATCGCACTTATTATTACGACCGGCGGAACCGGATTCGCGCCGCGTGACATCACGCCGGAAGCCACGATGACGGTTATTGAAAGAATGGTTCCCGGTATCCCCGAGACGATGCGTGCACGGTCCCTTCAGTATACCGAGCGGGCGATGCTCTCCCGCGGTATATGCGGCATCCGCAGGCGCTCCCTGATCATCAATCTTCCCGGCAGCCCGAAAGCGGCCAAAGAAAATCTGCTTTTTGTAACCGACGCCGTCGAACACGGATTGATCATGCTTCGCGGCCAGCCGATGAACTGCGCTGAATTAGACAAATAGTTTATTGCCTTGCGCCCAGACGATAGGAAATGGCCTCCGCGGCTTCAATGACCATATGCTTCGCGGTTTCAAAATCCTCAGAGGTTATACGCCGGAACATGCCAATGACTCCGATCGAGTAGACCGCGGTACCGCTTACGTCACGGATGGGGGCGCTTACAGACCGCAGACCAATATGATACTCTCCGTCCTCGACAGCGTAACCCGCTTCACGGATGCCGGCGCACTCCTTTTCCATGTCTTCGACTGTAATGATTGTATGCGGCGTATACGCCTGCATTCCCAGCTCGGTGAGAATACGCCTGCGTTCACCCGGCGTAAGGAAACTCAAGAGAAGCTTGCCCTGCGAAGTACAGTGCGCAGGCATATGGGAACCAACCTCGGAGACAACACGGAAGGAGCTTGCCGGTTCAACCTGATCCAGGATAAGAATGCTGCCGCGTGAAAGCGTAGAGAGGGATACCGATTCACCTGTCTTAAAGGCAATATCCTGCATCAGCTCTCGGGAAAGACCTACGACATCCCAGCTGCTGCTGACGAGATTTCCAAGCTCGAACAAGCGGATTCCGAGCCGGTATTTTCCGTCTTTTTCAGATTGTTCGATAACGCAGGAGTCCCGCATGGCGGCGAGAAGACCGTGTATTGTGCTTTTTGCCCAGCCTGTGCGGGTAGATAGTTCCATGAGAGAGAGGGGCCGTTGGGCCTCTGCAAAACAATCGAGTAACTGCATGGCTTTGAATACGGAATGCACCTGGCTAGAAGATGACATAAGTACCTTCCTCCTCTTATCAAAACAAATGACCTGAAGCATCAGGATTCAGCTGATGTCGCAGACAACCTCCTTCGGCGGTATATCAAGAACAGATGGTCTGGCCAGATAGGCACGGAATAATTTGAGCCCGGAAGCATAGTAGTAACCGTCACAAATACGCTCGTCTGTAACATAAGTATAATCGATATATTTTTTGCGGATAACAGCACCTTTGTCATCAAGCTTGTTTTCGTATCTTTTTGCACCGAAAGCAAGAAAAACAGGTACGTTGCCGAAGTTGTACAGATGATGATATACGGTGAAAGAGACTCATAAGGTGATAGGGACCGGATTTTTCTGCCGTCATTTCTGTCGCCGAAACGTCTCTTTGTTTTAGACATGCTGTTTCCCCCCAGATCAAAAAGTAATATGAATGATGAACAGTATTTTTCAAATAGGGATAAACACGCAGATACTTACATGTGGATTATCAGCATGTTTCAATTTCATGATTGTTCTAATTATGCAATAAAAAACAAGGGTCTTCAATCAAAATCTTGAGAACATCAAGAAGATCCTCCTGCTTTAAATCTGTTAGAATAGGTATATACCTTTTCCATACACAAGATAGAATTGTGTTGGATACATAAAGGCAGGAAGGTTTTGCTCTCATGTTTAAAAAATGGGACAAAGATGTACTGAAGGACATACTCTTCATCACAGCCGGATGTCTGGCTCTTGTTATCGGCAACTATTTTTTCAAATTCCCGAACCATTTTGTTTTTGGCGGCGTAACCGGACTTGCCGTACTGATTGCAGATTTTGTGCCGCTCAACGTAAGCACAATCAACCTGATTATTAATGTGCTCTTTCTTATACTCGGGTATCTTTTTCTCGGCAAAAAATTCGGCGCCAAGACAATATATGCCACGGCCCTTATGACCGTATCTTTATCCGCGCTCGAAATAATATATCCTATGAAAGCCCCGTTCACAGATCAGCTTATGCTGGAATTCAGCATTGCCATACTTCTGACAGCCTTCGGAAGCGCAATGCTTTTTCACTGTGAGGCGTCAAGCGGCGGCACAGACATCATTGCGATGATCCTCAAAAAATATACCGGCAACGATATCGGATGGATGCTTCTGGTGACGGACGTCATAATAGTCATCTCGGCCTTTTTCGTATTTGACATCGAAGCTGCATTATTCTCAAGCCTCGGACTGCTGATCAAGTCGCTGCTGATAGACACATCTGTCACGCGCCTGAACCGGTCGCGAATGGTCAACATCATATGCGACCGGCCGGATGCAATCTGCAACTATATAATCCGGGACATACGAAGGGACGCGACCTATTACGAAGCAAAAGGCGCGTATAGCCAGAAGCAGAAATATATCGTTATCTGTGTGCTTCGTCCCAAACAGGAGATCAAGCTCAGGCGCTACATCAGGGACAATGATCCGTCAGCCTTTGTGCTGGTCTCAGACTCAAGCCTCATTTTTGGAAAAGGATTCTCCGATATTATATGAGAAAAAACAAAAAAACGCCCTGTTGAGAGGATTTATTCTAATTTAGAATCAATAGAAAGAAGTGAGGATAATAACATGGCAACTGTCGAAGTTTTACCTGGGATCTGCGGCCTGAAAACAAAACTGAAGCTAACGGCGGATGAAGAACAGACTGTACAAGTTGAAATTGAATCTGAGTGCCCTTATGTAACAGCCATGCAAAACGAGCTGAAAGATCTTGATGGTTACAGCGAATGCTTTGCCAAGTATAGCAGCTCAACTGTTTACACAGTCGCTGAAAAGCACATTAAGCATCTGGCATGTCCGATCCCGACCGCAATCATCAAGGGAATGGAAGTAGCATGCGGGTTGGCACTTCCCAGGAACGTCAGTCTTTTAATTGTTCGTGAGTAGTATAGCCCTGAAAACAGTTCTGATTTTTTATGGAGGTGATACATGTGGCCATCGAGCCGGCATCCTATCAGGTTCTTTTAAAGGACGGTCCTTTTGAGATTCGACTCTACGAACCCATGGTTATTGTTACATGCCGTGAAACCGATGTGGATAGAGGTGACGGTTTTAATCGCCTGTTTAGCTATATCAGCGGAAGTAATCAGGCTTCCTTACGAATTGCTATGACAGCGCCTGTCATTAATTATTTTGAAGATCCGCAGTCAACAACTTCTTTTGTAATGCCTCGACAATATCAATTACAGGATCTCCCGCAACCCAATGATCCGACGCTTCAGCTAAGGGAACTTGGAAAGCGTCATGTTGCGGCAGTCATTTTTTCGGGAAAGATCAATTCCAGGGTAATCGACCAGAAGACAACTGAACTGCAGGGATGGCTGCGCGAAAAAAATAAGATCACTGCAGGGAATATTGCGTTGGCCCGATACAATCCGCCCTTTATTCCTGGTTTCATTCAGCGAAATGAAATAATGATTGAAATTCAGGCAGAATGATATCCAGCATAAGCTCACAAGATCAGGCTAAGAAACTACTAAAACGAATAGTATCACGGGTGGAAGCGGGCAAATGAATTAGACAAATCCAAAGGAGTTGGCAATATGAAAGCTGTTGTGTATGATAAAAGCAATTCTCCTAAGACCCTTGTATTCCGTGACGTTGAAACCCCCGTGCCCAATGACAATGAACTATTGGTGAAAATTCATGCTGTGTCGGTCAATGCCGGTGACTACCGCTCCATGAAGATGGGGACGGTTCCCAAACGGAAAATCTTCGGTTCTGATATAGCCGGAACGGTTGAGGCAACTGGAAAAAACATCCGTCAGTTTGCCGTCGGGGATGAGGTGTTTGGCGATATTTCCGCATGCGGGCTGGGGGGCTTTGCCGAATTTGTTGCCGTTCCCGAAACCCAGCTGGCTTTGAAACCGGCAGGCGTTTCGTTCGAAGCAGCCGCTGCGGTTCCCATGTCGGCGGTAACCGCTCTGCAGGGTCTGCGCAATATAGGAAACATTCAGCCGGGGCAAAAGGTTTTGATATGCGGAGCAGGCGGCGGAGTGGGCACATTTGCGGTTCAGCTTGCCAAATATTTCGAAACGGAAGTAACCGCCGTTTGCAGTACAGGAAATGCGGAGCTGATGCGTACTCTCGGCGCAGACTATGTCGTCGACTATACGAAGGAAGACTATATAAAAAGCGGGAAACGCTACGACCTTATAGTGGCGGTTAACGGGTATCAGACGCTTTCCGTGTACAAGCACGCTTTAAACCCCGGGGGGACTGCCGTCATTGTGGGCGGAGCGCTGTCCCAGATTCTAAAGTCACTGCTTCTGGGGCCGATCCTGTCGCTGGGGGGCCGAAAGGTTCGAGTCCTTGTTTCAAAGCCTGATTCGCAGGATTTGAAATTTATAATCAAACTTGTTGAAGCCGGCAGGATCAGGCCTGTCATCGATCGGCGTTATCCTTTAAGTGAAACCGCCGAGGCCGTGCGCTACCTCAGCGAAGGCCACGTCCGCGGGAAACTGGTCATTACTTGTTGCTGAAACATCCTTGAACCCCTGGTCTGCATGCTGATACTTGCAAAGAAATTAGCTGGTTGTTTTTTGCCGCTGCCATTTGGGTATATCTGTAATTCTCTTTAAAACTGACTTCATGATCTTAAGCCGATTTGGCTTTTTGATTTTGTATCGAAAATTTTCCTCGTTCAATTGTTCCAGCAAACAATATTTTCTTGCATCATCGTATATTATCCTGTTCCCTGGTTCATAGTCATAAAAAAACGGCTGCATCAGTACTCTCCTAAAAATCACTGTATTCGATTTATTAAATTGCTTTTTGTATCGTTTGTTAACTTAATTGGTGTAACTTCAAGTAAAGACCGGCACCCCCGTTATTGGTGATGATTAATAATTATCTATCAAATACAGGCACCAATCAGTATAGATTTCTTCTTCTGTTTTATTAAAGACTTTTTCGTAATCGCCGTCACCCTTTGCATAAGCAACTACCTTATCCCAGCCGTAGGTTTTATCAAGATATTGAATATAGAAATAGGAATAAGCATAACCGCCCATATTTCCAAACTTTAAGCCGTTATCTGTATGCATGTCTTCGATGGATGGTATTTTATTTATGTCATAATCTCCGGTTTTCGGAACTTGTTCCGCAAGTACAGTAGCAAGGCCGTTATCCCAAAAATATGATAATTCAGGATTGATTCGATGGTTGATAGCATGTACCAATTCGTGCAGCGTAGCCGTTAATATTGCTTCATGTGTGTGAACTTTTACAGGAGTGTAGGGGGAAACCATCATAATATTTCCGTTATGGCTGTCGCCGATATGCCAGGGAGGAGCAATCGCAAGTGTTATAAATCCTGCTTCTCTGATAGCTAATGCCGCCTGCGTTTTGTAAATAAATACATCGATCGGGTCTTTTCTGTTAAAGTTCATTTTTTCATAAATCGCTTCTGATTCTTCTTCTAATAACTCAAATACTTCATTTGCTCCTTTTTCGTCGCCGGACTGGTAAGTAAGCGTTATAAATTCGCTTTTCAAAGTTTTACTGTCCCATGGTTTCATTAAAAAAACGGGCAGGGTCTGCAGAACAAGAAGGACTAGTATCGCGCTGATTATGATCATTGCTTTTTTGTGTTTAATCTCTTTTCTCATGTTAATTTAATCTCTCTTTCATTAATTAGTAGGCCAACTATCATTACTATAGAAGGAGTTACTTAAATGAGGCTGTTTATTATCTTAATTTATCCTTAAATTGTCTTGTGGATTGTCAGTGATTTTTCAGTCATTTCTCTTTTCTATAAAGGGCAATAATGTTACGATAGAATTTAGTTAAAATATTTTATAATGGCAGAAATTTTTCGAAAGAATCGGACGTGGTGAATTGTATTCCCGGGATTTTTGCCAAAAGCCGGTTTCGACATGGGAAAGAAGATGGATTCTCTACGAGGAGAAGTGGAATGAACATTCTGATTGCTGAAGATGAAGAAGATATCAGAAATCTGCTCACATTACACCTTGAAAGCAACGGATACAAGGTGTTTTCGTGTTCCAATGGATTGCAGGCCCTGGAAATACAAGCTACACAAAAAATCGATATGGCCATATTGGATGTCATGATGCCGGCATTAGACGGTTTTCAGGTCCTCAAAAAAATACGGGAAGACAGCGATATTCCTGTATTGTTTCTTACTGCAAGAGATCAGGACATGGATAAAGTTCTCGGTCTTGGACTGGGAGCGGATGACTATTTGACCAAGCCCTTCTCTATGGCGGAGCTGCTTGCCAGGATTGCAGCGCTCCTTCGCCGCTACCAAAGATATGCAGAGAAGATAGATCATTCACCCGTTGTGTCATATGGAGCACTGAGAATAGACAAGGAAAGCTGTACGGTTTATGTAAGCGGGGAACCGGTGAGACTCAATGCAAAAGAATATAAACTGCTTTTGCATTTCCTTGAAAACCCGGAAAAAGTGTTTACTAAGCAACAGCTGTACGCTGCTGCATGGGACCACGAGTACTACTCCGACGATAACACCATTATGGTTCATATCAGCCATCTCCGGAACAAAGTCGAGCAGGACCCCCAGAACCCGGAATATATTCATACGGTCCGCGGCATAGGCTACAAACTCCACAAAACAGGTGATGTGTCTTGAAAAGCAGATTATCCAGTCAATTTTTTGTCAATTATCTGCTGGTGTTCCTGCTGTCACTTCTGGCAGGATTCAGTGTTCTGGTGCTGCTCTCTTTTGTTGACAGCATGGTCTCAGAGAGTCTGATAAAGAATCAATATCCTGCCCAATCCTTGATGAAGGACGATTATACCCAGGTGGATGCCGCGGGAGTTGTCGAAAATAGAGGCGGCGTTCAGGTCATTGACAGCCAATTTGAAGTGGTCTATTCACAGGGACGGAACAACTTTAAAAAAACACAGATGACTCAGGGCGAGTTCTTTGAATTTCTGCTTGACAGCCAACGGATTGGAACACGATATAATTATGATGTGGCATATAATGAAGATCATAATTTCTGGTTAATCGTTACATTTCCAACATCCATTCGATTGGATCTGGCTGTAGCGATTAACAGGGAAGCATCAGAAACTGAGATGAGGAACGTTGCCCTTATCCTGACCGGGGCGGTTCTTTTGTATTTATTACTGTTGGCCGTATTTGCAGCAGTATTGTCAAAAATAACTGCCTCGGGCATTACCCGTCCATTGCGAAAATTATCGGAAGGTACCCGTCTCCTGCGGGAAGGCGACTATTCGGCCAGAGTTGATTTGCGGCTGAAAAATGAGTTTGCGGAACTTCAAAAGACTTTTAATGATATGGCAGAAAGAATAGAATTGGAAAGTTCCTTGAGGCAGCAGTCCGAAGCGGATCGAAGGCAGCTTATTCTCGACATATCCCACGATCTCAAAAACCCCTTAGCCAGCGTCGCAGGATATGCAGAATGGTGTGTGAACAATCCGGATCTTCCTAAGGAAGAACGAATGAGATACTTGCAGGTGATTCAGAATAACAGCCTTCGCGCAAGCCATCTTCTTTCCGAACTGTTTGAATTGTCCAAGCTGGAAAACCCTTCCTTTTCCTTGAAAACGACACGGACTGATATTTGCGAATACCTTAGACAGCTGGGAAGCAATCTTATTTCCAAACTTGAACAGGAAGGAATCGAATATGAATTTGAGATTCCGGAGGAACCTGTACAGATAGTCCTGGATTCGGAGCAAATGAACCGGGTCTTTCATAACCTTGCGGATAACGCCATCCGATACAGCGGTCAGGGCACCAAAGTCATCCTGCGGCTGGTCAGGGAACCGGGAGGAGTCATGATTACTTTTGCTGACAATGGCCCCGGAATGGCAGAAGAACTGGCAAAAGTAATTTTCAAGCCATTTGTCAGGGGGGACCAAAACAGAAATTCGAAAACAGGCGGCAGCGGATTGGGGCTCTCTATTGCGGCCAAGATCGTTGAAGCTCACCATGGCCGCATTACTCTTGCCACCTCTGCCGGGAAGGGCTGTTGTTTTCACATTTGGCTTCCGGAAAGTTAAGAAATAATTAAGGCAATCAATAGCTGTATTTTAGATTCTTTTGCTAAGCTGAAGAAGATCTGAGATACAGCTGTTTTTTTATGGGGGAAAATATTCGATTTAGCCTTTCAGGAATGGTTTGAGTGGAGTAGACATGGCATGGAGCATTTTTCTCGAAGTGACTGGAGAGGAGAATAGGATGGAAAACAAATTCTATTTTTTGGAAGTTGTTATCACATGGATGGCGATGCGCATCGCCGGGACTTCTGTTTATAAAAATTTTGCAGACAATCTGGGTCTTGAAGGCCGGGAGCAGGTTATGGATTTTGGGTGTGGTCTTGGTACGGTAGCCAAATATACTGCCGCGTTAATCCCGGATGGCAATCTGGTATGTGTGGACATCTCCGAAAAGAGATTGGCCACTTGCAGAAAGACTGTAAAGAAGTATGTCAATGTAGAATGTCTTGCTGCCGACCCGGACGCGTTACAATTCCAGGATGAGACCTTTGATGTGATTTACTGTCACTTTGTGCTCCATGAGGTTAATGAATCAGAACTGACAGAAACACTCGAGAGGATGTTCCGCTGGCTGAGGGTGCATGGAAAGTTAATCTATCGCGAGCCGGTAACGGATAGCGTTCGTATGCGGCATTTGGATGCCGTTTTGCAGGATATTGGTTTTGTTCGGGAATCGGCCAGAATCATCGACATACCCCTGATGGGAACCACAATGGAAGCCAAATATGAAAAAAGGAGAAAGCGTGAAGATGCCTGACTGCATAGGAGACAGGAAGAGGAAAAGAAAAATGTGGGAAATTACAGTACTATTATTTGCATGCATCATCTTAATCATCAGTATCATTTTGCCGCCAAGCACTGGAAAGCCTGCTCCCTTTCTGGATGAGAACAGGAACTTGCTGGAAGGGAGCATATCTGAAAAGATTTCGGTTGAAATCAACGGGATTCAGCAAGGGATGTTCATAAAAGGCAGAGATATAAACAAACCGGTATTGCTCCTTTTGCATGGAGGACCAGGCCTGTCTGACTATTTTCTAACGAAAGAATACCCAACAGACCTTGAGGATGAGTTTGTGGTTTGTTATTGGGAGCAGCGCGGCACTGGTCTTTCCTATCACAGCAGCACTCCGGCTGAAACGATGACGACTGAGCAATTTGTAATGGATACGATTACCGTTACAAATTACTTGCGCGAGCGATTCGGAAAAGAGAAAATCTACTTGATGGGACATTCCTGGGGGACATATCTTGGTATTCAAGCTGCCGCCGCGGCACCAGACTTATACTTTGCGTATATTTCGATGAGTCAGGTTGTTGCACAAGAGGAGTCGGAAAAAATTGCTTACGATTACATGCTGCAGCAATATAAATCTGTCAGTAATGAACGCATGATACAGAAATTTGAAGCATATCCTATTATGGAATCAGACGAAGCACTGAAGGAATACAGTGGATCTCTACTTCGCGATGAAGCCATGCATGATCTTGGTGTTGGAACCATGCGCAGTATGAAATCGGTGATAAGCGGTATCTTTTTTCCTTCCCTGCGATGTACAGATTATACTCCGCTGGAACGGCTGAATATTTGGCGCGGCAAAGCATTTTCAAGAGAGACAGGGCTTCGCGATGAATTATCTAAGTTTGACGCTATTGCTGAAGTTCCTTCCATTGATATTCCAGTGTACTTTTTCGCAGGGTTGTATGACTATACCTGCTGCTATTCTTTACAGAAAAAGTATTTTGAAAGCATTAAGGCACCTGTGAAGGCTTTCTATACCTTTGATGAATCTGCACACAGCCCCTTGTTTGAAGAGCCTGAGAAAGCATTGGAAATTCTGTCTGAAGATGTGCTGAAAGGGCTTACAGCGCTTCAAGCAGTGGTAAGCTAAAACTGGACACTGAGGGGGTTGATCTGTTAGCTTATGGGTAGTAACATCTGAAAACGTCTGGAAAAGCGTAAAAATCGTATAAGAACGCGCAGTAAGGAAAGGGGACTGCTGCTTCAATACGAAGAGCAGCAGTCCCCACTTTTCATCAACCCAACATCATCCGGATGCATTCTGCAAGTTCACGTCCGGTCATGCCGCACATGTGGATACAATTTGCAAGTTCCAGTCCAGTCATATAAACACCTCTTCAATTCTGCATTTTTCGAATTCGGTTTTTTCGATAGACACTCTATCTACTTTGAATCATGCCATCATGTTGTGAAGATTTTATGTGGACCGGCTAAGTAAGAGAGCACATCACAAGATATACTGTTTCTTTCATAAATTCCATTTAGCTGTACCCAAAGAAACACAAAACTAAAGCGCCTCGCCAACTGCCGGTACAGCAAAACGGAAAAAGCCCCTTATCCCGCCGTAGTTCTTCGGATCGCTTCGCGATCCACAGAACGAAAAAAAGGTCCATTTCCCGCCGGAGTTCCGCAGGATCGCTTCGCGATCCGAGGACTTGTCCGAACGCCGGGAAATGGGCCTTTTTGTAGCTGGCGCTTCGAACAGGAATCGAACCCGTATCAGCAGTACCGGAAACTGCTGTCCTATCCGTTGAACGATCGAAGCATACCTGGGAAATGACCGGTCAGCTGCGGCAATAGAGCATTGACCGCGTGAATCATTATAGCTTTACGAGTCAAAAAAGACAAGGGAAAACAGTAATTGCGTGGTATGATGGTCGATATACAAAAACCGGGAGGAAAATCACACATGGATAGTATCAATACACTGACACTTGCTCACAAATTAATACATGAGCGTGTTAAACCAGGAGATTTCTGCATCGACGCCACTGCGGGACGCGGACAGGACACAGCGCTTCTGTGCGAACTTGTCGGACCGACAGGCCGCGTACTTTCTTTTGATATTCAGGATGACGCCATTAACAGTACACGGGATCGTCTTAGGCAGAGAGGGCTTGATACCATAGGAACGGTGATCATGGACAGTCACAGCAATATGGATCAGTATGCCGGGCCGGAATCGGTCGACTGCATTACCTTTAATTTCGGATATCTTCCGGGCGGGAACAAGCAGCTTTTTACACTTGCAGATTCAAGTGTTGAGGCTATCACCAAGGGACTTTCGCTTTTAAAGATCAGTGGGATTATGTGTCTTTCCCTTTATTTTGGCGGTCCCAACGGGTACTCGGAACGGGACGCTATTCTTGAGCTTGTTAAGACCTTCGACCCGAAGACATGCACGGTGATTGTGTGTAATTTTGCCAACAGAAAAGGCGATTCGCCTTTTCCTATATTTATTATAAAAGGTTCATATTAATTAGTGTGTGTACGCCAAAAGCAACAGCTACGCCAAACACAATGCTGAACAGGACATCCGACAGAAAGTGTACGCAAAGGTAGAGCCTTGAGGCAGAGATGCCGCATGCCAGAAGAATCGCCATAATCCCGTAAAAGGGGCAAAAAAAGCAGAGGGTGGTTGCTGCGGCAAAAGATGAGCAGGTGTGTCCTGATGGGAAGGAGAAGTCCATCGGATGATCGATGAGCGTGTTGTAGCCTTCCTTTACGGTAAACGGACGGGGACGGCGGATGATGTTTTTCAAGATAATATTGGCAAGAAGCGCGCTGATAAAGAGTGCCCAGAAGATGGCGTAGGCAGCCGCTGTGTTGATTTTGGTAAAGAACAGAATGGCTGTAATTAAGAACCATATGAATCCGAAATTGCCGGATATGGAGAGGATGGGCATCACTATATCACCCATGCGATTCCGCATATGAGTATATGTCCAATCCATAACGCGCAGATCATTTTCCTGAATCCATGAAATCATATGGTTGCTACCCCTTTTTATCCTATCTAGTTATACCCTGTATGTGTTTGGCAAGTCAAGAAGCGATTGCAAGGAAAAGACGGTATAATACATATTATGAAAACAAATGAATGGAAATCCATAACAATCGGCGGCCGCACGTTGGCCGGGAATGTCGCTCTTGCTCCTATGGCTGGTACCAGCGATGTTGTCTTTCGCACGCTCTGCCATGAACAGGGCGCGTCTCTCGTGTGCACGGAACTCGTCAGCGCGAGGGGAATCCGCTATGATCCGTCGCTCGTCAGATGTTTTCGCTATCTGGAGATTGCCCCCGAAAAAGAGGGGCCGGCCGCGATCCAGCTTTTCGGGTATGAGCCGGGAGATTTCGCAGCAGCCATACCGGTTATCCTTGAGCATCCGCTTCTTTCAAAAGCCGGTTTTATTGATATTAATATGGGCTGTCCTGTAAATAAGGTTGTAAAGACAGGTGCCGGTTCGGCGCTGATGTCAGATCTGCCGCTGGCTGCATCTATTTTGGAGACCAGTGTGCGGGCAGCCGCGCCCTACCATGTACCCGTTACCGTGAAGTTCCGTAAAGGATGGGACGACAATCAGAATAATGCTGTCGAATTTGCCCGGATGTGCCGGGATTTTGGTGCTGCGGCGGTAACGATTCATGGCCGGACCAGAGCACAGATGTATCAGGGCTATGCTGACTGGGAATGTATTGCTGAAGTTGCGAACGCCCTGGCCGGATCAGGCATACCTGTTTTTGGGAACGGTGATGTCAAAGACGGTGAGGGAGCTCTGCGCATGCTTTCAGAAACCGGCGTCGACGGTGTTATGATCGGACGGGCCGCGCAGGGGAATCCCTGGATATTTGCGAAGGTCAAAGCTCTTCTTTCGGGCGATGACACACCGCCTGAGCCAACCGTACAGGAACGGGCAGATATGATTCGCCGGCATTTGACGGGGCTGTGCGGTACACTCGGAGAGTCACTGGCCGTTCGAGAGATGAGGGCGCAGCTGTCCTCGTATTTTCGCGGGCAAAAGCATGCATCAATTTATA